>Ga0126313_10000593_pt1 | contig 17552 bp, 15 predicted proteins | sample Plot105A_FD_89954 | JGI IMG/M metagenome (GOLD analysis project Ga0126313, IMG submission 89954) | Serpentine soil microbial communities from UC McLaughlin Reserve, CA, USA - Plot105A | ecosystem: Environmental > Terrestrial > Soil > Grasslands | place: USA: UC McLaughlin Reserve, Lake County...
GGGGGAAGTTCGGTGTGATAGAACACCGCTTCGGGCACCCAGAGCATGTGGCTTTGGATGTGCGGCTCGATGATGGGCGATTGGAACTGTTCTGGGCCCACGGGTTGGAGATCGCAGAGTAGGCGGAGAAGGCTTTCAGGGCCTGAGGGCTGGCTTGCTCACGTAGAGCACTCCGCAAGACCCACACTCGTATTTAGTGAGCGCCTCAGCAATAAGTGCCGCAGCCTTCAAGCGTTACGACACTAACTCACCATTTCAAAACCTGCTACTTGCTGGTCGTGGACGAGTTGGGGCAGCCGCGCGAGGCCATTGGGGTAAAGATTTACAACAAGTTTGAGGGTGGCGTCTATGACGACGATTGGGTCGAGATAGAGCAACCCCGGCGGCGGAAACCTGGTCAACGGCTCGAGGTGAACAAACTCACGAATCTGAGCTCCGGCACTCTGTTTAGGGGTCGGCGATTTCGCTTCTAGCGAGATCAGGTGTGCACCAAGCTCAGCATACGTCGAAGCGCTCGGGGAAGAGGAGATGGACATGCAAATCCATCGCACCTCAATGTCCTTAAGTATGATGTGACGATATGGAACTTATGGAGGGACCAACACCCATCTGTAAGGTCGGGCTTCACTCGGGCGAACCTTCGCGGGTCGAACCACTCTGACATAGAGGTTTGCCGAAGCCTACATGAGGAGATCGGCGCTTCTACGAGCAGGCACTCAGGTGCGTGCAATGTCTGGTTAACAATGGGGACGAAGGAAATTTGCCAGAAACCGTTGACGACAGTTTGACGACAACCCGGTCACTACAACGGTGAACAGCGGTGTGCACGTGTGACGCACGAGCTGTGTATCTATGACGATTTCTGCGCAGTCAGGAGCAGTGGTGAACGCGTCTTACCTAACTGAAAATCATGGTGTCCCCGGTTCGAATCCGGGTCCCGCCACTCCAAAAAGTCCTGCAAATGGCGAGAAAACGCAAAGCCCCTGAATTCGCTCCCAGGAGCTTTGGCAGCGATGCGGCAGCAATAGAGTCTAGCGTGGAGCCTGGTCCATCGCCGCAGCCATCCCGCCGCCCATGCCGGGCAGCACATGAGTGTAGGTGTAGAGCGTTATGGCTATGGTGGCGTGTCCTAGCAGCTCTTGTACGACCTTTGCGTGTTCGCCCTTCGATAGCAGGATGGTGGCGCACGTGTGGCGCAGGTCGTGGAACCTTATCTGCGGTAGCCCGGCCTTCGTGAGCAGCGGCTTGAAAGAACGCTGCGTCAGGTTGTGGCGGTTCAGGGGAGTTCCGATCTACGTGGCGAACACTAGGCCGTTCTCCCGCCACAGGGAACCGGCCCGGTCTATCTTCTCTCCTAGCTGACGCTTCAGGTGGCTTCTGAGGGCTTCTAGGGCCGTCTCGGAGAGCGTTACGGTGCGGCGGCTCCGGTCGGTCTTGGTGCCTCTTACGCGCAGCACGCCGGCGTCTAGGTCAACATCATCCCAACGGAGCGCGAAGAGTTCTCCCTGACGCATCCCGGTGTGGATGGCGAGAACGTAGAGGGCTTCGAAACGGTCCCCGGCTTCGCCAGCCGCTTCGAGGAAGGCGCGGGCCTGCTCGGGCGAGAGCGGGGGTAGACCCGAGGGCGTCCGGTGGCTTTAGGGGCTGGAAGATGGGGCTCCAGGCAGTTCCATTCGGCATCGGAGAGGTCGGTTGGATATGTCGTTCTCATGCATGCTAGAGTAGCGTTACCGACACCGGACTACCCCTTTTTAGACAGTTTGTAGTTCGACTTTAGCCATTTGAGTTCGGAAGGGTAGTATGCTAGTCGCCCGGCCACTCCACGGCAGAGGACTTCGAGTACCTGCGTCCCCCGCTCCGATCTTCGCAAGCTCGCAGGAGGCACCGAAATTGGCCACTCTGTATGAGGCTCCTGACTCGATCCCTACCAACCACACCGCACAACGCCTCCGCTCCACCTGCGCGTACGTGCAGGAGGAGGAGTTCGCTGTTTCTTCGAAGGCTTTCCAGAGCGTTTTTGCGGGTTGGTGTGCGCGAGCGACCTGCAAGAAGTCCCAGGAGCATACATGGATACCTTGGCCGTTGCGCTTTACCGCGCACCCAGTTGGCTAGAGTCGAGCTCTAGGCATTTTGGTGAATAGGGGTTCCTCAGGAGCGTAGGGACTCCCCGAGTGGCATCATACATATCGGACGTAACCGCATCGAAGGAGGAGCGAAGACCGATGAGCATCTTTCCCACCAGGATCCTTGTGGCCGCCGACGGCTCCAGGGAGTCCGAGTTGGCCGTAACCACCGCTGCTGACCTAGCCAAGAGCACTGACTCCGAGTTGCACGTCGTTCACGTTGGAGAGTTGCCGCTTGTCTACCACCCCGAAACACACGCATACCGTGCCGAGTACGGAGAGCATGAGAAAGAGACTCGACAACTGCTAGAGGCACAGGTGGAACGCATAGAGGGAACCGGCGCTACGGTGGCGCAAGCACACCTGAGGATGGGCAGGGCAGACGAAGAGATCGTCGAGTTGGCCCAAAGCATAGATGCCGGGTTGATAGTGCTGGGCAGCAGAGGGCAAGGGAGATTAAGGAGGGCGCTTGTGGGTAGCGTATCTGAGTCCGTAGTTCGGCACGCGCACTGCCCGGTTACCATTGTCCGGGAGTAGAGGCGTCGGGGAAGTTCCGAGAACCCCGAACAGGCGAAGCTCGCAGAATCTACCTTCCACGCACCCGGGTGAATAACCCAATCAATCAACGTGTGAGCAACACTCGGGAGGTGCCCTCAGTGCATCAGGTCAGACCTCCGGCCAAGGAGTTTCCAACCAGGCCATGCCCTTCTCCGTGATCCTGAAGACTCTCGCCCCCACGAGGGTGGCATTGGGGCTCGGATCGATGTAACCCTCTGCTTCGAGGTAGCCTACCGCCGCGAAGAACGTGTTGGTGTCAGCAACGATCCCCACTTCTTCGGCCACCGCTGCCGGGAAGACGTCTACGTCGGTGCGGCCTGTGGCCTGCTGGGCGTTCATCGCCTGCAGTAACCGCCGCGCCATTTCTTCTGAGAACATACGCTCCACGATCTCCACTTACCCGGTTGCACTTCCGAAAATTCCTCTTCTACGCACTCGGGTGAATTGCGTAAGATGATCGCAGGATATGGAGGGAAAGGAGGAACCTTGAGATGGCTACTGTAGATGATTTTGATGAAGTAGTTGAGCAGTATCACCTAGCGCTCAATGAGTTCTTTAAAGGCAACCCCGAGCCCGTGAAGAGCTTCTTCTCCCATCGAGACGACGTAACCCTCGCCAACCCTCTCGTTGGCCTCCCCGCGCGGGGATGGGAGCGGGTCGCTGAGACTCTGGAGCATGCCTCGTCGCAGTTCAGAGATGGCGAGAACGTCGGCTTCGAAATCGAAGTGAAGTATGTGACTCCTGAGCTTGCTTACGTTCTCTTGATAGAGCGGGATAAGGTCAAGGTTGGCGGAGGCGAGGAAACGGCTCCGAGCGCTCTGCGGGTTACGATGATCTTTCGACCCGAGGACGGCACCTGGAAGGTAGTGCATCGCCGCGCGGACCCCATAACAACTCCTCAGCCAGCCGAGTCGGTGATCCAGGAGTGATCCTACTCTTAGAGCGGGTTGCAGAAGGATTGACCTTCACAACCCGTGCTGATGGCTGATAGCTCGTCGTGCATAAGGGCTCAATACTTATGCACGGCGCTGTAGGTCCAAGAGATTCCACAGAGGAGGCAGCGAATCTCAATGAGGCCCCGCGCGCAGGGTAACACGAGGCAAGAGGTGCCGAGCCGGCCCTGAAGTAGCCGTGCCTCGGAGCGGCGACGCGGGTCGGACGAGGACGTAGGCTCCGGAGAAGGCGGCAGCCTGGGCGTTCCCAAGCCGGAGGATAGGCGTATTTCCTTAATGCACGCTCGCGCGAGTACGCTGCGCCCAACCTCCGAAAAAGCGCCAGAAGAAGACCTATGCGTAGTAGCTCAGCAGACCAGAGCCCGGCCACCTGCTCGTCTCACTCCGACTGCGACCCTCCCGCGCGGTGCCCTGCTCTTGGGCATGCTCGGCTCCCTACTGCTGCTCCTCAACGATCGCTTCCCGCCTCCTCCGGGGAGTACACACTTGCCTTTCTGAGCTTTCTGGTCGTCGGCGTCCTCATCGCTTCCCGCCGGCCAGAGAACCCCAGAAGCTGGATGTTCTGCCTTATTGGCCTTGCGAGCGTGTGGGAGTTCTTCGCTACCGAGTACGCTTTCTATGCACTGGTAACACAGATCCAATAGTCGCGTTGGGTGCTTCGCACCTCGCAGACGGGGTTGCTTCGGAACGGCTAACCATCCGTGATGGGTGACGTGCGGTACGCGGCAGACGGATGTTGCGGGAGCCCAGGCGAGGGAGTACTGTAAGCGTCGGGCAGACCACGCTCTCCGGGAGGTATGACGTAGGGTGACCTGGACCACGCTTCTTACCAACGCTTTCCTCGTGGACTGCACAGGGAGCGAGCCGCGAGAGCGGGCATCCGTGGTGGTCGAGGGAGAGAGGATAGCCGAGGTAAGGTTCGGAGAGCCTGGCCCTACCGGCGGGTACGACAGAGTAATCGACTGCGCGGGTATGACGCTAATGCCGGGGCTGACCGACGCCCACGTCCACATAGGCGCGGTGGAGGTCAACGTCCTGGATCAGCACAGGGAACACCCCTCCAACCTGGTCGCCCTCATGATGGCCAGGACCCTCGAGGACACACTCCAGCAAGGGTACACCACAGTGAGGGACGCCGGAGGCGCGGACTGGAGCTTCAAGGCGGCGGTCGAGCGCGGGATAGTCGAGGGTCCGCGGTTGCTGGTCAGCGACCGTCCACTCTCGCAGACCGGGGGCCACGGGGACCGGCGCCGGGCGACCGAGGCGCAGTCACCGGAGATCTTCTGTCCCACCGCGGGGATGCGCTCGGTGGTCTGCGACGGGGTCGACGAGGTGAGGCGCGCCGCGAGGGAGCAGCTCAGGCTGGGCGCCGACCAGATCAAGGTGATGGCCTCGGGCGGCGCGATGTCCCCTGCCGATGAGCTCGCCGCCACCCAGTACACCCTGGAGGAGCTCAGGGCTGCCGTCGAAGAGGCCGAGTCCGCCCGCACCTACGTCATGGCCCACGCCTACAACGACGAAAGCGTGAGGAATTGCCTCCACTCCGGAGTGCGTTCCATCGAGCACGGCAACCTGATAGACGAGGAGACCGCGCGGCTCATCGCAAAGGCGGGCGTGTACCTCGTGCCCACCCTCGTCACCTACGAGGCGCTTTCAGAGGAGGGAAAGCGCTACGAGGTACCCGAGAATGTCATCCGCAAGATAGACGAGGCGCGGGAAGTCGGTATCCGGGCCCTCCGGTATGCTTACGAGGCGGGCGTCAGGATCGCCTCTGGCTCCGACCTTCTGGGGCCTTTGCAGGACCGCAAGGCTCGAGAGCTGGAGATCAAGACCGAAGTCTTGAGCCCGATGGAGAGCCTCGTCTCGGCGACGAAGACCAACGCTTCCCTCTTCGGTATGGAAGATGACATCGGCACCGTCGAGGAGGGCAAGCTCGCCGACTTGCTCGTGGTCGAAGGCAACCCCCTCAAGAACATTGCTGTGCTCCAGAAGAAGAGCAACATCAAGCTGATCATGAAGTGCGGCAAGTCGTTCAAGAGCGAGCTGGAAGGGTGATCATCAGAGATTCATTACTGTGGGCAAGAATGGTCCAGTAGGCGGGAGAGCGAGGAAGGAGATTGGCGGCAACGCGACAGCTGCAGCAGATCAGGCATCAAGACGATTGAACGGGAGGTGTTAGCATGAGCGACCAATCTCAGGAACGGGCACCGGACGGTGACGAGGAGAGCACGACGGTTCAGGTCGGTGAGCCGGCGCGAGAGTCCGACGCCGAGCGAAGCGTTACGGAGGAGCGCCCGGATCTCGACGAGCGTGAGCGGCGGATCCGCCCACAGCGCAAGCCCATGGGTCCCCCGCTCGAGGAGGCAGAGGAGAGCGCGGAGGCACGTGGCCCGGCGGAATCGTCCGAGCCGCCGACGGAGCCACAGGCGGAGCCCGGCTCGTAGACCTAGCGACGATTGGAGTACCGATGTCGACGATCTCCCTGATCGACAACCGCCCGCTCGATGACGTGGCGACGGCCGACAGCACGTCGGCCGTCGGGGAGCCCTCGGTCGGCTTCGTGGATGGCAGTGCGTTCGTGACCGGGAACTGGTACGCGAGCAGCTCGACGGACGGTGGCGCCAGCTGGACTCATGTCGACCCTTTCACGACGCTGCCGGCGGCCGCGGGCGGCTTCTGCTGCGATCAGGTCATCCTGCACGATCATGCGCGGGGCGTCTGGATCTGGATCCTGCAGTACATCTCGCAGAACGGGACGAACGTGTTCCGCCTGGCGGCGACGCGCGATGCGGACTTCCCGACCGGCGGTTGGTACTGGTGGGATATCGCTCCGACGACGCTCGATGCCGGGTGGACGAACCAGTGGTTCGACTACCCAGACGCCGCGGTCACCGGCGACAACCTGTTCGTTACCTTCAACGTTTTCGATGATGCCGACGACTGGCAGCGGGCCGCGGTGATGCGGTTCCCGCTCGACACCATCGCCGACGCGGGCACCCTGGGCTTCGACTGGTGGGCTACCACGGACAACGGCTCGCTGAGGCTCACCCAGGGGGCCGGAAACACGATGTATTGGGCGAGCCACAACACGCGGCAGCAGCTCAGGTTGTTCTCGTGGGTCGACGGGCAGGGTACGCTCGACTGGTGGGATATCGACGTCGGGGGCTGGAGCGGCACGATCTCGTCCACCGCGCCGAACGGGGTCGACTGGCTCGGGCGGGCCGACGATAGGATCACCGGCGCGTCCGTCGGTAACGGCGGCATCTGCCTGATGTGGACGGCCGGCAGCCAGGCCAACCGCCCGCACGCGTACTGCAGGGTCGTGCGCATCGATGAGGCCAGCAAACAGGTAATAGACGAACCAGACGTATGGAGCGCCAACCGGGCGTGGGCCTTCCCTGCCGCCTGCACCAACGGCAGGGGAGTCATCGGCTTCACGGCCTTCCATGGCGGAGCCGACCGCAACCCCGGCCACGTCGTCGGCGCCCGCGACGACGCCGCGGGGTCGTGGACCACTGTGTACAGCAGGCTCGGTAGCCATTCGCCCAATGCGCCGAAGTGGGGCGACTATCTCACCTGCCGCGCGCACGCGCCATCGAACGATACATGGGTCGCGGCCGGCTACACACTCGAAGGCGGCGAGGAGCGGACGGACATCATGCCGAGGATCGTCCACTTCGCGCTGCGCTAGTCGGACTACCTCGGCTGACTCAGCTTCGGGCGCGTCGTAGCGTGAGGAGGGTGATATCGTCTTCCTGCTCTCACAGCGGACAATGTGGCCTTGTTCACTTCCGCCGAGGACACGGTAGCTTCCTCCTCGCCAACTCGCGCTTTTCGACCGGTTCGGCACCATGAACACGATGCCACCAGGAGATGTCTGGTGTATCAACCTGGGGCTTATTCGTCCACGTTCCCAGGGATCAGCTTGCGAAGAATGGCTTAGTATGATTACTTCTTGGACTAGAGGTGAGGTTCGATGCGTAGGCTTTTCGTCCATCGGCGGTTCAGTGGCGAGTTGAGAGCGAGCGAGGCGCGCTACCGCACCGTTCTGGATGCGGCCTTCGACGCGATCGTGACCATAACGCCTGACGGCTTGATCAGGTGGTTCAACCGCGGGGCGGAGCGCGCCTTCGGCCACAGGGCAGCAGAGGTCATCGGTCAGCCGGTCACTATGCTCATGCCCGAAAGATACCGAGAACTCTGCGTGGCCGGATTGCATCGCTACCTCAGAACGGGCGAAGCGCGCGTGGTGGGCGGCACGATCGAGCTGGTAGGGCTGCGCAATGACGGTAGCGAGTTCCCCATCGAGATGTCGTTGGGTGAGACTCATGAGAACGGGCACCGGTTGTTCACGGGCGTGATCCGCGATATCACCGAGCGCAAGCGAACGGAGGGTGAGCTGCGCGAGGCGCGGGATCGCTTCAGGAGCGTCTTCGATCATGCTCCTATCGGGGTGGCCGTGGTCAGCCCCGAAGGACGATACTTGCAGGTGAACCGCTCGCTGTGCGAGATACTCGGACGCTCTGAGGACGAGCTACTAAACACCACGTGGCAGGAGATCACCCATCCCGAAGATCTCGCGTCCAGTCTGGCATATGCGCGTCGGATCGTGGAAGGTGAGATCCCCAGGTACCATCTGGAGAAGCGCTATCTCCACGCTGATGGCCACACGGTGTGGGCTTCGCTGAGCGTCTCCCTGGTCAGAGATTCCGAGGGTGGGCCGCTCTACTTCGTCGCCCAGATCCAGGAGGTTACCAAGCGTAAGGAGGCGGAGAGAAAGCTGCGGGAGGCCGAGCAGAGGTACCGCACGCTCGCCGAGCGTATCCCTGCGGTCGTCTACATCCAGGAGATAGGGAGCCCCGATTCCGCCATGTACATGAGCCCGCAGATAGAGGTCTTGACGGGTTACTCCCCCGAGGAATGCAAGGACCCGGACCTCAGATGGGGCATGGTGCATCCCGATGACCGCGAGCGGCTACAGTTAGAGGAAGAGTTGCCCGGAGAGCCGGGTGAGATCTTCTCGACAGAGTACCGTGTACTCCATCGTCATGGGCACACGAAGTGGGTGCGTAACGAGTCGGTCGTGATCGAGGACGAGACGAGCGGAACCCGCTACTGGCAAGGGTTTATGCTCGACATCACCGAACGCAAAGCCCTCGAGCAGCAGATGCACCATCAGGCGTTCCACGACCCGCTCACCGGGTTGCCGAACCGGGCTTTGTTTATGGATCGCCTCAAAGACGCTTCGGCCCGCGCGAATCGACGAGGCAGCACGGTCGCGGTGCTGTTCACGGATCTGGACAACTTCAAGGTCATAAACGACAGCCTCGGGCATAAAACAGGAGATCAACTCCTGGTAGCGGTCGCCGGGCGTCTGGAGGCCCACCTACGTCCCGAAGATACCGCCGCGCGCCTCGGCGGTGACGAATTCACCATCCTGGCTGAGGACGTCACTGGTGTTGACGACATGATTCGAAGGGCAGAGCAGATCGCCGAGATACTGCGACCTCCCTTCGACCTCGAAGGACAACGGGTGTTCGCCACCGCCAGCACCGGGATCGCCCTGAGTAGTCCGCTTCAGCAGCAGCCGGCGGATCTCTTGCGGCAAGCGGACATGGCTATGTACAGGGCCAAACATAGAGGCAAGGCTCGCTACGAGGTGTTCGAGCCAAGCATGGGCACCGACGCGTCGGAGCGCCTGTGGTTGGAGAACGAGCTCCGGCGGGCCCTGGAGCGGGAAGAGTTCAGGGTCTATTACCAGCCTATTGTGTCGCTCGAGAGCGGCAGGATCGTCGGGGCCGAGGCGCTAGTACGCTGGGAGCACCCGCGACGGGGTTTGCTACTGCCAGGGGAATTCCCTTCTGTCGCCGAGGACACTGGCTTGATCGTGCAGATCGGAGAAGTGGTGCTTCGAGAAGCCTGCCACCGGCTGCGGGCGTGGCAACAACGTTCCTCCAACGAACCGCCCTTGACGGTGAGCGTGAACCTCTCTCCGAGGCAATTGTTCCGCCCCGAGCTGGTCGCGGAGATCCTGGCCGAGACCGCAATAGAGCCTGGCACTTTGCAATTGGAGATTACGGAGAACGTCATGACGAGTAACGATGCGCACTCGGCGAATAGCACCCTCCGTAGCCTGAAAGACCTGAACATCCAACTCGCGGTCGACGACTTCGGGATGGGCTATTCCTCGCTCTCCTACCTCAAGCGCTTCCCGGTCGACTTCTTGAAGATCGACCGCGCCTTTATTGCCGGGCTCGGGCGGGACACCGATGGCGCGTCGAAGGACGCGGAGATCGTACCGGCGATGATCGACCTGACGCACGCCCTCGGCTTGAAGGCAATCGCCGAAGGGGTGGAGACCGCAGGGCAACTGGCGCAGTTGCGCAACATGGGGTGCGACTTCGCCCAGGGGTACTACTTCTCGGAGCCGCTTCCGAGCGAAGAGCTGTCGATTCTACTGGACAAGGAATCGGCAGACTAAAGCGGCGTACGGGAGGCGCGAAGCCTCCCGTACGCCGGGTTTCAGGCTACAGGGTTCACGGGATCGTTTCCTTACGGCGGTTTTCGCATCCAGTGAGCATGGAGGAGTCGGGTCGTCTTCTCACGTGGCAGAGTATTTCTCCGGGCTTTCCTGAAGCCTGGTTTGCAGAAGGGCGCAGCCCTTCTGCAAACCGCTCTAATCGGCTGGCCGCAGGCGCATTTCGTGAAGATCTTTGTAGTACGGAAGGCAGCGCTCGTAGACACTCTCCAGGCCTGAGGACACTTCGGTGTCGTCTTCGAGGGGCTGGCTCTTGATGCCGGTGCTCTCCTGCGCTTCCTCGTGCCACCTCGTCCACATCTCCCATTCGGGCACCTCACCCGGCTCCCAGGAAAGGGCCTCGGGCATGAACGGCGCACCGATCTTCTCGCAGTAGGCGCGGATCGTGCCCTCGGGCTCTTCTGTCAGGTCCGTGGCATCCACCACGGCGGGATCCTCACCGTTCTCCACGGCGAGCCCGAACAGCCTGTGCTGTTGTTCGTAGCCGGTCTCCTCCAGGGTGAAGTCGGGCCAGAACATGTCCAGCGAGGAGATCACCGGCGCGGGTTCGCGGATAATGAACGTGTTCGTGAACGTCGAGATGAACTCCCTGCTCATGAAGCCTGCTACGTGGTAAGCCATGTCTTTGAAATACACCGGCTTCTCCTCGACTTCGAGCATCCGCCCCAGGATCATCTCGTGTCCGTACTCCTCCTTGGCCTCTGTTCCGGCGAAACGGTCGCTGCGGCGCTCCGGCGAATAGTAGTAGGAGACCGAAAAGGGCTCGTGAAAGACCTTGAAGTCTCCTCGCTCGACGAATACCCGCTCGAGGGCTGTCGAGACCGACCGGGGCACCGCCCACAGGGCAACAGGTTTTCTGTGCGTCAACGCGCTCCTTTCACCTTGGACTCATCTTACGGACGACCCCTCTGGTCTTCGGAGGCGCGACCGGGCGTGCTCCCACACCATAGCATCTCGATAGAACGTGCGATAGATATCTATCGCACGTTCTCAGGGCCGTTCGTACGAAACGATCCCATGGAAAATCCTGACACCTGATACCCGGCACGCGGAAGGACTTCCGGGTCCCGCGCAGAGCGATAGAATCGGATGATGGCGAGGATGAGACCAGCGCTGAAGGGTAAAGGCGGGGCGTACCGAGAACAGATCGTCTCCCTGCGGCGCCACCTACATCAGTTCCCTGAGGTCAGTGGGGAGGAATACGCCACCTCAGAGGCGGTGCGAGAGAAACTAGACGAACACGGAATCCCCTTTACCGCAGGCTATGCCAGGACGGGCGTGCTCGGTGTGGTAGAGGGGAGCAGACCTGGCAAGACGGTGGCCCTGAGGGCGGATATAGACGCGTTGCCCATACAGGAGGAGAACAACCACTCCTTCGTCTCCAAGGTGGACGGGGTGATGCATGCCTGCGGGCACGACGCCCACACGGCGATGCTGGTAGGGGCGGGATGGTTGGTCAACGACATAAGGGAGGGACTACCTGGACGGGTGCTTCTCCTGTTCCAGCCGGCGGAGGAGGCATCGCCCACCGGTGGTGCACGGCAGATGATGAAGGATGGCGTCTTCAGGGAGCATCGTCCTCAGGTCATCTTCGCGCAGCACGTGTGGCCCGAGCTGCCCGCGGGACAGATAGGCGTGCGCGGAGGCCCGATGACCGGCACCTCCGATCGCTTCAGGGTGACGATCGAGGGGCGGGGTGGACACGCGAGCAAACCCCACCAGACGATCGACGCCATAGTGGTGGCCAACCAGGTCATCAACGGCCTGCAGACGGTCGTGAGTAGGGACGTCGACCCTCTTCGCTCCGCGGTGTTGACCATAGGCAAGATCCGGGCCGGGACCCGTTACAACGCCATAGCCCAGAGGGCGACGCTCGAGGGTACGATCCGCACGTTTGGATCCCACACCAAGGAGAGGGTCAAAGACCGCTTCCATTCGATAGTTGGCGGTGTCGCCGAGTCGATGGAGGCTTCGGCCCACATCACCTATTGGGACGGTTACCCGGCGACGGTGAATACTCCCGTGTGGGCCGAGCGCGTCCGCAAGACGGCGCAAGACCTGCTAGGCCCCGACGCGACGCCCGAGATAGAGCCCTCCCTGGGCGGCGAGGATTTCGGGCGCTTCTTGCTAGATTACCCCGGGGCCTACTTCAGACTAGGGACGGCGTTCTCGAACGCTTCCGAGAAGCGGCGACTGCACGACTCCCGCTTCGATATCGACGAGGCGGCGCTCCAGCCAGGCGCGGAACTCCTCGCCCAACTGGCCGTCGACACCCTCTACCAACTCGAGGACCGGTAGAGCGGCGGTGGCCCTGGGACGCCTCGCATTTGCGGAATGTGTTACGGTGGCGAACACGCATGGTCGTGCTGCGCAGCAGGAACGAGATCGAGGGCATGAAGAGGGCGGGCGAGCTCGTCGCCCGCGCGCTGGCCCTGCTGCTCCCTCACGTCCGCGCCGGCGTGAGACTCGATAAGCTCGACAGCATCGTCGAAGAGTTCGTCCGCTCCGAGGGAGGCTATCCGACCTACAAAGGCTACCGCCCGTCTCCGGCCGTGACTCCTTTCCCGGCCACCATCTGCACCGCTGTAAACGAGGAGATCGTCCACGGCATCCCCGGGCCGAGGAGACTGCGCGAGGGTGACATAGTCGGCGTAGACGTCGGCGCGACGCTGGGTGGATGGGTCGGTGACACCTGCTACACCTACCCCGTCGGCGCCCCTTCGCCGAAGGTCAGAAAGCTCCTGGACGTCGCCAGAGAATGCCTGGAGGCCGGCATCTCCGAGGTGGGCCCAGGCAAACGCTTCGGCGACGTCGGCGCCGCCATCCAGGAGCTCGCGGAGTATCGCGGCTACGGGGTTGTGCGGGAGCTGGGCGGCCACGGCGTCGGACACCAACTACACGAGGAACCCCACATAAACCACTTCGGGCATCGAGGCCGCGGCATGCGCTTCAGGGAGGGCATGACGCTCACCATAGAGCCGATGATCAACGAGGGGACTCCCGAGATACGCTATCTGGAGGACGGCTGGACCGTGGTGACCGCAGACAAGAAGCTCTCCGCCCAGTACGAGCACACCATCGCGGTGACCGCGACCGGATGTGAGATCCTGACCCCCTGGCACCTCTACATGCGTGAGACCGCAGGGATCGCCTGAGCATGCGTCCCTCGAACAGTGTGACAGCCGGAAGCGCCGGACTTCGCGAAAAGTACGCAGCGTGAGCCTCCTGTTCGCCCTGGTCGTCTCCCTGTGTGCCGCAACCGTTGCGGCGCTCTTCATAACCTTGTGGCGCGATGGAGATCCCGTGGCGGCCACGGCGTTGGCCTTCGCACTCCTGCCCGTGCTCATCCTTACGATAATGGCCTGGCGGGCGGCGTTGTGAGAAGTGTGAAGAAAGAACTAGGAGGCGAGACTCCAGGGGCGGAGGGAGCAGGCCCACCGTCCAAAACAGAGGTGACGGCGAGGGTGGCCACAGCAACGGCGCTATCGGTGGCATCCTTATTCTTGCTGGGGCGGCTGCGGGGCCGATGACGGTGGATCTGGTTCTACGCTCGGTCCGAGGTGCATAACGTACTCTCGTCTCCCCGCGAACCTCACCCACCCCGCCCGCTCGAAGGCGGCGGCCATCGGCTCGTTGGCCACGTCGGTGTCCGCCCGCAGGGGTTTCTCGTCCCACCCTCGCGCCTCGAGGAGCGTCGCGGTGCCGGCGGCGAGCAGGTCGTCGACGTACCCCTGTCCTCTCATCCCGGGCACTACGCCCACGTAGAAGATGGTCAAGAAGCCTGGCGGCTCCGCCGGCATCACCAGGCCCACGAGCTCCCCGTTCGGCGCGTAAGCAAGCCGCCACCACGCGGGATCGTGCTTCACCCTCCGCGCGTCCTCGAAGAATGCCCGCGCCGCCCGCTGCGCCCCGAGCCTCTCGCGCTCCGCTCGGATCTCACGGTCGAGCGTTCCTTCGGAGACCTCCCTCATCGCTTCCACGAACGCCTCCTCGCCGATCTCCTCCAGCGCGCGGAAGGACAGGCGCCGGGGTATTGTAGGAGGCTCCCCTCCGGCCCACTCGAAACGCCCCGTCTCTCGGCGGAAAGTGAATCCGACGCTCCGTAGCAGCTCGATTCTTCTCTCCAGGTGATCTTGGAAGAAGGGCCGCATCGGTGGATCGTCCACAACGTGCTCGATCTCCTCTGCGCCCAGAGCACGCGCCTCCTCAAGTACGACCCGGAGCAAGCGCGAGCCGACGCCCAGATAATCGCCGTCCCAAGGTACGTCGAGCAGCACGAGGGCGAAGGGCTCCTCCATGCCCGGCAGCGACCACAATGCGAGACGCCCGAGGAGACGATCTCCTCCTTCGGCGACGAAGCACCACTCCGGGCGCATGGAACCTGCGGCGAACATGCTCTTCAGGTACTGCTCGACTTCTCTGCGGTGGTCGGGGGAGCCGGCGGCCTCGACGAAGAAGTCGAGTTCGTCGGCGCGGACGCTACGAATGTGCATCTCTATGGTCCTCCTGCGGCAGCGCGCTGACGTTACAAATATCGGTCTTGGATAACCATCATGTGGAGACGCACCGCCCGAAGGGTGTCGAGTCGCAGTATACGCGACCCGATCGGGAGAAGCCAGAAGGCCTTTACTAGCCCACCACATGCACGACGAAGAAGTCAACCTAGAACGAGGACTCCCCTCGAAAATCCGTGATATGGTCGTAGATCGGGGCTCCGCGGCCCACGTCGGCGAAGGTATATGAGTAGTCTCGGAAAAGCGCAAGGAGGGTTCGTGCCCGAGCTTCCCGACCTGGAGGTCTTCAAACGATACCTTGACTCCACGTCCCTGCACCAGTACATCGAGAAGACCGAGGTGAAGAGCGGGAAGGTCCTCGGTAGCGTGTCCGTCGGCGGGTTGAAGCGTGGGCTCGAGGGCAGGAAATTCGAGTCCACGCGGCGTCACGGCAAGCACCTGTTCGTGGAGCTGGATGATGGAGGATGGTTGCTGTTGCACTTCGGGATGACCGGCGGCCTGAAATACTACAAAGATGTGGGCGAAGCGCCGACCCATACCAGGGTCCTGTTCTACTTTGCCAACGGGCGCCATCTGGCGTTCGACGATCAGAGGTTGTTCGGCAAGGTAGACCTGATCGGGGACCCTGACCACTTTATCGCGGAGAAGAAGCTGGGGCTCGACCCGCTGGATCTGGATTTCCGCGCCTTCCGGGGGCGGCTCGAAGGGAGGAAGGGTGGGATCAAAGCGACGCTGATGAACCAGCAGATCTTGGCCGGTATCGGCAACATCTATTCCGACGAGATCCTCTTCCAGGCCCGCCTCCATCCCAGAACGAGCGTCGCGCGGCTGGATGGAGACGCCCTCCATAATCTCCACGAGCAAACCAGGCGCGTGCTGCACGCAGCCATCGAACGGGGGGCAGATCCTGGAGTCTTGCCCGACTCGTTCTTGCTCTCCCACCGGCGGGAAGGTGAGGACTGCCCCAGAGGCAATGGGAAGATACAGAAGACGAAAGCAGCGGGCCGCACCGCCTACTACTGTCCTGCCTGCCAGCCGGAGGGGTGATGAGCTTTCCCTAATCTTCAGCGCGTTGCTCGGGGCCGTCGGGGTGCTCCTTGCGGTCCCAGCCGCGGTGCTCTGCGCGACCCTGCTGGACGAATGGATCCCGGATAAGCCTCGCCAGGAATCTCTCGCGTCAGCCCGTCGAGAGGGCGTGTAAGCCGGATCTGCCACGAAGCGGCCGATCTCTTAACCGAACCCTTACGCTCCCTTAACCGTAGCTTTGCGAAACCGCGGTGGGGACAACGAACAATCGAGTGCCATCGAGGATAATGGCCTAAAGTGGGGGCACGAGCACGGGTACACGAAGGGGTAAACCAGTATGAGCAGCGACGACTTCGTTGAGATCCTGTTGGACCGCGCAAGATGAGGGTCGGAGGTGGCATCCCCGGCTCCGAAGGAAGGCCGATTTCCTGCTAGAGGACAAGGAGGAGACCTTGGGCATACGCGAGCTGACGGCGGCCTGGCCGGTAGTGCGACAACTTCGCGACGGCGACCGGTTGGGCCTGGGACGAGCAGCGCAGTCCCGACAACAGGTGAACCTCAAGCCCCGCACGGCCGAAGCCGACGAGGTGGTCAAGTCCATCTGCCCGTACTGCGCGGTCGGCTGCGGACAGCGGATCTTCGTCAAAGATGGTGAGATCACGCAGATCGAGGGCGACCCCGACAGCCCCATCTCCCGCGGGCGCCTGTGCCCGAAAGGCGCCGCATCCCGCAATCTCGTCCAGAGCCCCATGCGCGAGTACAAGGTCAAGTACCGCCGCCCCTATTCGACGGAGTGGGAAGAGCTGGATCTGGACGCGGCGATGGACATGATCGCCGACCGCGTTATCAAGACGCGCGACGAGACCTGGGAAGACAAGATGCAGACGGAGCAGGATGAGGCCAAGCTTCATCGTACCCAGGGGTTCGCGCACCTCGGCGGCGCCACGCTGGATAACGAGGAGAACTACCTCATAAAGAAGTTCTTCACCGGCGCGATGGGCGCGGTGCAGATAGAGAACCAGGCCCGCATATGACACTCCTCCACGGTCCCGAGTCTCGGGACCTCGTTCGGTAGGGGCGGGGCCACCACCTTCCAGCAGGATCTGCAGAATGCCGATTGCATCGTCATCATGGGCTCGAACATGGCCGAGCATCACCCGGTAGGGTTCCAGTGGGTGATGGAGGCCAGGCTGAAGGGTGCGAAGGTGATCCACGTCGACCCGCGCTTTACGCGCACGAGCGCGATGTCGAATTTGCACGTCCCGATCCGGGCCGGCACCGACATCGCTTTCCTTGGCGGTGTTATCAACTATATCCTCGAGAACAACCGCGAGTTCCGCGACTACGTGGTCCACTACACAAACGCGCCGGCGATTATCAATGAGGAGTTCCAGGATACCGAGGATGCGGGCGGGCTCTTCGCCGGCTACGACCCCGAGAGTGGCTCCTACGACACGAATTTGTGGCAATACGAGGGCACACATATGAAGGGTGCAGCGGGCAGGCGCGAGCAGGGCGGCACGATCGGAGAGCAGTCCGGCCACGGCGCCCACGGTATGAACCTCGAGCACGGCGAGCCGCCAGAGATGGACGAGACGCTCGAACACCCTCGCTGCGTTTTCCAGATCCTGAAAAAGCACTACTCTCGCTACACGCCGGAGATGGTCGAACAAATCTGCGGCTGCAAGAAGGAGCAGTTCCTGGAGGTGGCCGAGGCCCTGTGCGCGAACTCGGGCCGCGAGCGCACCTCGGCGTTCTGTTACGCGGTCGGCTGGACCCAGCACACGCACGGCGTCCAGAACATTCGGGCGGCCGCGATAGTGCAGCTCCTGCTCGGCAA
>Ga0126313_10000594_pt1 | contig 17535 bp, 16 predicted proteins | sample Plot105A_FD_89954 | JGI IMG/M metagenome (GOLD analysis project Ga0126313, IMG submission 89954) | Serpentine soil microbial communities from UC McLaughlin Reserve, CA, USA - Plot105A | ecosystem: Environmental > Terrestrial > Soil > Grasslands | place: USA: UC McLaughlin Reserve, Lake County...
CTTGGCTTCGCTACGCGTGTACGGAAGTGCTATCTGTACTGCCATGGGTCTCCTTTCTGTTGCGAGTGGCGTTGTCGCTACTGATCTCCGGCAGGCGCTGCGGCGGTGGCGTATTGTGACTGCGCAGTATGCGCAGCACGCCGTCAGTTACGACCGCCGAGACCGCCGGCAGGTCACCGATGCTTATGGCATGAAGAGCGCTGTCGGCGCTCGAGGCGGCCGGCGCGTCGAGCAGCACGAAGTCAGCGGGGGCTCCCTCGCGGATCAGGCCCGCCTCCAGCCCGTACGCCCGCCCGACGTTGCCGGTTGCGAAGCACAGAGCGACCTCCGCGGGGAGCAGAGCTAAAGAGGAGAGTTCAGTTACCGACTTGATCACGGCGAGCGGCATCATGCCGGTCCCCGTAGGCGTGTCGCTAGCCACCAGCACGCGGTCCAAGACGCCGCGCTCTTGTGCTAGGTGCACTATCTCCAACGCGGACCGGAGGTTGCCGGCCTGGCAGATCTGCAGGGCGATGCCCGAGTCCACGACACGTGGCAGATCTTTATCCGGTAATGAGGTGGTGCCGCCGTTGACGTGCCCGGAGACGTCGGGCATCAGCGTGAGCAAGTCGTCTGCGCTGACCGGCGAGCTGCCAGGGATAGAGATGCCGCCCGTGTGGCACATTACCTTGAAGCCGTGACGCTGGGCCATGCGGACCAGATCCGCCGCCTCCGAGGCCGGATGGAAGTTCCCCATCCCGGCCTTCGCCTGCCACACACCTTCGGCCGCAAGCTCGGCGAAGTCCTCATCTTGGAGCCCCGGCTCCAAGATGAGCGACCCGCCATGTACCGTCATGCCGCCGGGTCTCAACTTCCCGAAAGACCTGTGTGCAACGAGGGCTAAGGCCTTGACTCCAGCCGGATCAGTTGGCCGTCCCGGCGCGTGCACCTCGCTCGCCGAGAGGGAACGAGTGATGCCGCCGTGCGCGTAGCTCTCGAGGAAGCCGATAGTCTGCTGACGTGGGGTGTAGTCGCCGAGCACGGTGTGCACATGCGAGTCGATCAGGCCTGGCGCAAGCAGGTTCCCCCGCCCGTCCAGTACGACGTCGTACTCGTGCTCGTCGAACCCGAGACCCCGACCCACGGCGGTGACGCGGCCCTCCCGCGCCAGCACGGTGTCGGCCTCGATCAGGGGATTGCTTATATCCCCCGTGCAAACGGCGTCGAGGTTTTCAATAGCGATGCCCGTCACTTGCCGCTTAACACCTCCCCCGGGCATGGCGCGGATACCGCTTGCCGTGGTGTGTATTCTGTAGACAGCATACCCCAACCCCCAGTCCCGCAAACGGCGAGGAGCGGCGGAGTACGAAGACCGTTTGCGTCTCGCCTCCCTTTTTGCTCGCCACGGCGCTCGTTGTCGCGATCGATGTAGCAACGCCAACGGTTAGGGAGGGGCGGTGTACGAGGCGGGATTGTGGTGCCGGCCCCGTTTCGCAGGCCTGAGTTTCGTGTAGTTGGGTCATTCTGACGGCGCCGTACGAGCCTCTGAGGTGGCCGCCCTATCAGCAGGTGAGCGGGGCACGAGCAAGGCGATCATTGCGCCTATCAAGGCAGGGATCACGAAAGCGTAGAAGTTCCATTCAAACGCCAACCCGGAACCTACCACCAGTCCCCCAAGTATCGGGCCGAATATGGCACCTGCTCTTCCGAAGCCTATCGCCCACCCGACCCCAGTCGCGCGGCTCTCCACAGGGTAGTATCTGGTGACCCAGGCGTTGACGAGTATCTGCGTGCCTACGCTTCCCAGACCGGCCACAGCGACAAGGATGTAGACTACCAGCGCCACCGGTTGGATGCTCAGCAAAGCTACGGACGCTGCGCCGAGAAGGAAACAAGCAACGGTGAGCGGCTTGGAACCGAACCTGTCCGCGGCCGCGGACGCAAGAAGCGCGCCCACTATGGCGCCCACGTTGAGCACTAGCAGGAAAGAGAGGGACGAACTGAGCGGATAGCCCGCCTCACTCATAATCCCAGGTAGCCAGCTATTTAATCCGTACACCAACAGCAGTCCCTGGAAAGAGGCAACCATAAAGAGCAAGGTCGCTGCCACGTACCTCTTTGAGAACACCTGTCGCAGAGCGGAGAGCGTGCTCTTCTGGGCGGGAGCTTCTCCCTCCCTCAGGGCGGCGTCTGCGCGCTCGGATTCGATAGGCAGGTCGAACCGACGAGTAATCTCCTCCGCTTCCTGCCTCCTATCGTTGGCCAGTAAGAAGCTCACAGACTCGGGCATGAACCTGTAAAGCAAAGGCACGAGGAGCACGAGGGGCAGCAGCCCGACCCAGAACATCACCTGCCACCCGAAAGCTGGTATCAAGGGAATGGCCAGAGCGGACGAAAGCACACCCCCAACGGGGTAACCGATGAACATCAGCGCGTAAGCAAAACTGCGCCGTTTGAGCGGGGAGTGTTCGATTACCAACGCGCTTACCGTGGGTATCGAGCCGCCCAAGCCCAGTCCAGCAAGGAAGCGGAAGACGCCGAACAGCTCCGGTGTGGGTGCTATGGCGCACAGCCCCATCGCGATCGAGAAACTGGAGACGCAGAATATGGTTACCTTCCTGCGCCCGATCCGGTCGGAGACGGGGCCCGAGATCAGGCTGCCGATCAACAAGGCTACCAGGGCAGCACTGCCAATAAACCCCACCTGCTCGGGGGTCAGCGACCACTCTTGGTACCCCAACAACGACGGCACTACCGCCCCGTAGATGATAAGGTCGTAACCGTCGACCATGATCGTGGCGAAACACAACGCCACGACCGCCAAGCTCGCACGAGTGAACCTGGTTTCGTGTGCCCCAGTGCTCGCGGACATATAGCTACTCTCCGTTCCCCTTCGGTCCTGATGAAGTCAGCAGACCAGCTCAAACCCTTCGACCACGAGACTACTCATCTGCTGCGCAGCCCCTCCTCGAGCGTCATTCCACCCGAACGCTCGTTGAGTCGGCCGCGGCTAGCGCCCGCAATAATGAGTACAATCTCGTCAGCCCTAGGAGCATCGGGTATCGTCAGAGAGACCGCATCATAGTGAGATCTCGCCTGCAGCACGTCTTTGGAAGCGAGCGGTATGTCGATAGAGGCTCCCAATCCACCGCGCTTGGTGACTGAAGAGACCCACTCGCTGCCCTCGACAGCGTTGCGCAAAGTATCGCCAAAAGCGGTGGTAAGAAAGGACACGGCCTGCTCCTGATCCCCGTCCGCGCCGACAATAGCCCCCTTACCGTAGCTCTCTACCGGCGCGTCGCTGAGAAGGGCGAAAGCCCGCTTGGTGAGCTCCTCCCCAACCGTAACACTCGCAGGTATGTTCTCGGATACGTCATCCTGAAAAACCCCGGGCGATGGGTTGGAGATAACCGCTGCAGAAACCGCCCTGATCAGCGGCGCCCCGTCGGCCTCGCGGCCACCTTCGCTAAGTATCTCCTCACGGTAGCCCACGAACTTCCGGATAGTGACGTCCATCGCATCCCCTTAAGTAACCTGCAGAGGAGCCTTCATGTATCCCACCTAGTGAGTGGCCTCCGCTCCTTCTATCCCCACGTTATTCTGTATACAGAATATCGCATCTGGTTAACCCTTGCAATCCAGTGCCGTCTTAAGCCCGGTGAAGTCGGTATAGATTGAAGACTGCGGGCAGAGCGATTCTTCTGCCGTCGCGCAACCCCACAACGCAAATAGCGTCCAAAAGCCACGTTGAGTTGAGTACTATACCCTGACACTTATCATGGTGCCCGTGCCCAAGAACTCAAGTGCTAGGAGACTACGCGATGTATAACAAACTATCTCAAAAGAGATAAGCGGTGCTGACGGCGGTACCAAAGCAGGATGCAGGCCAACTTTAGCATTCCTAGGTAATTGCGCGCCTTCTTATCGTAGCGAACGAGGATTGCCCGGCACTTAGAAAGCCAAGCGAGCGTGCGCTCCACGACCCACCGGCGAGCCGGGTAGCGCTTCTTTCTAGTCTGGGCCAGTCTCTCCTCACCGATTTGGCGGAGGTGAGGTGTATAGCCGTGCCGGGCCACGGCCTCTTCTCCCGTAGGGTTATCGTAACCTTTGTCCAGGCACAGGTACTGAGGCGCTTTGTCGATGGGCTTGGCCTGCTCCACAACCACCGCCTCTAGTGTGGCTGCCAAGAGCTTCGTATCGTGGACGTTGGCTCCGGCGACGACCACCGAGAGCGGGCCGCCGCCAGCCTCGACCAAGATGCTTCTCTTCACGCCGTTTTTCGCTCTATCGGTGGGAATAGGGCCGATGAGATCCCCCCAAAACGGGCCTTGCCCGTTGCCGTGTCCGCCGATTGCCACTCCCAATTGGTTCCGCCAAGCTCCTCGCATTCTTCAACCAAGGACTGCCAGACCCGGTCGAGGATGCCCAGCCCGACCCAGCGCTGGAAAGTACGATGAACGGAGGAATCGTCGGGAAACTCTGCGGGCAGCCGGTTCCATTGACAGCCGCTTCGCAGCCGAAAGATGATCGCGTCAAAGACAGCACGCTGGTCCACCCGCGGGCGCCCGGTCCTCTTAGGTGGGTCATGCTCGGCAAGGATCGGCTCGATCCTCTCCCACAGCTCATCAGGCACGCGCCAAATTGTCGGTAGCGGCTTTCTGCAAGGTATACGCTCCTTCTTCATCGATCTCCTTTCGGAAGCAATAAACTGTGCGGTACTAACTGAACGACTTCTCAGCATATACTTATGTAGCCCATAACCCGACTATGATATTCTCCGGCTATGAGCATTAGCATTCAAGGGCTGCGCGTTTTTCTTTCGATCCTGGAGCAAGGTTCGCTCTCGGCGGCCGGACGGCGGCTGGGCTTGACCCAGCCTGCCGTATCTAATCATCTGCATAACCTAGAGAAGCGGTTCGAGGGCGCGTTGCTGGTTCGGGGCGGACGTGTGCGAGCAACCCCTGCAGGAGAGTGCCTCGCTAATCACGCGCGACGAGTCTTGGAGGAGATTTCCAACCTGGAGGAGGACATGGCTCATTACTCTGCCCCGCACGGACGTTTGGTCGTAGGTGCTTCTACGACTCCCGGCGAGGTGTTGGTACCGCACGTAGCGGCGGAGTTCTCCGCCCGCTATCCGGACGTCACGCTCGACGTGGAAATCGCCGACACCGAGGAGACGCTAAAGGCTCTCCTGGAACGCGAGGTCGAGTTCGCGATCGTGGGCCGCGAGGTGGACCACCCCAAGTTGGAAAGCTGGGCGATCGAGCAAGACGAGCTAGTCCTGGTGGTCGCTGCTACCGACCCGCTGGCCGGCTCAGATTTGGCTCCGGAAGATTTGGCGGATCGCCCGTTCGTAATGCGCGAGGAGGGCTCTGCTACGCGTCAGGCCACAGAGGAGGGCTTGGCGACGGTCAGCAGCGCACCGCGAGTCGCGATGGAACTCGGGTCCAACGCCGCGGTCGTAGGAGCGGTCGCCGAGGGGGCGGGGCTCGGGGTCATGCCGGTACGCACCCTGAAGTCCGAAGAGCAGGTAGGGCGGCTTCGCGTTCGCGGGCTCTCCTTTCTGCGTCCCTTCGTCTTGGTCGTCGAGCGTGATCGTCCGCTTTCGCCGGCGGCCGAAGCCTTTGTTGGTCTTTGTACCGAGAAGGAGTCCATCTGATCAAGCGTCTTGGTGTGCTCGCCATCCTTGTCCTCGTCCTGGCCCTTACGGGCTGTGGCAGCAGCGGTGGTGGTGAGCAGGGGGCGGACGATCCCGATCCTCTCAGGGTCGGGGTGGTCCCGAACCAGAACCCGGAGAGCGTGGAAGCTAACTATGAGCCCTTCGGCGACTACCTCTCCGAACAGCTCGGACGCCAGGTAGAGCTTACGGTACCGACGAGCTACAACGCGGTGGTCGAGGCGATGGTCAACGACCAGTTGGACCTCGCGTACTTCGGCGGCCTCAGTTACGTGCAGGCCCGCAACCGGGCGGATGTAGTACCGCTGGTAACGGAGATCAACCCCCGGACCGGCGACACAACGTACCACTCGGTCATCATCGTACCGGCCGACAGCGAGATAGAGGACGTCTCGGAGCTTCGGGGCAGAGACTTCGCGTTCGGGAGCGTCTCCAGCACCTCGGGCTCTCTGTACCCCGGGATCATGCTGAGGGACGAAGGCATCGACTACCGGACGGACCTGGGCAACTTCAACTACACCAACGGCCACGACGCAACCGCCCAGGCAGTCGCCAACGGGCAGGTGGACGGGGGCGGTCTCGAGGACCGCATCCTGTACGATCTCGAAGACAAGGGCCCTGTCGATGAGAACAGCGTGCGCGTCATAGAGGAGTCCGATCCCATAGAGGGTTATCCCTGGGTCGTTCGCGGCGCCCTCCCCGACAACCTGAAGATGGACATCACCCAGGTATTCCTCGATCTAGACGATCCGGCGCTCCTCGACCTCCTGCGCGCCGAGGGCTACGAGAGGGTCGAAGCTAAAGACTACGACTACGTCGAAGAGCAGGCGAAGGAACTTGACCTCCTCACGGCGCAGTAGAGTGGCGTCCGCCGGAGGATTCGCCCTACAGGACGTCGCGGTCTCGTTCCGCGGAGCGGCGGCCCTCGACGGCGTCACCCTCGCGGTCGAGCCAGGGGAGAGCCTCGCTGTGGTCGGGGCCTCGGGCGCCGGCAAGACGACGCTCTTCCGGGTGCTGACGAGGAGCGTAGCCCTCACCGACGGTAAGGTCACTGTCGGTAGGCGCGACCTCTACGCCCTTTCGAAAGGGGAGCTCAAGGGCCTTCGGCGCAGGATCGGTTCCATCTACCAGGCCTACAACCTCGTCCCGCAGCTCCCCGCGGGCGTCAACGCGGCCCTCGGCGAGGTCGGGGGCATGGGCGCGCGGGCCACGCTCCGAACCTTCCTCGTCGGTCCCAATAGGACGTTGGCCGCTCGGGTCGCGGACGCTCTGGACCGCGTCGGCGTCGAGGAGAAGGCCCGAGCCAGGACAGCGGACCTGTCCGGCGGCCAGCAGCAGCGGGTAGCCGTCGCTCGGCTGTTGGTGCAACGCCCCGAACTCGTGCTCGCCGACGAACCTTTCGCCGCGGTGGACCCCGTTACTACCGAGCGCGTCTTCGAGGCGCTGATGGAGCTAAACCACGAGGGCGCGACGCTCCTCGTGAACCTGCACGATGTGGGGTTGGCGCGACGGTTCCCGCGTGTGGTGGCGCTGCGCGAGGGGAAGGTCGCCTACAACGGGCCTCCCGAGAAGTTGTTCGGGGAGACGTTAAACGAGATCTATGCGGGCGACGACCCGCACCGGGAGGCCGCGCGTCCCGAGCCGGCCGACGAACGTCCTAAAGACTCCATATCGTTGACGGAGGGCCGGGATGGCGTCTCCTCCCACTGAGCGGCCGCGCATCGGCGGCGCGGTCCCGCGCTTCTCCTGGGGGCCGGCCCTCGTCGTCCTCGTCATCCTCGGCCTCACCGGCTGGAGCGCGCAGGGCGTGGGCTTCGACCTCGTGGAGCTCGTCGGCGGCACCGGTCCCATCGAGAAATTTATCTCCGAGATGTTCCCGCCCGACCTCTCGGCGAGGACACTCCAGACAACGGGCAAGGGTATCCTGGAGACCTTCCAAATGTCGTTCCTGGGCGCTTTGATCGGGGCGGTGATCTCCTTTCCACTCGCAGCCCTTGCGACGGGGGACGCCTCGACGTCCGGCGCCTCGCGCAGCGAGCACCTGCTCAGGGTCGTCCCCTACCACGTCTCGCGCTTCGTCCTGAACGTGTTCCGCTCTGTCCCTGACATTCTCTGGGCGCTGGTCTTCGTGGTGGCCCTGGGTCTCGGTCCCTTCCCAGGAACCTTAGCCCTCGCGGTCCACTCGGCCGGTATCCTCGGCAAGCTCTACAGCGAGACGCTGGAAGCGGTGCCTTCCCGGCCCGTCGAAGCCCTACGGGCGACGGGAGCGGGGGCGCTCCAGGCCCTTCTCTTCGGACGCTTGCCGCAGGCGATGAGCGGCTTCACCTCGCTCACCCTCTACCAGTGGGAATGCAACATCCGCTCGGCGACGATACTCGGCTTCGTAGGGGCCGGAGGGATAGGGCAGCAGATCCTGATCTCCATGAACCTCTTCGACTACCCGAAGGTCGCCACGCTGGTGGGAGCAACCATAATCGTGGTTCTGCTCGTGGACCGCTTCTCGGCCACGATACGTCGCAGCCTCGTGTACTAGAGAGCCGATAGCCAGTACCCTTCTCTCATTCCTGTCCAAGATGCGGCATCTGTCGGCAAGGCTTCCCTTCAAAGAGGCATAGAGATTTGAGATAGCTTGTAAGTCCTAAACGTTGCACAAAGCACATCAGCGAGAGCTGCACCCCATAAAGGTACCTGACATTATCGGCAATAATGGTCGCGAAGCAGGTTCTTCACACGCCTTGCCAGTATTCTTCCGGTGGCTGAGGACCCCAGATATTGATGCTACGATCTCGGTCTACCCCTTCCCTGATCAGCGGATCGCGATTATGCGGGTAAACGCGCTCGAGTTCGCAGAAGAATTCGAATCGGATGCCGTAACGGTCGAGAAAGTACACGAAGAGGTTGCCTCCCGCGAGATGACGGCCCGGGCCGTACTGGACAAAGTGACCGAGCTTCGCGATGTGATCGCACCCATCCACGATAGCGGCACGGTCTGGCATCTCAATCCCCACATGGTGAAGCTTGGGCTCGGGAGCTCTTGAGAACGCGAGCGTGTGGTGGATCGGGTTGCAGCGGAGCCAGCGGAAGTTCTGGCCGAGCCCCTCGCTCACCTTGAAGCCGAGTTTCTCAAAGAAGCTTTGCTGAAGGATGGGGTCCGGGCTCTCGAACGTCAGGTGGCCCAGACGGGGCTGTGGGTCTGTCAAGCGCTCTTCGATGTGGGCAGGAGCACTGATCTTGAACCTGCGCCCATCTGGGTCGCTCACGTAGCCTTCGTCGTCAGGGCCGTGCATCCCAGCGGGCTCAAATCCGCGAGCAAAGTCGAGCGAAGCCGATCGAAAGCCTGGCGGGCCCTCATCTAAGACTATCCGGGTCGAAGAGCCGAGTACCACGGTCCCGTCCACCGCGCTACCCCCAAGCAGTTCGGCGTAGTAGTCTACCGCGGCGTCAGGGTCCGGCACACGTAACTCTACTTCGCGCAGCCATCCTTCCCAAGCTGGGTCGCTGTTCGAGGTTTCCCGGGAGATCGTCTGGATATCGGCTTCAGCCTCTGGGGGAGCAGTATCACTCTGAGAGGCATACGGATTATTCGACATAGTGAATACAGTATATACTTCAGCCCGTGAGGTATCTAATAGTGGCTATCAGGTGCTTCAAGTTGCAACTGAAAGGGGTTTCTCGTGGGTGGTAAAGCTGCTCTTATCTCTCAGATGGACCCGCCGCCTGGCGAGGAGAGCGAATTCGACGCATGGTACGCGCAAGAGCACGTCCCGCTGCGAATGCGTGTACCAGGCTTTCTCTCCGCCGTGCGCGGATATACGGTCCAGGGAGAACCCTCACACCTAGTCGTCTAATATCTTGAGTCTCGCGACATTCTTTCGACAGCAGAATATGAGGACGTAAGAAACAACCCTAGCTCCCGAACCACGCACATGCTAGATAATGTTGCGGCATTCACACGCTACACCGGAGATGAGATCTCTGACACGGGCGCCACTGATCCCGGCAAATACTTATACCTCGTCACTTTCGAGGTGCCCGAAGATTTTCAGGAAGAGTTCGATGCCTGGTACGAGCGCGACCATCTGCCACACCTGATGAGTAACGAGGCATGGATACGTTGTCGTCGTTACAAAATCGTGGAGAGCGATCCGGTCGGCTTTACACGCGCCACCGTTCACGAACTCACCGACCTTTCCGCTCTCGATTCACCCGAACGCGAACGAGCCCGCGCCACACCGTGGCGCGCACGACTCTCGCAGAATGACTAATTCTCAAGCTCGCGGTACGCCGTTTACCAGCGCTTTCAAGACTTCAGCGCAGAGTAGTCAAGAGCTTACGTCGCCGATCAAAGCTTGGTACAGCGATCTAACAAGCAGTGCCGTTTAACGTTCAAGCAAAGGCTTTATAAACAGACAGCTGAAGCGTTTACTTGTGGACTCGCAACGAGGTCAGCGAACTCGTCGTGCCAATTAGTGCGCTGACGAGTTTACACCCCGCTGAGGGTGCTGACAGCAAGCCGTCCGGCGCATCGAATCAAGTAAGGTGACGAGTCTGAAGTAGGATGGACGACCTGCAGCTACCCTCATTGCCGTAGCTTCATGCAACGATCTCTGGCTTCATGCAACGATCTCTGGCCACAGCCTACGTCGTTGGCAGAGAAGCTTCGGTTCAGGCTCTAGCTCGGGACAGTCGGGCCTATCCCTCCTGTTCGGAATCGTCGCTCTGCCACAGTAGCTCCATAACGCTCTTCTGCGTGCCTTCGATGTGGAGTTTGAGCTTTTCTTGAGCGACAAAGACGCTGTCGTATTCAAGGGCTTTTAGAATCTCGCGGTGCTCTACCACTGCCATAGCGTAACGCTCGATCCCTCCCGCCCTCTGTAAGTAGCGTTCTGTCCGCAGCATCATCTGTTCTAGCAGCGTCAGAGCCGTCTTGGCGCCGGAGGGCTCGTGGAGCTTGCGATGAAATTCTCGGTTCTTAGCCAGCCATTCACGGCGATCGTCGATCTCGTCCATCTCATCGCAGATTCCGCGTAGTTGCTCCAGACGAGCCTCGTCCACAAGCGACGCTGCCTTCTTCAAGAGGTAGTCTTCCAGGACCATGCGGATCTCAAAGATTTCGTTGATCCGATCGAAGCTGAAACCGATGACGACCGCGCGGCGATGCGCCTCTGCGCTTACAAGTCCTTCGGCCTGAAGCTGGCGGATCGCTTCCCTGACCGGAACGCGGGAGACGTTGAAATGCTCCGCAAGCTCGACCTGGTTAAGCTCCTCGCCGTCTTCGAATTGGCCATCCAAGATTGCGGACCGTAGAGCCTCCACTATATAACTGGATGCGGTCCGCCTATCCCGCAGGGCGGGATCGATGCCTACTTGAGAGAACTTAGCTGACATAACCAACATATCTTATACGTCATGAGGATACATACCTAAGCAATAGTATACTCGTTACGAGAGGCTTCTTCCTCTCTTCCTCTCGTGCCTGCCCTTTCCAGTGAGCCACCGATGGTGCATCTGCACTGCCAACGGCTTCGAAAGGTGCGCTGAAACAGAGGCTACTATCTCTAACTACTCGTCCTCAACCATAGAGACCCTTTGGCCCCTCAAATTCCTTCTTGTCAATCTACTGCTAACAGCGGCATACGCTCGACGCCATTTGATTATACAGGAGACCTTCCCCCAAGAGTCGCGTGAAACTACTATTGCCCCCTCATATCAGCGGGTTGGTGTAGTACGGGACAGAGGTCGATCTGGCCCGTACTTCGTTCTCGCGATCACCCTGCAAATCGGCAAGTTTTCTAGTAGGGGCGGTGGGACTCGAACCCACACTGTACGGATTTTAAGTCCGCTGCCTCTGCCGATTGGGCTACGCCCCCCTGATCCGTCCCTGCGAGTATAGCAATTACTCCGTTTGCTCCTGGCGCTCCGTGCAAGGGGGGCAGCGTTGGGGATCTGCATAGGGCCTCTCCAAATGGGCAAGGGTCCATTCGGCGACCGGGTTGGGTAGGGCGCCCGCCAGATGAAGGGCGGTGAAGGCGTGGAGGCATTTCACATACCCACCGGGTACGCCTACCCCAGCGACCCGGGCGCCGTAGCGCCTGAGGTGTTCGGTATGAACCTCGTCCACGGCTCTTGCGCCTACCTCTTCTTGCGCGACGCGCACGCCCCCTTCGGCTTCGACACGGGAGATGGAAGCCGAAAGCGCAGGGCAGGTGACCCAGAAGCTGGTCGGCATCTTGCGGCTGCGCTCGTTCTCTATTACGCTCGGGACGCCAGCAGGACACCGGGCGGCCACGCGAAATGGTATGGTAGGCTCTCGACCCAGCTGGAGCGCGACGGTCTCGTGGTCTGTATAGGTGTCAGGCATCAGCTCTTTTTGGTCCATCTTTCTCTCCTATTCCTCCTGACCGATCCGGCTACGGCCAAGATCACGCTAGGTCCGCCCCTATCTCCCCTCGGGAGCTAAAACCTGACAGCTGACACCTAATCCTCCGGAACGAGGTACACCTTCTCGCCGGGCTTTATCATGCCGTAGCGCTCGCGGGCGGCACGCTCGACACCTTCGGTGGTTTCGAGCTCTTGCGTGAGCCTCGTCTTGGCGACGTTTTCTTGCTCTAGGGCCGATATCTCCGTTTCGAGCTCGGCGATGCGGCTCTTGCTCTCGATTATCCCCTGTAGGGGAGATATGTAGGAGGCGAAGAGGATGCCAACGATAGCCGCGTATAGGATCACCTTTAGCGGCCGGGGCAGATCCACGTAAAGACTACTCTTCTTCGCCTGCCGTGTGCAGTTTCAGCATGTTCGCTGAGCCCGGCATGGTGCTCGTCGAACCCCCGGTGAGGATCATCTCGTCGCCTTCCTTGACGAGCCCGGACTTCAGGGCGGCCCGCACGGCTTCGTCGTAGCGCTCCTCGACGCCGCCGCGTTGTGCGCCGCTTATGGCGGAGACCCCCCACACCATAGCGAGCATCCTGACCGTCGTCTCCTCGGGGCTTACGGCCAGGATCTTGTTCGGCGGCCTAAAACGCGCGACCCTTATGCACGAGAGCCCGCTCTGGGTTGCGGTGATGATAGCCTCAAGGTCCAGATCTTCCGCGAGCTCGCAGGCGGCATGCGTCAGCGCATCGTAGCGGTCGCCCCGGCCCCAATCGATGGACCCAGCAATGTCCCGTCCGTAATCTATGGCCCCTTCGGCCTCCCGGCAGATGCGGTCCATCTCCCTGACGCTCTGCAAGGGATAGCGCCCGACCGCCGTCTCGCCCGAGAGCATCACTGCATCGGTCCTATCGAAGATGGCGTTAGCCACGTCTGAGACCTCGGCGCGGGTCGGCCTGGGATTGCGGATCATGGAATCGAGCATCTGGGTCGCGACGATGACTGGTTTCCCCAAGCGGCGGCAGCGGGCCACGATGCGCTTCTGCTCCACCGGCACCCTCTCTGCCGAGAGCTCGACCGCCAGGTCTCCGCGCGCGACCATGATCCCGTCTGATGCTACTAAGATGTTCTCGATGTCGTCTATGGCCTCGTGCTTCTCTATCTTGGAGATCACGGGGATGTGCCCGCCGAACTCCCGCAGCCTCTCCTTGATCTCTTCGACCTCGTCCCCGGTGCGGACGAACGAGGCCGCGATCCAGTCCGGCCTAAGCTCCTCGACCCCGAAACGCAGATCCTCTAGGTCTTTCGGCGTAAGGCCCTTTGTAGAGAGGAAAGAATCCGGGAAGTTCATGCCCTTGTGCGAAGAGACCGGACCGCCGGTCACGACCTGGCAGACGACCTCGCCGTCCTCGATCTCCTCGACCCTGATTTCCAGTAGGCCGTCGTCAATGAGGATCCGGTGTCCGGGCTCGACGTCTTGGACTATCCGCTTGTAAGGCGTCGAGAGCCGGCTCGCGTCACCAAGGAAATCCCCCGGCGCCACGACCACCCGGTTCCCCTCGACCAGCTCGGTGTCCCCCACGACTTCTCCGACCCTTATCTTCGGCCCCTGGATGTCCTGCATCACCGCCACGTTGCGGCCCAAAGACTCGGCCGATTCGCGTACGAAATAGGTGTTCTTGAGGTGCAACTCGTGGTCACCGTGGCTGAAGTTCAGCCTGGCCACGTCCACCCCGAAGCGCACAAGTTCCCGGATCACCTCCTCCGTAGAGGTCCCGGGGCCTAAGGTTGTGACTATCTTCGTCCGGCGCTCCATCTTCTTAAACCCTCGCCTGACGAGGATTGAACGCTGCCCATCCAGGGTAGTACGCAACGCTCCCCAAAACCTCCTCTATACGGAGGAGTTGGTTGTACTTAGCGACGCGCTCGCCGCGCGCCGGCGCCCCGGTCTTTATCTGTCCGGCATTCACCGCTACCGAAAGGTCCGAGATCGTCGTGTCCTCGGTCTCCCCGCTGCGGTGGCTAATCATGGTGGTATACCCCGACTTTTGCGCGACATCTATCGCCTGGAGCGTCTCCGTGAGCGTCCCTATCTGGTTGACCTTGACGAGGACGGAGTTACCAATGGCCTCGTCTATGCCCCGCGCGAGGATCTTCGGGTTGGTCACGAAGAGGTCGTCGCCGACGAGCTGCACCTTCCCCCCGAGCTCCCTGGTGATAATCGACCAGCCCTCCCAGTCGTCCTCGTCGAGGCCGTCCTCGATGCTCAAGATGGGATACTCCTCCACGAGCCTCACGTAGTACTCGATCATCTCCTCGGTGCTTAAGGTCCTCCCCTCGCCCGAAAGCTCGTAGAGGCTGTTTTCGTGAAACTCGGAGGCCGCGGGATCCAACGCGAACGCCACTTGGTCGCCCAGAGAGTACTCACTCCTCTCCACGGCCTCCGCCATCAAGCCGAGGGCCGCCCCGTTGTCTTTGAGGTCGGGCGCGAAGCCGCCCTCGTCCCCCACGCCAACATCTAGCCCCTTCTCGGAGAGTAGCTTCTTAAGGCTCCCATAGACCTCGGCGACGCAGCGCAAGGCCCCGGCGAAGCTCGAAAAGCCGACCGGCACGACCATGAACTCCTGGAAGTCCACGTTGTTCGCGGCGTGGGCGCCGCCGTTGATGATGTTCGCGCACGGGACCGGCAGCGTGTGCGCCCCCGCCCCCCCGAGGTAGCGAAAAAGGGGCAGCCCCGCTGACTCTGCCGCCGCTTTGGCCGCCGCCAGAGAGACGCCCAGGATGGCGTTTGCGCCCAAGCGACCCTTGTTATCGGTGCCGTCGGCTTCGATCATGGCGATGTCGAGGGAGCGCTGGTCGCTCGCGTCCGCCCCCAACACCACCTCTGCAAGCTCCCTATTGACGTTCTCGACGGCCTTCGAGACGCCCTTGCCGAGGTAGCGGTTCCCTTCACCGTCCCTGAGTTCGACCGCCTCGTTCTGGCCCGTCGAAGCCCCCGAAGGCACCGCCGCCCGGCCTACGAAGCCGCTCACCGTCGCGAGCTCGACCTCCACCGTCGGGATTCCCCGGGAGTCCAACACCTCCCGTCCGTGGACCGCAACGATCTCCGTCATCAGCAAGCCTCCCGAATCGTCCCGACCTCTGTGCTCTAAGTATCGTTATACCCTGTAACTCTACGCCTTTAGTCGCCACGGTGCCACCGAGGGTTGTCCTTGGGCTCTCCCTCGATCTCCGGACCGCCCTCTTGCGGCGCTTCGCCCTTCGGGGCCTAGCCCCCCGGCGGGGCGCCGACCGCCGGCGGCTGCCGGGCCTCGTTCGGGTCGTAGCCGGGGAGGTACTTCGCGTCGCGCTGCTCCAGCTGGTCCTGGATCCAGGCGTCGAACTCCGTGGCTTGCTGCCGCTGGGAGAGCTGCTCCTCGATCTCGGGGGCGGCCTCATCCAAAGGCGTCGTTTCTTCCTCCTGTATCTCCGTGACCTCTATGAGGTGGTACCCGAAGTCGGACTCGATGGGGCCCAAGATCCTGCCCTCTTCCGCCTCGAAGGCGGCCTCGTCGAACTCGGGGACGAAGCCGCCCTGCGGCTGGCAGCCAAGATCCCCGCCGTTCTCCCTGCTACCGGGGTCTTGGGAGTACTCGCTGGCGAGCTCCTCGAAATTGCCGCCCGCCTCGAGCTGCTGCTTGACCTCCTCGGCCTCCTCTTCCTGATCCTCGGTGAAGAGTATGTGCCTTATGCAGCGCCGCTCGGGGACGGTGAACCTGGCATCCTTGTTCTCCTCGTAGAAGTTCTCGACCTCTTCCTGGGTCGGCTCGACGTCGCCCACGGCCTCTTCCTGGACCTTCTGCACGAGCAGGCTCGTCCTGGCCTCCTCCCGGAACTCGTCCTCGGTATACCCGAACTGGTCCAGGGCCTCCTGGAAAGCATCCTCGGGGTCCGCGTCCTGCCCGGCGGCCGAGGCCTGCTGGCCGATCTGCTCCTTGACCCGGTCGATCTCCTCCTGAACCTCTTCCTTCGACACCTCGATGCCGTTCTCCTTGGCATAGGCCTTCACCAGGTTGAAGGCTATGAGCTGCGGCACTACCTGCGCCTTGGCGGCCTCGAACTGTGGTGAGCCCGGCTTGACCTCCGGCGCGGACTTTCCGCTTCCGGCGGCCTGCGAAGTGTACAACCGGTCGACCCCCTCCTTCACCTTGCCCTCGGCAACCTCGCCGCCGTCGAAGGTGACGACCTTCTTCGCCCCCGAATCCACCTCGGAAGTCGGCGCCGCTGCGCTGCACCCGATCAAAAACAAGAGGGCCAGAACCGCGAAGCCCCAAACGAAAACCGCCCTTACAGATAAGAAGTTGCTCAAGAGACTAGGATCCTTGCCTCATATCGCTCGCAGAGAAGCCAAAAACCGGCGTAATTATAGCAGTTAGGTGTCAGGTATCAGTTGTTAGCAGTTAGCTTCACTCAGATGGGAAAAGTTCGACGACGCAATGCGAGGAGTATGTTAGCGTTCTCGCCGCGTATCGGCTTATCCGCGGATTTCGCTCGCTACGACCTTCTGACACCTGAAACCTGACCACTATAAAGCCCGTTCCAGTGCCTGCATAGTCTCCTTGGCGAACTCCAGAGGGTCTAAAGCCGAGTCGCGCACCGTGACACGTCCTTCTCTGCCGCCCACGACGCCCCCGGTCGCCCTGCAGATGAGGGCGGGCGCCGACGACGACGCGGTGACGCCGGTGATGCTCAAGGACCCCGAGCGGTAGTTGACCGCCGTGGCGCCAATCCGTCGGGCGAGGAGCCTTATGCGGGAGAGACCGAGCAGGTTCAGGGCCGGCTCGGGGGGCTCCCCGAAGCGTTCTTGCAGTTCCTCGGTCAGATCTTCCAACTCCGCCAGGTCGTGGACGCCGGAGGCCCGGCGGTAGAGGTCGACCCGCTCGACCTCGTCGCGAACGTAGTCGACGGGCAGGTAGGCGTCCAGAGCAAGCTCCACGATCACCGGGGCCACCTCCTCCCGTTCGACCGGCTGACCCTTCGCCAGAGCCACCGCCTCTTCGAGGAGCCTAAGGTACATCTCGAAGCCGACAGAGGCGATGTGCCCGGACTGCTCCGAGCCGAGGAGGTTCCCGGCGCCCCGGATCTCCAGGTCGCGCATCGCTATCGCGAACCCGCTTCCAAGCTCCGTGAAGTCCATCAAGGCTTCAAGGCGCTTTTGGGCCTCGGGTGCGGCGCCGAGAGGAGCGAAGAGGTAAGCATAGGCCTGCTCGGTCGAGCGGCCGATCCTGCCGCGGAGCTGGTAGAGCTGCGCGAGGCCCATCGCATCGGCCCGGTCTACGACGAGGGTATTCGCTGTAGAGATGTCCAGCCCGCTCTCGACGATGGTCGTCGTCACCAGGACGTCGGCCTCCCCGTCGAGGAACCTGCGCATCACGTCCTCCAAAGCCCGCTCGGGCATCTGGCCGTGAGCCGCCACGAACCGCGCGTCGGGCACGATCGCTCGCAGCCTCTCCGAGACCTCGTCTATGCTC
>Ga0126313_10000595_pt1 | contig 17511 bp, 17 predicted proteins | sample Plot105A_FD_89954 | JGI IMG/M metagenome (GOLD analysis project Ga0126313, IMG submission 89954) | Serpentine soil microbial communities from UC McLaughlin Reserve, CA, USA - Plot105A | ecosystem: Environmental > Terrestrial > Soil > Grasslands | place: USA: UC McLaughlin Reserve, Lake County...
ATCACCACGCCAGCCGCCAGCGTGAATAGCCAACTTGGAACGAAGACAGGCCAGGCGACATTGAAGACCGCCAGATCGTGTGGTCCTGCTCGTCGCCTAGTTCGCTCCCGTCCTCCAACACTTTGATGAGTTCCTGGAGCAACATCAAACCCAGGCCAGGCCGAGAGCACAACGATGCCGTACAACAGCGTTTAGCCATGTAGGCCTTCGCCGCGCCCGGCCGAATGATGCCTCGACCGAAGGCAAGCCAACACCCCCTCAGCAACGCCCTCACTCTATCTCCGTAGCCCATTTAGCCCGAGGAGCGGCGGAGATCTGCGGCGTCGAACAGACGTGGTGGCCCTTCCCGCCCACGCACTTGCCCCAGAGTGCTTTCGGCTAGGTGCAGCTGGCGGGGAAGGGCATCGTTCGGCCCACGGGCCCGCGGTTGCGGCAAAAAAGCAAGCCCTGCTGGTGGAGGTCGTAGATGATGCCGGATATGGCGTTTGGGTAGTTGGTGTTGAGGTGGCCAAGGATGACACCGCTCGACTTGGCGGACCATGACGAGTTGCGGACGATGTAGCGGATGCTGGAGGTGCTGCGGCGGATGCCGTTGACGTATTGCCAGTCTTTGGTATCGATGGTCCAGGTGCAGATTCGATAGCCCAGGCTGCTCGCGATGCTGGACACCCGCGAGTTGTAGGCGCCGCCCGGAGGCCGTAACCGATTGCTGTAGATCCCGTTGCGGATCTGCCAACTCACGTTTGAATCCGAGAGCTGGGTCAGGTTCGGATGGGAGTAAGTGTGGTTGAGCACCCAGTGGCCTTGCTGCCGCAGCGTCGAGACGATGCCGGGGTAGTTCTTCGCATACTGGTTGATCAGGAAGAACGCCGCCCGGATGTTGCGTGACTGTAGGTAGGCGCCGATGCGGGTTGCTCGGTAGGGGTCACCGTAGGCCCAGTCGTCGAAGGTCAGCAGCACTCTGCCGGAGGTGTTGCCACACCTTGAGTTGTAGTACGTCGCTGCCTGAGCCGGGGTGGCCTGGGCAGTCATCAGCCCGGCTAACAGAGCTGTCAAAGCCACGGCTGGGATCAATCTTCGCAACATACTGGCCATCCCCCGAAAGTTGCCGGCGGCGGCTGTGCCGCCTCGCCGTCGTGAGCATATAGATATGGATCCCTCGGCTTCGCAAGTTTCGAAAAGAAAAACGATCTGGCGCGGATGACCGCTACGAGCTGGGCTGACCTCGATCATCCCTACCGGATCGCTGCGCGACTGCGCCGGACTTTTTGCTCGTTCCCACACTCATCGTCCGCAACCTTGAGCCCCGTACGTACACCTTGAGCCTTGGATACGAGGCTCAAGGCGTACGCGCGGGGCTCAAAGTCGGATGGAGCGGCGACGGACTTACCAATCTGACGCCGGCGATATCTCTCTGTCTGGCGCCGTCATGCAGGCAATGCGCTGCTGGGATAGCCGTGAAAGGGTGCAGTCCAGAGGCCACACCCGCTCCGGGTGGCTGTCTCCGATCCTCCGTGTTTGATCTAGACCGCGGTCGAGAATGACGTGCCAGTGAGACTCTGGATCGCTTCGAGCCGCTTAGAAGACAGTGCACCCCTTGCGACGAGGAAAGATGGGCCCCGCAAGGGGTGCACTGTCCGTTCAACTCGAGGACTCGGAGATCAGCAACAGCACGGCACACTGTCCGGCGCGCATGCACTTTCCGAGCAGCGGGCGAGCCATGAAGGCTGATAAGTCGCCCAAGAGTCCCTCGAGCGCCATTGGGAGGGGAAAAGTCTGAGAGCGCTCCTAAGATCGAGATGGAGGAGCAACCATCGCTCCTATCACCGGAATGTACGACGACGTAAAGGGCTCGCTGAATAGGTGTGTCCGCTTCTTGCCATGTCCAAAAGGGGTCCCGCAATCTTCGGTCGCTGGGGTCGTTTGATGCTGCCGTGCCACGTCGACCGCTAGCGGCCCACGATGTCAGTCAGCATCAGCCAAGCCGTTCCTCTAGCCAGAAGAGATTGCATGCGGCCCGGTGCCCGCCGGGTTCGAGCGGCCGGGGTCCGGCTCAGACGAAGTCGAAGATGATCGGGAAGGCGAGGACGACAGTCCAGGCCCAGACGGCATAGACGATGAGGTATCGGGTCTGCCAGTGTTCCAGGCGGGCGAACGGCATGCGGCCACGCAGGAAGCCGAGGAACAGCCATGCTGACCACGCCAAATTGGTGAGCAGAATGACGTTCTCGCCCAATGCCGCGGTCTTGTTCGGGCTGAAGCCCCATTCGGTGATCCGGCCGGTGATCGCCAGCAGCACCATGACGTCGATGATCAAAGCGCTGACGACGAGTGCGAGCTGCAGCTTGTCGAACAGACCGGGCCGAGCCGCAGGGTTCCGAGCGGAGATGGCGTACAGCAGCAGGCCCAGCACGATGACGAGGAGCAGGTCGAAGAGGATGAGCACATCGCGCTCGACGTCGATGCCCTCGTTGGTCCAGATCATGGCGACCAGGAAGGCCAGTAGGGTGACCGCGAAAAGCGGGGTGAAGACACGGGTGAGCACCGGCGCCATGTTCTCGATGACGCTCTGCTTGGCCTCGACCAGCCAGGCCGACACGATGACCGCGGCCATGGCGCCGCACGGCAGCAGCCACGAATTGATAAATCCCTCGGCGTCAAGGCCGATGGCATCGAAAGTGCCTGCCGTGAAGAGCACGAGCACGCCGCCGCCTAGTGCTATGAGGACGAAATAGATCAACCACTCCCCGGTGAACCGGATGAAGTCCATCCGCCGCCGGTCCGAGCGCCAATCACCGCCCGCATAGGTGACCCCGACAACCAGCCACAGCGCGATTGGCAGGTGAATCGCCGTGAGCACCGTGGATTGCGAGTCATCGGCCAGCGGATATGCGTTCGCGGCGACCGCGCCGATAGCGAACAGCAACGCGAGCACCCCGATGACGCGCCGATCGAGCCGGCGTTGCCAACCGAAATAGGCGGCGAGCGCCGGCAGCGCGAAAAGGCTCACATTTCGCACGTAGAAGCCGGCATCGTCCCCTGAGATGTCAAGCCCGAACAAGGCCGGCACCTTGATCGCGAGCGCCGCGACAGCCGCACAGAGCATCATGACAAGCAGCTCGCGACGGGAACGCGCGGCGGCAGGCGCGTCCGGTTCCCCAGGCAGCACGAGCTGCTTCCACAGCCGCTCGGAATGCTCGCGAGCGAACTCCCGCGATAGCTCATCGAGGCTGCCCATCCGTTTGACAGCGATGAGGAACGCCTCGTCGGCTCCCAGGCCCGCCTCGGTCAGCTCGGTGATCCGGCTACGAAGATGGTCTTCCAGCTCCTCGGCATCAGTTTGGAGCAGCTCCCGGCGGCGGTGCACGTAGGCCCGCCACTCGGCGATCTGGGCCTCCAGATCGTTGTTGCTTTCGACGATCACCGTCCCGCCTCCCATGCCGGTGCCGTGATCGGCGTGATGGATTGGCTGATGTTCCAGACACCCCGCAGTGCGTCGACCACCGCGGCCCACTGGCGGCGCTGCTCGACCAGCTCGGCGCAGCCCTGGTCGGTGATGCGGTAGTACTTGCGGCGGCGTCCCCCGGGCGGGGTCTCCCAGGCCGACTCGACGTGGCCAAGCCGCTCCAAGCGGTGCAGCAGCGGGTAGAGCAGGCCATCGGTCCACTCCAGCTGCCCGCCCGACAGTTCATTGATCTGCTTCAGGATCGCGTAACCGTAGCTCTCACCTTCGGCCAGGATCCCCAGCACCAGTGGCGTCGCCGAAGCCGCGACGAGATCTTTGGTGATATGCATAAGACCGCCTAAACCCTAGGACTGCAATGCATGCTACTTCTAGGTATAGCGATCGCGCCACCCGGTCAGCCATCGGATACTGGATTAGCCTCAACTGGAGCGATAAGTGTGTTACGGCAGATCCTTGACTGTGTTTGACCGGTACGAGGACCGTCCCACTACCGATAGGGAGACAGTGACCCGGCTCCATCGGCCCGGATGGCCTTTCGACAGCCACATTCTCGCCGGGCCGGCGACAGTGCAACGGCAGCCGGTCGGCCGGTGGGAAGCCCGCGGCCGGCCCGATTCAGCTCGACAGGGCGGTCAGGGCGCGCTATGACCGGCACGCTGACATGGTGGGGGCACAGCACGACAACCTGGCAAGATGGCGGCACAACCTTCCTGTTCGACCCGGTTCTGACCCCTCGCGTGGGCCATCTTCGTCGAGTGCGCGGCAAGGTTCCGCCCCGGCACGCTGCCCATGCAGACATCGTCCTGATCTCTCACCTACACCCCGACCACATGCACCTTGCCTCGCTCCGGCTACTGCCCACCTCCGCGGTTCTCATCGCCCCAGCGGGCTCGCGCCGCCTGCTAGAGCCAGTCACGGACCGCGGGCTAAGGCTCCGGGAGGTCGAGCCGGGTGATCTTGTAAAGCTGGCCGGCCTGCAGATTCGTGTCCTGGCTGCTGACCACGACGGTCGGCGACACGCTGGAAGCCGCCATCGCGGACCTGCACTTGGTTTCGTTGACGGCGCCCGGCGATGGTGGTACCCAGGGGATACAGGTCCGCAGCTTCAGCTGGAGGAGGCGGCGCACGTCGACATAGCCTTCGTGCCAGTCGGGGGCTGGGGACCAAGCATCATTCCGGGCCACAGCGACGGCCATCTCAACGCCGAGCAAGCGGCACATGCGATCCATCACATCCAGCCGAAACATGTCGTCCCGGTGCATTGGGGAACCTGGTGGCCCATCGGTCTTCCTCTGCGCACCGATCTCATCGATCTCCCGGCCGCAGCGTTCACTGACCACGTCGCCCGCCTGACACCTACTACCAGCGTCCACCGTCTCCGACATGGCGAATCGATCAATCTGTGATTGTGGGCTCAGGCCGCAGCCGGCTCCTGCCGCCGAGGTGTCGGCCTAGGGGTATCGGAGAGCAGCTAGGCCGGCTGGCTGGAAATCACCTCTCAGCGCCAGCTCTGACCGGTTCTCTTGCTCCGTGGTGTAAATCTGGTCTAGGACTTCAAATGAAGGTCTGGCGAGCCGGTGACCACCCGAAGCCGGCACGACACACTGACGCCGCTGTGCGACGTCCGGACACCCCGGAGGCAGCGATGTTCGAAGAAGCTCAGCTTTACGCACCCGTGACTCGATCAGTCGATGGCGACGTCACCGTGCATCTGGGTGAGGATCACCCAGGCGCCGTCGATCCGGAGTACCGGGAGCGACGCAACACCCTGGCAGCCTTGGCCATGGACTGGCAGCCCGGCACCCCTCCGCCGATCGCGCCCTACACCGACGCAGAGCACGAGGTCTGGCGGATCGTATGCCGAGAGCTGCATATCTTGCACGAGCGATTGGCCTGCGCGGCGTATCTCGTGGGAAAGCGGCGCCTTGGGCTGCCCGAGGACCGGATTCCACAGCTCGTCGAGGTGAACGAGCTACTGAGTCCGCTGACCGGATTCCGGTACATCCCCGCAGCCGGGCTCGTTCCGCTGCTCGACTTCTACGGCTCGTTGGCCGACGGGGTGTTCCACGCCACCCAGTACGTTCGGCACCACTCGGTGCCGCTCTACACGCCGGAGCCCGACGTGCTGCACGAGGTCGTCGGCCACGGCAACTGCCTGGCCCATGATCGCTTCGCCGCTCTGTACCGCCTGGCCGGGGAAGCCGCACGGCGGGTGCAAACCTCGGAGGCACTGGAGTTCGTCTCCAAGGTCTTCTGGTTCTCCTTGGAGTTCGGCGTGCTCCGCGAGGGCGGTCAGGTTCGGAGCTATGGCGCCGGTCTGCTCTCCTCCTACGGTGAGATCCAGCAGGTCGAGCGGCCAGAGCTCCGGCCCTTGGACATCGCTCGGATGGGCGTCCAGACCTACGACATCACCCACTACCAGCCGATCCTGTTCTGCGCCGAGGGTTTCGACGAAGTGGAAGACGTGGTGGGCGGGTTCTTCGCCGACGTGGACGATGATCTTGTGCAGCGGCTCACGCAGCAGGCGACGGCGCCGGCCTGACGGCCCCGCGCACCTCGCCGAGTTGCGCTTTGCTCGGTCCCGCGCTCGCGGCGCGCAAGACGACCTCGTCGCCGTCTTCGAGGAAGGTCCTGGACCCGCCCGTGCCGAGATCAACAGACCGGGTGCCGTTCCAGGACAGTTCCATCAGACTGCCGCATTGGTCGGCGGCCGGTCCGGACACCGTGCCGGAGCCGTAGAGGTCACCGGTGCGCAGGTGCGCTCCATTCACAGTCAGGTGCGCGATCATCTGGGCCGGTGAGTAGTACATCGCGGCGTACGGGCAGGTGCTGACGAGCTGTCCGTTGATCTCCACCTGGATTTCGATGTCATAGCCCCAGCCCGCGGCGGCCAGGTACGGCAGCAGCTCCGGGTCCTGGTCCGGCAACCCCACCTGTGCGTCGTCAAGGGCCTCGAGAGGCAGTACCCAGGCCGAGATGGACGTGGCGAAACTCTTGCCCAGAAACGGTCCGAGCGGCACGTACTCCCAAGCCTGGATGTCTCGCGCGGACCAGTCGTTGAGCACGACAACGCCGAAGACGTGCTCGCGGAAGTCCTGAACCGCTACCGGGACGCCCTGAGCCGATCCGACTCCGACGACCCAACCCAGCTCCGCTTCGAAGTCGAGTTTGCGGCTCGGACCGAAACTGGGCGTCGGGCCGCTGGGCGTCTTGAGTTGACCCAGTGGCCGGACGATGTCGGTGCCCGACACGACGACAGTTCCGGCCCGGCCGTGGTAGCCGATCGGCATGTGCTTCCAGTTGGGCGTTAGCGGGTCGCCACCCGGCCGAAAGATCCGGCCCAGGTTGGATGCGTGATGTTCCGAGGCATAGAAGTCGACAAAGTCAGCGACCTCGATCGGCAGATGCAGCTGTACCTCGCTCATCGGGATGAGGTGGGGCTCGATGATCGCTCGGCCGGCCGGATCGTCGAGGCCGGTTTGGAGCGCGGTACGCGTCTCTGCCCAGGCCGGCCTGCCCTGGGCGAGAAACCGATTCAGGCTCGGTTGCTCGAAGATTTTCGGATCGCGTCCGGTAGCACGCCATGCCGCCGGCAGGTCAATCACCTGATCTCCTGCCGCAGCGCCGACTCGGGGTGCGTCACCGCGGCGGGAGAAGACGCCATACGGGAGCTCGGAGACGCCGAATGGTGCTGATGCGGCCGCCTGGAACCAGCTCACGTGGGCTCCACGACAAGCCCCAGCGACACCAGATCCGCAACGGGATCGAGAACCCCGCAGCAGCCGAAGCTTCGGAATCGCCGGCGAACCCGGGCGACCTCCGCATCGGTCCAGCCGGTGATCAGCTCCGCCCGCGCTTGGTTGTCGCCTTGCCCGAGCAGCTGGGCCGCGTCGGCCTCTGAAGCACCCTCGATCAAAGTCTCGGTCGCGAGAAGAAGGTTGAGGAAGCCGTGCTGGCGCGGCCTCGCCGGGTCGGTGTCAGCGGAGGCCCAGGCGTGGTGTAGGCCGGCGGTCACTTTGAAGGCCAGATCAGCCTCGATCAGTACGCTGAGCTGCCGGGCCAGCTGGTCGGCGGATGGGGTCTCAGCCGGCTCGAGACCGCCGGTGCGGATCTTCCCGTAACGTCCCGCGGCCTCCACTTCGGTGACGGCCCGCTCCCAGCCGGGCGCGTAGGGCATCTCGATGAAGACGCGTACCGACTCGTCGAGCTGGTCGGCGGCCGCGACCACCCTGGCCGCGTTGCCGGCCAGGTCATCAAGATCACGCAGCGCCGATTCGACGGCGACGAATCGAACATCGGGAATCTCGCGTCCGACAAGACTCAGCAACCCGCCTGCTCCGCCGCTGTTGATCACGCTGACGGCGAGCGGCTCTGGCCGGTCGGTCGATTGAAGGGCCCTGCCGACTTGAGCAAGTTTCGAGTCGCTGACCACTAGGGGTCCGATCAGCGGCGCGAACCAGGACTCGCGATATCGCTGATGCGCGGTGACTGCCTCGGCTGCCGTCGCATTGCCCGGTGGGAACATTGCGGCGTCGTCGATCAGCTCCGCGAACAACGCGGCAGGCGCCGGCACATGTGCAGGCTAGCGCCTGGAGCGGGGCATCGGTCGCGCGCCCGTGGCCGACTCCGAGTGTTCGGAGCTACGCTCCGGATATGGCCTTCTACCGCAGTGTTGGGGAGATTCCGCCGAAGCGTCACACCCAGTTCCGCCAGCCCGACGGAAGTCTCTATGCCGAAGAATTGATGGGTGAGGAGGGCTTCTCGTCCGACTCGTCGCTGCTCTATCACCAAGGCATACCGTCAGCGATGAGCGCTGGGCGCCCCTGGGACCTGCCCGATCTGACCACCACGCCTAACCACCCGCTACGGCCGATTCACCTTCGGCTGCCTGATCTGTTCAAGGGAACGGATCCGGTCGACGTCGACCACGTCACCGGTCGGCGGCTGGTGCTGGGCAACGCCGACGTACGCATCTCCTACGTGGTCGGGTCAAGATCCTCACCGTTCTACCGCAACGCCACTGGTGATGAGTGCGTCTACATCGAGTCGGGCAGGGGCACCGTCGAGACGGTGTTCGGCTCGCTGACCTTCACCGATCGGGATTACGTGATCATTCCTCGGGCTACGGTGCACCGTTGGCTGCCGGACGGCGAAGTAAAGGCCTACTGCATCGAGGCAAGCTCACACATCGCTCCGCCGAAGCGCTACCTGTCCCGCTATGGGCAGCTCCTCGAGCACAGCCCGTACTGCGAGCGCGATCTGCACGGCCCGACCGAGCCGTTGATCATGACTGGCGAAGACGTGGAGATCTACACCAAGCACCGGGGCCACTCCGGAATCGTCGGCTCAGTGGTCAGCGCGACCACCCATCCGTTCGACGTGGTCGGCTGGGACGGCTGTTTGTACCCGTACACGTTCAACGTCAACGACTACGAGCCGATCACCGGACGGGTTCACCAGCCACCACCGGTCCACCAGGTCTTCGAGGGCACGAATTTCGTGATCTGCAACTTCGTGCCGCGCAAGGTCGACTACCACCCGCTCGCGATCCCCGTCCCGTATTACCACTCCAACGTCGACTCCGACGAGGTGATGTTCTACTGCGGCGGGGACTATGAAGCGCGCAAGGGGTCGGGCATCGCACTGGGCTCGGTCTCGCTACATCCGGGCGGCCACTCGCACGGACCGCAGCCTGGGGCAGCCGAGGCCGCCATCGGCAAGCACTATTTCGACGAGCTGGCAGTCATGATCGACACCTTCCGCCCGCTAGAGCTGGGGGAGGGCGGCGTGGCCTGCGACGATGGGGCCTATGCGCTCAGCTGGAACAGCGCGCTACGCGGCTGACGCGCCGTCCCTCCGGGTAGCTCACACCGGTGAGCTCCTCCGACGCTGCCCAGAGCTTCTTGGCCAGGTCGACGTCGCTGGCCTCGGCGCTGCGGCCAACCAAGGTCGGGTGACCCCGCCGTCCGGTGAGGCGGTCTGGACCGACGTAGCTGGCGCCGGGCAGTTCCTGCGTGGCCGCGAATAGGATCGGCAAGGCGCCCATTTCCTCGCTCTGCGCGATCACCTTGTTGGCCAGTAGGACCAATCGGTCGCCGATCTGGTTGCCGGTCCGCCCTTGCAGGTTGGTGGCGGCGTAGCCCGGATGTGCCGCGTACGCACGCACCCGGGAGCCATCGACCTCGAGCCGCCGCTCCAGCTCGAGAGTGAAGAGCAGGTTGGCGAGCTTGGTCTGCGCGTAGGCCTGCCACGGCTGGTATGACCGCCTACGCCAATTGAGGTCATCGAGCTCGATGTGGCCCCTGCTGTGGGCGCCAGAAGACACGGTGACCACCCGGTCGGTGATCTGAGGCAGAAGGAGGTTGGTCAGGGCGAAATGACCGAGATGATTCGTGCCGAACTGCAGCTCGAAGCCGTCAGCGGTCCACCCCTCCGGCACGGCCATGATCCCTGCGTTGTTGATCAACACGTCCATCGGCTGTTGCCACTGTTCGGCGAACTCGCGCACCGACGCCAAATCGGCGAGATCCAAGCGCCGGACCTCCACTTCGCCGGTCATCTGTGCAGCCGCCTGCCGGCCGCGGTCCAGTCGCGGACCGCCAGGACCACGCGGGCCCCCTTTGTCGCCAATGTCGCGGCCGTGACGCGTCCGACGCCGCTGTTGGCACCGGTGACTATGACGGTCCGGCCGGCTTGCGGCCGGATCTGGTCTGCTGTCCACTTGGTCACGGACGGTCAATCTAGTGGCTCGACTCAGGCGCCCAGAGTGTGTACCCCAGCCGCGGACTTGACCAGCGGCTCGGTGCGGTACGAAATCGGCTCGGCGAGCCCGACCAACGACACTGATCGGACCACGCCAGGATCGGTGACCAGCGAGTCGATCACTCGCTGCAGGTCTGCGTTGGAGCGGGCCACGACGCGGCACCACAAATCACCCGGTCCGGTGACCGTCCAGCACTCGAGGACCTCTGGAATCTGCCCGAGCCGGGCGGTGATCTGGTCGCGCCCCTCATGCTGGACGATCTCCAGGATCACAAAGGCGGTGACGCCGTAACCGAGTGCGGCCGGTGATATCTGTGGGCCCCAGCCGGTGATCACGCCGTCGCGCGCCAGCCGATCCAGTCGCGCCTGCACCGTGCCGCGGGCGACCCGGAGTCGCCGGCTCGCATCCAGCACGCCGATCCGCGGCTCAGTTGCGAAAAGACGCAGAATGCGCCCGTCGAGTTCGTCGATTCGCGACGATGTGTTGGCCAGTTTGTCTCCTCAATCGCGGTCAAAGGCAGAATGAGTTGGACAGATTGTATAGCTGCAGACTGGTGTGTGGCGCAGATTGCAAGATCGGCGAACATGGGGATATGACCGACGTTCTGACCCACACTGTGCTAACACACGACGAATTCCTGGCCGGCCTGGATGCCGATCAGCTGCACCAGCTGGTCGGGCTGGTCGAGTACGACGAAAGCGGCGACCCCTTTCCAGTGACAGGTTGGGACGCCATCGTTTGGGTCGTGGGCAACGCAACTCAGACCGCACAGCACTATCAGGCGGCGCTGGGGATGGACCTCGTCGCCTACGCCGGACCGGAGACGGGGGTCAAGGATCATAAGGCGTTCGTGCTCACCAGCGGTGCCTGCCGTTTTGTGATCAAGGGTGGTGTCAGCCCGGTCAGCCCGCTGCTGGATCACCACCGCACCCACGGCGACGGCGTTGTGGACATCAGTCTCGAGGTGCCCGACGTCGACAAGTGCATCCGGCAGGCGCGGGCCCAAGGTGCCCGGGTCATCATCGAGCCACACGAGGAGTCCGATGAGCACGGCACTGTTCGGCTGGCAAGCATCGCGACGTACGGCGAAACCGTGCACACTCTGGTGGATCGGTCAGGCTACAACGGCGTCTACCTGCCGGGCTATATTGCCCGAAAGTCGACGTATGCCAAACGCGACGACAGTCCACGGCGAATCTTTTCCGCGCTGGATCACGTGGTCGGCAACGTCCGGCTGGGCGAGATGAATGCCTGGGTGAACTTCTACAACCGGGCGATGGGCTTTACCAACATGGCCGAGTTCATCGGCGACGACATCGCCACCGACTATTCGGCGCTGATGAGCAAGGTGGTGGCGAACGGCAACCACCGGGTCAAATTCCCGCTCAATGAGCCTGCAATCGGCAAGAGAAAGAGCCAGATCGACGAGTACCTCGAGTTCTACGTCGGTCCGGGCGTACAGCATCTCGCGCTGGCCACCGACGACATCCTCACTGCGGTTGATGCCATGCGCGCCGAAGGGGTCGAGTTCCTCGACACGCCGGACTCCTACTACTCCGATCCGGAGCTCCGCGCCCGAATCGGCCAGGTCCGGGTACCGATCGAGGAGTTGCAGCGGCGGGGCATCCTGGTCGACCGGGACGAGGACGGCTACCTCCTACAGATCTTCACCAAGCCGATCGGCGACCGGCCGACGGTCTTCTTCGAGCTGATCGAGCGGCACGGGTCCCTCGGCTTCGGCAAAGGGAACTTCAAAGCCTTGTTCGAGGCGATCGAGCGAGAGCAGGAGCGGCGCGGCAACCTCTAAACGGGGTGCGCCTTTCCTCGGCTCTTAGGAGGGCGCAAATCGGCGGCGCGTATCCACATATGATGTCCGCCCGCTCCGCGCACTCGACCCCACCACTCACTCCGATCGCGAACCCAGTAGTCCAGCTCGCCGGCTGCCGCCCAGGTCGCTGACTCGACCGGAATCGGTGGCCTGACCTCCCGGCGATCCGCTGCGTCGCGTGGTCCGTACTGGTTGAAAACGACGTTTAAGTCCGCTGCCTGACGCTTGGCTTCGTTCTCACTGAGGTCAGTTGCCTTCCAGCTCATAACGCCGCCATCCCAAACTCCCCAGACTCCCGAGCCTGTGTGCCGAGCGTCGAACCGCATGATCTATTAGAACATGAGTACGATTCTGGATCCAGGGGACTCATCCGCGGGCCCTTCATTCGACTGAGCTAGCCGGAAAACGAGCACGTCGGCCTCAGGGTAGGGTGCGCGGGTGTCGCTGGCAGACGTGATCGACGCGCTTGCCGATGCGAATAGCTTTGCCGGTGTCGTCTCCGTTGACCATGGTGGTGAGGTGCTCCTCGCCAAGGCGTACGGCCTGGCCCACCGCGCGCACCGGATACCCAACACAGTGGACACCCGGTTTGGGATCGCCAGCGGCGGGAAAGGAGTCACCGCGCTCGCCGTCATCAGCCTGGTCGAGAGCGGCGCGGTCGACCTCGCCACGACGGCGCGGTCGGTACTTGGCGGTGATCTGCCGCTCACCGACGACGCCGTGACGATCGAACACCTGCTCGCGCACCGGTCCGGGATCGGCGACTACCTGGACGAGGATGCCGGCCACGCGATCACCGACTACGTCATGCCCGTGCCCGTGCACGAACTGGCCGACAGCGAGGATTATCTCCAGGTCCCGGCCGGACACCCGCAGACGTTCGCTCCCGGGCTGCGGTTCGCCTACTGCAACAGCGGCTATGTCGTGCTCGCGCTGATCGCGGAACGGATCGCCGGCATTCCGTTCCACGACCTCGTCCAGAACCGCGTCTGCGCGCCCGCTGGCATGCGGGACAGCGCGTTCTTCCGGTCCGATGAGCTTCCGGAGCATACCGCGGTGGGCTATCTGCTGCTGGCCGGGAGGTCACGGAGCAACGTGTTCCATCTGCCGGTGCGCGGGAGCGGCGACGGCGGCATCTACTCGACTGTGGCGGACATCCGCATCTTCTGGCAGTCGTTGTTCGCCGGGCGGATTGTGTCGCCGGCGTGGGTCGCCCAAATGGTGCGACCGCGCAGCGACGTACCGGCCCAGTCCATGCGCTACGGCCTCGGCTTCTGGCTGCACGGGTCCGGCCCCGCCGTCATGCTCGAAGGGTATGACGCGGGGTCTCGTTCCGGACGGTCCACGATCCGACAACCACCGTGACGCACACGGTCATCTCGAACAGCTCCGATGGAGCCTGGCCAATAACCCGCCGCCTCGACGAGCTGTTCCGATGAGCGCCAGGGCAGCGGTAGCCCTCTACTCGCGACTCGTTCCAGGGTGGCAAACTTCTGGGGCGCCCCTTATCCATGCTTCTCAATCGCCAGCCGTGACGTGGTCTGGACAAACTCTGTCACGTCGCTCAGCCGGTCAGGGGTCGTAACGCAATCATTCCTGGACCAACAGTCGTCCGCCCACCTGATCAGTCCTCCCCATTCCGGCATGAATTCCTGCCCCCAGACCGCCGCCGCGTGCTTAGACCGTTGCCTGCCCGTGCTCAAAAAGGCCAGTGCTCGACACATCGTCAGAACCGCATACGCCTGAAACTCTGGGTCGCTGGCACCCTCGAACCACGCCGGCCACTGCCGGGCATGCTCGATCACCACTTTTCGCACCAGGTCGTCGGGGATCGGGGGCAGCACCTCCCTCGGTGGGCGGCCGAGGATCGGATGGTTGTGCTCTCGCGCAGCGCGCCAGTTGAGTACGTAGTGCAGGTTCGCCTGGAGGAGATGAATAGGTTCGCCAGGACTGATGCGCACCATTGGGTGCTCCGAGCCATCCTGCGCCAGAACGCTCGCAACGGCGTCAATTGAGATGTAGTCGACTTCGACATGGTTGTCCCACTCGGGCGATGCCGCCGAGATGGCCGCGTGCACGGCGGATAAACGTGCCAGCGTGCGGCCGTCAGGATCATCGGCAAGCAGAGCTAGGAGATCCAGGTCACTGCGACCCGGTACGAAATCACCGGCCACCCATGACCCATGCACTGACAGGCTCAGCAGCTGTTCGCCGAGCTCGTCACGCAGCGAGACCCCGAGCCGGCGCAGTAGCGCTTCCGGGGACGTCGCCACCTGCCCAAACTAGATCACGCAGACGACGGCCATGCTTCGGCCGTACACGCCGCCGAGGAAGTCGCCGTGATTGCTCGGGAGCATAACCGGCTTGGCGCCAACCGGTCCGCGAAGGCAAGGGCGCCACAGCTCGTCGCCCGGCCGTCCACTCCTGGCCTGACCACCACGACTGCACGCCCTCCGGCTGATTCGACACCAGGCGAGGGGACTCACAGGTCCGAGCATTTCATTGACCTCAGCCTTTGGCGGGCCTTGAATGTGCCCATGTTCCCGGAGGGTTTTCTGTGGGGGGCTGCGACGGCGGCCCATCAGGTGGAGGGAAACAACGTCAACAGCGACTGCTGGCTGCTCGAGCATCTTCCGGGCTCGATCTTCGCCGAGCCGTCGGGCGACGCATGCGACCACTACCACCGTTATCCGGAGGACATCGCCACCCTGGCTGGGTTGGGCTTGAATACCTATCGCTTCTCGGTGGAGTGGGCCCGGATCGAGCCCGAGGAGGGCGAGTTCTCCACGGCGATCCTTGATCATTACCGGCGGGTGCTCACGACCTGTCAAGATCACGGCCTCTCTCCGGTCGTGACGTACCACCACTTCACCTCGCCTCGCTGGCTGCTTGCCGCGGGTGGTTGGGAGGACAAGAAGACACCCGACCGCTTTGCCCGCTACTGCGATCGGGTCACCCGACACCTCGGTGATCTGATTGGCACAGCCTGCACTCTGAATGAGTCGAACCTGCCCCGCCTGCTGTCCTCCTTGGGGGTCGCGCCCCCAGCGGAGGAGCGGTCTCAGCAGCCGATGTGGCAAGCAGCGGGCAAGCGGCTCGGAATTCCGCCCGACCGAGTGGCACCTTTCCAGTTCACCGGGACGGTCGAGGCGTTCGACACGATGCTGGCGGCGCACCGCGCGGGATCGGCCGCGATCAAGGCTGTACGTGCGGATCTGCCGGTCGGCTGGACGCTAGCTCTGGCCGATATCCAGGCTGGACCGGGCGGTGAGAATCACGCCGCACGTGTTCGGCGGGATGTGAACGAGGTCTACCTCGAGGCTTCCCGCAACGACGACTTCGTCGGCGTGCAAACGTACTCCCGGACCAGGTTCGAGGCAGACGGCCCGCTGCCGCCACCAACCGGCGCGGAGCTGAACATGATGGGCGAGGAGTTCTACCCCGAGGCGCTCGAGGCCACCATCCGGCTGGCCGCCGCGGTGAGCGGCGCACCGATCTTGGTGACCGAGAACGGCCTTGCCACCAGCGACGACACCCGGCGGCAGGTCTACGTCCGGCGCGCCCTCCAAGGTGTGACGAATTGTCTGCGAGACGGCATCGACGTCCGCGGTTACATCTACTGGACTGCCCTCGATAACTTCGAGTGGGTATTCGGCTACCGGCCGACCTTCGGTCTGATTGCGGTGAATCGAGCAACGCAGGCTCGGACCGTCAAGCCCAGCGCACGATGGCTGGGCGAAGTGGCCCGCACGAACGGAGCGGCGCTGCTGACCTAGCTCTCCGACATGGTCAGAAAGCCGACGGTAGGTGTGGCAGGTACGGTTCCTCGAGCACGCGGATCTCGTCGTCGGTGAGCTCGACGTCCAGCGCCGCAACGGCGTCGGGCATGTGATGCAGCTTGGTAGGCCCGACAATGGGGGCGGTGACAACTGGGTTCTTCAGCACCCATGCGAGTGCCAGCTGGGCCATCGGGACACCGCGAGCTTCCGCGACCTTCTGTACCGCATCGACGATTGGCCGGTCACCCTCGACGTCGTAGCGTCGACCGACTTGATCAACGTCAAAGCGCTGCGTGTGCTCACCCCAGGGCCGGGCAAGCCGTCCCTTGGCGAGCGGGCTCCAGGGAATGCAGCCAACTCCTTGATCGGCAAGGAGGCCGAACATTTCGCGCTCTTCCTCACGTTGCATCAGGTTGTACTGGTCCTGCATGCAGACGAACTTCGTCCAGCTATGAAGCTCGGCCGTCTACTGCATCTTGGAGAACTGCCAAGCCCACATCGACGACGCGCCGATGTAGCGTGCTTTGCCGGCCTTGACCACGTCGTGCAGCGCTTCCATTGTCTCGTCAACTGGAGTGTCCGGATCGAAGCGGTGAATCTGGTACAGGTCGACGTAGTCGGTGTCGAGGCGGGCCAGTGAGGCGTCTATCTGCTCCATGATGGCCTTGCGGGAGAGGCCTGATCCGCCCGGGCCATCGTGCATCTTTGACCGCACCTTGGTGGCCAAGACGATGTCGTCCCGGCGGGCGTATTTCTTGATCGCGCGACCGGTGATCTCCTCGGAGCTGCCAAGGCTGTAGACGTTGGCGGTGTCCCAGAAGGTGATGCCGAGCTCGATGGCTTGCTCGAAGAACGGCCGGGACTCATCTTCATTCAGTGTCCATTGGCTGGGGCCCGCGTGAGGTGTCCCCGAAGCTCATACATCCCAGCGCGATCCGGCTGACCTTCAGGCCCGAGTTGCCCAGACGGGTGTACTCCATGCGCTTGTCCCTTTCTGCCTTGTTCGACCGAGTCTTTCCCGTCAGCGATGATCGCCGGGGTGCGTCTCAGCGCTGCCTGAGGCCGGTGTGTATCTGCAGCGGAGAGATCTTGGAAATGACGTCGTAATCAACGTCCTTGTGCAGCAGGGGGACGTCGTGCCGGATCGCCACGGACGCGATAAGACAGTCGATGAGGCTGCGTACGGTGCGGCCCTCGCGACGGGCTTCGGCGTACAGCTGGGCCGCGGCCCGGAAGTCCAAGCGCGGATCCATCCCCAGTAAAGGCAGGCCATTCGTCAGTCGCTCCAGCGCCTCTCCGCGTGGAGGTGTATCGGCACCGGCCAAAAGCTCCATGATCACCGGCTCAGTGGTGGCCAGTTCGGCATCTTGTTCGATGAGCGCGGTTAGCGTTTTCGCCACCACCGTCCGCCGATTACGGAGGTAATCCACCCAGGCCGAGGTATCGACAAGGATCACGAGATGCGTGGCGATTCAGCAGACCGCAACTCGTCCAGCTCGCCACCCCATCCGACACCCTTCAGACTTTGGAGGAACTCACGCGTCAAAGGCACACCCACCAGCCGGCGCAGGGCCAGGTCCACCGCTTCGCGCTTGGTGCCAACGCCGTACCGGCGCATGACCTCCGCGACGAGCGCATCATCCAGTTCGATGTTGGTGCGACCCATACACCAACG
>Ga0126313_10000596_pt1 | contig 17508 bp, 18 predicted proteins | sample Plot105A_FD_89954 | JGI IMG/M metagenome (GOLD analysis project Ga0126313, IMG submission 89954) | Serpentine soil microbial communities from UC McLaughlin Reserve, CA, USA - Plot105A | ecosystem: Environmental > Terrestrial > Soil > Grasslands | place: USA: UC McLaughlin Reserve, Lake County...
CGCGCACTCATAGCGGGCGGCGCACCCTATGAGTGTGTGGAGGGGTCGTAGGGGAACCGGGAGGTTCCCCCACGTTGTGTTCTAGGAAGGGGGCTCGTGGGGGAAACATGGTCTCCCCCACGGGAGCGAGTCGGAGGCGAGCGATGCTCACGCTTGGCGTCCGAGCCGGTCGAGCTCGCGGAGGACGGGCGCTCGCTCGATCACCCTTCCGAGAGAGACAACTTCGCCGAGGAGGGTGAGGCCCGCCAGCGCGCCGATTGCGGCGGTACGGCCTCGTCCCGTGAACCGATCCAAGGACTTCAACGCTAGCAGCGCGCCCAGCGCATTCGAGCCCGCGTCTCCAAGCATCGCCATCTCGCGCAGATCGTACGGAAGCAGCAGGACGGCGAGCTTGCGTGGCGCATCGACCAGGGATGCCGCGGCGAGATACGCCTTCAGGGCGCGCCCCGGCGCCGTGTCGAGCTGGTTGAGCGCGTTTGCGCCGAGACCGGTGAGCAGCGCGCCGGAGACTCTCCGTGTCGCCAGCAGCCCGATCGTCGGGATCGCGACCAGCTTGAGGACACCGGTCGTGCGGCCAGCGGAGAGATGCTGCCGGAACCCGCGTTCTGGACCGCTCCAGAGATCGTCCGCGAGTCCCACCGCCGCCACCGCCGCGATCGCCGTGTCGCGCCGCAGGCCGAGCGCGCCGCCGACCAGGGGCAGCCGCAGCCCGCGGTGATTCGTCGCGAGGGGGCCGGCGGCGACAAGCGCGTCGAGCAGCTGTCGGCCGCGGTGCGCGAAGCCGCGCAGGTCGCGGCCGGTCGCGCGGTGCCGCAGCGGCAACTCGACCTCCCGGACGTCGAGGCCCGCGCGGACGGCGTCGATGGTCATCCGCGTCTCGCAGCCGAAACCCGGGGCGAGCGGGAAACAGATCCGGCGGGCCCGAGGCGAGAGCAGACGCTGCCCCGACAGCGGCTCGCTCGCGCGGAACCCGCTCCGCAGCCGGATCAGCGCGCGCGCAACGCGCTTCGCGAGGCCGAATCCGCCTCCCTCCCGCACCGCAAAGCGCGCGACGACGACGTCGCCTTCGGCGCCGACGAGCGGCCCGAGGTCCCCGCTCAGGTCCGCGTCGCACAGGAGCAGCGGGCCGCCCTCGAGCGCCCGCTCGGCCAGCGTCAGCGCTTGGCCCTTCCCGCGCCGCGGAAGGCGGACTACGCGTGCGCCCGCCTCCTCCGCACACGCGGCGGTGGCGTCGCGCGAGCCGTCGTCTGCCACGACCACCACCGCGTCCGGGAGCGATGCCCTGAGCGCGCGCACCGTGTCCCCGATTCGCGCCGCCTCGTCGCGCGCCGCGACGAGGACGGTCAGGCGTTCAGCCACCCGCCGCGGCAGGCGCCGACGCGACGGGTGGCAGCACGCCGTCGCTCGCGCTCTTACGGACGCCGTAGTGGCCGGCGTCGGCGCCCGCCAGGAGCAGCACGAGCGCCAGCTTCCCGAACGGCTTGTTCACCGAGTCGACGGTCGAGAGCGACCGGCGACTGAACGCGGGAATCGCCGAGGGCCGCGCCGCCGAGACCTCTGTTCCGACGGCCGGCGCGCCGGCTCCTGCGATCCCGGAGTAGAGGCCGTCCAGGAACTGGGCCGTCGCGCCTTGCTGCGGCTTGACCGACCGCGTCACGATCACCGCGTCGGCCGGCTGCCGGCCGTCACCGGATCGCTCCTCCACGAGCTGCGACGCGAGCGCGTCCCACAGCGGCGTGCGGCCCCCGCGCACGAGCTCCTCGCCCAGTGCGCGCCCGAGCGCCGGCAGCTGGTCCGTGCCCTCGTACTTCGCCAATGCGGGGCGGCCGTCGAGCGCGCCGTCGAGCGCGGCGTCGTCGACGGGCACCTTGATCGCCCGCACACGGACGAGCGCCGGCGCACCGGCGTCGCGCAGCGCTTCGCGGACGTTCGCGTACGCGGTCTGGTCGATCCTCCCGACGGAGACGAATGCGATTCGCATTCCATCGAGGCGGTTTGCGACGAGGCTCGGATACGTGTCGTTGACGTACTCGACGCGCGCCTGCTGATCCTGCTCGAGCTCGTTCGCGCGCTCCTTCGCCGCGTCGCGCTCGCCGCGCAGCTCCGCGATCTGGTCGTTCAGCACCTTGCGCTCGGCCTTCGAGACGAAACCGCCGCGGGTGATCGTGACGCCCACGAGGATCCCGATGATCAGGGCAAGGAAGACGGCCGCCAGCGAGGCGACGTGGTAGCGGAGGTCGAACACGTTCTACGCCTCCGCGGCAGTTTGGCAGAGGTCGTAGAGTTGCTTCAGCGCCCGGCGCGGCAACGATCGGCGCGGTCCGACGAGCAGCGGCGCCTCCACCTCGAGCCGCCCCAGCGTCCGGTCGGAGCCGTCGGGCCGCAGGTCGAGCCGCGCACGCGTCCGCTCGTCCACGAGCTCGAAACCAAGGCGCCGGCGCGGCTCGACGTCCGTCACGAGGAGGGTCTCCTGCGTACGCGCACGGTGGAGCAGGCTCGCCTCCGGCCCGCGCGCGACCTGCCAGCGCGCGCCGGGAGCGAGGCCGCGGCGGTCGGGCCGGACATCGACGAGGCCCGGCCACCAGACCGCGAGGTTGCGCGGTTCGGCGACGAACGTCCAGACGTCTTCGGGCGGAGCGAGCAACTCTCGCACTGCATGCACCTTCATTCGAGACCGAGCAGGTCGAGCAACCTCGAGACGATCAGGCTGATCAGGCGGCGCAGCTCCGACGACGCCAGCACCGCCACCACGACGGCACCGAGCCCCGTCGCCGCAAGCGCGACGAACGGGAGCATGCCGACCTTGCGGCTGACGAGCCGCGAGACGCCCTTCGCGTCAACCAGGATCTCCCCGACCTTCAGCCTGGCCAGAAACGTCGAGGACATCCCCGCGCGGTCGCGCTCGAGGAACTCGATCAGGTTGAAATGCGTGCCGACGGCGACGATGAGGTCGGCGCCCTTCTCGAAGGCGAGCAGCAGCGCAACGTCCTCGCTCACGCCCGTTGCCGGGACGCAGTGGTACTCCAGCCCGAGCGCGTCGAGCCGCGGCGCCGCCGGCGTCGAGCCGTCGGCGTAGGAGTGGACGATCAGCTCGGCCCCGCAGCGGAGCGTCTCGTCGGAGACCGAGTCCATGTCGCCCACGATCACGTCCGGCTTCAGGCCGAACTCGCGGAGCGCGTCCGCGCCGCCGTCGACGCCGATCAGCACCGGCTTGAAGTCACGCACGTACGGCCGCACGATCCGCAGGTCGCGCTTGTGGCCCGGGCCGCGCGCGACGACGAGCGCGTGCCGGTCGCGGAACCGCGTCTCAAGCGGCGGAAAGTCGATCCCTTCCGCGAGCAGCCTCCCCTCGTCGCGCAGGTAGCGCATCGTGTTGTCGGCGAACTCGTGCAGCGCCTCGGTGACGCGGCTGCGCTGCTCGGCCAGGCTCGCGTCGAGCTGCTCCGCCGTCAGCTCGCGGCCGTTGGCGAGCCGACTGCCGTTCGAGAACACGCTCGAGCCGCGGACGGTCAGGAGGTCGCCGTCGCTGACCTGCTCGAACAGCGGCGCGCCGGGCGCGTCGATCAGGCACACCCCGCCGCGCACGAGCAGCAGCGGGCCGGGGTTCGGGAACTTCCCCGTCTGCGACTCGGCGACGTTGACGACGACGCGAACGCCCGACTCGATCAGCTCCTCGGCGGAGACGCGATCGAGATCGGCGTGGTCGATGATCGCGATGTCGTTCGGCCCCAACCGGCGCACGAGCTGCTTCGTGCGCCTGTCGAGCCTCGCGGTGCCCGTGTACTCGATGATCGTGTTCATGTCCGGCTCGCGCTCCCGTCGTCGGAGAGCAGCGCGAGAAACTCCCCACCACCCAGCATCCGCTCCAGCTCCTCGCGCCGGGCGGCGTCTGTGAGCTCTGTGATGGTCGTGTGCGTTGGGTCGCCGGGCACCTTCTCGACCCGGAAATGCCGGTCGGCCACGCTCGCGATCTGGGGGAGGTGCGTGATGGTGATCACCTGCGCGCGCTCGGACAAGCGCCGCAGCAGCTCGCCGACGGCGTGCGCGGTCCGGCCGCCGACGCCGGCGTCGATCTCGTCGAAGATCATCGTCGCGCCGCCGCCGACCGCCGCGATCGCGAGCGCGATTCGAGACAACTCGCCGCCGGATGCCGTCTCGGCGACGGGCGCGGCCGGCAGGCCTGCGTTCGGACGGATCAGGAACGAGACGCGGTCGGCGCCGGTCGGGCCGAGGTCCGTCTCCTCCAGCGCGGCGCGGAACTCACCCTCGCCCATGCCGATCCCGTGGAGCTCCGCTGCCACCGCGTCCGCGAACGGCGCCGCTGCCTCGCTGCGCGCGCGGCGGAGCTCGTCCGCGAGCGCGAAGCAGCGGGCTTCGGCAGCGCGCAGCTCCTCGGCCGCCACCGCCGCCGGATCGACGCCCTCCTCGAGCGCGGCGAGCTCCGCGCGCGCCGACTCGGCCCGGCCGAGCAGCTCTTCGTAGGAGACGCAGCGAAAGCGGCGCTTCAGGTCGGCGATCCGCTCGAGCTCGCCTTCCACCTGCTCGAGCCGGTCCGGCTCCGCCTCCAGCGAGTGCAGGAACGCGCGCAGATCGGTGGCCGTCTCCCGCAGGCGCAGCTCGACGTCGCGCAGCTCATCTGCCGCCCGCGCGAGCTCAGGCGCTAGACCTTCGAGCGGCGCGAGTGCACGCTCGGCCGCTCCGACCAGCTCGGCCGCTCCGGCCGCGTCCTCCGCGACGAGCGCGTGGGCCGCAGCCGAGGCGCCCTCGGCCAGCTCGGTCACGTGCCGCAAGCGCTCGCGCTCGCCAAGCAGGGAGTCTTCGGCGTCCGCGGCGAGCCCGGCCGTGTCCTCGGCGAGCGCCCGCAGCTCGCGCAAGCGCTCCTCGGCCGCTGCGGAGTCGCGCGTCAGCTCGCCGTGGCGCCGCCGCGCGGCCGCCAGCGCCGTCCATGCCTGCCGCGCTTCCCCGCGCCGCGCCAGCTGCTCCGCGCCCACGAACCCGTCGAGGACCTCGAGCTGGTACGACGGCCGTGCGAGACGACGCTGCTCGAACTGGCCCGACATCGCGATCAGCCGCTCCGTTGCGGCCGCCAGGTCCTCCCGCGGCAGGGCGCGGCCCCACGCATAGGCCCTCGTCCGCCCCTCGCCCGAGATCCGCCGCGCGAGCACGAGACCCTCCTCGTCCGCAGGACGCAGCTCCGCGAGCGTCTGCAGCTCCGGCTCGTCGAGCAGCTCGTCGGATGGATCGAGCTCGGCCTCGACGTACGCCTCGGCGGCCGCCGGGCCGACGAACGATGCGTCGCCCCTGCCCCCGAGCAGGAGACCGACGGCCTGGGCGAGGATCGTCTTGCCGGCACCGGTCTCGCCGGTGATCGCGTTCAGTCCAGGTGACAGCTCCAATTGGGCGTCACGGATCAGGACGAGGTTCTCGATCCGGAGCCGGCGCAGCATCGGCCAGATCGTAGTGCGCCCTGCCGATCGCCGGGCACCGCCGCAGGCCGCGCACGCGTCGCGGCAGCGGGCAGATCAGCGCCGAGTTCGTATCGATTCAGTCCGTGAATGTCGTCCGGTACCGCGTGAAGAACGTCGTTCCCGGGAGCGTCGCGAGCAGTGAGGGCTGCGGCCCGAGCCGCACGCTCAGCGAGTCCCCGGGCTCGAGCTGCGCGAACGCATGCCCGTCGGCGACCGCGGTCACCCCGACTCCGTGGGTCTCGTTCGTGACGACGAGGTCGCGGCCGCGTGGTACGACGAGCGGCCGCGCCTTCAGCGAGTGCGGCGCGACGAACGTGACCGCCATCGCGTCCAGCCCCCAGACGAGCACCGGCCCGCCGTTCGACAGGTTGTATGCGGTCGATCCCGACGGCGCTGCGCAGACGAGCCCGTCGCAATGCTGCGTCCCGAGCGGCTCGCCGCCGACGCTCCAGGCCAGCTCGACCATCCGCCCGAGCGTCGAGCTCGTCGCGACGACGTCGTTGACCGCATCGCGGCGCTCGCCCGCGGCCTCAACCTCGAGCGTCGGCAGCTCGACCACCTGGTACTCGCCTTGGAAGATCCTGCGGAGGCCGGCCTCGAGCTCGTCATCCGAGATCGCCGTCAAAAACCCGACGTGGCCGAAGTTGACTCCGACCGCCGGAATCCCGGTCCCGAGGAAGCGGCGCAGCGCGCGGAGCATCGTCCCGTCGCCTCCGAGCACGACGACGAGGTCGGTGTCGTGTGGATCGCCGTCCGCCGTCTCCAGGTCATGCTTCACGAGCTCTTCGCTCGGGAGCACGAGCTCGACGCCTTCGGCGCCGGCGACCGCCTCCAGACGCGTCAGCGCCGGGCCGATCGTCTCGGGCCGGCCGTGCGTGATCACCGCCGCGCGCGAGATGGGCTCAGGCAGCGACGGCCTCCTCGATCCACGAGTCGAGGTCGGGCGGGAGCGAAGGCTCGTCGCGGTCGTGCAGATGCAGGAAGAACTCGCGGTTGCCCTTCGGGCCGGGCAGCCCGGAGTCGACGACGGCAAGCGGCTCGGCGCCCCAGCTGAGCGCCGCCTCCGCGACTTCGCGCAGCACGCGCCGGTGCACGGCCGGATCGCGAACGACGCCGCCGCGCGGGACGTCGGCCCGGCCGGCCTCGAACTGGGGCTTGACGAGCACGACGCCCTCCCAATCAGGCACAGCGAGCACGAGCGCCGGCGGCAGCGCCGTCCGCACCGAGATGAACGAGACGTCGCAGGTGACGAAGGTGGGCGCGAACGGGAGCTCGCGGAGGGTGCGCACGTTCACACGCTCGAGCACCGTCACGCGCGGATCCTCGCGCAGCCGCGGGTGGAGCTGCCCGTAGCCGACGTCGAGCGCGATCACGCGCGCGGCTCCGCGCTGCAGCAGGCAGTCGACGAACCCGCCGGTCGAGGCGCCGACATCGAGGCAGTCGCGTCCCAAGACGTCGAGTCCGAGCGACGCGAGCGCGTGCTCCAGCTTCTCGCCGCCGCGGGAGACGAACCGAGGCGGTTCCTCGACCTCCACAGCCGCGGATTCCTCGACCTGGACGCCGGGCTTCTCGTACCCGCGGACGCGGCCGGCGAGCACGAGCGCCTGCGCCTGCGCGCGGCTCTCCGCCAGTCCACGCTCGACGAGGAGCACGTCGAGGCGCTTCTTCACGCCGACTCGCGCTCGGCATCCGACCGCGCGCGCGCCAGCTCGGCCTCGACCTGCCTCGCGATCTCGGCCAGCTCGGTCAGGACCGCGATCGCGTCGTCGGGGTTCTCGCTGCCGACGATCTGCTCGAGCTCGGCACGCGTCCGCTCGAGCCGCGCGAGCAGCTCTTCGGCCCGCTTCAGCGACTCCTCGGCGCTCGTCGGCTGCTGCTCGTCTGTCATGCGACCTTCTCCCGCGCGATCCGCGCCAGAATCCCGTTCACCAACCGCGCGGCGTCGTCGGAGGCGTATCGCTTCGCGAGCTCGACCGCCTCGTTGATCGCCACGTCGTCTGGGACCTCGTCCCCATCCAGCTCCTCCACGGCGATCCGGAGCACGTTTCGCTCCACCACCCCCAGCCGCGCCGCGGTCCAGCCTTCGGCGGCGGCCGTTATCCGCTCGTCCAGCTCGTCGGCGCGCTCCAGCACGTGCTCCGCGAGCGCGGACGCATACTCGTCCACGTCACCTTCGAAGAGCGATGCGAGCGGCTGGCCCGTCACGTCCCACTGGTACAGGAGGAAGAGCGCCGAACGCCTCGCGGCCCGCCGACCCGCCATCAGCCGACCACCTCCGCCAGCACCGGCGCGGACTCCTCCAGGAAGCTCGTCGAGTATCGGCCTGACATGAAGGCCTCGCCGCGCAGGATCGCGATCGAGAGCTCGCGCGTCGTCGGGATCCCGGTCAGCTCGAGCTCGGACAGCGCGCGGATCCCGCGCGCGATCGCGAGGTCGCGCGTCTCGTCCCAGACGACAACCTTCGCGACCAGTGAGTCGTAGAAGGGGGAGACGACGGTGCCGGGCTCGACGTGCGTGTCGACGCGCACGCCGGGCCCGAGCGGCGCACGGAAGCGCTCGATCCGGCCGGGCGCCGGCGCAAAACCGCGCGTCGGATCCTCGGCGTTGATGCGGATCTCGATCGCCGCGCCCCGGCGCGGCGCGCGTCCCGTTCGGTCGAGTGGCTCACCGGCCGCGACGCGGATCTGCTCACGGACGAGGTCGTAGCCGGTCACGAGCTCCGTCACCGGGTGCTCGACCTGGAGACGCGCGTTCAGCTCCATAAAGTAGAAGGTCCCCTCCGGCCCGAGCAGGAACTCGAACGTTCCCGCGCTGCGGTAGCCGAGCTCGAGGGACGCGCGCTCGACGGCCGCCTCCATCTCCTCGCGCAGCGCGTCTCCGACGGCGGGCGACGGCGTTTCCTCGATCAGCTTCTGATGGCGGCGCTGAATCGAGCACTCGCGCTCGCCCAGCGTCAGCACGCCGCCGCGCCCGTCCGCCAGCACCTGCACCTCCACGTGCCGCGCCGGCGCGACCACCTTCTCGACGTACAGGCTCTCGTCCCCGAAGGCCGCGTTCGCCTCGGCCGCGGCGCCGCGGAACACGTCCTCCAGCTCGGCCGGGCTCTCCACGAGGCGCATCCCACGACCGCCGCCGCCCGCCGCTGCCTTCAGGAGCACCGGATAGCCGAGCTCGTCCGCTGCGGCACGCGCCTCGTCGAGCTCGACCGCGTGGTCGGTGCCCGGGATGAGCGGCATCCCTGCGCGCGCCATTTCAGCCTTCGCCCGCACCTTGTCGCCTGTCTTCGCCATCGTGTCCGCGGATGGACCTATGAACACGAGCTCGTTGTCCTCGCAGGCACGGACGAACGCGGGCCGCTCCGAGAGGAAGCCCCAGCCCGGGTGCACCGCGTCGCAGCGCGTCGTCGTCCCCGCGGCGATCACGGAGGCGATGTTGAGGTAGCTGACGATTGCGGCGGGAGGCCCGACGCACACGGCCCGGTCGGCCATCCGCACGTGCAGGGACTCGCTGTCGGCCGTCGAGTAGATCGCGACAGCCTCGATCCCGAGGTCGTGCAGCGTCCGGATCACGCGGACCGCGACCTCGCCGCGGTTTGCGACCAAGACCCTGGAAAACATCAGACCGCGTCGAGCGGACGCGCCAGCATCGGCTCGAGCTCGAACAGCAGCTGTCCGTACTCGACGGGATCGGCGTTGCGGGCGTGGATTTTTCGCACGATGCTCTCGACGTCCGCCTTGATCTCGTTCATCAGCTTCATCGCCTCGAGGATGCAGAGCGTCTGTCCGGCCTGGACGGGATCGCCCTCCTCGACGAACGGCGGCGCGCCCGGCTCCGGCGCGCGGTAGAAGGTGCCGACCATCGGCGCCTCGATCCGCACCAAGCCGTCCGTCTCGGGCACCGAAGGAGCAGGCGTCTCGTCGGGCGGCGCCGGCCCCGGCGGGAGCCCGGCAGGCGGCGCGCCCTCGGCGGTGCGCCTGACGGAGACCCGCATCCCCGCGTCCTCGATCGAGACCTCGCCTACTCCCGACTCCTGCACGATGCGGACGATCTCGCGGATCCGCTCCGCACGCGCCTGGTCGACCCCGCCGGTGGTGAGCCCTTCATCCCCGCGCGCGCGGCCGCGAATCGTCTGCAGGAGCGGCTCCGCCTCCTCGCCGAAGAGCGCGAGCAGCAGGAGCTCCTCCTCGCTCGACGCCAAGCCCTCTGCCTCCTCTCGCAGCGCCGCCAGGTCGCGCCGCGGCTCCTCGGGCGGCGCCTCCCCATAGACGAGCTCGACGGCGCGGCGCACGGCTGCGTCGATCTCAGCGGGCGGGTTCCCATATCGGCCGGCGATCAGGGCCCGCAGCTCGTCGACAACGACCTGGTACCGCGTCGCGGAAAGGACGTGGACGAGGGCCTGCGAGCCCAGCACTTGGCCGATCGGGGCCGCGAGCGGTGGCCAGCCGGTCTCGGCGCGGACCCGTGCGAGCTCCTCGAGCACCTCGTCAATCCGATCGCCGGAGGCCTGCTTGCGCAGCTGCGAGTCGAGCGCGGCGACGAGTCCGGCCGGCAAATTGTGCTCCGCCGCGCGCACCGCAACCCGTGGCGCGAGCGGCGTGACCGGTTCGTCGCCGAGGTGCTCGTCGACGATTTCTGAGGCGCGCCACAGCGCGTCCACGTCGACGCCGCTGTCGAGCTTGAGCCCCGCGAGCGCTTCGGCGAGGCCCTCGCCCGAGACGCGATGGAGCGTCAGCGCGACCGGGTACACGGCGGAGGCAATCCGGTCGGCCCCTGCGCGAACCGCCTCGAGCGTCGCCGCGAGCGCGTTCCCGCCGGCACCCTGACAGTACAGACCGACCGGCAGCCCGCTCTGCTCACGGATGCCCGTCACCAGCTCGTGCGCCCGGTGGGGCTGCAGCGACCCCGACGGGTCGTGGAGCAGCACGCGCGCGGCGCCGAGGTCGGGCAGCTTGCGCGCCTGCTCGATCAGGACGTCCGTCTCGCCGGTCTGGCCGGAGCCGCAGACGAGACCCGCGTCGAACTCCGCGCCGGCGTCGGCGATCGCCTCGCCCGCTTCCCTCAGGTTCGAGACGTCGTTCAGCGGGTCGTGCAGGCGGAAGACCTGGATCCCGTTCTCAGCCGCGGACGCGACGAAGCGGCGCACGAAGTCCACACCGACCGGTCGTGAGCCGACGAGGAACCGGCCGCGCAGCGCCATCCCGAGCGGCGTCTTCGTCCGGTCCCGGAGCGCGCGGATCCGTTCCCACGGGCTCTCGACACCGCGCCGGACGGCGCTGTCGAAGACGCCGCCGCCGGAGACTTCGAGCACGGCGAATCCGGCCCCGTCCAGCGTCTCGGCCACCTCGAACAGCGCAGCCACCGGAAGCCGACCCGCCAGCGGCTCCTGGCTGAGCAGCCGGACGGTCGTGTCCACGAGGGTCGGCACCGCGCGGGACCTTACCGAGTAGCTTGCGCGGAATGGGAGCGGTCGAAGCCGCCGTGCGCGCCGCGCGTGCGCAGGGACCGCGCGTCGACGAGCCGGTCGTCGTCCGAGATCGCACCAACGTCATCGTGCGAATCGACCAGTGGCCGCTCGTCGGCCGCGTGCCGATGATGCTGGGGCCGTTTCGTGGACGCGAATGGATCGTTCACTGCTGCCCACGAGCCCGAGCGTTTCGACGCAGCGGTCGCGGGGAGGACGCTGCGCGAGCTGCATGGGGCGCTGCGCCGTTCGCGGCGCGACATGGACGATCCGCGTCGTCGAGCGGCTTCCCCCAGTCCGAGCTCGTCGCCGAGGCGCGCCGCCGCGTCGCGCGCGCGCTCGAGCCCCTGACGCGCTAGCGCCTTCGCGCTGCGATCACCGCCCGGTTCCCGTGCACCTGAGCCAGGGCCGCGTCGGAGTCGACGGTCACGCGCGCGAGATGTACCGCCGCTCGCGCGGGTCGACGCGGATCTTGTCGCCCTCGTTCACGAACAACGGCACCTGCACCACTGCGCCGGTCTCCAGCGTCGCGGGCTTGGTCACGTTCGAGACCGTGTCGCCCTTGACGCCCGGCTGCGTCTGCGTGACCGTCAGCTCGACCGCCGAGGGCAGCTGCACGCCCGACGGGCGGCCGTCGACGGTCAGCATCTGGACGGAGCTCGACGGCTGTAAGAACTCGAGCGCGGCCTCGACCTCGCCGCGCGGCAAGTTGATCTGCTCGTAGCTCTCCTCGTCCATGAAGACGATCTCGTCGCCCGAGTCGTAGAGGTACTGCACGTTCTTCGTCTCCGTATGGATGCGCGGGAACTTCTCGCCTGCGCGGAACGTCCGATCGACGACGGCGCCGGAACCGAGGCTCTTCAGCTTCGTGCGGACGAACGCGCCGCCCTTGCCCGGCTTCACGTGCTGGAACTCGACGATGCGCCACACACCGCTGTCGACCTCGATGTGCATCCCGTTCTTGAACTGGTTCGTGTTGACGGTCTCAGCCACGCGCAAGAGGCTAACGCAGCGGCCTAGGAGAGGTTGACGAAACCCAGACTGTGCGCGGTTCCGCCAACCCCTCCTAGACTCGGCGCGGTGTCGCAGGGTTGGGAAGCGGTGGCACCGCAGTTCCTCGAATTCGTGCACGGCGGCGATCCTGCCTTCGACTGGCACAGCGACGCATTCTTCGAGTTGGTCGGCGACGACGCAGGCGACGTCCTCGACGCCGGCTGTGGCGAGGGACGGCTGGCGCGGAAGCTCGCTGAGGCCGGACATCCGACCGTGGCGGTCGACGCCTCGCCGACGCTCGTGAGCCACGCGCGGAGCGCCGATCCGGCCGGCACCTATGACGTCGCCGACGTGACGGCGCTGCCGTTTCCCGACGCCTCGTTCGACACGGTTGTCAGCTTCATGGTGCTGCAGGACGTGGAGCGCCATGAACTCGCACTGCAGGAGGCGGCGCGCGTCCTGCGGGCGGGCGGCGCGCTCTGTCTCGCGATCGCCCATCCGCTCTCGAGCGCCGGCGATTGGGCAAGCGACGCGCTGGACGCCGACTTCGTGGTCGAGGACTACTGCGGCACGTTCGCGCGCGAGCGGCCGCTGGCGGAACGGACGGTGACGCAGTACCACCGCCCGATCGCCGACTATCTGCGCGCGCTCGCGGCCGCCGGGCTCCAGCTCGACGCGCTTCGGGAACTGTCGACCAGGCGGCGCGCGCCGGGCCGCATTCCGATCTTCCTCGACCTGCGCGCGCGGAAGTCGGGCGGCGACCGGTGATCTCGCTCGAGGACGTCGAGGCCGCGGCCAGGCGGCTCGACGGAGTCGCGCACCGCACGCCCGTCGTCACCTCGCGCACGCTCGACGAGCGCGCCGGCGCGGCGGTCGTCGTCAAGCCCGAGAACCTGCAGCGCGGCGGCGCCTTCAAGTTCCGCGGCGCCTACAACACGATCTCGTCGTTGCCGGACGAGCAGCGGGCGCGTGGCGTCGCGGCCTACTCCTCCGGAAACCACGCGCAGGCGGTCGCGATCGCAGCGGCGCTCGTCGGCGCGCGAGCCGTCATCCTGATGCCCGAGGACGCGCCGCAGGCGAAGGTCGAAGCGACGCGCGGCTACGGGGCCGAGATCGTGACCTACAACCGCTACAGCGAGGACCGCGAGGCGCTCGGGCACGCGCTCGCCGACGACCGCGGGATGACGCTGGTCCCTCCGTACGAGCACCCGTCGGTGATGGCAGGACAGGGAACGGTCGCGCACGAGCTCCTCGCGGACGTGCCGGACGTGGACGTGCTCGTCGTTCCGGTCGGCGGCGGCGGTTTGATCGCCGGCTGCGCGACCGCCGCGAAGGCACTGCGGCCGGGGATCCAGATCGTCGGCGTCGAGCCGGACGGCGGCGACGACACGAAGCGCTCGCTCGAGGCCGGAGAACGCGTCGCGCTCGCGGTTCCGCGCACGATCGCCGACGGGCTGCAGGCCGCAACGCCGGGCGAGCTGACGTTCGAGGTCAACCGCCGCCTGGTCGACGAGATCGTGACCGTGAGCGACGCCCAGCTCGTCGAGGCGATGCGGTTCGCGTTCGAGCGGATGAAGCTCGTCGTCGAGCCCTCCGGCGCGGCCGCGCTCGCAGCGATTCTCAACGGCCGCATGCCCTCCGCGGGCGGACGCCGCGTCGGGATCGTGATCTCGGGCGGGAACGTCGGCGCCGTGCGGTTCGCCGAGCTGATCTCCAGCTAGAACTCGACGAACTCGAAGTACGGCCGGAGGTACGCGTCACGCAGGCCGGTCCGGACGATCGCCCACTCGTGCTCCGCTCCTTCGGCCCCGCCGTCCTCGACCGTCCAACCGAGGTTCGCGACGAAGAAGTCGACGGCCCGGCGGACACCGGGCAGCTGCACGTCGTCGACGAAGACGATGCCGCCGTCCCGCAGGAGCCGCCCGGCGTAGAAGAGGTCGACGAACACGCCCTCGAAGCGGTGGTTCGCGTCGAGGAAGACGAGGTCGAACTCGCGCCCCTCGCTGAGCAGGCGGGGGAACACGATCTGCGACTCCTCTTCGTGGAACTCAACGAGATCGCGGACGCCTGCCTCCTCGAGGACGGCAAGCCCCGCGCCTTCGAAGCGGGTCCTGTGGCTCTGCAACCCACGGAACTGCCAGGGGTCGGCGGCGACGTGTCGGACGCTCGCGCCGACGGTGAGCAGTCCGTCGAGGACGAACAGCGTGCCGACGGCCCAGGCGAGCCCCGCTTCGAGCGTCGTCTGCGCCCCTTCCCGCACGACCCAGTCCCGAAGCGCGGCCCCTTCGACCGGCCCGATCGCGACCGGAAAGACGCCCGGCTTCCGCTGGAGCAGCTGCTCGCGGACCGCGCGGACGCGCTCCGCGCTTGGCTCAATCAACGACCACGAGCTGCTTCGTGAACGGCGTCAGCACCTCGGCGCCGTCGTCCCGTACCACCACGAGGTCCTCGATCCGGATGCCGCCGACGCCCGGCAGGTAGATCCCGGGCTCGACCGTGACGACGTTGTCCGCGGCGAGCACGTCCTCGGACTCCTGCGAGAGGCGCGGTGCCTCGTGCACGAGCAGCCCGAGGCCGTGGCCGAGCCCGTGACCGAACTCCTCCCCGTGGCCGCCGTCTTCGATGATGCGCCGCGCCGCCGCGTCCGCGTCGCGGCCGGCGACGCCGTCACGAACCGCGTCGAGCCCTGCCTCCTGCGCCTCGAGGCAGAGCTCGTACGCCGACCGCAGCTCGCCCGGAAGCTCGCCGGTCGAGAACGTCCGCGTGCAGTCGGAGCAGTAGCCGCCGACGCTGCACGCCGCGTCGATCACGACCGTCGTCCCCTCCGGGACTGGCTCATCGCGCGCGTGCGCGTGCGGCGTTGCGCCGTTCGGTCCGGCCGCCACGATCGTCGGGAACGCCGCGGCGTCGGCGCCGAGCTCGTGGAAGAGCTGCTCGAGCCGCCACGCGAGCTCGCGCTCGGTCCGGCCCCTGAACGGCTCCTGCGAGAGCCGCTCGAACGCGTCGCTCGTGATCCGGCCGGCCCGCCGGATCAGCTCGAGCTCGTCCTCATCCTTGACCGCGCGCAGCTCCTCGACGACGCCGCGGCGCGGCACGAGGTCGAGCCCTCCGCCGGCAAGCGTCTCGTACGCCGCGTACGTGACGGCGTGCGCCTCGAAGGCGATGCGCCCCTCGAGCCGCTCCGCGAGGTCGGCGAACAAGTTCCGCTTCGCCGGCTCGAATTCGACGCCGGGCACGTCTTGCGCCGCCTCCGCGTAGCGGAAGTCGGTGTAGAGGCGGACGCGGTCCGGCTCGATCAGCAGCGCCGCATTCGAGCTGTCGAAGCCGGTGAGGTAGAGGACGTTGACGCCGAACGTGACCAGGAACGGCTCCTCGAGCCGCGCCTGCAGGCGCTCGAGCCGCGTCACGCCGCTTCCTTCAAGTACTCGAGCGCCTCGCGGTAGCCCGTGGGCCCCTTGCCGATGATCCGCACGGCAGCGAGGTCGCCGATCACCGACACGCGCCGCCACTCCTCCCGCTCGTCGATGTTCGAGAGGTGGACCTCCACGACCGGGACCTCGAACAGCTCGACCGCCTCTCTGATCGCATAGCTGTAGTGGGTCCACGCCGCCGGGTTGATGACGACGCCGTCCGCCCAGTTGAGCGCGTCGTGGCACCACGCGACGTATTCGCCCTCATGGTTCGTCTGCCGGCACTCGACGGTCAGGCCGAGGTCCTTCGCCCACCGGTAGATCTGCGTCTCGAGCTCCGACTGGGTCAAGCCGCCGTAGAGCGCCGGGTCGCGCCGCCCGAGGACGTCGAGGTTGACGCCGTTGAGGACGGCGATCCGCACGCGCCCAGCCTACTCCGCGATCAGCCGGTTGAGCTCCGCACGCACCAGCTGGGGCGGCACCTCGACGTCGATCAGCGGTTGCCCCGGCGCCTCGAGCAGGACGAGCCGCGGCTCACCGCCCTCCCCCTTCTTGTCGCGCTCGAACGCCTGCCAGGCAAGCTCCCGGTCGGCCGGCACCGGCTCCGGCGCGAGCACATCCTCGACGGCCGTCGTGTCCAGCGCGGACATGCGCAGCGCGGCCAGCAGCCCGAGCGCAACGGCGTCGCCGTGCGAGACCCCGAAGCGGGCACCGGCCTCGAGCGCGTGCGCGAACGTGTGGCCGAGGTTCAGCATCTTCCGCTCGCCCCGGTCCTGCGGGTCGCGGAGGCATACGGCTGCCTTGAAAGCCGCGCAGCGACGGACGAGCTCCGGCTCGGGTAGCTCCCACAGCGGCTCGCCCGCCAGCAACCCCGTCTTCACGACCTCCGCGAGCCCGTTTCGGCGCTCTCGTTCCGGCAGCGTCGCCAGCAGCGCCGGATCGATGATCGTCCATTCCGGCCAGTGGAAGGCGCCGACGAGGTTCTTGCCCTCCGCAAGGTCGATCGCGGTCTTACCGCCGATCGCGGCGTCGACTTGCCCGGTCAGCGTCGTCGGGATGGGAATCCACGGCAGGCCGCGCAGGTATGTCGCCGCGGCGAACCCGGCCGCGTCGGTCAGCGCGCCGCCGCCCAGCGCGACGAGCGTGCCGTCGCGGCCGATGCGCAGGCTGCGCCAGAATCGCTCCACGGCGCCGATCTCCTTGGCTGCCTCGCCTGACGGCAGGTCGTGCGACTCCTCGAACGGGAACGCGAGCTGAGCGTCCGCGCCGTGGATCCCGCCGACGACCGGCTCGGTCACCAGCGCCGCGGGCTCCTTGACGAACCGTTCGAGCAGCTGGAGCCCGCCCGTCTCGACGTGGATCCCGGCGGCGGCGAGCACGACGTCGTCCGCATCGCGCGCTCGTGCGTCCGCCACCTCCGCGTACAGCGGCGCCCGTAGCTCGAACCGGCGTCGGAACTCCGTCTCGTCCTGCGCGAGCGGCCGCGAGCTCCCCTTGGCGCGCTCCCAGGCCGCTTCCACGTCCACGTCGAGCTGGACGACCTGGAAGACCCAGCCGCCGGACAGCAGCTCGCGTGTCTCGACCGCACCTGCGCCGAGCACGATGACGCTCGGGAAGAAGCGGCCGGCGGCCGCGGCGAACTGCCGCGCTTCGAGCTCGCGGAACGCCGCTTCGCCGCGCTCCGCGAAGATCCGCGCGATCGGCCCTTCCGCGCGCTCGATCTCGGCGTCGACGTCGATGAGCTCGCGGCGGAGCCGGCGCGCGACCTCGGCCCCGATCGTCGACTTCCCCGCCCCCATGAACCCGACGAGGACGAGGTGCCGGTCTAACGCGTTCGCCGCCATGGGATCCGCTCGAGGTACGCGCGCCACGCGCCGACGAAGTCCGCGAGCGCGTCGCCGCCGAACTTCTCCCGCGCCGCGCGCGCGAGCTCGAACGCGACCGCCGCCTCGGCGACGACGGCGAGCGCCTCGACGGCCGCGACATCACTTCGTTCGACGAGCGCCTCGCCCGGTTCGCCCGTGTCGATGTTCGCGGACTGCAGCGGGCGCATCAGCGTCGGCAGCGGCTTCATCGCGGTGCGGACGACGATCGCCTCGCCGTTCGAGACGCCGGCCTCGATCCCGCCTGCACGGTTCGTCTCGCGGTAGAAGCCGCCCTCGCCGCGGAAGATCTC
>Ga0126313_10000597_pt1 | contig 17486 bp, 16 predicted proteins | sample Plot105A_FD_89954 | JGI IMG/M metagenome (GOLD analysis project Ga0126313, IMG submission 89954) | Serpentine soil microbial communities from UC McLaughlin Reserve, CA, USA - Plot105A | ecosystem: Environmental > Terrestrial > Soil > Grasslands | place: USA: UC McLaughlin Reserve, Lake County...
CGCCGCGCCGGTGCCGCCCTCGAAGCCGGACAGGGTGATCATGTCTGCGCCCGCCTTGGCGATCCCGACGCCGATCGTGCCGATGTTGGGTACCACCGGAACCTTGACCGAGACGCGAACGTCGGGATTGGCCGTCTTGAGCTCGTCGATCAGCTCGGCGAGGTCCTCGATGGAGTAGAGGTCATGGTTGTTCGAGGGCGAGATCAGGTCGGTGCCGGTGGTGGCGTTACGCGCCTCAGCCACCTTGTCCGTGACCTTCTTGGCCGGGAGGTGGCCGCCCTCCCCCGGCTTGGCCCCCTGGCCGATCTTGATCTCGACCAGGTAGGAGGAGTTGATCATCTCGCTCGTCACCCCGAAGCGGCCCGAAGCGACCTGCTGGCCGCGCCACATCGGATACTTGCCGTACAGGTCCTGGATCTCGCCGCCCTCGCCGTTCATGGCGATGATGTTCGCCCGCTTGGCGGCCTCCGCGTAGGCCCTGTAGGCGACCTCGCCCTGTGAGCCGAAGCTCATCGAGGAGATCACGATCGGGTAGGAGTGCAGACCCACCTCGGCGGTGGCCTGGGCCACCGGCTCGCGGTCGGACTCCAGGTCGAGGATGTGCCGGAGGGAGATCGGGTGCTCGAGCTCGAGCTGGCGGACCTTCTCCGAGTACGCCTCGTAGCCGCCGCTGCCGTTGGCCGCCGCCACTGCGGCCTTGTAGACCTTGGGGTAGAAGCGGAACGTCTTGGCGGGCTTGGAGTCCTCGTCCCCGGCCAGGATGCGCTGGCGCTCGTCGCCGTCGGCGTCGAGCTCGGCGAAGCCGGTGCCGCCGTTCTCCGAGCCGAAGTAGGACGGGGTGTCGAAGGTCGCCGTCAGCTCGGGCTTGACCCCGATGCAGGCGAACAGCCGCGCGTAGCCCCGCACCTCGTGGATGCCGATCGTGGAGATGACCTTCTCGATCCCCTTCCGTAGCGCCGAGCAGAGGTGGGAGATGTCGTCCTCGTAGTCGTCCATCAGCGCAACCTCGACCATCACGTAAGGGCACACGCCGTCGGCGCCGAGGCCGAGGGCGACCATCACGTCGTGGACGTTGCGGATCGCCGCCGAGCGCACTACGATCCCGCAGCGCCGGCGCAGATTGGTCTCGCCGGGCTGCACGAAGTGCTCGCGCAGGGCCAAGTCGACCGCGGCCAGGGCCAGGTGCGGGTCGAGGTAGCGGCGGTCGCCCTCGTAGGCGGTGCGGTCGGACAGCACGAGCAGCTCGCAGCCTTCGCGGACAGCGGTGGTGGCCTCCTGCTTGAGCCGCTCGATCGCGCCCTGCGTGCGCTCGGCCTCGAGACAGGAGAGGTCGAGCACCTTGCCGCTTCCGCGGAAGGCCTCCCAGAGGTCCTCGAGCAGGAAGGTCTTGTGCTCCCGTGCGACCGCGCGATAGCTCTGGTCGGACAGCGGGGCTAGCGCGTCGTGCCCGCCCAGCAGGACGGGGAAGGCGGTCTCGATCGTGCCGGCCTCCTCGGGGATGCCGTGGATCCCCGGACGTGAGCCGAAGACCGCCCGGCAGGAGAAGTGCTCCACCTCGCGCTCGCGGTCGATGGCCGGATTGGTGACTACCGCGACCGACTCCTTGAAGTAGTCGGCCAGGTTCTGGCGCTCGGGCGCCAGGCAGGCGAGCGGTCCATCGTAGCCCAGCGAGCCGATCGGCTCGGCGCCTGTGTTGGCCATCTGCTGCACGAGCTTCATGTCCTCGCGCTGCCAGCCGAAGCCCCCGAGCACGCGGTCCTCGACCTTGATCGGCTCCGATGGTCCGGCGCTCGTGTAACCGGGGATCTCCGCGCCCGTGGTGGGGCCGCCGGTGAGGATCGCGCCGGCGAAGGTTCCATCGCTGTACCCGCGAGCGGTGCCCCCGGAGAGGTCGCCCCGCGCCGCGGTGCGCTCGTGCCAGCGCCGCGCGCACAGCTGCTGCAACTCCTGGTGGTCGCGCAGCCTCCCCTCTCCCTTCTTGCGATCGAGCGTGACGAGCAGCTTCTCGCCGGGGGCAAGCGGCTTGGGCTCGGACACCGTCTCGGCGACCGCCACCACGCCGGGCTCGGAGGAGAACACGTGCGCCTCGCTCGTCTCGACGTGCCAGAGCGGACGCAGGCCGAGCGCGTCGGTGGAGAAGATGCACTCGTCGCCGTGGCGGGACAGCAGCGCCACCGGGCCTTGCGCGAACGGGCCGAAGGCCTGGCGCAGGTACATGTAGAAGCCGCGCAGCTCGCCGGGCATGCCCTTGATCTCGTTGACGATCGGCGGCAGCACGAGCTCGACGGCCTCGACCAGCGAAAGGCCCTCCCGGTTGATCAGCGCCTCGACGATGCGTCCCAGGTCCTGCGAGTCGGAGGAGTCGTCGGCCAGCGGGACGCCCAGCATTCCCGCCTCCTGGCGCAGTCGCGCGATCGTGTTGATCTCGCCGTTGTGCCCGAGCACGCTGAAGGGCTGGACCCGCTTGAAGCTCGGCCAGGTGTTGGTCGAGTAGCGGTTGTGGCCGAAGACCGCGGCGGTCTTGGCGCGCCCGTCCTGGAGGTCCGGGTAGTAGCGACCCAGCGCCGACGGGGCGCCAAGCACCTTGTAGACGACCGTGCTGGTCGAGCATGACGCGACGTGCAGGTCGAGCTCCCGCTCGAGCTGGATCGTCAGCTCGAAGCACAGGCGCGGCTCCTCGATCAGGCCGCCAAGCTGCCAGAAGACCGGCTCCTCCTCCCGCGCCTGCGGGCCGAGCGCGGTCGTGTCCACCGGGTTCTCGCGCTCCGCCAGCACGCGGAAGCCGATCCGGCTCATGATCTCGCGCGCCCGCTTCTGGATCTGCCTCAGGTTTCCGCCCCTGCGTGGGATGAAGACGTGCGCGACCGCGAACGCCGGGTCGAGCGCCAGCTTGGAGGCGTGCCCACCCTCATGTATCGCCTCGGCCCAGATCTCGCGGGGGATGTCGATGAGGACGCCGCAGCCGTCGCCCTCGCCGTCCACGTTGCCGGCGCGATGCAGCATCTTCTCGAGCGCCTGCAACGCCGCCTCGATGGCCTCGTGCGTGGGCTGCGCCTGCTTGGACACCGCCGCGTAGAGCGCGCAGGCGTCGCGATCGACGACTGTGGAAGGCGCTCGCCGCGGCCGGTACGCCTGCGTGGCCGAATAGCTGGGTTCCACTTGCTTCCTCCTCGGGTTCCGCGCCTTCTCCGAGCGGGCGCGCGACGGGTAGGGACGGCAACTATAGAGGCGAGACCGGTCGTTCGCCTTGTCGGTGGAGTGGGCGCGCGAAAACGGCGGAAATTGCGAGAAAGTTCCGTTGGCCCGTTTTCCGCTGGACATCCCGACCGCCAGACCGAGACCTGGGTGATCCTCGCCAGCTTTCGGTGAGGCGGCTGCCAGACCAAGGTCGTCTGGGGAGGGCCGGCCCGGGGTTGGCCGACTTCCCCCTGACATATTCGGGAAGGCGCCTACCCCCGCAGCGGCTCGCGGATCCGGCCGCGCGGCATGCGCCCGCGGAGCGTCCCGAACGCTGCGCTAGTAGCCCTGGCGCTCTGAGGTAGGGTGCCGCCGGTTGCCGATGGCCATGCTCCCCGCCGCCACCACGATCACGGTGCTGTCCCAAAAGGGCGGCACGGGCAAGACGACCACCGTCAGGACCCTGGCCGACGTCTACCGCCGTATCGGTCTCGAGGTGCTGTGCGTGGACCTCGACCCGCAGGGCAACCTCTCCGACTACTTCGACGTGCCGGCGGACGCCTCGCCCACCGTGGCCGACGTGCTCTCCGGGCAGACGCGCGCGGTCGACGCCGTCCACCAGGGGATCCTGCCGGCAAACCTCGGCCTGGCCGAGGCTGAGCTGATTCTGAGCGGGAAGATGGGCCGCGAGCTCACGCTCCGGCGATCGCTGCGTGACGTGAAGCGGCGCCACGACCTCGTGCTGGTGGACTGCCCGCCCTCGCTCGGGCTGCTCACGGTCAACGCCCTCGTCGCTGCCGACCACGCGCTCATCTCGAGCGAGGCCGAGTACTTCTCGCTGCAAGGGATGGAGCAGGCGCTTGAGGTCGTGGAGCTGGCCAAGGAGTCGCTCCACCCCGACCTCGATTGGCTCGGGGTGGTGCTCAACATCGCTGACCTGCGCCTCGTGCATGCCCGCGATGCGCGCAAGCAGCTCGAGGACCGCTTCGGCAAGAAGCTGCTGGACACGGTCATCCGGCGCTCGGTCCGGTACGCGGAGTCCGCCGAGCGGGGCGTCTCGATCCTCGACTACGCGCCCGACCTCGGCGCCGACTACCTGGCGCTGGCCGACGAAGTCCTTGCGCGGCTCGGCCTGGAGGAGGAGCGCGAGCGAGTGGGCGCGCTCCGGAGCGAGCTGGTACCCGCGTGAGGGAGCTCATGTTCAAGCCGGCCACGGAGCTAGCTGCGCTGGTCCGCTCGGGCGAGGTCGCCTCGCGGGAGCTGGTGCAGGCGTCACTCGACTCGATCGGGGGCTTGAACGGCGAGCTGAACGCCTTCGTCCACGTCGACGCGGACGGAGCCATCGCCACCGCGGACGCCATCGAGCCGGGCGACGAGCGCCCGTTCGCCGGCGTGCCGATCGCGATCAAGGACGGCGCGGCGGTCGCGGGTCTGCCCCTGACGCTGGGCTCCCGGCTCTTCGGCGACTTCGTGCCGCAGCACGATGCCTACGTGGTGCGCAGGATCCGCGAGGCCGGGTTCGTGATCGTCGGGAAGACCAACATGCCGGAGTTCGGGATCCTGCCGGTGACCGAGCCGCGCCGGTTCGGTCCGACTAGCAACCCCTGGGACCCCCGCCGCACCCCAGGCGGCTCTTCCGGCGGGGCGGCGGCGGCCGTTGCCGCGGGCATGGTGCCGATCGCTCATGGGTCCGACGGCGGCGGCTCGATCCGGATCCCGGCGGCCTGCTGCGGGCTGGTGGGGATCAAGAACGCCCGCGGGCGCGTCTCGCGCGGCCCGGAGGTGGGAGACGACTTTCTCGTCCAGGACGGCGTGCTCACGCGGACTGTGGCGGAGACGGCGGAGCTGCTCGACCTGCTCGCGGGTTACGAGCTCGGGGATGGCAACTGGGCGCCAGCGCCGGCCGAGCCGTTCGCCTCCGCCGCGGCCCGGGAGCCGGGGCGCCTGCGGGTCGGCGTGACGACGCGACCGCCGATAGACGCACCGCTTCATCGCGACGCAGAGCAGGCCGTACGCGATGCCGCGGAGCTGCTCGCGGAGCTCGGCCACGAGGTGGAGGAGGTGGAGGCACCTTGGACCGGGGAAGACGTCGAGCACGTCTTCACGACGGTCTTCTGCACGGGCATCGCGATCGCGGTCTTCTTCGGCCGGCAGGTGAGCGGGCGGCAGCCGAGCGAGGAGCTCGTGGAGCCGCTCTCCTGGGAGATCTGGCGCGGGGTGAACGAGTACGGCGGACTCGACTACGCGCTCGCCAAGCTGCGTCTCGAGGGATATACGCGCGAGCTGGTCGCGATGTGGAGGCACCACGACGTGCTGCTCACGCCCGCGCTGGCGGAGCGGCCGGTGCCGATCGGGGAGATAGACGCCTGCAGCGACGAGCCATGGGAGGACTTCCGCCGCTCCGGCCGCTTCACGCCGTTCACGGCCATCTTCAACGTCACCGGGCAGCCGGCGATCTCGCTGCCCCTCTTCCACGGGGAGGACGGGCTGCCGCTCGCCGTGCAGTTGGCCGGGCCGCCGGCCGGCGAGGACATGCTGCTATCGCTGGCGGCCCAGATCGAGGCGGCGCGGCCCTGGGCCGATCGTCGGCCCGAGCTCGTCGGCGCCTGAGGCGCCGGGGCCCGCAGGACGCGCCCGCGAGGTCACATCCGATGGACGGCGCGCAGCAGTTGCCTGTCGCGCTCGTAGCTCAGGAGATCCGCGGCATCGGTGGGATCGAGCCAACGCAACTCGTCCACCTCGGGGGTCTGCTCGAAGTCGCCCTCGAGCGGCGCCATCTCCCAGTAGCGCACCAGCTTCGATCGCCCCTTTGCGTCCCTGTACCGGGTACTCGGCAGCTCGCGTCCCAGCCGGCAGCGCAGCCTCGTCTCCTCCTCGACCTCGCGCACCGCCGCGCGCTCGAAGGACTCGCCGGGGTCGAGCTTGCCCTTGGGGAACGACCAGTCGTCGTACTTTGGGCGGTGGACGACGGCGACCTTTCCGTCGCGAATGACGATGCCGCCCGCGGCGAGTACCTCGGCGCTCACGGGCGGGCAGCTGGCCGCGGGTAGTCGGCAGGGCTTTGGTCAGCAATCTCTGCCAACTGCCGCCTGCCAACTGCCAACCTCATAGCTCCCTCACATCGGCCCCACCAGGAGCAAATTGCACCCGTCGGACTTCACAATCCTTTGCGGCAGCGCGAAGCGCTTCCATCAGGTTCCCGGTCTGCTGCCAGTGGCACCAGAAGAGGACGGCGGGCCCTGCCCCTGAGATCGTCGCGCCCACGGCGCCAAGCTCCTCCGCCTGCTCGAGCAGCTCCATGGACCGCGGGTAGAGCGAGCGGCGCCGCGGCTGGTGGAGCCGGTCGCGCAGGCCGCGGCCTATGAGGGAGAAGTCGTCCCGGGCGAGCCCGAGCATCAGGAGCGAAGCGCTTGCCACGTTGTCGACCGCCGCGCGCAGTGGAACCTCGTCGGCCATGGCCGCCCTCGCGTCGGGGGTCGGGACCGGCTCGGGAGGGATCGCCAGGACGCCCTCGAGACCCGGTGGCGGGTCCAGCCGCACCGGCTCCTCGCCGTCGCAGATGACGAAGCCTCCGAAGACCGCGGCGGCGACGTTGTCGGGATGGCCTTCGATGTCGCGCGCCATCTGGAAGATCGGCGCGTCGAGCTCATACATGTGGTCGGCGGCGCAGAGCCCCGCCACGATCGCAGCGGCGCTCGAGCCGAGGCCCGCAGCCGGGGGAATCTCCGAGCGGATCTGGAAGGCGATGCCATCCGCCGGGCGCAGCGACTCGAAGGCCCGCACGCAGAGATTCGAGCCGTCGCCCGGCACTCCCGGCACCTCGGAGTGGACGAAGAACTGTCCAGTCTCCTCGACCTCGAGCTCGAGTGACAGCGAGAGCGCGGCGGCGAGCACGTCGTAGCCGGGGCCGAGGTTGGCCGACGACGCCGGCACGCGGACGATGCGGTGGCGCTTCATCGGATGGCCGCCTTCTGGCCCGGGTACGCCCGGGGCCGCCGGAGATCGAGCTGAGCAAGGACGCAGGGCCGAAGCCTTGCCAGCCGGCAAGGCAAGGCCGGAGGACGCCGATCGGTGACGGTATCCGGCGTCCTCCGGACGTGCGCGGGTCGGGAGGCGGTCATCCCAGTACCGCCTCCTCCACGGCGTCGAGCTCGGGCTCGCACGGAACGACCGGGGCGGCCCTGTTCATTGCCGTCCGGGGATCCTTGAGGCCGTGGCCCGTGAGCACGCAGACCACCCTCCCATCCGCCCCGTACTTGATCAGGCCCGCCACGGCGGCCGCCGACGCCGGTTCGCAGAACACCCCTTCACCGGCGCCCAGCAGCGCGTAGGCGTCGAGGATCTCGGCGTCGGAGACGGCCCGCACCTCGCCGCGCGAGGCGGTGAACGCGTTCATCGCGTCCTCCCAGCGCGCCGGGTTGCCGATCCGGATCGCCGAGGCGACGGTCTCGGGCCGCTCCACCGGCGACCCACGGACGAGCGGAGCCGCCCCGTGCGCCTGGTAGCCGTGCAGCCGCGGCGCCTCGCCTGCCTCCTGGAAGCCCCGCCACCACGCGGTCACGTTGCCGGCGTTCCCGACCGGGATGCAGAGCACGTCGGGCGGGCCGCCGAGCTCGTCCACGACCTCGAACGCACCGGTCTTCTGGCCCTCGATGCGCAGGTCGTTCACCGAGTTCACGAGCGCGATAGGGTGCCGGCTCACGAGCTCCCGCACCATCTGCAGCGCCTGGTCGAAGTTGCCCCGAAGCGCTATGACACGAGCCCCGTGCATGAGGGCCTGGGCGAGCTTGCCGGTGGCGATCCTCCCCTCCGGCACGATCACGGCGCCCCGCAGGCCGGCCCGAGCCGCGTAGGCGGCGGCGCTGGCGGCGGTGTTGCCGGTGGAGGCGCACACCACCGCCTCCGCGCCCTCGCCGACGGCCGCGGAGACGGCCACGGTCATCCCGCGGTCCTTGAAGGAGCCAGTGGGGTTGGCCCCTTCGAGCTTCAGCCAGACCTCGCAGCCGGTGAGCTCCGACAGCGACGGAGCCTCCACGAGCGGCGTGTCCCCCTCTCCCAACGTCACGAGCGGCTCGACCGGGAGCCGGTCGTGATAGCGCCAGAGACTCATCACGCAGCCGCCTCGAACGCCTCCTCGATAACCCTGATCACGCGCGGCTCTGACCGCACGAAGTCGAGGCGGGAGATGAGGTCGACCGCGGCCCTGAACTTCGACTCGAGCACCGGGTGCATGACCATCACGAGTCGCGCGTCGTCGCCGAGTCCCCGCTGGACGACCGACTTGATCGAGACCTCCTGCATGCCGAGGATCTCGGCAACCTGCGCCAGCACGCCCGGCCGGTCCGCCACCTCCAGGTACAGGTAGAACGAGAACTCGACGTCCGTGACAACCGGCTGCTCGACCGCCGGCGGCGGCAGCGACGGCGGCGGGATCATCGCGGAGATCACGTCGCCGAGCACGGCGGAGGCGGTCTGGGGGCCTCCGGCGCCGGGCCCGGAGAGCGTGATCTCCGTGATCGTGGGCGACTCGACCGTCACCGCGTTGAACGCCCCGTTCACCGAGGCGAGGGGGTGGTCGCCGTACAGGAAGGCCGGGTGGACGAACACCGCTATCCCGCCGTCGACGCGCTCCGCCGACCCGACCAGCTTGAGCGACAGCCCGAGCTCCTTGGCATACGCGATGTCGTCCGGGGTCAGCCGCTCGATGCCTTCGTAGCTCACCTGGTCCAGGCGTACCGGCGCATTGAAGGCGAGCCGGGCGAGGATCGCCATCTTGGCCGCGGCGTCCCGACCGGTCACGTCCTCGCTCGGGTCGGACTCCGCGTAACCGAGCTCCTGCGCCTCGGCCAGCGCCTCCTCGTAGGTCGCCCCCGTACGTGCCATCTCGGTGAGGATGTAGTTGGTCGTGCCGTTCACGATGCCGTGCACGCGCTCAATGTGAGCGGCGGCGAGCGTCTCGCCGATCACCCGGATCGCGGGCACCACACCGGCCACAGCCGCCTCGAAGCGCAGCTGCACGCCGCCTGCGCGCGCAGCGGCGAACAGCTCCTCTCCGAACTGCGAGAGGAGCTGCTTGTTGGCGGTCACCACATGGCGGCCGGCCTCCATCGCCGAGAGCACGTACTCGCGCGCAGGCTCGGTGCCGCCGATCAGCTCGACCACCAGCTCGCTGCGCTCGAGGATCTCGGCGAAGTCTCCGTCGCGGGTGGTGAGGACGCCGCTGATCTCGGGTTGCCGCCCCACCTCGGCCCCGATCGCCTCGGCACGGGACTCGAGCAGTCGCCGGAAGGCCGAGCCGACCGTCCCGTGCCCCAGCAGGCCGACCCGGAACGGGCCGCTAGCGGTTGCCACCGTGGGCCGGGCCGCGGTCGGCCGAGCGAAAACCGAGAATCGCAAGGACGCAGGGCGAGCCAATGTCGACGGCCATTGGCGAGCCCGAGGACGCACCGAGGCGAAGGTTTGCAGCCGGCCAGGCGCGGCCGGGTCCGCGATGGGGGCCGCCTCTACTGGACATCGCGAGCCGTCAGGTCCTCGTAAATCTCGCGCCGCACCACCAGGCGCGCGTCGCCGTCCTTGCAGAAGACGACGGGCGGGCGCGGCACCGAGTTGTAGTTGTTGGCCATGGCGTGGCCGTAGGCGCCCGTGGCGGGCACCACCAGCACGTCGCCCGGCCGCGGGTCGGCGAGGAAGACGTCTCGGACCAGGATGTCGCCCGACTCGCAGTGCATGCCGGCGACCGTGCAGAGGACCTCCCCGCCGAAGCGGTCTGCGATCTCGGCCTCGTAGCGCGCCCCGTACAGCATCGGGCGCAGGTTGTCCGACATCCCACCGTCCACCGACACGTAGGTCCGCACGTTCGGGATGTGCTTGACCGTGCCGATCCGATAGATCGTGACGCCGGCGTTGCCGACCAGCGAGCGGCCCGGCTCGCACAGCACCGTCGCGCCCTCTGGCGCGCGCCGCAGCAGCGCCTCCGCATAGTCCTCGACCGTGGGAGGCTCGTCGTCCCGCGTGTAAGCGATGCCGAGGCCTCCGCCGAGGTTCAGCAGTGGCCAGTCGCCCATCCCGGCCAAGACCTCGGCTAGCCGTTCGTAGGCCTCGAGCTCGAACACCTGCGAGCCGATGTGCGCGTGCAGGCCGCGCAGCTCAAGGCCCGCCTCGCCGCAGCGCTCGAGCGCACGTGGCACCTCCGCCAGCCCGAATCCGAACTTGGAATCCTCCTGCCCGGTTTGGATGGACGAGTGGGTGGTGGGACTTATGCCGGGGGTCACCCGCAGCATCACGCGCTGGCCGCGACCGGCGGCCAGCCGCTCCAGCCGATCGATCTCGTCGAATGAGTCGACCACGATGTGTCCCACGCCCTGCTCGATCGCCATGCGCAGATCGGCTTCGCTCTTGTTGTTGCCGTGCATGTAGATCCGTTCAGGCGGGAAGCCCCCGGCCAGCGCCAGATGCAGCTCGCCGCCGGAGGCGATGTCGCAGGAGAGGCCCTCCTCCGCCATCAGCCTGCAGACGGCGGTGCAGGCGAAGGCCTTGCTCGCGTAGACGATCTCGAAGCGCTCCGTCCGCGCGCGGAAGGCCTCGCGGTAGCCGCGGGCCCGTGAGCGCATGTCGTCCTCCGCGTACACGTAGGCGGGAGTGCCGAAGTCGGCGGCGAGCTCGATCATGTCGCAGCCGCCCACCTCGAGCCGGCCGCGCTCGTTGAGGCGCGAGCCCAGAGGGTAGACATGCGAAACCGTGGCCGTCTGCGGTGTCGAGGCCATAGGCTCGGGCGATTATGAAGCACGCTCCGCCCGCCCCGCCCGAGCTCGGAATGCACGACGGGCTCGCCTACGCGCTGTTCCTGCCGGAGGAGGAGCCGCGAACGGGAGTGGTGATCCTCCACGGGGCGGGCTCCGCCAAGGAAAGCCATTTCGACTTCGCCCGCGTCTGCCGCGACAGCGGCCTGGCCGCGCTGGCTTTCGACGCGCGCGGGCACGGGCGCTCGGCGGGCAGGTTCGGACCGGGCGCGCTGGACGACGTGCTCTCGATGTGCGAGCTGATGCGCGGACATGCTCCGGCGGTTGCGCTGCGCGGCTCGAGCATGGGGGCCTTCTGCGCGATCCACGCCGGGGCCCGCGAGTCCTCACTGGCGGCCGTGGTCGTGATCTGTCCCGCTCCACAGGACCAGCTGCTGCGCGGGCTGCGGTCCGGAGAGCTTTCGAACTTTGCGGTGGATCGGGAGTCGGTCGAGCCCTGGCTTCGGTCGCTAGACGTGTACGAGGCGGTCGGGCGCCTGGGACCCGAGACGGCCCTGCTGCTGCTTCACGCGCGCGGTGACGAGCAGATCCCGTACACGGTCAGCGAGGAGCTGTACGCCGCCGCCCACGAGCCCAAGCGCCTGCTGGTGCTCCCGGGAGGGCATCATCGTTCGCTCCAGCACGACCTCGAGATCCAGTCGCTGTCCTGCCGCTATATCGAGGGTGCGGCGGCGGGCCGAGCCTAGGGGCCGGGGCCCAGGGTGGTGTCGACCGTCCCGCCGAGGCCGCCCACGACGTCAGTCACCGTCTTGCCGGTGTCGGTCACCTGATTGCCGACTCTGGGATTCACTCCGCCGACGGTGCCGCCCACGGTGCCGCCGACGGTGCCGCCGACGGTGCCGCCCACGGTGCCGCCCACCTGACCGGTGACGCCCTCAGTGGCATGGGGCAGGCCCTTCGTCACCGGGCTTACGCCGCTCGGCGGGGTGACGGGCGCCCCCTGGCTGGTCCCCGCGCCCGAGGTTGCGCTCGCGCCCGCGCGAGCGGCGCTGACGGCCGGCCCTGAACTCGCGGCCGGGTTCGAGCGTTTCTCGTCACTGGCCGCCTCGCGCTGCCGGCATGCCAGCGCCAGTACCAGTTTGGGGCAGCTCCCGCTGCTCCCCCGCGAGCACTTAGAAGAACGACGGTTGGACGCTCCGCGCACCGATAGATACGCAAAGCGTCCACTCGTCGAAACTGTCCGCTGGAGGGCGGCTGATCCGCCCTCAAACGGACTCTTCGGAGCCGAATAACGAGAATCATTCTCGATTAGGCTTGTGAGGCGTGATCGCGGCCATCCCTTCGCCGCTCGACCTCGTCGACCTGCCGTTCATGCGGACGGCGCTCGCCGAGCTGGCGCTGCTCGCAGTTGCCGGAGGGCTGCTGGGCACCTGGGTCGTGCTGCGGCGGCTTGCTTTCTTCGCTCACGCCGTGGGCACGGCCACCTTCCCGGGGCTCGTGATCGCGGAAGCGGCCGGGGTCACCGCCCAGGGCGCTGGGCTCGCGACCGCGCTGGCCTACGCCGGCGGGGTGGAGCGGGCGGGGAAGGCGGGGCGCGGCCTCGGCGACGCGGCCACCGGCGTGCTGCTCGTCGCCGCCCTGGCGACCGGCGTCATCCTGGCGAGCGACGTCTTCCACTCGGGCGCCGCGGTCGACCGGCTGCTCTTCGGCACTTTGCTCGGCCTCGGGCGCGGCGACCTGGTCTTCTCCGCCGCGGTGGCCGTGCTCGCGCTGGTCGCAACCACCACGGTCGGGAGGACCTGGACCGCGATCGGCTTCGACCCCGACTCGGCCAGCTCGCTCGGGCTGCCCTCCGCCCGGGCCGACCTGCTCCTGGTCGGCTTGGTGGCCGTGGCCGTCGTGGCGGCGGTTCCCGCCGTGGGCGCGCTGCTCGTGACCTCGGTGTTCGTCGTGCCCGCGGCCTGCGCCAGGCTGCTAGCCGACAGTGTGAGGGCGATGCTGGCCTGGGCCGTAGGCGTCGCGATCGCCCAGGGAGCGCTGGGGCTCTATCTCGCCTACTGGCTCGACACCCCACCCGGCCCGGCTGTGGCCACGCTCGGCGCGGGCGTCTACGCCCTGCTCGCGATCGGCTCCGCGATCACCCGGCGGCAGGGATGAGCGCAGGTGTACGCGCCGACGGTCTCGCGGCCGGCTACGGCGGGCGCCAAGTGCTTCGCGACGTCTCCTTCGAGCTCGAGCACGGCCGCACTCTCTGCGTGCTGGGGCCGAACGGCGGCGGAAAGACAACGCTGTTCAAGACGCTCGTGGGCGAGCTGCCGCCGCTCCGGGGGACCGTGGAGGTGGACGGGCGTCCCGCGTATGTGGCCCAGACGGAGCGGACCCGGCTCGACTTTCCGGTCGGCGCCCTCGACGTCGCGTTGATGGGCTCGCTGCCGCACGGCCGCTGGTGGCTTCCGCCTCGCGCGGCCGATCGGCGAGCGGCCGAAGACGCCCTTGAACGGGTGGGACTGAGCCGTAAGGCCGGCGCGCGATTCGGCGAGCTCTCGGGGGGCCAGCGGCAACGCGTGCTCCTCGCGCGTGCGCTGGTGCAAGACGCCCGGGTGCTGCTCCTCGACGAGCCCCTCGCCGGCGTCGATCCGGCGAGCGCAGAGCGGATAGCCGCGCTGTTCGGCGAGCTACGTGAGGAGGGCCGGAGCCTGCTGGTTTCGACTCACGACGTCGAGAGCGCCCGGCGCTTCGACCTGGTGGTCTGCCTCAATCGCCGCCAGCTCGCGTTCGGACCCCCACGGGAGGTGCTCGACCGGGCCACGCTCGAGGCCACCTACGGCCGCGAGATGATCATCCTCGAGGACGGCGGGCCCGCCCGCGCGGTCACGGTCCAGCACCACGAGCATTGACGTGGAGCTCGCCGCCGAATTCCTGCTCGACCCCCTCCGCTCGGGAATCGGGCGCCGCGCCCTACTCGAAGTGACGTTGCTGGGCGCGGTGTGTGGGCCGCTCGCCTTCTGGATCGTCTCGGAGCGGTTGAGCTATGCGGCCGAGTCGCTGGCGCACGGGCTGCTACCGGGGCTGGTGGTCGCGGCGCTGGCCGGCCTCCCGCTCCTGCTCGGGGCCGGTGGCGGAGTGCTCGTCGGGGCGGCCCTGATCGCGGCGGCCGGGCGAGACGAGCGAGTCGGGCCGGAGACCGCGACCGGCGTGGTGGTGACGGGCATGCTCGGCCTGGGGGCGCTGCTCGCGCTCGCTCCCGAGACGCCCCAGCGGCTCGAGGAGCTCCTGTTCGGCGATCCCCTCGGCGTGAGCGACGCGGACCTCGTGGCCGCCCTGGTGCTTGCCGTGGCGGGGGCGGCCACGCTGGCCGGGCTGCACCGCCCCCTCTCTGTCGTCGCTCTCGACCCGAGCGGCGCGGCGGCCCTTGGGGTTCGGCTGACGCTGGTGCGGCTGGCTCTGCTCGGGCTGCTGGCGGTGGCCGTCGCCGTGGCGGTCCAGGGACTCGGCAACCTGCTCGTGCTCGCCGTGCTCCTCGCTCCGGCCGTGGCCGTACGACGGCATGCCTCGACCGTGCGGGGGTCGATGCTCGCAGCGGGCGCGCTTGCCGTGGCGGGCGGGGTGGCGGGCATCTACGCGTCGTTCCAGCTCGGTTCGGCGGCGGGCGCAAGCGTGGCGCTCGCTCTCTCCGTCGCGGCGCTAGGCGGGGCTTGGCTCCCGACGAAGCGTCGCTAGCAGCGCCGTCCCACCGGCGATCATCGCCAGGCTCACGAGCTGCGGGAGGGTCAGCCCGGCCACGACCTCGTCGTTGCGGCGGACGAACTCCACGAGCAGCCGCTCCATCCCGGCCAAGACCAGGTAGAGGCCGAACAGGCCCCCTGGGCGAAAGCGGTCACGCCAGCGCCACAGGAGCAGTGCGACGAACCCCATGGCGAGCGTCTCGTACACCGGGCTGGGGTGCACCTCCTGGGTCGTCGGCACCGTGCCCTCCGGGTACGACATCGCCCAGGGAAGGCTCGAGGCGATGCCGTAGTCGCCGTCGCCGGACAGCTGGCAGCCAATCCTCCCCACCGCGTAGCCGACCGCGAGCGGGACCGCCGCGACGTCGAGCAGGGTCAGCGTGGCCCAGCCGCGGCGCCGGGCCCAGAGCAGGACGCCGACCGCCCCGCCTACGGCGCCGCCGTACCAGACCAGGCCCGAGCCTGAGAACACGTTCCCCAGCAGGTCGTGCGAGACCTTGTCCCAGTTCTGCACCATATAGTCGATCCGCGAGCCAAGGATGCCACCCACCAGCGCGGCGAAGGTGATCTCGTAGGACCAGTCGCCCGGCTTGCCGAGCTCTCGCAGCCGGCGCGCGAGTACCCCGCCCGCGACCAGGAATCCCAGTGCGAAGCAGATGCCGAAGGTCTTCAGCTCCAGGGGGCCGAGGTGGATCTCCGGCTGCACCCGCCGGAGACTAGAGATAGCCGATCAAACCGCCCGCTAGAGTTGGATCCGATGGCACGCCAGCGCACTTCGTTCGGACGCGACCCCGGGCTTCAGGCCCGGATGTTGCTGACCATGTTCCTGCTCGGCCTGCTCTACGTCGTCTTCGTAGCCGTGCTGCTCTCCGCCGGCGCCGGGGTCGTGACGATTGTGATCGTCATCGGCGCGCTCACGCTCGCGCAGCTGTTCCTGTCGGACAAGATCGGGCTGGCCGCCATGGGCGCAAAGCAGGTCTCCCCCGAAGAGGCACCGGGCCTCCACGCGATGATCGAGCGCCTCTGCATCCAGGCCGACCTGCCCAAGCCGAAGGTCGCGGTTGCCGACACGGACGTCCCCAACGCCTTCGCCATGGGCCGCTCGCAGAAGAACGCGACGGTCTGCTGCACCACCGGCATCATGCGCACCCTTTCTCCCTCCGAGCTCGAGGGCGTGATGGCCCACGAGCTCTCGCACGTGAAGCACCGCGACGTGATGATCATGACCATCGCGAGCTTCTTCGCCAGCGTCGCGGCGGCGATGGTGCAGTTCGGGTTCTTCTTCGGCGGTGGCGATGACGAGGAGGGGCCGGGCTTCCTGGTGATCCTGCTCGTCTCGCTGGTCGTCTACATCGTCTCTTTCTTCCTGCTGCTCGCCCTCTCCCGCTACCGCGAGTTCGCGGCCGATCGGGGCTCCGCGCTCATCACCGGCCGGCCCAGCGCGCTTGGCTCGGCGCTCGTGAAGATCTCCGGCGCGATGCAGGCGGTGCCCACGAGGGACCTGCGTGAGGCCGAGCGCATGAACGCCTTCTTCATCGTCCCGACCAGCGTCAAAGGCACGATCCAGACGCTGTTCGCCACCCACCCGCCGATGGAGAAGCGGATCGAGCGGCTTCAGCAGCTCGAGGGCCAGCTCCAGGGCACCGCCGTCGCGGCCTAGTACCGAGCGTGGGCTTCCTGGACGCGCTGCTCGGCGGGCGCCGCAAGCTGAAGGGGCCGGCCCCGGACCGGCTGTTCGCGATGAGCACCGCCTACGTGACCCTCGAGACCGGGCTCGGCCTGAAGCAGCGCGACACCGCCGGCATCGTCTTCCAGCCGCTGGGCACCGCCGACTTCCGGCAGATCGTGTCCGACACCGAGGAGCTCCTCCGCGGCTCGGCCGAGGAGACCGGCACGCAGGTCGACTCGTCAGACGACGAGTTCGGCTACCGCTGGCTGATCCTCCGCGACTCCGACTTCGAGGACCTGGTCGTCTCGCTCAACACCGTCTCCACCCAGCTCCAATCAGGGGGCTACGGCGACCGGCTGCTCGCTTGCGTCTTCGCCTTCGAGGAGGAGGGCAAGCCCATCTACTTGATCTACAACTTCAAGCGCGGCGGCTTCTACCCCTTCGTCCCCGCACCCGGCGACAAGCAGCGCGACTCCGAGCGTGAGCTGCGCCTGAAGGCGCAGGTCGGTGCGGAGATCCCCTGGGAGGAGGACATCTCGCGCTGGTTCCCGCTCTGGGAGATACCCCTCTAGTACGCGCGTACACGTCCGTGCACGCTCGGGCATCTTTCACCTGCAAATCGTGACCTTGGGCGCGTGCGCCGGTGGCCGGCCGTGCCCGCCCGTGCCCTGGCTGATGTACCCGTTTTAGTACCCCACCCCAGGAGGCGACGCGTGAATCCGCGAGCAAGGGATCGACGGCCGGCGTCGGACCCGGACGAGCCACCCGGGCATGCCGCTTCGACTCATTCGACGGAGCAACACTGTGAGACCCGTGAGACCGCCCATCATCGACAAGCTCAGCGAACCCGAGCGAATCTTCCTCCGCGACGCCTGGAGGGAGTATCCGGGTGCGCTCGGCTTCCCCCGCGAAAAAGCCGCCGACGTCGAGGCCGTTCGCCGCCAGCCTCATCGACCAGGGCTACATCGAACGGGTCGAACACACCGCCGACCGCCAAGCCCGAGGCGACGAGCGGGTCGAGTTGGACCCGGAGCGGTGGGTCAGGTACCGCGTAACGGACTACTGGGCTGGCCGGCTGAAGGCGGTCGCGGGGCGGATCGGATGGGAGAGCTAGGTAGCCGATCCCGGTTGGACGTCATCTCCAGCCGCAGGACGAGGACGAAGGGCGTCCACGAC
>Ga0126313_10000598_pt1 | contig 17480 bp, 16 predicted proteins | sample Plot105A_FD_89954 | JGI IMG/M metagenome (GOLD analysis project Ga0126313, IMG submission 89954) | Serpentine soil microbial communities from UC McLaughlin Reserve, CA, USA - Plot105A | ecosystem: Environmental > Terrestrial > Soil > Grasslands | place: USA: UC McLaughlin Reserve, Lake County...
CGTTTTAATTGCTTCACAGTGAAATGGCATTGCGTCAACTAATACTCCATCCATGTCAAAAATAATTCCTCTTTTTCTTTCCATGTTATCTTACTTCTTCAATAGACGTTGTACAGTCACACATATGTTCTATATATTGCTCTGCAGTGTCTCGCAGATATGAGGGACTGCGCATGAAGAATTAACGCTATAGACTTGGACCAGATATCGCGATAATAATCATTATTGTTCCTTGACCATTATTCTATTATTCCAATTTGATTTCCTTTTTATTCTGGCATGGTAGTAGAATTCCCTGCGCCTTTTGCACTGGTACTGCTGCTAGTAGAAGAATTTGAAACAATCTTTTCCGCGATGGGGCTCTCTCTCCAGAAGTCGGGGGCAACAATATTTCCGATATTTACTGTCCCAATGAATATCATGAAGACTACTATAGCCACAAATCCTGCCTTAGCAAATTTTCTTGCGTAGGAAATTTTATTCTCTAATGCAAAAAAAGACGAAATTGCAAATAGACCTACAATTGGAACTGCTGCGGATACAAAGACTGATCTATTTGGAAACTCAAAGGGAGAAAAAGAAGATATTGTTAAGAGTATCAAAATGCCTGAAATCACGGTTGCATCTACCATGATAATGTCTTTGGCGCTCAGATTTGGAGAAGGTCCAGAGGAAGTAGAATGGGAAGGAGAGGACATTTTCACTTAGAGACCGTATTTCTAACTTGTTAATTAATTAAAGCTAGTGGTTGTGGGATCGTGGACAGAGAGAGTAATATAACATTAGGAGATGTTGGAAATCTGAGGGAAATTAACAAGAAATTCGCAAATTATAGTATTCCAGTCACTTTCTAGTCACCAGACTATAATGATCGAAGGCCAGAAACTGTAAGAGAAACAGGCGCAGTAGTCGCTTTGTTTGTAACAGTTGTTGCCTCACCATGGAATTTAGCAATAGAGTTGCTCAATTTAGCACGGTTTCTCTAAAACGAATGGAGAGATTTTCACTCCAGAAGTCAACATAAATCTCTTAATTGTTTCAACTAATTCTGAAAATTTTCAAGGTATTTGCATGTATTTGCAAGTTACACACTGTAAGCTATTGCCCTACTGGGATTTTGGGCAATCTCCTATATAATAGCGCTCTATTACCTCGTGTACGGCGACTATTTCGTATCTCTATCTCATGTTAAGAGCTCGATAAATATAGCTGATAAATTAGGTATAATTCAAGCTGTTAAGAACAGGCTTATCATACAACCTGACCCTGCAGCATACAATTGATAACTGCCCTTGAAGAGATCTCCAAAATTCCTAGAGATATCGAAAAGGAGCATGTAGCCTATCTATCGTTGTATTTAGATAGTGCTGACATGGCGGATAGACAGATTAGAGCTCGTATTGCTGAACAGCGTACAGTGTTAGTAAATCTTGAAGGAGAAAAAATTAAGCGCACATGGTCGAGGCAAAAGGCTCATGTAGGAAAATCTGGAATACTTATGATAGATACCTAAACCCTTGGTTTCAGCGAGCACTAAAGGGAGATGAAGATTCGCAGAAGAAGATGAGAGAGCTATTCTAGTTATGCATGACTTCGATAGTGATATGATGAAGGGTATAGAGAGCTTGGCAGGGTGGATTGGTCAAAAAGCTCAACAAACATTGGGTGAGGTAGACGAGGGTGAACAATGTTATGGCACTGCTAATAAGTAACCCGCGGTGCGCGCCAGGAGATAATGCCTCTTCGTAAGCAAACATCGGATGCATTAAGCAAACTTCAGGCTTTGAATTATCCGTGCTCCTTATACTTCTCTTTTGTTCGAATGCTGATATTTGTCAGTCCCCTATATTCTACTAGTTTTCCTTCTGCAAGTATCACCCATGGATTATGTTTCAATCCAATTGGTCCTTAACGGTAGGAGTATAGATCAGATATCATTTATAACCTCACCAAACTATTACGCAGTGCACAAAACGTTTATCAGAGTAGAGGCATTTAACCAACAGTGGAAACCTTCAGATACCAAGGTCTAGAGCTAAGACACGAGGATATTCATTATCTTTTCTTGCTTGAAGTGTATGTGTTAAACCTTTACAGGGCAAATCTTCTATCTAAGAACGATCTAGTTTTAGATGCAGGCGCTGGTATTGGAGAATTTACTGTGCTTGCATCCAGGAAAATCGGTCCAGGGGGCAGAATAATTGCTATTGAGCCTGATCCAAATGACTATGAATTGCTCCAGCTAAATATTAAGAAAAATAACTGCGCCAATGTTATCCCAATAAAGATTGGACTCGGCGGGAATACGGGCGAGCGCCGAATGGAGTTTCGCGGGAGGTCATATTCGTTTAGAGTGGATACGCTAGAGAATATACTCGAGAAGGTAGAATTAAAGAAAAGGATTAATTTCATAAAAATGGATATCGAAGGATTTGAAACAGAAGTGTTGAGTCAAAGTATTGACATAATTAAGAATGCTGACACTATCGCTATAGAACTTCATAATACAAAGGAGGAAGTAGATAGAATACTATCAAAATACAATTTCCATTTTACCCTGATTTCAAAGAGAATTATTTATTACCAGCTTTTCAAGAACCTTATTCTACACCCAAGACTCATATTTAGCTCCTATAGAAGGATGAAACGTCAAAATTCCCATCTGCTTTCATACACGGCAAAGGGTTTAGAATATTCAACAAATTATGATTTCCTACATGGAACTTATAGAAGAAATAAATGATGTCCCAAAACAAGTTCGATTTTCAGAAGGAACAACTTATTCATTAAGAGACTACAGGTGTCGGATGAGTCATAAGCCTTTTTTGAAAAGGACAGCAATCTACCAATTGATCAAAGATATAACGAGATAGTTGCTTATAGACTCATACACGCAGATTACCTGAATTTGTCGATGACATGGTTAAACATTCCTTGATAGGCATATCAACATTTGCAGATAATAATGTGAAAAGTTCCAGGTACATAGAGCTTGGCCAGCTATATTACTCTCAAGTTTTGCAAATATAAGCATATTTCTGAGTATTGTACTTTTTGTCTGACGGTAATAGCGCTTTAAAGTTGTGATGACCTAGGGAAGATACGATTATCAGCTTCTCCAGTTTCTATTTCCGGTTACAGGCATCCTTCTTTCGCGTCATTATAAACTTCCAAGATAGCCTTGAACGCTAGTTGGTCATCATATTCACTTAGAACCTGCTTGGATCTTTTGCTCAGTTCCCTCAACTTTTCTTTATTTTCAATAACTAAAATGAGCTTGCTGGCTAGATCTTTGGCATCTCCTTTCCTAAAAGAAATGCCTGCATCCTTTACTATGTTTTTTAGCGAACCAACGTCAGATACTAAAATAGGTACCTGATGTCCCATTGCTTCCAGTAGCGTTATACCGAACGGCTCGTTAAAAATTGCTGGATGTACAAAAATATCTGCCGATGAATAATAGTAGCTGGTGATCTCTTGATTCTGGTGTCCAGCAAATATTATCTTATTTTCAAGGCCATGTTGATGTGCCAGCATACGGTAGCTATTTAACAAGGGTCCGTCGCCAACAAGTATTAGCTTTGCGTTCTCATATGATTTAGAAATCATCTTAAATGCAGCTATTAAAATGGAAACGCCTTTTGCTTCCTCCATTCTGCCGAGATACAGGATGTTTATGCCGTCATGCATTTCTTTGTGGATGTTGGCAAAATGACGAGTATCGATAGAATTAGGAATTACAATAATCTTATAAGAATCAAATCCCCAATGAGTATATTCCTGCTTAACATGATCACTAACTGCAATATATCTATCGACCTTTTTGGACAGGTATCTCATGGCTGGATAAATACACGAGTAAGGAAAGCTAAAAATTCTTTCAGCAGCATTATTAGAGGTCCGCTTAAGGCAGGAATACCTACAAAAAAAATCACATTGTCCATACATTGCGGTGGATATTGGGCAAAAACCGCCATAATTGTCTAGGCTTGCTATGACCGGCTTTTTTCCTCCCATAAGCTTGTATAGGCCTCCGCCACTTAGAGGATAGATATTATAAAGATGATACACGTCTGCTACAGCTTCATACTTTTTCAATGCTCTAAATACAGGCAATGATAAGGATAGCATTCTCCCCTTGTGTGTTAGTAGCTCGTGCCGGATTACCTTAACACCATTAATTGTTTCTTCTATTGTTCCTCTGTTGCTATCGAAAGAAACGACAATAACCTTTAGCCCCATCTTAACTAACCCCTCAGCTCTTCTCATAGCTTGGATTTCTGCCCCACCAATAAGATTGGGCTTATAATATTCACCAAGCATGACGACATTCATAAATGACCATGCCTTTAAGAGCTAATAAAAATTATCTCTATAGAATAGGCAGATTACTTAAGCTTGCAGAGTATATACAACAGAATTTTACATATGCAAAGGGCTTACGAAAGCTCATGTACCTTTGGCGTGCTGTAGAATTCTCTTTGGAAGAAGATCATCGGAACAGGCTTTGCTCTGAGACGTAGGATCATATATCGAATACTTTTTGTATTGATGCTCATCGCCACGTTTAGAATACTTAGAGATTTAGATGAATATCGTCAGAGAGTTTCTTTTATTAAGAGAATTTGATTTTCAGAAATACAGATGACAGAATGGTCAACCTTGGACCCAACGTCAGCGAATATTTCCGCTAAGGACGAGGCTAAGAACCTGCCGTTTCTGTTAAACATTTTAATTTTTCAAACCTTTTCAAATATTGAAATTCTAGTCACTGATTATATCAGTACAGATAAAATAGAATACATTGCAACAGAACTTGGCGAGGGTTATCCGAATTGCCTAATCCTTTGTCGGGTACTATGTGCAGTTCCAGTGAGGAACCGTCTGTACTGAGAATTGTAAGAAGCGACTCAGGTACCACTTTTCCTACCAAAATAGGTTAGGGTAGTTGGAACATTTCTTGCAAACAGTTAAGCTAATTTTGTAACTTTTTAGTTATTCCTCTAATAGCAACCTTACCGTAATTTTCTTAATTTCATATATTAGAAATATTTGAGCCCTGCACATATATCAGGTGACATGATTGCAATATGCTGGGATTTTTACTTTGGTATCTGAGGCTATAGTGATGTAAACTATGGGAAGACTTGGCCTAAGAATTGTAAGTGTGGTAGTCAACCCGTACTAGTCCATAGAGAGTATCCAATAGCACAATCACCAAGAGCAATACATGAGACTGGATTTTTTATATCTATTGCATTGAGGTGATGTCTCACATTCATTTTCAAGCTTTACAAAGGAATGACACCGACTGAAAATTTAGAGGATTTACGGTTTGCCTACTGGAACAACGAATGCATACAAAAACACATTTGTTATTGTTGTTTCTTTCGATATGCTTTTATTTGATAAATATTCACATGCCCGGTAAAGATCCATTGAAACGCAGCAAGATTTTCATAACGACCAGTTGGGATGACGGTCACCCACTGGATCTAAAGTTATCTTCATTGTTAAAAGATTATGGAATAAGTGGAACAATGTACGTCCCTATAAGAAACCAGGAAAGCACCGTAATGACAAATGAGCAACTAAAAAATGTTGCAAAGGACTTTGAAATAGGCGGCCATACATTCAACCACACAACTCTCACTGAAGTCAATGAAGATAGAGTGATCTACGAACTTGTAGAATCAAAAAATGTGCTTGAAAGTATCATAGGAAATGAAGTTGTCTCATTTAGCTATCCAAGAAACCTATACAATAGGACCATAGTTCAGAAAGTAAAAGAATCAGGATATAAAATAGGAAGAACTGGCAAAACATTCTGTACTACTATGTCCAAACCTTTTGAGTATCACCCAACTGTCCATGCTTTGAATAAGGTACTACTAGCAAAGGGAAAGCACATTGTTGGTGCAAACGACCACATCCTGGCCGCTAAACTTCTGTTTTCAGGCAATATCTTCAAACGATGGGATATCATTGCTAAGAAGTCTCTTGATCATATAATGGAAAATGGTGGCATTTGGCATCTGTGGGGACATTCTTGGGAAATTGATCAGAACAATGATTGGCCTCTTCTACAAAACGTACTGGAGTATGCCAAAAAAGAGGGTAGAAGATACGGGGCGGAATTCATTACAAACGGCATGCTCTGTAGTTGACAATCTCTTTTTGCTTTAAGTATAGCAGAAAATCAACCCGCCAAATCTGGCCGGGTTAATTGACTATCATATAGGCCACTTTTACTTCGTTAGTCGTTGGTTTGTGAGTATTAACTCTAATATCAAATGAAGAGGCGGGTGATCTAGAGTAGACGTACAAATCGTCTATTGTATCAGGATCAGAATCAAAGGTTAGAGTTATTAAACTAGAAGAAGTAACATGTTTGTTATTTATCGTGATAGTTTCATTTGAAGTCCCTTTTTTTATGGCGAAATTTCCAGAAGGCAATTCTCCGTCAATTTCATTAAAAGACAATTGATTATCTACATTGATAAGCTTTATTGCAGGATCGGACACGAAACCAATAATCTTGTTTGATATTATATCCATATTATGTGTTGATAATCCTCCAAAATTAATTCCTCTTACCATTTTATGTGGAGAACGGTTATCGAATATTATATTATTTGACACCATATGCGATTGTATATTAAAGTTCTTCTCAGGATCATCACTGATTCCATATATATTAGCGGATAGTATAATATTTCCTCCTATTAGACAACTGCTTGAATCTCCCTCCCATCTTACTCCATAATCAACATTTTCTATATGATTATTTACTATATCCAAAGATTGAGATTTTAATGCAATGCCCACTTTTAGTCTGACTGGAGACACACCAGAGATCGTACTATTATTTCGATCGGCAACTACTCCATCCGTCCCATAGATGCTATTTCCATCTATAATAGCTCCGTCATAGGCAGCAATGATCCCATAGTCGGTAAAGTCATCAATGATGTTCCCGGAAACAGAAATCGATTTGGGAGGCGCGGTCGGGGTATCTAGTAATATTCCTAAACTCGCATTTTTAATGATGTTATTACTTATTATAATATTTGATGATTGCGATGCCCTTATTCCAACTGACACTGCTGACGCTAGATTGTTTTCTATGATATTTTCTGAAACGATAATATTTTCATGATGGCCGCTTCCATCATGGGTATCAATATCTATCGCTGTATCATTTACTGCATTAATGTTGTTTGATTTAATATGTAGGTCTGTACACCTGTCATGTGCTTCTGACATAACAATTATTCCGTCCCCGCCAGTTGATGTAATAGCGTTGTCCACCACATCGCCATTACTGCAATCTCTCAAAGAGATTCCTGTCCATGTATTGTAGACTACATTATTTCTTATAGTGAAATTTGAGACAGATAATAGATCTATTGCTTCTTTTTTTACGTTCTTGAATTCTACATCTTGTATTGCAATATTCTTGCTGTTTACAAATGACAAACCTGCTCCACTCCCTTTGGAAACCGGAGTGTTGGCTGTATCAATGGTTAAACGACTTATAGAGATATTTGAATCCCCCGGCTTATCGTTTATGAGGAAGCGATTTAATGTAGAACTCACGTTAGGATCTACCTTCATAATTGATTTTCCAGCTCCGTCCCCAAGCAAATTAACGAACGAACCAATCCGGAGGGCCACAGATAAACCGGACACCTTATCAAGAACGCCAGCACCTATTCTATAGGTGCCTGCAGGAAGAAAAACGGTACCTCCTGTCAGAGATAGACTATCTATAGCCTTTTGAATTGCCGCGCTATCGTCGCTAATACCATCACCTGCTGCTCCAAAACTTTTTACATTTGCAGTGACGGTAGACCCTAAACTTGTAGGTAGGTAATCTAGATTTGAAATTGATAGTACCTGACTCTGTGCCAAAATTAAATATACAATACAAATACAAAATGCATAATATTTCGCGTTCTTCATGCCCGCAGCGCATAGTGATGGCTTTTTTTGCAAATAAATACCCTTTGCGTGATCTATTTGCCAGTGTTGGTTTCTATGACTTATATTATCACAGACGTGGCTTAGTCATTAGATCTTTTCATAATCAACGCACTCACTATGCTGTAATCACGTAGATCAAAATTGCTAATCTATGCGGTTTTTTAACAACATTGCAATGTTTTCAAATTAGGTTGATCATGAAAATTTTCAATATTCCTAGAGGGCACGAGCTTACGATTCTTGGTTTACCTCATCATCACCGCCCGTATTAAACTCAACCTATTTATCGGTATATAAAAAAGACACTCCTGCTCTTTTAGCAAGTTTTCATTGTAGGCATAATTGAGATATCTAGATGTCTGATACTTTCCAAAGCGACAATGTTTTGCCTGTATTTGTTTCACCTTCAAGAACGTCTTCATAAATAATCCTGATCGGCGCAGGAAAGGAAAACGGTCGAATTAATAAATTAAGCGGCCTCCACTGCCCTGCGAGTATATCGTGATTTCTCGTCGTTAACAAATGGGACGTTGTAAGGAAATACTTTGATCTGCTTTTCCTGATGTTGTTTAGTGCCTTTACTATATCAGCGTATGGGAGATGGACAAACAAATCCCTGCATAAAATGAGATCAACTGTGGGTAACTCATTGTCAACAATGTTTAGTTTTATGAATTTCCGATCGTTGCTTGCATACTGTTCATTGTTCCTACTAACAAGTTCCTCCACAATGTCTGCACCGATATACTTACAAGATCCAAAATTTACGCTTTGCGTCCAATTAAAGTCACCACAGGGAATATCTAGGATAGAAGATATTCCCAGTTTCGCGGCGAGCATTGGAAATTCTTTCCTGATGGTTGTGGTGTGCGCTAGGTCAGATCCAGGCCCAGAACGGGATTCCTGAGCTTTCCACATATTGTTCTGATAAGCGTCCGTAAATATTTCTTCATTAGATCTAGAGCGTCTCAGGGTACCCCACCACCTTTTTTCTAGATCTCGATAAATTGATATGAGTGTTGGAAAATTTCTTTTTACAAATTCAGCCATGTTGCCAAGCCGTCTCTAGTAGTACTGCAGCTGACATATATTTTAATAGAGCGTGGTGGAAACGATCCAAAAGTCTCGCTGTGTGAATCTACTAAGTCCTCGTTAGGATAGTGTTTAAGCTATGGTGACGTGGCACTGCTTAGATTATTTAAATGCACGATCATGATAAAAAGGGAGGTGCATACCAAATTTGTATGACGCCCTTTTAATAGCTAATTCTATTAATTTTTAGTACATCTTCTCACCTCTAGTGCTTAAAATAGACAAATAGAAAACTTGTTTATCATCGAATTTTACCCAGTACTACCAGCGAAATTACTCTGCCAAGAGTCTGAGCGAAAACGAGAATCTAAACAAAAATTAGCTTACCTCTTTGAAGGCTATTATGTGAACATTCTTCGGACTTTTAACAAATATGCGACCTAGACGAAGCAAAGAAGCCAGAATCAGAGTTGCCTTAGAAGGGTACGTCAACAGAAGCTGCCCCGTCTTTGCATCAATTAATATAAGACCTCGTAAGAAATATTCATATACAGAGTAGTTTCTCTTCTGCAAAATTTTTCGCATTTCTAAAGTAGAGGGACCACTTATTATCAATAGCCCTTTCTTGGCAAGTTTTTCTTCAATTGCTCTCAGGAACCTTTCTTTGTCAGGTAGTTGATGGAAAAACTCGATCACTAATATTGCATCAAAAGCACCATCGAAGTCTAAGCTAGTGGCATCTCCTAAGACAAGCTCGTCATATATACCAAGATTTTTCAGCCTTTTAAGACTCTCGGTGGAAATGTCTACACCAATAATCTTAGCATTTGAAGCAGCATAGGTGCGCAAGATGAAACCCCAGAAACCAGAGCCGCAACCTAGATCTAAAGCTTTGGATATATGCCGATTCTTGAGTAAACCACAAATCCAAGGTTCTTCGCCAGGACTGTGAAAAGCATAAGTGTATTCTGCATCGATGAAGCCATTCTTATTCATTGAATAATGAATGAACCATTATGCACTTATGTTTTTCTTAATACTCCATGGCTCTTTTAACGTACATGGAACTGAAACATAGGTACAATGAATAATAGATTACTGCTGGGCGTCTCTTATCATGTTCTGTCTCGAAAATGAAACACCATGGCATACTTAGCTTTTGATCGTTTAGGAATGCGACTCACAACTTTAGTTAAAGGGGCCAAGTCTACTAGGAAACCTTAAAGCTTAGTACATTCTAAGGATAAATTGCCATACCTCTTTGCGGGAAACCTTCGAGAATCCTTCCTAAGACACATCCCGTCCCTGTCAGTCTATCGAGAGGTGCTCCATAGGGCGCATGATTGGCTGCGTTGTTATGACCATTTTTCCAATTCATCTTTTGCAAATAGGAGGACGTTCCTATCTCTGTGGTAGTCTTCAGAAGAGTCTCATACCGTAAATCATTCATAATATGCTTTCCTATTAATAGAGGTGTCTATTCAATTTTGTCTCATTCGTAAGCGAGCTAAGCATCATTCTTTGAATCATCTGCTTTTTGCGGAATGCATGACTATGCCAAATAATTCCCTTAATTCGTTCTTTTTTATGACACCGTATATCAAAGAAGAAATAATATAAGCAACGATAGTTGCAACAAGACCCACCATTGTACCTTCAGCAATAATAAGTATGTAACCAACAGTTAACGCAACTGCAATTGGCACTATAGGCTTTAGTAGATTTGTGACAGATATTGATAACTTTTGTTCTCTCTTAATAGCTGCTAGGGATAGGATTAGAGTACACACCGAACCAATAAGCATTGCTAGAGCAGCACCCTCCAGTCCAATTGTGGGAATAAGAATAAATGTCAACACTATGACAATTACCGAAGAAACAATTTCTATCTTAGCCACATCTACCATCCTATTTGACGCATTTAGCAAAGAGGTGAATATTGCGGAGACTGCATAGTTCATTGACATTATGACCAAAATCCTTAATGCGGACGCTCCTCCGATATAAGCGTAGGATATTAGGTTTAAAAAATATGATGGCTCCAACACCAGTATCGTGAAGCTGAAGCCGCTGATAAATATAGACAGTCTTATTGCAGTATCGATCATTTTGGATAATTCCACCTTGTCTCCTTTTATCAACTGCTCAGATGCAGCTGGCAGTAATGCGCCGGACACAGAGAATGAAGAAGCACCAACAACCTTAGATATTAAGGCAGCTAGCCCATAAAATGCAGCCCATTCAAAATTTTGTGTGGCTAGAACAAGGACACCTATTTGAGCAGTTGCCGTTCTCAGTCCTACTGCAAAATAATTCAGACCTGAAAATTTAATCAAGTGCCTTATGCCTTCATTTGCCTCATTTGCCTCATCTTTGCTATCTAATTTAGGAAGTGCACGAGGTAAAGAGTAGAAGTAACTAATAGCTAATGCAAGTGCCGATGATATCGAAAAGCTCACAAGTATGCCAAAAGCACCTATATTGCTCATGGCCATCACTGCAACTAAGGCAATTCTCGATATCTGAAAAATGAAATCACCTAGGACTGCATACTTTGCCATATGTGCGCCAACAAATGCTCCAACCAATACCGCGATAACTGTCTGCGATGGAAAATACGTCAGAATAATAAGAACCAAAAGCCTTGAAATAGATTCATCGTGATAGGCTGTCGTAGCTAGCTGCGGAGATATTAATGTGACAACTAACGCTGCACATCCGCTCATAATTAAAGACATTTTAATTGCAGATTTCAATAGCCTTCTTGAAGTATGAGGCATGTTTCTTGCATTGTACTCGGATATATACTTCTCAAGCGTCAGCTGAATACCGTAACCAAAAAATCCTATGATGGTAGTTGCGAATGCAACTACCACCATTGATTGTCCTATCGATACGGGATCAACCATTTTTGCCAATACTAGCCAAAAAACGGCTCCAATAACAAAATTTACAAGGTTATCCAATACCAGAAAATATGATCCTGTGGCAAATTTTCGAAGGGGACTACTTGGGTTCATTTCGAATCATCTATGAGGGGCTTGTGGTGGCTCCTTCTGTATAAGAAATACCTTGTGGATGCCGGTTGATTGAACCAAATTTACATCTTTGAATGAAGCAGTACCATTTAGGAACCTATCGGTTTTTATGATTAAAAGCGTTACATTGCCTTTGTCATTAGGAAAATAATCGAGGGTTCCATTAGCGAAATTAAGCAACACATCTCTAGTAGTCTGAAACGACGTAGGTTCATAAATATCTAAACTGTGTCGGTCAAGATACCAAAACTCCGGAACATCATTATCAATATACATAAGGCTTTGAGCTGGCACGGATTGCTTAAGAGGTAAAATCTCAAGGTATGTAGCATACAGCGCAAAACCAACTTCAGAAGATCTGTGCTCAACAGGAGCGGTATCAGGAGTGTTAGATCCAATGGCTACAGAAATACTTAGTATAATTAACATAACAAAAAAATAAGGAGTCCTCAATGATTTAAGAATCCATCCGGCAGATATACTTGCGGGTATTAGCATTAGGAAATATGTGCTAAGGGATATATATCTTTCAACAGAAGCACTAGGATCGGCGGAAAAGCTCAAGAAACCGGCAAATGTTAATGCTGTTGCTATCAAAGCAGCTGCTACAGCGATCAAGAATTTATTTTGCCATTCTGACCGCTGTCCTTTAAGACCTAGCTTTCTGGAGCGGATAAAGAAATAGCCTTGAACAAGGAGAAAGGCTGCAGATATAGAATAAGGAAGAGCCCAAGAAAAAGCACAGATCTCACAACCTCCTTGTCCAAGATTAGGAGGTTGATGGGAACCTCTATTATAGGCATTGAAAAAGCTTTGGAAAAATTGCTCATTTGTCGAAGTTAATGATGATAGTGCCATGTCATTATATGACCAATAAGCAATACTTGCGACAGCAATTATGGCTGTGAGCAAACCCAATTTAGAACTTAGCTGTCGGGTTACAATGAACCTAATGATGATCATTATCGGAACTAGCAAAAACAAAATTGTCATAGCGCCACTAGGATGATAAAGAATAGTCCCGATAACAAGAAAAATTATGATCCCGGTGTATCTTAGATCGCTCTTGTCTAACCTAGTACTATTCAATCGAATAAAAAATACAAGAAAAGCAACAGATATTATTGTCATACTTATTTGCTGAGGAATAGCGCCTGTATACACCAATCGAGGAGTTGATAAGACAATAAATGCAGCGACCCATCCCATCATTGCATCTTTACCAAACCTTCTTATTGCGAGAAACACTCCGATTTGAGATGCATATGATACTGCCAAATCTAATATGGGAATTGTAAGGTATGTCGGTAAGCCTGTTACAACCGATATAGAACTGATTAAAAATGAAACGGCGGGTATGAGTGCATAGTAACCATTGAAGTGATCCATAAGTAACTGCGTGTCACTGAATTTTGATCCAGCTACTATCGAATTAGCAACAAATACATCTCGATATTGGTCCTGGAACATTGGAACATGCCAATTTCTGCCGTAAATAGCCGCAAAATTTGATAGTGATACTATTGAAATTGTAAGAATCAGAATGTATTCGCGACTAGCAAATCCTTTTGAAAGTGCAATAAATGTACCATTTGCGAATAAAAGAGCTTCAATTATAAAATAATAATCTGGACGCTGATCGGACAAAAAAGAGAGAATTAAAACCGTTACAAATGCCACAAGTAAGACAATTTGAATGAATGCAAATACCCTATAATGTTCAGTTACAACAGCAGATAAGTCTGAGAATACTCTCTTGTGATGGAAGTTTCTAAATAATCCATTAAGTAAAAACACAAATACACCTAATAAAGATAGAGCAAAAATCATGAGATTAATCATGAATGACATTTAATGCCTCAATAGCATACAAGATAACCCTTTTAACTATTGTTATTTTCGCAAAATACGACATCCCTGATCACGGCAAATACCTCGCAAATGCTCTTATTACTAGTATCTATCCGCAAGGCATTAAGCTTTTGTGCAAACTTGCTATAGCAAGTTCGCTGAAATTCTATGGATTCAAAACTATCCTCTGCTGATCTTCTAGATAAAATTGAACTATACTCTGCATCAATGTAGACTAACAGAGACTGTTTAGGTATAAAATACATCATAAAACTTGCCAACCAACTATCGACTAGCGATGGATTATTAGTGGCATAAGCTACCGAAACTACCCAATCTATTACAAACCTTTCTGCTACTATAACATATCCTTCAAGTAAGGGCAAATAAAACTTTGTCAGTATTAAAGGAAGAATGCTCACAAACTCTATGGAGTACCATATAATTCTGAATGCTGTATCATCCGAATATCTTGTTCTTAATTGATAGACATCATCTAGTTTCATCATATACATACAAACCTTAGATATAAGAAATGCGAGAGTGTGAAGAGAACGAAGCCATAATTTCTTATTTCTGATTCCTTTCCGATTTAGTTCACTAATCAACATATTTGCCTGTGTAGTCTTACCTGAGCCATCTGGCCCAAAGAATATTATCGCTCGGGGGACGTTAGTGGGAGAACGCATCATACATTCCTCTTAATTTCTTTGCTACAGTATCGATAGAAAAATTCTGCAAAATTGTATCTCGTGCATTACTACCGATTTGGCTATAGCTCAGGCAGTTAGATAAAGCCTCATTAAATTGTTCAGGGTCATGCAAATCGACAGCATAGCCATTACAACCATTCCTTACAACTGAACTAAGTGAAGGGAATTTGGATGTTATTACAGGTTTAGCGCACGCCATAGATTCAAGCAAGAATATAGGTGGATCGACTGCAATATTCTTCAATTTGCTGTCAAAGGGTTGTATTATGGCGTCCGCGCAATTTATCAGACTAATTTTTTCTTCGTCGCTAAGTATCCGTGATACAATTGACACTTTATTTTCAATGCCAATTTTCCTGGCATAACTTACTATATCATTCACATAAGAAATTGCTTCGTTATTTAACTCCCCCCAAAACCGCCCCACAACTAGAATTTGACATTTAGCATGCTTCACAGCATTTAATACATAGATGTAGGGAAATCTATCTTTAGACAATGGACCACTATAGAGTACCAGACCGCCATCAGATTTTCTGATATTGTTAACCCATCTCTTTGTACCATTTTCTCCCAATATAGAAAATAACTTATCCCAATCCTTCGGGCACCCAATAAAACTTTCCGTGTCAATGGGCGGAGGGATGACAAGCTTGTCTCGCATAAAATAGGACTGAGCAACAAATTCTGAAGAGAAGCACCTGACTAGCCTTGTGCCATAAAGCGCACCAACAGTATTGTAGAATATGTTTGTGCTAATTGCTGTTCTAAATCGGATAGCTGGGGTGACAATGTGCTTAAAAATAGTAGTAGTATGCTTGAGTCTCTTGGCGGCTTTCATAAGCGTCGTGGGTCCAGTTGGATACACAATATGTGCATGATCGTATTCATAGTTTTTTGTGACACTATCGAGATTGTCAATCGTAACCTGAGTATCGCCGGCTTTTACAATTGAATCAAACAGCCCTCTTGCAAAAACCTTTATTCCATCACTCCAAGGCGGAATGAGTTCAAAGTTTATGATAAGGGCAATCCTCATTAATATGTCGCTCTTTTCCGATGGTCTATAAATTTTTTGACCTGGCCCGGGGATAGATTAGCAATCACTGCTCTTGGCACATACTTCCTAGTCTGCCGATCATAGATGATTTTTTTAAGCAGCATTTTGCCGACTATACCTGCTGAAAATTTATGCGGCATTCCGCTGACAGGAATTTTGGGGACATTTAATTTCTCAAACAATCTAGTGATCTTTGGCAATATTGTTAATTCATCAATAATGGCTCTAGATAAACCTGACACTAGCATCACTGCACCAAGAACTTTTAACTCATTTGCAATTTCAATGACTTTGGAAAGCTGAGCATCTTCTGCCAGCAGGGCTAAAGTAATAAAGTCATTGAGAGTAAACATCTGCTCTTTGTAAAAGCTGTGGCAAGAAACTGCAATAAATTCTGCCTCGTTGCTTAGTACTGTAACATTCAATTGATCAAGTTTAGTTGCCTTTTTTCCTTGCATTAGAATTCCGGATCCCAGATAAGGAAGATTTGCTACAGATGGTTCTAAGTAAAGATCAATATTCATGTCTTTGTACATCGTTGTGCAAAAGATATCCTTGGCTATTGAATTATAACCCCTATGGGAGAGTATTGTTTTAGCTTGTTCAAGATCATTGTATGCAATAAGAATGTCTATATCTGAAGGAGTGTAAGGAAATGGCTTGATAGTTTTAAAAATCGCGTAGTTCAAGCCGTTTTCATTAAAACCATTAGAGATTTCAATGATTGTCTTTATGGTCTCATCATATTTTTTGATCAGACTCTCTTCTTTCTCAGATTCTGTAAGTTGAGCGTATAGGAGCTCGATCTTGTTCAATGATGCAAGATCCATTAATTTATTTTCATAGGGTATATTTCTATCTGCATCCAATATGCCTGGAATTCCAATTGAAGTAAGCAGATCAAGGTATTTGCTTCTAATAGCCGTAAAGGATCCCCCGCTGTCCTAACAGTGATCTATACAATTTAATATGTTCTTCCGCGACGTTGTCCCAAGTACAAGGTACATATTTTTCTAGAGGCCCTGGCTGCTTGCTAATTTGCATTATGGCATCTGCCACCTTTCTTGGTGTTAGAGGCAAATTTACTCCATATGCGTAGCCACCTTCAACAAATTCAGATAATGCACTAGCATTTGGAACGATGACATTGAGCCCTAGATATTGTGCCTCAGCTACAACGATACTAAAGGCTTCATGATAAGAGAGTAGGACAAACAAATTAGAACTAGAATATTCCTCTAATAAGTTCTTTCTGTTCAAGTTGCTTCTCAAAAAGATTCTGTCGCCTAAACTGAATTTGTCAATAAGATCCAGTAGGTTGCATCTCTCTGGACCATCTCCTATTATTGTTAGTTTAAACTCTGTACCAAGAATCCTCATTGCTTTAATCAATATATCAAAATTCTTGTACTTTTCCAGCCTTCTAATAGACAAAATTTTGCAAAAATTTTGGCTTGAGGCCCGACGCGCTACATCGAATATATCTGAAGACACTCCATTTGGGATAACAATAACTCTGTCATTATCAACATTGAAATCTTTTAGGATTAGTGATTTTTCGTATTTTGAGACACTGATGATCCTCTCAGCGCTTCTTGCCATCTTCTTCAGAGTAGGCTTATAACAATGGAAAAGGATATTGCGTAAGAAGGTATGACCTTTGCCATGATAGTGAGCCGTTATAATTAATTTATGCAATAGCCCAACTCTTGATATATAATATGGCAAGAGAGAATGAAACCCTTGTAAATGTATGATATCTGCATCGCAGGCTTTTAGATCTTGTGTAAACTCTGGTGA
>Ga0126313_10000599_pt1 | contig 17460 bp, 15 predicted proteins | sample Plot105A_FD_89954 | JGI IMG/M metagenome (GOLD analysis project Ga0126313, IMG submission 89954) | Serpentine soil microbial communities from UC McLaughlin Reserve, CA, USA - Plot105A | ecosystem: Environmental > Terrestrial > Soil > Grasslands | place: USA: UC McLaughlin Reserve, Lake County...
CGGACGTCGCCGCCTCCTGCTCCAGCGTCTGCGCCAGCGCCCGGTGCAGCTCGGCGCGCTCGCCCGGGAGGAGGTCGTCGTGCACGGCCTCGCGCAGGAGCGCGTGCCGCAACTTGTAGCGCTCGCCGTCCAGCACGACGATGTGGCTGGCGACCGCCTCGCGCAGCGCCTCGCGCAGCGCGCGCCGGTCCAGGCCGGAGACTTCGGCCAGCACGGCGTCGTCGAGCTGCCCGCCCGCCGACAGCACGCGGACGACCTCCTGCGCATCGTCGCCGAGCCGCTCGATCCGCAGCGCCAGCGCGGCGGCGAGGCTCGGCGGGAGCGCGCCGAGGCCGTCCATCCCCGTGGCCAGCAGCTCCTCGGTGAACAGCGGGTTGCCCTCGCTGCGGGCGTAGAGCCGGTCGACGAGCGCGGGATCGGCCGGGGCGCCGAGGATGTCGGCGAGCTGCTCGCCCAGCTCGTCGCGGGTCAGCGGGACCAGGTCGATCCGGAGCGCGCGCACGCGCTCGAGCTCGGCCAGCAGCGGGCGGAGCGGATGCCGGCGGTGCAGCTCGTCGGGCCGGTAGGTGGCGACCAGGAGCAGCGGCTCGTCGCCCAGCGTGGCGGCGAGGAAGCGCAGGAACGCGCGGGTGGAGGCGTCCGCCCAGTGGAGGTCCTCGATCACGAGCAGCACCGGCGCGGTGCGCGACAGCCCGTCGAGCACCGCGAGGAGCGCTTCGAACACCCGGGCCTGGTCGCCCGCGCCGCGGGCGCGCTCGCGCGGCTCGCCGAGTCCCGGCAGCAGCGTCGCCAGCTCGGCGCGGATGTCGGCCGGCAGCGCGTCGAGCACCGGGTCCCCGTCGCGGGCGAACGGGCGCAGCGCGGTGACGAGCGGCGCGTAGGCGAGCTCGCCCTCGCCCAGCTCGACGCAGTCGCCGCTCAGCACGCGCGCGCCGTCGGCCGCGGCGCGTGTCTTCAGCTCCGCGACGAGCCGGCTCTTGCCGACCCCGGACTCGCCCACCACGAACGCGAGCGACGGCTGCCCCGCCGCGGCGTCGGCCAGCGCCGCCTGCAGCTGCGCGAGCTCCAGCGAGCGCCCCACCAGCCGCTTCGATGTGACACCGGTCGCCATCACCCTGCAGGATCGCAGGGTCCGACGACGGCGGGGAGGTCAGCGGGCGGGGACGCGCTCGCCGGTCGCGGGCGCGGTCCACGAGGCGAGCAGCCGCAGCGCCGTCTCCGACTCGCTGCCCGGCTCTGCCGTGTACGTGATCAGCGCCTGGTCGGGCTCGCCCGCGAGCGTGAGCGTCTCGTAGCTCAGCGTCAGGTCGCCCACCACGGGATGCACCATCCGCTTGATCCCGTGCGTCTTCTCGCGCACCAGGTGCCCGGCCCACCAGCGCGAGAACGGCTCGCTCTTGAGCGACAGCTCGCCGACCAGCTCCGCGAGCGCGGGGTCGTCCGGGTAGCGGCCCGCGCAGTGGCGCAGATAGCCGACGGTCTCGCGCGCGACGCGCTCCCAGTCGGCGTAGAGCGCCTGGCAGGCGGGATCGAGGAACGTCATCCACGCCATGTTCCGCCGGCCGGCCGGCAGCCGGGCGGGATCGCCGACGAGGGCGCCCGCCAGCCGGTTCCAGGCGAGCAGGTCCATGCGCCGGCCGAGGACGAACGCGGGCACGGAGTCGAACTGGTCGAGCAGCCGCTGGACGCCCGGGCGGACCCGCTCGGGTGCGGCCCTGCGGCGGCGCGGCGGCGCCGGCGTGGCGATCTCGTGCAGATGGCTGCGCTCGACCTCCTCGAGCTGCAGCGCGCGGGCGAGCGCGTCGAGCACCTCGGCGGACGGGTGCTGCGCGCGCCCCTGCTCGAGCCGCACGTAGTAGTCGACGCTCACGCCGGCGAGCTGCGCGAGCTCCTCGCGCCGCAGGCCGGGCACGCGGCGGCGTCCGTACGCCGTGATCCCCGCGGCCTCCGGCGAGAGCTGGGCGCGGCGGGCCTGGAGGAACTCACCGAGGCGGGTGTCGCGGGGCATGCATCCAGGATGCCACGCGGCTTGCGCCGCAAGGTGGTCCTGCCAGACCCAGGGTTCCACAGGGTCCTGGCTGGCCGTCCCACGCTGCGCCAGCCTGCACCGCCATGAGCACTCTCTCTCCCTTCCCAACCCCATCCACCACGGACCGGCCGCTGAGCGGCCGCGTCGCGGTAGTCACCGGCGCGTCGAGCGGGATCGGCGCCGCCACCGCCCGCGCCCTCGCCGCCGGCGGCGCACAGGTCGCCCTGCTCGCCCGGCGGCGGGACCGGCTCGACGCCATCGCCGAGGAGCTCGGCGCGGACGCGATCGCCCTCACCGCCGACGTCGGGCAGCCGGGCTCACTCGCCGCGGCGGCCGAGGCCGTCGGCGGCCGGTTCGGGCGTGCCGACCTCGTCGTCGCGAACGCCGGGATCATGCAGCCGGGCGCCCTGGACGCGACCAGCGAGACCGACTGGCGGCGCCAGCTCGACGTCAACGTCGCCGGCGTGCTCGCGACCGTCCAGGCGTTCCTCCCCGGGCTGCTCGCCGCGGCCGAGGACGGCACCGCCGACATCGTCACGACCTCCTCGATCGCCGCGCGCCAGCGCTTCCCCGGCTACGCGGTCTACGGTGCCACCAAGGCCGCCGTGACCGCGCTCGCCGAGGGCCTGCGCACCGACCTCTCGCCGCGCGGCGTCCGCGTCACGAACCTCGAGCCGGGGCTCGTGGCGACCGAGCTGCAAGGCAAGGTCGAGGACCCCGACTCGCACGCCTTCCTGGAGACGTGGATGGCCGACATGCCGCCGATCGACGCCCGCCACGTCGGCGAGCTGATCGCCTACCTGACGTCGCGGCCGAAGGACGTGAACGTGCCGCAGCTCACGATCCTCCCCACCCACCAGGTGTGAGGGCGGGCGTTCAGGCCGCCGCGCGCGGGCGCCGGTGCTCGGCGGCCTGGACGATCCGCAGCACCTCGCTGACGCTGTCGGTCACGAGCAGGAGGTCGACGTCGGCGTCGACGATGTTGCCCTTGCGCGCAACCTGGCTGCGCAGCCACGCGACGAGCCCTTCCCAGTACTCGGTCCCGAACAGGACGATCGGGAAGTGCCGGATCTTGGACGTCTGGCGCAGCGTCGCGGCCTCGAACAGCTCGTCGAGCGTCCCGAACCCGCCCGGGAAGACGACGAACGCGCTCGCGTAGCGGACGAACATCACCTTGCGGGCGAAGAAGTAGTGGAAGTTGAGGCTGATGTCGACGTAGGGGTTCTCGAACTGCTCGTGCGGCAGCTCGATGTCGAGGCCGATCGACGTCGCGCCGGCGTCGCGCGCCCCGCGGTTGCCCGCCTCCATGATCCCCGGGCCGCCGCCCGTGATGATCGAGAACCCCGCGCTGCCCAGCGCCGCGGCCGTCTCCCGCGCCTTGGCGTACATCGGGTCGGTGCGCGGTGTCCGCGCGCTGCCGAAGATCGAGACCGCGCGGCCGATGTGGGCGAGGTGGTCGAAGCCGGTCAGCAGCTCGTCATGGATGCGGTGCACGCGCGCCACGTCGTCGAGCTGGGAGACGATCGCGGGCGTGTCGGCGTCCAGGAGCTCCTCGTCGGCCGAGGTCGGGGGACGGGGGTGCGTCCGCCGCCACTCGGCCTCGTCCGCCTGGGTCCAGTCGCCGGAATGGTCCATCCGGTGCAGGGTAGTCGGGCTGGACCTCTGGGCGGGTGACGCGGCGCCGTATCGCTCCATACTCTGGTGCACGATGCGACGCGTGCTCGTGGCGGGCGGGACGATCCTCATGCTGATGGCGGCGACCCCGGCGTCGGCGCAGCCGGCGAGCGGCAACGCGAAGCCGCGGATCGTCACCGCGACGGCCTCGGTGGGACCCGAGCGCTCGGTCACCGTGACCGTCGTGGGGCGCGATCGCGACGACGTCGTGCGCGGCGCCGAGATCGTCTGGGGCGAGGCCGAGCCGGCACTGGGCGAGAGCGCGTGCGAGGTGTCCTCGCGCCGGGCCGAGCGGCGCCAGCGCGGGAAGCGGGCGCGCTTCGAGCTCACGCACGCCTACGCCGCGCCCGGCCACTACACGATCACCGTCCAGGGCCTGTCGGGCGGCTGCGGCAAGCGCGCGCAGCAGCGGTCGGCGGCGCGCACGCTGACCGTGCACGTGGACTGACGGTCCAGGCCCGCAACCTAGCCGAACGTCGGTTGGTCCAGGCCGCTGCACCCGCGAGTCTGGGCACCTCCGAACAGGCAGGGAGCCGTGCATCCGAACCGCATCATCTTGATTCTCTCGATCGGCCTGAGCATGGCGCTCGGTGCCACCGCCGTCGCCCAAGCCGCGCCGGGCGGCGTCACCGCCGCCGCGTTCAGCGAGCGGATCCAGCTCTCGTGGCAGGGCGGCGGCAGCCACCAGATCCTGCGCGGGACCAGCAAGGACGACCTGCAGCCGCTGATCACCGTGAACGGGAGCGCGTACAGCGACCCGAACGTCGCTCCCGGCACGACCTACTACTACGCCGTGGACGACTCCCGCGTCGTGTCGGCGAAGGCCTCGCATCCCTGCTCGAACGAGAACCCCATCGCCGCCGAGAACTGCCTCGATGGCATCAATAAGTGGAAGGTCACCGACCCCGAGGGCATCGAGGGGTTCGCCACGGCCCAGAGCGTGAACCACGGGGAGTCGGTCGACCTCAAGGTCAAGACGAGCGGTACGTACAACATCGAGATCCTGCGCACGGGCTACTACGGCGGGCTCGGCGCGCGCCAGCTGGGCATCATCTACGACGTCCCCGCAAGTCCACAGCCAAACTGCGGCGGCACCGGGACCGGAGTGGTGGACTGCGGGAACTGGAGCACCGGGCCGGCGATCACGACGACCGCGTCATGGCCGTCGGGCGTCTACCTGCTCAACCTCATCCCCGCGGCCGGAGGAGTGAACACCAACACCGTGCTGCTGGTCGTGCGCGACGACCAGCGCCGGTCCGAACTGCTCTACGGCGTGCCGGACACCACCTACCAGGCGTACAACAACTACGGCGGCAAGTCGCTCTACGACTTCAACTCGTCCGACGGCGCGCAGGCGCCCTCGGTGTCGTACAACCGCCCCTACGGCCAGCTCGACCCGACGCCGACCGGGTACCAGCCCGACGGCAACCAGCCGAACTGGTACACGCGCAGCGACTTCGCCACCGTCCACTGGCTCGAGCAGTCGGGCTACGACCTCACGTACACGGCGGTGAGCGATCTGGAGACGGCCCCCGGCCGCGTGCTCGACCACCTCGGGTTCATCTCCGGCGCGCACGACGAGTACTACTCGGACCGCATGCGCGGCGCGCTCGAGGCGGCGCGCGACGCCGGGCGGCACCTGTTCTTCACGGGCTCCAACGCTGTCTATCAGCGCGTCCGGTTCGCGGGGCGGACCATGGTCGACTACAAGTCGGTCGAGGGGAACCCGCCGGATCCGAGCGGGATGGCGACCGGTCCGTGGCGCCATCCGAACGCCGGCAACCGGCCCGAGAACGCGCTCCTCGGCGCGATGTACATCGGTGACCTGTTCCCCGGCGGCTTCTACCCACTGCACGTGAGCCCCGAGGAGGGGCGCAATCGCATCTGGCGTCACACCGGGCTCGACGTGCAGCCGCCCGGCCCGGGCACGCAGGTCGGCACCGGACTCGTCGGCTGGGAGTGGGACACGCGCTTCGCCAACGGCTTCGAGCCGGCCGGCGTGGAGACCGCCGCGAGCTCGCCGGTGATGGGGAACATCCTCCTCAACCCCGGCCCGGACTACATCCAGAACGGCAACGCGGTCGCCCAGACGACACGCTACGTCGCGCCCAGCGGCGCGATCGTGGTCGACACGGCGACCAACCACTGGAACCGCGGCCTCGTGCCCAACGGCGGGCTGTTCGCCGACGGCGAGTCCGACGCGCGCATCCGCCAGGCGACCACGAACATCCTCGCGGACATGCGCGTTCCGCCGGCCACGCCGGCCCCGGACGTGGTGTACGACCCGCCGCCGCCCGGCCTGGTGCCTTCCGGCCCGCTCGCGCCGCTCGGCCCCGGTGCGGCCCCCCCGCAGCGCGTCAGCGGCACGATCAAGGCGAGCTGGACGCGCTCCGGCCGGATCACGAAGCTGAAGCGGCTCTGGGCCACCGGCGTCGCGAAGGGCTCGACGATCGAGATCCGCTGCCCCGACAAGCGCTGCGGGAAGAAGCGCACGGCGATCCGCGCGAGCCGCGACGGGACGATGGCACTCACCCGGTACGTCAAGCAGCGCAAGCTGCGGCCCGGGTCGGTCCTCGAGGTGCACATCCTCGCGGGCGGCAAGATCGGCAAGGTCACGCGCTACGCGACACGCCGCAAGCAGGCGCCGCGCCGGCTCGTGACGTGCCTGGCGCCGGGCGCCGTCAAGACCGGGGCCTGCTGACCGCCGCGAGGACGAGGCCTCCTCCCGGCGTCATCGGCCCGCGGACAACCCGGCGATCCGGCCCACGATCAGCGCGATCCCGCACCAGGCCGGCGGCGGGTCAAGCGGTTGCCGACCGGCGGTCGGTTACGGTGCGGCGATGCCCGCGTACCGGCGCCTGCAGGTCGACGAGCGCCGCCGCCGGCTGCTCGAGCTCGGCGCGGAGCTGTTCACGCGCCACGCGTACGCGGACCTGTCGATGGCCGCGATCGCGCGCGAGGCCGGCATCTCCAAGGCGCTGCTCTACCACTACTTCCCGAGCAAGCAGGCGTACTTCGTCGCGACGCTCGAGCGGCAGGCGGCGGAGGTCGCAGCGCTGATCGAGATCGACGCGTCGCTGCCGCCGGTCGAGCAGCTCACCCGTGCGCTCGACGCGTTCCTCGGCTGGGTGGAGGTGAACGCGGAGGGCTACGGGAAGCTGCTCGAGGGCGCGACCACGCACGCCGAGGTTCGCGAGCTCGTCGACCAGGTGCGCGCCGGGACCGCCGACCGGATCCTGGCCGGCCTCGTTCCCGACGGCCCGGCGCCGCCCCCGCTGCGCGCCGCCGTGCACGGGTGGCTGTGGTTCATGGACGGCGCGCTGATGGACTGGCTGCGGCATCGCGACATCGAGCGGCCGCAGCTGCTCGGGCTCCTGCTCGGCACCCTGCTGGGCGCCGTCACCGCCTCGGGCACGCCCGGCCTCGCCGAGCGGCTGGGCGCCGCGGGCTAGCTTTCGCTCGGCGAGTCAAGGGTGATTCGGCGCAGCTGTGGGTGCCGCGACTGATGTTCGCGGAGTTTGCGGGGATCGCGTTCGGGCCCGGTGGCGGTGCGGTTCGGCGGGCTGATCAGGCGCCGTCGGGCGGCAGGCTTTCGTATACGCCGTGAGGATGGCCAGGGCGGGCGGGCGGCAAGCTAGATTGCGCCGTCGTGCGGCATAGCTGTGATGGCCGTCACCGCCCGCGCCTGTGCCGGGCTCGATCGTAACGCTGATCGTCGTGGGGCTGTTGGGTGTGAAGGAGGCGCCAGGTGAGGCGGCAGGCGTGGCGGGCGAGCGCGACGCGCGCCTGGATCGGCCGGAACCCGCGGGCGCGGTATTCGCGGTCGCGCTGGGCGAATGCGGGGCTGTGTTGGGAGAGGCCCCAGGCGATGCCCATGAGCGCGTCGCGGTGCTCGGCGAGGCCTTGGCGGCTGATTCGGCCGCGGCGGGTGACTGACGCCGACTGGTAGCTCGCCGGCGCCAGGCCGGTCGCCGAGTAGAGGTGCTCGGCCGTGGGCCAGCGCTCGATCGGCAAGGTATGGGCGGCGAACGCGGCGGCGCGGACGACGGCGACGCCGGGCAGCGCGGTCAGGATCTGCCCGTCGGTGCGGGCGAGCAGCTCGGCGAGCTGGTGCTCGAGCGCGGTGATGTCTTCGCGCAGGCCGAGCCAGCGATCGACGTCGCGACCGAGCCGCTGCGCGCGCAGCACGGCGTCGGCCGGTGGCGGCAGCAGCCGCTTCCAACGCTCGATCCAGAAGCGGGCGTTGGCGTCGGTGAGGCGGCCCGGTGATCGCGCCCGCAGCGACCGCAGCGACGGCGGCCGTCCGGTGAACGCGACCGCGCAGGCCAGCACCGCGTGCCCGGAGGCGTCGTCGAGCTTGAGCGCCCGGCCGTGGCCGACCGGCGCCGACAGGCCCGGACAGAGCGCGTTGAGCTGGTCATGCAGGCGCTGCTGCAGGACGCGGCGGGCGTCGACGAGCTGGCGGCGGTGTCGGACCGCACCGAGCAGCGCCTCGATCGCCGACGGCGCCGTCGGGCGCCCGGCGCCCTGGCGCAGCAGCCAGACCAGCGCGGCGCAGTCACGGTCATCGGTCTTAAATCGCCGCGACCCCAGCTGCGCGCGCGCCGCCTGCGTCTCTGACGGAGCGAACAAGCGCAGCGACCCCGGCCAGCGCCGCTCTACCTCGGCCGCCCATGCGCGATGCAACGCTCCGGTCGCCTCGATCCCGATCACGGGCGCGCCCTCCACGCCGCTTGAAGCGATCAGCCGATCGAGCTCGTCAACGCCGTCACGCAGCACCGGCAACGAGACCGGATCACCGATCAAGCCGCGGTCGCCGGTCGTCAACCAGACCCGGTTCGTGACCTTTCCCGGGTCGATCGCCACGACCAGTCGATCGCCCGGCACCTCTCTGAGCAGCAGGTCCAAGGAAGGACTCCCTCTAGATAGATAGAGAAAGGAAAGACCCTCCCGGCCCGCGCCGAACAGAGCCTCCCTCAACGCCGCTCTAAGCAGCTATCAGCTGACCTTCTCGAGGTCGACCACGAAGATCAGCGTCTCGTTCGGCCCGATGTCGGGGCTCGGGCTCTGATCGCCGTACGCGAGATCGGGGGGGATCACGAGCAGCCGGCGCCCGCCGGGCTTCATCCCCGCGACGCCCTGGTCCCAGCCCGGGATCACCTGGCCGGCGCCGAGCGGGAACTCGAACGGCTCCTCGCCGCGATCCCACGAGGCATCGAACTGCGTGCCGGTCGACCACGAGTTGCCGACGTATTGGACCGACACGGTGTCGCCGGCCTTCGCGGCCTTGCCCTTGCCCTTGACGATGTCGGTCTTCTGCAGCTCGGCGGGCGGCTCGCCCTCGGGCTTGGCGACCTCGGGCTTCTTGTCCAGGTCCTTGCTGACGCTCGCGACGTCGACCTCGCCGGCGGCCGGCGCGGCGGTCGCCGTGGCGGTCGGCGTCTCGGCGGGCGCGGCGGCCTCCTCCTCACCATCGTCCCCGCACGAGGCGACGAACACGGCGAGGAACAGGCAGGCGAGGAGGATCGGCAGACGGCTCATGCGCGGCCAGGATACGAGGCGCGCCTGAGACCCTGCCGTTCAAGGCCGCGCACGTGACGGACGATACGTCGGGGGATGGCCGTCCCGACCGGATCGCGTCATGCCGACGCCTCTGCGCTCGAGGCGCTGGTCGACGCTGCCGCGGGCATCCTCGCCGCGGACTCGCTCTCCGACACGCTCGGGCGGATCGCGCATCACCTGGGAGAGCTGCTCGACTATGACGAGCTGTCGGTGTACGAGGTCGACCGGACGGCCGAGATGCTCGTGCCGGTGTTCGCGCTCGGCGAGTACGCCGCGGAGGTGATGGCCGACTCGTGCCGCCTCGACGAGGGCGTCACCGGGTGGGTGGTCACGAACCGCCGCACGCGCAACGTCGAGCGCGCCGACCAGGACCCGCTCGTCGCGGTCGTCGAGGGAACCGAGATGGAGCCGGAGTCGCTCGTCTCAGTCCCGCTCGTGGTCGGGGACCGCGTCGTCGCCGCGCTCAACGTCTACCGGATCGGCACCGACAAGCAGTTCTCGGCCGCCGAGGTGGCGCAGGTCGAGCGCTTCGCGACGATGGCCGCGCTCGCGTTCGACTCCGCTCGCCAGCGCGACACGCTGCGCGAGCAGGCTCGCACCGACGGCCTCACCGGCCTCCTCAACCACCGGGCCTGCCACGAGCGGCTCGGCGACGAGATCGAGCGTGCCGCCGCGCTGGAGCGCCCGCTCAGCGTCGTCGTGCTCGACCTGGACCACTTCAAGACCGTCAACGACGCCTACGGGCACGCCGAGGGCGACAAGGTGCTCGCCGCGGCCTCGCACAAGCTGCGCTCCGCGGTGCGCGAGAACGACATCGTCGCGCGGCTCGGCGGCGAGGAGTTCGCGCTCATCCTGCCGGGCGTCGACGGGACGCGCGCCGCCGAGGCTGCCGAGCGGGCGCGCGCCGCGATCGCCGAGGTGGAGGTCGGCGGCGGCCGCTCGCTGTCCTGCTCCGCGGGCGTCGCGTCGTACCCGGACGACGAGCGCGACGCCGGCCGCCTGCTCGAGCTCGCGGACGGTGCGCTCTACTGGGCCAAGCGCTCGGGCCGCGACCAGAGCCGCCGGTACGACTCCCGGCTCGCCGGGCAGCTCTCCGGCGACGGGCAGCGGGCGGAGATCGAGGCGCTGCTGGCCAAGGAGGGCTCGATCGTGCCGGTGTTCCAGCCGGTGCTCGAGCTCGCCACCGGCCGCGTCGCCGGCTACGAGGCGCTCGCGCGCATGCCGGAGGGGCCGTTCCGGCCGCCCGACCAGTGGTTCAACCAGGCGCACCGATCGGGTCTCGGGCCGGCGCTGGAGGCGGCTGCCCTGCGCGCCGCGCTGCGTGCGCACGGCCGGCCGGAGCGGACGTTCCTGGCGCTCAACGTCAGCCCGGGCGCGCTGCTCTCCCCCGAGGTGCGCGCCGCGCTCCCGGCCGACCTGGAGGGCGTCGTGATCGAGCTGACCGAGCACGAGCTCTTCTCCACCGACTCCGCCCTCGACCGCGAGCTGCGGGTGCTGCGGGCACGGGGCGCGCGGATCGCGCTCGACGACGCCGGCAACGGCTACGCGGGCCTGCAGCAGATCATCCGGATCGCGCCCGACATCCTGAAGCTCGACCGGTCGCTGGTCGACGGCGTCCACGACGACCCGCACCGGTTCGCGCTGCTGGAGGCGCTGATCTCGTTCGCCTCCACCACGCGAGCCGCGATCTGCGCCGAGGGCGTCGAGACGCTCGAGGACCTCGCGGTGCTGGCGAGCATGGACGTGACCTACGCGCAGGGCTGGGCGCTCGCCCGCCCGGACGCGCCCTGGGCGGTGCTCGCGCCGCAGGCGGCCGCGGCGGCGTCGGCCGAGGTGCGGATCGGCATGCGCGTGGTCCGGGAGCCGCAGGACGACAGCATGCCGACGCTCGGCGACCTGATCGCCCGGCTCGCGTCGGTGAGCTGCGTGGAGGACATCCGCGAGGTCGCGACGATGATCCCGGCCGTGCTCGGCGGCGACGACGCCGCCGTGTCGCGCGTCGTGCCGGGCGAGGGCTGCGTGGAGGACATCAGCCGGCACGGCTGGTCGCTGCCGGGCGAGCGCTACCACCTCAGGGACTACCCCGCGACGGAGTACGTGCTGCGCACGCGCACGGCGGGCCAGGTCGTGGCGGGCGACCCGGCGTCCGATCCCGCCGAGGTCCGGCTGCTCGAGCAGTCCGGCATGCAGGCCGTGCTCCTGGTGCCGCTCGTGTTCGGCGGGCGCGACGTGGGTCTGCTGGAGCTCTACCGCCGGCTCGCGATGCCGTGGAACAGCGGCGAGATCGAGCGCGCGCAGCTGCTCGCGCATCAGCTCGGCGCGGTGATCGACTACCTCGCGCGCACGTTCGAGGGCTGAGGCCGCCGCCGGGGACGGCGCGCCAGACTCCCGGCGATGGCGATCCTCGTCGACGAGCTGCGCGAGTATCCCGGCGCCGGGCTGCCCTTCACCGCGTGGTGCCACCTGGCGACGGACGGCTCCTTCGACGAGCTGCACGCGTTCGCCGCGCGGCTCGGCCTGCGCCGGGCGTGGTTCCAGGGCGACCACTACGACCTGCCGCCGCACGGCCGGGCCGCCGCGGTCGCGCTCGGGGCGGAGGAGGTGGCGACCGGCGAGCTGCTGCGCCGGATGGCGGGGCCGCGCGGCGACCGGGTCCGCCGTCGCGCGCTGGCGCCGGCCGGGGTGACCTGGCTGCGCGGGCACCGCGGGCCGGCCGTGCTGCGCTACCCGCCCGGCTCGCTCGTCGTGATCGGCGGCCCGCCCGGGGCGGGGAAGTCGACGCTCGCGGCGCGGGTCGTCGACCGCGCCCGGGTGCCGGTGCTCGATCCCGACGAGACGCGAGCGGCGATCGGCGGGGAGTGGGAGGCCGCGCTCGCCGCCTGGCGCGACGAGCTCGGGGCCGCGCTCGCCGGCGGTGGCGGGGCGGTCGCGGTGACGACGGCGCTGCGCCACGGCCACCGATTGGGGCTGGCGAAGGCCGCGGCGGCGGCCGGCGTGCCGGCGCACCTCGTTGTGCTCGACGCCGACGCGGCGCTCTGCCGTGCGGGTCGCGCGGCGCAGGGCGACGCGCGCATCTCCGACGGCCTCTTCGAGCACCTGCTGCGCGAGTGGGACGCGTTCCGCCGGGTTCTCGGGGCGGCCGGCGACCCGGACCCGTTCGCGTCGGTGACCATCCTCGATCGCCCTGCCGCCGATCGCCTGCGCCGACTGTCACTCTAACCGTCGAGTTGACGGTTGGGTATTGCAACGATTCTGCTGCAAACCACCACAAAGCATGGCGAGCGGGTGAGAATCATGTCGTGCGCGTGCCGAGCAACCATCCCGTCGACGTCGGGCAGCGCAGCGAGGCCGCGATTCTCGCCGCGTTCATCGAGCGCGGCTTCGAGGTGCTCATGCCGTGGGGCACGAACCACCGGTACGACATGGTCCTCGACTTCGGCGATCGATTTCTCCGCGTGCAGTGCAAGACGGGCCGGTTGAAGAACGGGACCATCGAGTTCAGGCCGCAGAGCGTTCGGAGCAACACGAGATACGTGCGGGCTCGCCCGTATATCGGCGAGGTGGAGTACTTCGCGGTCTACTGCCCGGCGACGCGGGGCATCTACATGGTCCCGTGCGACGAGACGACGCGCTGTCATACGACGCTTCGGTTGCAGCCCGCCGCGAACAGCCAGAACAAGCGGATCCGATGGGCGGCTGAGTACGAGCTTTCGCGCTTCGCGCCTTGAAGCCGGAGAGGGGAGTCGAACCCCTGGCCCACGGATTACAAATCCGTTGCTCTACCACCTGAGCTACTCCGGCTGGCGATTACGAGTCTAGGGCCGGATCGGTCGCGCCGATACCCGGTGCGATGGCGCGTGCGCACCCGACGACGCCCCTGTGGCTCAAGCTGACCGCCGTCGCCGCGATGACCGGCGCGGTCGGCTGGTGGGTTGCCGACTGGCGCGATCGGCGCGGCAACGAGCAGCGGCTGGGCGCGATCGCGTCCCAGATCGCCGGCCGGGACATGCGCGTCCGCTGTCCCGGCCCGATCGCGCGGCTGATCGGCTGGAACATCGTCGAGGGGAGCGTGCGCTTCGACGCGGACGGGACCCCCGAGGACGAGACGAAGATCCGCGAGCAGTCGTGCGGCGAGCTCGACGCCCTCGCCGAGGGGCGGCGGGAGAAGGAGCTCGCCTGCATCGGGCGGACCGGGATCGCGTGCGGCGAGCACGGGCGCGAGACCGCGATGGCCGTCGACGTCCTCGCCCACGAGTCCTGGCACCTGCGCGGCGTGATCGACGAGGCGGAGACCGAATGCCGCTCGCTGCAGACGATCGCCTGGACGGCGCAGCAGCTCGGCGCGACGGCGGAGCAGGGCCGCGCGATGGCGCTCGCGCAGTTCGACGGCGCCTACCTCGACATGCCGGACCGCTACCGCAGCGGCGCCTGCGCCGACGGCGGCGCGCTCGACCTGCGACGGGACGACCCGCGGTTCCCCTGAGCTACTCGTGCACTCGCCCTCCGGCCCGCCCTGCGCGGATCTCGGAACGCCACCACGCGACCGTGTCGGCGAGCGTCGTCTCGAGCGGGATCTCCGGCTCCCAGCCGGTCAGCTCGCGCAGGCGGGCGGCGCTCCCGCGGACCTCCATCACCTCGTGGGCCCGCACGAGCGAGGGATCCACGACGTGCTCGATCTGGGCGCCCGCGACCCGGCCGAGCGCGGAGATCAGCTCTCGCGCCGACGCCGACCGCCCCGAGCAGACGTTCACCACGCCGGTCGTGCCCGTTCCTGCGAGCAGCCGGTACGCCCGGACCACGTCGCGCACGTCGGTGTAGTCGCGGCGGGCGTCCGGGTTGCCCGTCACGACGCGGATCGGCTCGTCGCCGGCCTCGAGCCCGGCCGCCACCTGGCGGGCGAAGGACGCGAGCGCGTACAGAGCCGGCTGGCGCGGGCCGGAGTGGTTGAACGCGCGCGGGCGCGCGACACGCAGCCCGTGGGCGTCGGCGTAGAAGCCGGCAAGGAGGTCGCCCGCCGCCTTGGAGACCGCGTACGGGTTCTGCGGCCGCAGCGGCGCGCCCTCGTCCACCGGCAGCGAAGCGGGCGGGCCGTACACCTCGCCGGACGAGACCGCGATGAGCATCGCATCGGGCGCCTCGGTCCGCACCGCCTCGAGCACGTTGAGCGTCATCGCCTGGTTCTGCGCGAGCGTGGCGCCGGGGTCGCCCCACGAGCGGCCGACGTGCGCGAGCGCCGCCAGGTGATGGACGACATCCGGCCGCGCGGCCGCGATCGCCGCGCGCGTGCGCTCGGCGTCGAGGAGGTCGACGGCCTCACCGCCCGGGCCACCGCCGCTGCGCGTCAGCGATACGACCTCGTCGCCCGCCGACTGGCAGGCCGCGGCGAGATGGCCGCCGGCGAAGCCCGACGCGCCGGTGATGACGACGCGGCTCACGGCGCGCCCGCGATCACCACGGCGCGGCTCAGAGCGGGGCGACCACGTGCTCGACTGATCCGTGGCCGTTCGTCGACACGACCGCGTCGTCGACCGGCCCGACGATCTCGTCCGGCGGGTTCAGGCGCCGCTCCACCTCGCCCAATACGAAACCGAACAGCACGTGACGCCACGTCGCCTGCGCGAACGCGCGGCCCGAGCCCCAGAGCTGCGGCAGGTCCGAGCGCGCCGGGTGGACACGGTCCAGCACGGCGGTGCCGGGCCAGGTCGCCAGGTGCTCCGCGAGCCCCGCCAGCGGGCCGCGCAGCGCCGCCGGCAACGGCAGCGACGGTGCGACGTTGGCGTACGCCGCGCCGAACACGGCGCCGTTGAGCAGGTGCAGCGCGACGCCGGCCGGCTGCCAGCCGTCGCCGGACGGGACGACCCAGCGGCCGAGCACCTCGGTGTCGTCGTACGCGACGCCGAACACGCGGCGGTCGAGCGGCTGCTGCGCCGCCCACACCGCGGCGGCCGCCGCGCCCGCCAGGGCGCCGCGCAGGGTTCGGGTGGCCATGGACATGTGCCGGACTGTAACGAGCCCGCACCGCGCGGGTAACCAAGGTCGTGACGAGCACCACGAGCTCCGCGAGCAGCCACGACGCCCTGCACGCCCGCGCGCGAGACAAGGGCGTCAACCCGCTCGTCTACTGGCTGGTGCGGGCGGTGCTCCAGCCGTTCTTCCACCTCTACTTCCGCCTCTCCCGGATCGGCCGCGAGCACGTGCCGGACTCCGGCCCCGTGATCTTCTGCGCCAACCACCGCTCGTTCCTCGACCCGTTCGTGATCGGCACGATCGCGCGGCGGCCCCTCTATTACATCGCCAAGCAGGAGCTGTTCCGCCACAGGCTCGCCGCCTGGTTCCTCAACTCGCTCGGCGCGTTCCCGGTGAACCGCGGCGCCGCCGACCAGGACATGCTCTCCACCGTCAAGGCGATCCTCGAGCGCGGCGACGCGGTGCTGATCTTCGCCGAGGGCACGCGCATCCGCCCCGGCGCGCTGGGCCGCCCCAAGCGCGGCGTCGGCCGCCTCGCGCTCGAGACCGGCGCACCGGTCGTCCCGGTCGCGGTCATCGGGACCGAGGCCGTGCGCAAGGGCTGGCGCATCCGCCCCCACAAGGTGCGCATCCGCATCGGCAGCCCGTTGACGTTCCCGAAGGTGGAGGAGGCGTCGCCGCAGCTCGCCGCCGCGGTGACCGACCGCATCTGGCCCAACGTGATGCTGCAGTGGGAGTGGCTCGGCGGTCTGCCGCCGCTGCGCCGCGCCGCCGTCATCGGCGCCGGCTCGTGGGGCACCGCGGTCGCGGTGATGCTCGAGCGGGCCGGGCTGGAGGTCGACCTCGGGTGCCGCACGCGCGAGCAGGCCGAGGCCGTCGCGGGCGCGCGCCGCAACGAGCGCTACCTCCCCGGCATCGATCTGCCGCGTGGGATCAAGGTCGTGCGTGCCACCGAGCTCGAGCTCTCCCGCCACGACCTCGTCTGCTTCGCCGTGCCGGCCGGCGCCCTGCCCGCCGCGGTGGCCGAGCACGCCTCCCGCATCCCGAGCCGCGCCGGTGTGCTCGTGCTCTCCAAGGGCATGGTCCCGCCGCTCGGCACGCTGCCCGCCGCCTACGTGAGCGAGCGGACGGAGAGCTGGGCGGTCGGCGTCCTCGGCGGCCCGGCGCACGCCGGCGCCGCCCTGAACGGCGGCGCCTCGCTCGTGTTCGCGGCCACCGACCCCGCGTTCCGCCGTCAGGTCACCGACGCGCTCACCGCGGCAGGCTTCGATGCCGCCGCCACCCCGGACGTGATCGGCGTCGAGCTCGCCGGCTGCGCGAAGAACGCCGCCGCGCTCGCGGCCGCGGCCGCCGCCCACGCCGGCCCGAACGCCGCGGGCAGCGCCGCCGGCAAGGTGTTCGCCGAGGTCGAGTCCTACGCGCGCGTCGCCGGCTCGGAGCCGGGCACGTTCGCCGGCCTCGCCGGGGCCGGCGACCTCGTCGCCACCGTGCTGGCGTCGGAGTCGCGCAACCGCCGCGCCGGCGAGCTGCTCGCCCAGGGCGTCGCGAGCGAGGCGATCGAGCCCGCCCTTGGCCAGACCGCCGAGGCCGTCCACTGCGTCCCGCTGCTCGCCGACCGGGTCAAGGCGGCCGGCGTCGACGCCCCCGTGCTGCGCGGGCTCGCCAACCTGATCGAGGGTCGCGTCGCGCCCGAGCGCTGGACCGCGTCGCTGACCGCGCCGCGCCCGCAGGCGGCGAAGCCCGAGAAGGTCAAGGTCGCCTGAACGGGTTAGCCTCCGTGACGAATGGCCGCCGCAGATCAGACGGACAAGGCTCGGCTCGACGAGGCCTTCTCGCAGCTCTACAAAGCGCATCTGCGCGACGTGTACTCGTACTCGTACTACCGGGTGGGCAACCACCACGACGCGGAGGACCTCACGGAGCAGACGTTCCTGCAGGCCTACCGGCATTTCGAGCGCGCACAGCGCGAGTCGAACGGCCGGCCGCTGCGGCCGTGGCTGATCCGCATCGCGCACAACCTCGCGGCCAACTACTACCGCGACCGCTCCCGGCGGCCGCAGACGCCGATCGACGACGCGGGCGTGATCTCCGCGCCGCACACGACCGAGGCCCTGGTCGAGGATCGCGACGACCTGCGGCGCATCCTGGACGGCGTACAGAAGCTGCCGGACGACCGCCGCGAGGCGCTGATCATGCGCTTCGCGCTCGGCATGGACAACCGCGAGATC
>Ga0126313_10000600_pt1 | contig 17452 bp, 19 predicted proteins | sample Plot105A_FD_89954 | JGI IMG/M metagenome (GOLD analysis project Ga0126313, IMG submission 89954) | Serpentine soil microbial communities from UC McLaughlin Reserve, CA, USA - Plot105A | ecosystem: Environmental > Terrestrial > Soil > Grasslands | place: USA: UC McLaughlin Reserve, Lake County...
CGAGCTCCTGCCGCGTCATCGGCGATGCCGTCCAGCCGGGGCAGACGGCGTTGACCCGGGCGTAGGGCGCGACCCGGACGACCTCGTTCTTGAGGCTGAGCAGCAGGCCATGGACGACCGCGGACTTCGCGGAAGCGTAATCGGCATGGCCAGCTTCGCCGAAGATCCCCGCGGTCGAGCCGATCAACACCAAGCTCCCGCGGCCCCTGCGCGCCACGCCGCGGAGGAAGCCGCGGGCAGTCAGGAAGGTCGACGTCAGGTTCTCGCGCAGCGTCCGCTCCCAGCGCTCGAGCGAGAGCTCCCAGACCGGGACGTCCTCGCCCGGCCACACGCCTGCGACTGCGGCGCAGACGTCGAGCTCACCGGCCTCCTCGAAGGTGCGCTCGACCTCGTCCTCGCGGGTGAGGTCGGCCTGAACCAGCTGCACCTCGCCGAGGGCCTCGGCGCGCTCGCGTCCCTGGTGGTAATGAGCGACGACCTCGGCCCCTTCGGCCGCGAATGCCCGAACGCACGCTGATCCGATCCCGCCCGACGCACCGGTGACGAGCACCCGCTTCCCGCGCAGACCCGTCTCCACACGGGGAAACTACTCCTATGAAGGTTCACATCATCAGCCTCGCGGCCCTGGCCGCCCCGCTCCCGCCGGGCGAAGCCCGGCTCCGCGAGGCTGACGCCGCTGGCGGCAGGATGCCGCGCCCGCGGCGCTTGTCCGTGCGTCTTTGCACTGTCCTGCGCGCCGCGGGCTTGCCTCCTTTGTCAACGACGCCCAGAGCCACGAGGAGTGGTTGTGAAGGTTCACATCCTCAGTGACATGGAAGGCGTCGCCGGCATCGTCCGTGGTGAGCAGACCAATGCCGGCGAGGATCTGTACGAGGAAGGCCGGAAGCTCTACACGGAAGAGATCAACGCGGCCGTGCGGGGAGCGAAGAAGGCCGGCGCGAAGGAGATCGTGGTCATGGATCACCACGGCGCGGGCAAGGCGTTCAGCTTCAACTCGCTCGTTCCCGACCTGCTCGACCCTGCGTGCGAGTACGTCGTCCAGTCGAGCTGGACCTCATACACGGGCTTCCTGGAGGAAGGCTGCGACGCCTGCCTGCTCGTCGGGATGCACGCGATGGCCGGGACACCCGACGGTGTGCTCAGCCATACCGTGTCCGGCCGGGAGTGGCGCAGTCTCCGCTTCAACGGTGTCCTGGTGGGGGAGACCGGGATCAACGCCGCGTTCTGCGGGACGTGGAACTGCCCGGTGCTTCTGGTCACCGGCGACGAGGCCGTCTGCCGGGAGGCAACCGCGCTCCTCGGCGACGGCCTGACCACCGTGGCCGTCAAGACGGGGCTCGGGCCCGCATCAGCGCGAAACGTGGCGCCGCTCCGGGCCCGCGAGCTGATCGAGGACGGTGCCCGTTCGGCGCTGAGTAAGCTCGATGCGGTGAAGCCCTACGATCCCGGCCACCCGTCCGAGATCGCCGTCGAGTTCATGACCCCGAGCGAGGTTGTCAAGTACCGCGGCCGGCAAGGCGTCGAGGTCACCGGCGTGGAGTCGATCGTCAGCCGCGCCGCCGACTGGTGGACGGCCTGGCGGCAGCTCTTCCTCGAGCCTAGGTTGGCCTCGTGAGCTTGCCCCCTCCCGAGTAGAGTGCTATTGAGGGAGAGGTGGAGACGAGCGTCGAGGCGATGGGCCTGTACGTCGACCTGAGCGACGGGCAGCTTGTGGCCCGCTGCCGCGCCGGCGACCATGAGGCCTGGAACGAGCTGGTCGACCGCTTCTCCCGTTACGTGTACGCGATCGCCGTCCAGGCGTTCAAGCTGCCCGAGCACGACGCGGAAGACGTCTTTCAGGAGGTGTTCACGCGCGCGTACGAGCACCTGCACAAGCTGAGAGACGACGACGCGATTCGCCCGTGGCTTGCACAGCTGACCCGCCGCCTCTGCATCGACCGGCTCCGCGCGGGCGTGCAGGAGCAGCCGGAGGATCTCGTCGAGCCGACCGACGTCGACGACACGATCACCAGGCTCGACGAGGCACTCGCCGTCCACGAGGCGCTGGCCATTCTTCCTGACGGCTGCCAGGACATCCTCGACCGCTTCTTCGCGCGGGACGAGAGCTACCGGACGATCAGCGAGGCGCTCGACCTGCCGACCGGGACGATCGCGAGCCGGATCTCCCGCTGCCTGGTCAAGCTCCGCGTCGAGCTGGAGGGAAGAAGTTCGCACTCCTCCGCGTCATGAGGGAAGGTGATCGCGTGACTCCCCACGACGAAGAGCACCTGGGACACCTCTTGAGCGCCCTTCCCCCCGCACCCGAAGCGTGGGTCAGGACTGCGAAGGAGCTGCCGGTGGCGCAGCAGCGGCTCGCCGAGATCGTCGAGCGCGCCGAGGCGGACGACGACTATCGCCGCCGTGTCGTCACGGATCCTGAAAGCGCCCTCGAGGAAGCGGATGTCGTCGCGCACACCGAGAACATCGAGATCATCCGCCGACGGCTCGACGGGAAGAAAGAGGACTAGAGGTAGAGAATTCCGCCCGTGGGTTCCGTGGGCGAACTTCTCGATCTGCCGCTGCGTGAATTCCTCGACCGCTTGGCGGCCGAGGAGCCGTCACCGGCGGGTGGATCGGCGGCCGCGCTCGGCGTCGCGATGGGGGCGGCTTTGATCGCGAAGGTGGCGAAAGCCTCCCCGGACTGGCCGGAGGCGAGGGCGGTCGTCGCGCAGGCCGAACAGCTCCGGCGGCGGACTGCGCCTCTGGCGCAGAGTGATGCCGACGTCTACGAGGAAGCGCTCGCCGCGCTCCATCTCCCGGATCAGCTCGAGCCCGAGGTACGGGACATGGCGCTCGGCCAGGTGCTCGCACGCGCCGCCGAGATCCCGCTCGTGATCGCCGAGGCGGGGGCCGACGTCGCCTGCCTGGCTGCGGAGGCCGCCGACCGCGGCGCGCCTGAGCGGCGGGGAGACGCGATCGCCGCGGCCCTGATCGGAGAAGCCGCTGCGCGTGCCGCTTCGAATCTCGTTGCGATCAACCTCACCGTCCCACCCGACGACCATCGTGTTCTCCGTGCTCGCGCGGTCACCGACCTCGCCTCGGCGGCGGCGCGCGAGGCTCTCGCCACGGTAGCGACGTAGGATCGAGACATGTCCAACGCGGAGCCTGCGTCCGAGCGCCAGCTGCCGGCCTGGAGCCTCCCCGCCGGCAGCGTCGAGAGCCTCGAGCTTCCGACGGAGTGGCCCGGTCGCGTCACCAGGGAGTGGGCCTGGGGCGGCTCCACCGGCAAGGGCGTCAGGGTCTGCATCCTCGACAGCGGCGTCGACGCGGGTCATCCCCTGGTCGGGCAGATCGAGGGCGCTGTGGCCGTCGAGGTAGGCGAGGACGATGACGTAACGGTTGTGGAGGACGCCGAGGGCGATTTGGCGGGCCACGGAACGGCCTGCGCCGGGATCGTCCGTTCGATCGCACGCGATTGCGGCATCTTCAGCGTCCGCGTGCTCGGCGCCGGCTTCACCGGCAGCGGCACCGCTCTGCTCGGAGGGCTGCACTGGGCGGTAGAGCAAGGGTTCCAGGTGATCAACATGAGCCTTTCGACGACCAAGAGCCAGTTCGCGGGGATGCTCCACGAGGTCGCCGATGCCGCGTACTTCCGCCGGACGGTGCTCGTCGCCTCGGCCCACAACATGCCGGTCGAAAGCTACCCGTGGCGATTCTCGTCCGTGATCTCGGTCGGCAGTCACGAAGAGCCGGATCCGTTGGCGTTCTTCTACAACCCGAGCCCCCCGGTTGAGTTCTTCGCGCGGGGTGTTGACGTCGAGGTCGCCTGGCTCGGCGGCGGCACCGCCCGCTCGACCGGCAACAGCTTCGCGACCCCGCACATGAGCGCGATCTGCGCGCTCATCCTCGGCAAGCATCCGGAGCTGACCCCGTTCCAGCTCAAGAACACGCTGTACCTGACGGCGTCGAACGTGCAGGGCACGGATGAGTGACGACCGACTGAAAGCGGCTGTCGCCGCGGGTGTGCTCGGCGCGGAGGAGGCGTATCGGCGGCTGCTCCAGGCCACGGTCGACACAGCCCGCGGGATCTTCGCCGCCAGGGCGTCGTCCGTCTTTCTCTACGACGAGGAAACCGACGAGCTGGTCTTCGAGGCCGTCTCGGGGGAGGGTGCCGAAGAGCTGCTCGGGCAGCGGATCCCGTCGAGCACCGGGATCGCCGGCTGGGTGCTCGTGACGCGGCAGCCACTCGTGCTCGAGGACGTGACCGAAGACCCACGGTGGGGCGGTCGTGAGATCTCCGAGCTGACCGGCTACGTCCCGAAGGGGCTCATGGCCGTCCCGCTCCTTCATGCGGAAGATCCAGTCGGCGTCCTCAACGTGCTGGATCGACCGCAGCGAGAGCGCTTCTCGCTCGAGGAGATGGAGCTGCTCGGGCTCTTCGCGAACCAGGCGGCGATCGCGCTCGACCTGCTCCGGAAGTCACGTCGCGCCCGGGCCGTGCTCGAGGAGAGCGGCACAGACGTCGAAACGCTGGCGCGGCTGGCCGGGCGGCTCGACGAGCTCGAGGGGAAGGAGCGGGAGGCGGGCATCGCGCTCCTGCGCGCCCTGGAGAGTCTCTTGAAACGCTGAAGCCGGGGCGCTGCCCCGGCTTCAGAAGACTGATCTTTTGTCTAGGGGTTGGCTTTCGGCTTGAAGCTGTGCCCCTCGACGTCCGGGGGCTCCTCGGTCGCGGCGGCGTACTTGTCCTCGGCCGCCTCCGGCTTGAGCACGTGCCCCTCGACGTCATCGCCGTCGTCCTGCCTGGCGGCTTCGGGCTCCGGCTTGAAACCCTCGCGATCTTCGGCCACAAGAAACTCCTTTCATGCCTCGATTCCTTTCCGACCACTAGACGGTCGTTGGCGGTCAAATCTTCCCACATGGATAGAAAAAGGCAAACGCGCGTGGGATGCTCCCCTAGTGAGCGGCGCGCTGAAGGACAGGTTCGGCGACGCTGCGCGGTCGTTCAGCCGCGTCTTCAAGAACCCGAACATCCGACGGCTCGAAGGGGCGTGGGCCGTCTCGATCATCACGTATTGGGCGTACGGGATCGCGCTGGCCGTGTTCGCATACGAGGAGGGAGGTGCTGCCGCGGTCGGGCTCGTCGGTCTCGTCCGCTTCATCCCCTCCGCGATCGCCTCGCCGTTCGCGGCGATGCTCGCCGACCGCTACCGGCGTCAGATCGTGATCATCGTGGCGGAGCTGCTACGCGCTTCCTTTGTCGCACTCACGGTTGTGGTCGTCGTCCTCGACGGCCCGTTCGCACTCGTGCTCCTGCTCTCGGCTCTGGTGGCGATCGTGAACTCGGCAGAAGGGCCGGCTGAGTCGGCGCTCCTGCCGACGCTCGCGGAGACTCCCCGAGAGCTGACAGCGGCGAATGTCGTCTCGAGCACGATCGAGAGCCTTGGCATCTTCGGCGGGCCGGCGATCGGGGGTGTGTTGCTCGCGGTGACGAGCCCCGAGGCGGTATTCGGCGCAGCGGCGGTTGCGTTCGTGCTGTCGGCGTTCCTGATCAGTCGGGTCCGCGTCGAGGAGCAGCCGGAGCGACCTGAGCAAACGGGCGGGCCGCTCCGTGAGTTCGCAGCGGGCTTCGTCACGCTCGCGCGCGAGCCGGGACTGCGGGTGCTCGTGGGGCTGCTGGCGGCGCAAACGCTCGTGGCCGGCGCGCTCAACGTCCTCATCGTCGTCTCCGCCCTGAGCCTGCTCGAGCTCGGCGAGGAGGGCGTCGGCTTCCTGAACTCCGCTGTCGGGATCGGTGGCCTTGTCGGCGCGCTGGTCTCGGCAGCGCTGATCGGCCGGCGGCTGACCTCGAACTTCCTCGTCGGAATCCTGCTCTGGGGCCTGCCGATCGCCCTGATCGGACTGTTTCCCGAACCGGTTCCGGCGCTGATCTTCCTCGCTCTGGTCGGGCTCGGGAACACGCTCGTCGATGTTTCGGCCTTCACGCTGCTCCAGCGGGCCGTCCCCGACGAGGTTCTGGCCCGGGTGTTCGGCGCCGTGCAGGGGCTGTGGGTGGGAGCGATCGGCATCGGCGCGATCGTCGCCCCGGTGCTGATTGCGGCGCTGGGCATCCGAGGCGCGCTGATCGTGACCGGCGCCTTCCTCCCGATCCTCGCGACGCTGCTCCGCCGGCGACTCTCGCCGCTCGACGAAGTGCCGATCCCGGAGCGGGAGCTTCAGTTGCTCCGTGGAATCGAGATCTTCAAGCCCCTCCCTCCGCCGGTGCTCGAAAGCCTCGCCCAGGCTCTGAGCCCGGTGCGCGTCGAAGCCGGACGCGAGGTGTTCCGCGAGGGCGAGCTGGGCGACCGGTTCTACATCGTCGCCGACGGCGAGGTCGAGATCGTCCAGGACGGCCAGGTCGTCAACCTGACCGGGCCAGGCGGGTTTTTCGGGGAGATCTCGCTGTTGCGGGACGTGCCGCGAACGGCGACGGTGCGGGCCAAGACCGAAGTCGAGCTCCGCGCGCTCGAGCGCGACGAGTTCATCGCGGCGGTCACTGGGCACGCCGCGAGCGCAGAGGCGGCCGACTCGGTCGTCGCGACCCGGCTCAGCTCGCTGCGTCCGGGCCTAGCTTCCGTCTGATCTCTTCGCGGGCCGCGTCGGTCTTCTCGAGGTCGAGCTCCATGGCGCTCAGAATCTCGGGCGTCTTCGTGAACTGAACGTCCTCGTAGCCGACGACCTGCAGGTTGTTGCCCCATGGGTCGCGGACGATGTTGCCGTGCACGTCGGCACCGGCCTCACGGGCCGCTGCGAGCGCCCGCTCCTTGTCGTCGACGACCAGCCCGAAGTGGCGATGATCGTCCGGTTCCTGCCGGCGTCCCTCGGCAAGCGCGATGAACTGATCGCCGATGTCGACGAACGCCATCCGGCCGGCCCGGCCCCGGAGCGTCAGCTCGAAGATGCGGCCGTAAAAGTCGAGCGCCTCCTCGACATTGCCGACCTCGAGCGCGACGTGGTTGATGCCGACGAGACGCGTCTTCACGGCTCGACTCTACGCCCGTAGGGTGGCAAGCGTGATCGTCTCGATGCACGTTTCGACGGGCGCCGTCGGCGGCTTGCTGACCGGATCTCGGGTTGGTGCGGCCTTGCTTGGGCCGGTCCTGCACGTTGTTTGCGACCGGCTTCCGCACCAGGACATCGCCTCGCGCCGGTTCGAGATCGCGAGCGGAGTGGGAGGGGTGCTCGCGCTGGCGATCGTGCGCGGGCCGTTCGACCCGACCACGATTGGGGCTGTGGCCTCGGCCGCGCCCGATCTAGAGCACGTGCTCCCTTTGCCTCGGCCCGGCGGCCGCAAGCTCTTCCCCAGCCACCGGAAGGCCGGCTGGCATCGCCCCGGCGGCGTGTCGGCGACGATTCAGTTGCTGGTCGCCGGCGTCCTGCTCGGCTCTGTACTCGCTACGCGATTCCCTTACCGGCCACCCTCGGAATCCTCACACGGCGCGGCTACGGTCGAGACGTGAGAACGATCCTCCTCGCTGCGCTGCTGCTGCTCGCAACGGCCTCCGCCGCCGCTGCTGCGAACGGCCCGATCGCGTTCGCCTCCGACGACGCCCTTTGGCGCCTCGACGAGGGCGTGGAGCAGCGGCTCCCGAACGGCGAAGGCGGTGGCTGGCCGGCGTGGTCGCCGGACGGGTCGCGCATCGCGTTCTCGTCCGTGCGCAGAGACGGCATCTGGGTGATGAACGCCGACGGCACGAGCCTTCGCCGCGTGACGACGAGCCCGTCGCTCGACCTCGAGCCAACGTGGTCGCTCGACGGGCGGCGACTCGCATTTTCCCGCAATGTCCCCGGGTACAAGACTGAAATCTTCGTCGTCGGCGTCGACGGGAAGGGCCTCCGGCGGCTGACGTCCAACCGCGGAGAGGACTTCGAGCCAGATTGGGCGCCAAACGGAAAGAGGATCGCCTGGTCCTTCGTTGCCTCGCGTGCCAACATCCCCTCGGGCATCTTCACCATGAATCCCGACGGGAGCGCCAAGCGCATCCGCGGCCAGGGGATCGCACCCGACTGGTCGCCGGACGGTCGGCGCTTCGTGTTCGTGCTTCGCGGGGAGCTCTGGACGGAGGCCGTCGGCGGCACCGACCGGCGGCGACTCCCGGTCGCGCCTGGGGCCGACGCTCGTCCCGAGTGGTCGCCCGACGGCACGCAGATCGCGTTACTGTCGAGTCAGGGGAGCGAGACCGCCCAGTACCGCCTGTGGCGCGTCGATTCCGACGGCGAGAACCGCCGCCTGCTGACGCCCGACCGCGAGAGCGTCTCCGCGCTTTCGTGGGCTCCGCGCTAAGCGCCCGCGTCAGACGCGCGTTACGCCGGCCTCGAAGCGTGAGGGCTAGTGCCGCCGCCTGTCGCTCGTATCTACGTTACGCGTACGGCGAGAGATCGACGAAGATGCTGTGCTCGTCGATCAGAGGACCGCCGCGGCGATAGACCGTGATGGCGGGGGTCCACTCGTCGACCTCGCGACGGTGGACCTCCTGCGCGACCGCGAGCGCGGCGTCCCACGGTACAACGAGTTCCGGGCCCTCATGCACCGCAAGCCCGTCGCGTCCTTCGCGGAGCTAACCCGCGATCCGCGCGTCGCGGGTGAGCTGCGGGACCTCTATGGCCACGTCGACCGGCTCGACACGATGGTCGGGCTGTACGCGGAGCAGCGGCCATCAGGATTCGCCTTTAGCGATACCGCCTTTCGGGTGTTCCTCCTCATGGCGTCACGGCGGCTCAAAGCGACCGCTTCTTCACGGCGGACTACACGCCTTCCGTCTACACGCCGACGGGACTCCGGTGGATCGACGACGCGACGATGTCGAAGGTCCTGCTTCGGCACTATCCACGGCTCGACTCCGTCATCCGATGCGACAACGCCTTCAGGCTCTGGCGTTAGCCTCAACGCAACTGCGTCAAGTCCTCTATCGAACGAGGACGCGAAGTCCACGAATCAGGTTGAGGCGCCACCGGTCACTCGAGAGGCGTTGGCCAGGGATAGAAAATGATGTGTACGACGAGGACTGCAAACGCTGCAAGAAAGAGGGCTCCCAGCCAGGGCTTACGAGCTTGCAAATGCGTGACCGTACGTGCAAAGCCCGGCCACGGAACGAACTCCCGTCCAAAGGCTGCGACGATCTCGGGGATGGCAACGGCGAGAGCAAGGATGCCCCACACGACGTATCCCCACGACCGAACGTCGGTCACTGTTGCTCCTTGAATTACTCCCAACGTAGTCACGGAGGTCAACTCTCAGAGCTGCGGTTTGGCCACGGGTAGAACACGATGCGGGCTGCCAGAACGACAAGTCCGCCCAGAATCGGGAGCGCGGTCAAGGGGATATCGTCCTGAAGGGTCCCGGCCGTCCTGGAGAGCGTCGGCCAGGGCGTGTCTTTGTCGTCGAATGCCGCCAGCGTTTCAAAGAGGAGCACGACGAGGGAGAGAAAACCCCAGAGCAGAAACCCCCATTTTTCTCTACCCGTCAGAGCCCCCGGCTTAGTTGACTGCTCACCCAACCACGGGTTTGGCACACTCATAGGCGACTGCTTCAACTCCGCCTCTGTTGCGGGTCGCACCAATAGATTCTGTGGCTTCATCGCGAGCCTCCCTCGTTGAGGTTGAGCAACGCCAGTCCTCGCGTTCGAGACAACGGTAAGAAGCTCCTGCCCATATGTCCTTCGCGCGTGTCACACAAGAAGCGTCAAACTCGCAACACAAGCGGTGGAGTTACTTGGCCGGGGGGTCCCAACCCGCAAGCGATTTCAGTCTGCGGAGGGAGATCTCGTTGGCGCCTCGAACTCGCTCAGCACAGCGCGAGCCTTCCGGGCTGAGACCACGTTTCCCTTTCGCTCGAACAGGTGGAGCGCGTTCTCGACGACCGGCTGCGCCTCGCCGGCTCGGCCGGCGAGCTCCAGGACCTCGGCCAGATCCATCAGTGCGCGACCTTGGCTGTTGAGGCCATCGGTCTGCTCTGCGAGCGCGACCGCCCCCCGAGCGAGCCCCTCGGCGGCCGCAAACTCATTGCGCCTCGCGAGGATCTTCGCGCGGACGGCGCGCCACGAGATCTGTGACGCCACGTCTGCCGTCGCGGCCAGTTCCTCGCTTGAGACCGTAAACCACTCCGCTTCTTCGAAGCGACCCTGGGCGTAGATCGCTCGAGCCAACTCCGCGGCAACCATCGAGAGCAGCCCGCGTTCACCCATCTCTTCGAGGGCGCTGTAGCCCTTGCCGAGCTCTCGTTCCGCAGCGGCGGGATCGTCGGCGAGCATCTCGATCTCGCTCGCGAGAAGTGAGAACCCGGCCAGCCAAACCCGAAAGCCCAGCTCCTCCGAGATGGCTCTTCCCCGAGCGAGGAAGTCGCGCGCGTCCTCGAATCGCCCCGACAGGGCATGAAGGCCGGCGAGACAGACGAGACAGGTCGACTGCACGACAGGTGCTTCCGCCGCGCGGTCGAGGATCACGCCGGCGCGGTGAATCGCCTCGGGCACGGGCGTCGAGCCGTAGTAGATCGCCATGGGCAGTCGCATTAGTGCGACTGCCGCTTCCCGCGCATCGCCAGCGCGCTCGGCGTGGGCGAGCGCTCGCTCGAGCGCTCGCTCGTGCTCTTCCCACTGGTTCATCATCCAGTGGACATCGGCAATCCGGCGCCAGGCCTTCGTTAGTCCGAGATCGTCTCCGAGCTCCTCGAGCCCGAAGAGTGCCCCTTCGGCGACGCGGCGGAGTTCGTTGACGCCGCGCTCGGGCTCGGTTAGCGCGCGAAGGAAGGCCAGCTCGAGCTGCGCATGGAGCTCGACGCGCTGGTTCTGGGCGGCGGCAGCAACCTCAATGGCCTCGGTCAGCACCTCATCGGCATCGGCGAACTCCCCAGCGAGGACGAGTGCGGCGCCCAGTTCGCCGAGGAGCTCTTCGCGCCCGAACACATCGGCTGTGAGGAGTGCCTTCGCACGACCGAGGAGGTTGGTCGCTGCGGAAACGTCCCCTCTCACGACGGCTCGCCGCCCAGCAGCGGCGAGGCGCTCCCTCGCCCGGGCCGCGAGATCGCGCGTACGCTCGTCGCCTTCGCCGAGCTCGCTCCAGTAGCGGGTGGCCTGCTCGAGGTGATAGCCGTGGATCTCTTCAACCTCGACCAAGCGCTCGCCGCGCTCTTCCTCGATCCAGAGGGCGAAGCGCTCGTGCATCGCGGCACGAACCCGCTTCGGAAGCCCAGCGTAAGCGGCGTCGCAAATGAGGAGATGGCGAAAGCGATAGGCCTTCTCGCCGGGCACCATGGAGCGGTCCGGCCGGATGAGCTCCTTCCGTACGAGGAGCTGAAGGTTCGTCCCGACTGCAGGACGTGCACTTTCAGGTGAGAGGTCGGCCACTGCTGCTTCCCAGAAGCGCATTCCGACGACCGCGGCCCGCTCGAGCACGCCCCGCTCTCCTGCGCTCAGGCGGTCGAGGCGCTCGGCGAGCAGCGCCTGAATGGTGGGCGGGATCTCGATCTCGCCCTCCCATCCTTCTCTCTCCGCGAACAGCGCGACCATCTGCTCGACGAAGAGCGGGTTCCCCTCCGCCGCCTCGAGGATCCCAAGGCGAGCGGGGGCGGGGAACTCGGCCTCGCCTCTCAGGTTGTCGATGAGGTCGCTCGACTGCATCTCACTCAACGGCTCGAGCAGGATGGACGTCGCGTTCAGCTTGCCGCCGCCCCAGTGCGGTCGCCGTTCGAGGAGCTCGGGGCGCGCTAGACAGACGAGGAGGACCGGACTGTCGCGCGTCCACTCTCCGAGGTAATCGACGAGGTCGAGGAACAGCTCCTCGCCCCAGTGGATGTCATCGAACGAGAGCACGACGGGCCGCGAGCGGGAGACCGACTCGAGGAGCCGGCGCATGGCCCAGAACGTCTCCTCGGTCGAGACCGGGTCGTTGCTGAATCCGACTGCGGCGGCGACCCGCTTGGCGATCATCTCCGCCTTGGGATCATCGGCGAGCACACCGGCGATCCGGCGTTGGGCCTCATCGGACGGCAACTCGCGATCGATCGACGCGGCCGCGCGTACGACATCGGCGAGCGGCCAGAAGGTAATTCCCTCGCCGTAAGGGAGGCAGCGGCCAAGCAGCACCGTGGCCTGGCCCTCGACCTCCGTCAGCAGTTCACGTACGAGCCGAGACTTTCCCATCCCCGCCGGGCCAAGGACCGTGAAGAAGTGGCCGGTCCCGACCGACGACGCTCGGCCGAACGCCTCGCGAAGCAGGGCGAGTTCACGCTTCCGGCCCACTAACTTCGCGTCGAGCCGGCGCTCGAACGCCGGTGCTCCGGTGAGCACACCGAGCAGCCGCCATACCGGGGCCGTCTCGGCCTTGCCCTTCAGCGAGAGGTTCTCGACGGGCTCAACGAGCGCGGCGTTGCGGACGAGTCGGTAAGTCGCGTCGCCGATCAAGATCTCGCTCGCGGCGGCCGCCTGCTCGAGCCGCTTGGCGACGACGACTACCTCGCCGGTGACGAAGTCCTGGTCGGCCGAGGGGTTGCCGGCCACTACCTCGCCCGTGTTGACGCCGGTGCGCACCGAGAGCCGGGCACCGTGCTCGCGCTGGAGGCGCTCGTTGAGCGCAGCCAGCTCCCCGCGCAGCTCGACCGCCGCCCGAACAGCCCGCAGGGCGTCGTCCTCGTGCGTGCGCGGGATCCCGAACACCGCCATTACTGCGTCGCCAATGAACTTCTCGACCGTGCCGCCGTGGCGTTCGATCACGGACCGCGCCTTCTCGAAGTAGGCCGTCTGGACGCGTCGCAACGACTCGGCATCGAGCCTCTCGCCGAGCAGGGTCGAACCCACCCAGTCGCAGAAGAAGACGCTGACGACCTTGCGCGTTTCCCGCGCCGGTGTGAGGCGGGCGCCGCAGGCCGGGCAGAACCGGGCTTCAGCCGGCACGTCCGCATTGCACGTTGCACACGCGGCCATGCCTTGAGTCTAGGACTGTCCGGTGAGAATTGTCCTGGAAATTGGGAGGGTCCCGCTGCAGCATGCAGCAGCCTTCCTCGACCATCTCGTCGGGCGGGACGGGCCGGCAGCGCCGGACACACTGCAGCGGCCCGGCCGTCGCCGAGGTCGAAGGTCTGTACCGAGGCGAGACTGTCGACGCGAAGTTCACGCGCACCGACGGCTGCGAGATCGGACGCTGGGACCGCCTCGCGTTCCTGTTCCCGGTTAAGCCGGGCTCGCCCTAGGCCGGGTCGCGGCGCTAGGGCCGCGGCGTTCCGCCCTCATGGCATCGACGGTGGGCGCAAGGACGTGGTTCGCATGTTCGGAGCCCTGCGCCGTGGTGGGTGGTCAGTTCCCCCAGAGCGGTCGAATCTCGATCGTCCCCATCTGGGCGATGGGGTGCCCCGCCGCGATCTCGACGGCCTCCTCCAGGCTGCCGCACTCGATGATGTCGAACCCGCCGACGGCCTCCTTGGTCTCGGCGAACGGACCGTCCGTCACGATCGCCTTCCCGTCGCGGACGCTGACAGAGCGGGCCCGGCGCGGCGGAGCCAGTTGGTCGCCGGTGACCCAGATGCCCCGCGCCTGGAGATCGTCCAGCCAGGGGAAGCGCTCCTCGTCCGAGGCGTCGGCCGGGTCGGGCTCGGTCTGGGCGTCCATCCTCTCGGCGTCCCAGCAGACCAGCAGCAGATATTTCATCGTCGCTCCTCTCGTCGTTCGCATCCAGCCTTACCTACGGACGACGAACGCGCCGGATCGAGATCGACACAACGACGCGCGGCGTAGCGACGGGGCTCAAATGGGCCGGGCAGATTCGAGCCGCGACCTTGGGATTAAAGTCCGGCCAAGCGAGCTGCAGCGTCTGTCCGCGGTTGAAAAGTGCTGCAAATTCCCCAAGACGCGGTTGCAGCAAGCGGAGTCAGATTGCGCCCTTTGGAGACAAGCCTTTACGCGCACCCGTACGCAGTCCGCCCTGGATTGCGTGACTGATTCATTGGCGATCGCGATTGTGGTCAAGTTCGTGTTCGCCTCGCCTCGCGCTCGAAGCTCTCCCAGCCTCGGCAGCCGCCCGTCGTTGGAGCTCCTGGAACAGGGGCTCGCGCGGAACGCTGCCCGACCGGGTCCGTAGCCAGCGCTTTGAGGCTAGCGACGCATCCAGCACGGACGACGTGGTTGGCGAGCCCGCGGGCTCGCTCGGCCTACGGCAACAGTCCGCAATCCCATCGGCCGCGAGCAGAGTAGCTTCCTGCGCTTCTCAGCTGAAGACGGCAGCGATACGGTTAGAGGCGCGTGATCCATCCCGTCAATCGCTCGAAACGAAGCGCGCCGTGACGGAGCCGGTCCGCGCACCGGTAGATCCTGACTACTCGAACCGTCGGGGCTTCGACGAGTGCTTCATTGGCATCGACGTCCGCCTGCCCGAGGTAGCGGCGGCCGGCAGACGCATCGACCCCGGCGGTGCTACGAACGAAACTGCCTCCATTCTCCGCTACGAGCACTTCAGCATCGCGATGAGCCCCTTGCGGAAGCTGGCCTACTACGTGGCCGTCAACATCGACGGTGCGCGATCAATCGACCTCGGCCCACGTGGAGACGACGTCTGGGTCTTCGACGAACGCATTCCCGAACAGCAGCAGATGGGGAACTGGCTCTACGACGACAACGACTTCGATCGGGGTCACCTCGTCCGGCGTCTCGACCCGGTGTGGGGTGACTCTCGAGAAGAGGCCCTGCGCGCGGAAGCCGATACCTTCCACTTCACGAACTGTGCGCCGCAGCATTGGCGCTTCAACAGGCGGCGGGAGTTCTGGCAGGGGATCGAGAGCTACATTCTCGACAACGTGAGCCTGCACGACTTGCGGATCTCGCTCTTCACGGGGCCAGTCCTTGCCGACGATGACCCGGAGATGGAGGGCACCCGGGTTCCACGCGACTACTGGAAACTGGTCGCGATGCGCAAGCAGGACGGCTCGCTTGCGACCGCGGCCTACATCCTCTCGCAGGCGGAGCTGCTTAGGGCTAGGCCTGAAGAATTCGTCTTTGGCGAGTACAAGACGTTCCAGGTGAGCGTGTCCGAGCTCGAGACTCGTTTGCGGCTGAACTTCGGCGAGCTCCGTCTCCACGACTCATTCGCCCGCCGCCAACGGGAGAGGGGCGTCGAAGCGCCAGAGAGGATCGAGCTACAGCAGCACGAGCAAATGATCGTCTAGACCCTTTGGCGGCTGAGTAGCCGCGAAGCGCGGAAAGGCCGGACCCTCTCGGTTGCGTTGGGGGGCCCTGGCCAGAAACGGGCTCCGGCCGACCCCAAGCAACTTGAGTTGGGGAAGCCATCATGCCGTGACGCGTGACCACGGCTGGAAGGCGTTCTCGACTCCGTGTAGGGCGGGCGCGACCTCGGGGTAGTGCCTGAGGAGAACGTCCCTCATGGTCGTCCTCTTTATCCAGTCGAGGCCAACCTGCGTGTAGACCTCCGGCCTGTAGTCGTTCGTGAAGAAGCGATCGCTCTTCAGGCGGCGAGACGCCATCAGAGCGAAGACACGGAATGCGGTATCGCTGAAGCCAAAGCCCTTCGGGAGGGGCTCCGCGTAGAGCCCGACCATGAGATCGAGCCGGTCGAGCTCACCGTAAACCTCGCGCAGCTCCTTCGCCACCTTCGCGCTGGAGGTCAACTCTTCGAACGAGCTCACGGGCCGACGGTGAAAGAGTTCACGAAACTCCTTGTAGCGGGGGACGCCGCGCTCTCGGATGCGCATGATGTCCATCGCGGCCAGGTCTATCGTCCCAGATCCGTCCGGGCGCTCGAAGTTTTGGAGGAACTTCGGGTAGTTGTGCAGCGTGATCAACCCCGGATGAGCACAACCGAATGAGTACAAGCTGGTGGGCATACCGAACTCGAGCAGCACCTCACGCGCCTTGAGGGCTCCCAGCTCGGGAAAGTCACGCGTGTCCATCGGCTTACCGTTCTCGAGCGAGAGGAACGTGAACTCGTCCGGCAGGAGCGGGTGCATCCTGTAGACCGCCACGAACTCCTCGGTCAACGAGTAGGGGACGCCGTGGTGGTCGGTCGGTGAGCCCGGAATCCCGCTCAGCACGTCGCTCTTGCCGAGTCGGCCGAACCGTTTCGTAAGACGCTCGCCCAACAGCCCGTACCAGTTAGCGTTCATGCCCTTGACCGTCGTCGGATGGGCGATGATCGCGGGTGTCCACTCGACGGTGTGAATCTTTGCCATGAGCGCGGCGTTGACAAGCCGCGCTTTGTGGTAGAGCTCGTCGTCGGTCGAGTTCGGGTAATCGCGCCGCAGCGCATCGCAGATGGCGTTGTGCTCGTGCATGAAGAGCGTGTGCAGGAGGCCGAGGCCGACCCAGAAGTTGCCGGCCACGCCGGAGAGGTCCTTCTCCTGCACGAGGTCGGCGGGGGGGAGACCGTCGGCTGCGAACCTCAACCGACCGCCATCGTCCCGGATCCGCGCGGCGAAGTCGTCGTTGGTTCCGTAGATCTGGGAGGCATCCCACCAGTGGCTATCCGATGTCAGAAAGGTGGGCGCCGAGCCGTCGCCGTTGCCACTCGGGTCTCGCTGAGTACGCTCTATCGTCATCGGCCGCTGCGGCCACGGGTCGTCGTCCGCAAGCGGAATCTCGAATGGCTTCGCCTCCTTGTCGAGCTCGTGGCTGAACCAGTCGTGCACCTCAAACTGGAGCCAGGCTGCAGCCAGCACGTTGACCGACTCGGCGGGGATGAAGCTCTCCCGGGTGAGAAGCTCCCGGCTGACGAAGCGGGGGCTCGGCTCGAGCAGGTCGGGCTCGCGCTCGGGAACTGTGCGCGCGAGCGGGACGTTGCGCCCGAAGCGAGTCTGCAGGCTCCCCATCGAGGGCTGCGCGACGTCGTTGTAACTCCCATCGATAGTCCGCACGTTCAGGTCCGATGGTGGCGACGGCGGCGGCTTGACGAGCCCCGTGTCGAAGAGGTTCTCCCGGCGGAGCTGCTTCCGGAGGTAGGCGATCGTGACCAGGCCCACGAGCTTCGGAAGCCGATCCCACCCGTATTTCCTGTCGAGCCCGGACGCGATAGCGGTGAAGAGGCCCATCCGAGTCGTAACCCTCCTTTCGGCTATGAAACCCCCTTTTAGCGACCAGGTCAACCTGACAGACTCAAGGACGTGGAGCTCGCACCGGGCATCCGGGCGATTGGCGGACGGGCAGGCGGCCGCGTGCATGCCTTCGTGATCGGCGAGGGCAACGACCTCACCCTGATCGACACGCTCTACGAGACGGACGGCCGGCTCGTCTTCGAGGAGATCTCGCGCCTCGGCTACTCAATCTCGGATCTCAAGCGAATCGTGCTCACGCATGCCCATCGCTCGCACTTGGGCGGCCTGGCGGAGCTGAAGCGGCAGAGCGGCGCCACCGTCTACTCGCATGAGTGGGAGGCGGACATAATCGCCGGCGAGCGCAAGGCGCAGGCGGTCACGATCCTCCCGCGACGCCCGCTTCGCGCATAC
>Ga0126313_10000602_pt1 | contig 17437 bp, 18 predicted proteins | sample Plot105A_FD_89954 | JGI IMG/M metagenome (GOLD analysis project Ga0126313, IMG submission 89954) | Serpentine soil microbial communities from UC McLaughlin Reserve, CA, USA - Plot105A | ecosystem: Environmental > Terrestrial > Soil > Grasslands | place: USA: UC McLaughlin Reserve, Lake County...
GCGCGCCATGAGTCGTCGCCGGTGAGGTCGGCGATCTTGTTCCAGTCCACGTCGTGCGGGTAGATCGTGATCATCGCGTGGTGCGCGGTGCACCCGCCGAGCGTCCCTGATCGCGGATAGAGGATCCCGTCGCGCGGCGCGACGAACTTGCTGTCCCGCTCCTGGCGAGCCTGGTTTTCGTAGTGACGGACGAAGAAGTCCCAGCGCAGGGTCTCGTCCTCCGTGGCGCGGCCGTGAAAGGCGGGCACCTGGTAGTGGTAATTCTCGTCGTCGCCGCCGGCCTCGAGTAGCAGGACCCGCTCGCCGGCGCGCGCGAGGTTTGCGGCCACGGGCCCGCCGCCGGCACCCGAGCCGACGACGACGTAGTCGAACTCCTCGACGGCGCTCAACGCAGCGTGCGGCGCGCGAGCAGCGCCAGCAGCGTGTTGGTCCCGGACAGCGCAGCCAAGCGAACGGCGGTCTTGGCCGGCAGCTCTCCGAGCAGCCCGCCGAGCGCGGCGGACACCGTATCGGTCGCGTGGATCGGAAGGGCTACGCGCACCGCACGCTCGCGCACGTACGCGTCTCGGGAGAGCAGCTCGGCGCCGATGATGACCGTGCGGATGCCGAAGAGCCGAAACGGGTAGTGCGCCGGCTTGTGCGCGTCGAGGTCGTCGCTCTCGGTGAGCGGCCGCGAGATCACGGAGGGCGCCACGAGCCCGAGCGTGCCGTTCGCGATCCGCACGAGCGCGAGCAGCACCCGCGCGCCGTCGCCAACCAGGCTGGCGCGGCGTCCAGTGTGGGAGACGGCGGCGCCCACGTCTCGATCGTACTTCCGCTGGCGCGCGCTTTTCAATCGTCGACGCCCGGCGGATTTACTTTGGCCGGCCGGCCGTGCGAAACTCGGCCTACCTCAGTCGTCGCCACCGCCGTATGGCCGACCACAACGACCCGAATTCCGTCAACTCGATCTTCTCGGACATCGACGTCAGCGCCGCCGACGTCTACGACATGTTCGGGTTCCCGAGCGCGGACCACACTGCCGGCGAGAGCGTGGTCGTCGCGCTCACCTTCGCCTCGGTACCCGAGGCCGGCGTGTTCGACCCCGACATGCTCTACCGGATCAAGCTCAAGACCCAGCCGCGCGTCGTGCGGCCGTCGAAGGAGGACCTGAGCCTCGGGACGATCGTCGACTACGTCGACGCCGTCAAGGACAAGTACCTCGGAGGCGTCAACCCGTCGGAGATCCGGGTCGTCGTCGACTCGACCAACCGGGCGCACGTCGACTTCGTCGACTTCCCCGGCGGCAGCTTCAGCACGGAGGTCGCAACCAACGAGGTCGTCGAGCTCGACGCTCCCGGGGGCCGTCGCATCCGCGCGTTCCTCGGCGGCCGCGACGACGCGTTCTTCAACGACCTGCCGGGCTTCTTCCGGTCGATCAACTACGCGCCGCAGTTCTACAACGTGCCCCACACGACGCCCGAGGTGCGCGAGCTCGAGATCCCGAAGACCCTGCTCGAGCTGGAGGGCAACGACCTCTTCAACTTCGACCCGGAGAAGCCGCGCCACGGACGGGGCGTGAAGCTCGACCTCCCGCCCGGCCCGTGGAGGTGGGAGGGCGACGGCTTCGCCAGGGACAAGGACGGCAACTACCGCTTCGTCTACAGCGGCGAGGACGCTCAGTCGGGGATGAACGTGAACGCGCTGATCTTCGAGCTGCCGCTCGCCTTCCTGACGGAGATCCCGGACGAGGAGCGGGTCGTCGCCGCCTGGGGAGAGAGCTGGGTGCTCAAGGCCTCGAGCAAGATCGAGACGATTCCGGACAACCCCTTCTGGCTCGAGAATCCGCTTGGGGTGCTGAAGTCGATCGGGCGCGACGACGAGCTCGACCGCTACAAGCTCGTCGACACGGTCGGCCAGCCGTTCGCCGACGCCGGTCTGAGCGAGCGTGAGGACAGCCGCCAGCTGGGCGCCAACAACTTCTGGCTCGCGCCCGTCTTCGTCCGGCGGCTTGCGCACCTGGGCTGGGGGTTCGGGCCGTCGATCTCGGCGCTCGGCCTCCAGACGACCTTCGACCACGACGACTCGCCCGTCTCCGTGCACAAGAGGTACGACTCGGCGCTCGCGGCGTTCCCGCGCACGCGCAAGACGCTGTTCCAGGGCCTGCGCATGCCGGACGAAAGCTGGAACCCGCGCGGGCTCGACATCCCGCTGCGCCGTGCGTTCGAGATCTTCATCCCGAACGTCTGCGCGATCGACATGGACACGACGGGCACGTGGCCGTTCGGCCGCCGGCTCGAGGACCAGGTCGCGACGCGCTTCCTCGCGCTCTTCCTCGACATGGAGGCCGGGAACGACCTCGAAACCCTTGGGCGCCAGGCGCTGTGGGATGCCGCGCCGATCGAGCCGAAGACACCGCCCAACCCACTGGAGAACGACAAGCCGTTCCTCGAGACGTTCCCGTACCTGGCCGCGCCCTGGTAGCCACGGTCGCGCAGCTGACGGATTACGCCGTCGAGGTCGCGCGGCTCGAGGCGGACCTCGCTGCCCTCGGCCGCGCCGTCGAGGACGCCGAGTCGGCAACGACGCTGGGTTATCGAACGTATGAGCTCGCTTCGCTGCGAGGCGAGCTCGCCGACATCGAGCGGGCGGACGCGCTCGTGGACGACCTGCTGGGCCGGATCGGGCCGTGGCCCGACCTCTGCGTGCTCAAGGCGACGATCGACGTGAAGCTGCACCGCGTTGGGAAGGTCCGCGGCCGGCTCGATCTCGTTGCGGGCCTCGCGGAGACGCCCGACGGTCGCCGCCAGCTCGCCGACGTTGCGGTCCAGGAACGTCGGTGGGACGACGCCCGCGCGTTCCTCGCGGGCCTGACCTCCTCGCAGGATCTCGCTCGCCTCGCCGAGGTGGAGCGGCTGCTCGGCGTGTACGACGAGGCGGATCGACTCTATGCGGAGGCCGAGGACGAGCTGACGGCCAAGCAGATGCGCTCCTTCGCCTGGCTCGAAGTGCAGCGAGGGGCGCTCGACGCCGCCCGCGGGCGGTACGCCGACGCACGCGCCCATTACGACCTCGCCGAGCGGGCGTATAGCGGCTACTGGCTCGTCGCGCAACACGTCGCTGCGCTGCGCGCGGCGGAGGCCAGCCGCGACGAGCTGAGCTGAGCTCGCCGTGCTCGCGAAGGCGTTCGCGGCGTTGTGCTCGGCGGTCGACCGCCGGGTCGGCTGGGACCGGTTGCCGAGCTGGGCTGGGCTCCCCGTTCTCATCGGTCTCCGATCGCGACTCCGCGCCCGCAACCTCTACGACACTGGGCTCGTCAAGGAGCCCCCCTCGGCGCCGCTCGACCTCAGCGTGCGCACCGTCGACGGGAGTTACAACGATCTCGAGCAGCCGGCGATGGGGAGCGTCGGGACGCGCTTCGGCCGCAACATCCCGCTCGAGCGCAGTCACACCGACGCCGATCCGCTCGACCCGAGCCCGCGTCTCGTCAGCGAGGAGCTGCTCGCGCGGCGTCAGTTCATACCCGCGACGACGCTGAATGTCCTCGCCGCGGCGTGGCTCCAGTTCGAGGTACACGACTGGTTCAGTCACGAGACGGACAAGCAGGCGCCGCCGTTCGAGCTCACGCTTGCCGACGACGACCCGTGGTCGGAGCGGCCGATGACGATCCCCCGCACCCAGCGCGACCCCGCCTCGGATCTCCGCGAAGGCGAGCCGCCCGTCTTCCCGAGCTACGACAGCCACTGGTGGGACGGCTCGCAGATCTACGGAACGGGCGACGAGTACGCGCGCCTCGTCCGCACCGGAGAGGACGGCAAGCTGAGGCTCGACGAGACGGGCCTGCCGCCGCCGGACCTCGATCCGTACCTCGACCCGCCGGGAATTCGCGGGAACTTCTGGCTCGGTCTCGCGCTTCTGCACGGCCTGTTTATGAAGGAGCACAACGCGATCTGCGACCACCTTCGGCGCGAGTACCAGACCCGGACGGACGCGCAGCTCTACGACCGGGCTCGGCTCGTCAACTCCGCGGTCATGGCGAAGATCCACACCGTCGAGTGGTCACCGGCCGTGATCGCGCACCCGACGACGATCCGCGCGATGCACGCGAACTGGCACGGCCTGGTCGGCGAGCGGGTTCGACGCCGCTTCGGGCGGCTCGGCGACGGCGAGGTGCTGACCGGCATCCCGGGCTCGCCCACCGATCACCACGGCGTGCCGTTCTCGCTGACGGAGGAGTTCGTGGCCGTCTACCGGATGCATCCGTTGCTGCCCGACGACTACGTCCTCGCGCCGCTCGGCGGCGAGCCCGAGACGTACGCGTTCGACGACATCGGCTCACTGCGCTGGCGTGAGCGGGTAGCCCAGGTCGGTGCTGCGGGTGCGCTGTCGTCGCTCGGCTCGGCGCCTCCGGGGGCGATCGTGCTGCACAACTTCCCGCGCTTTCTGCGGGAGTTCAGGCCGGCTCCGGGTGAGCCTGTGCTCGATCTCGCCGCAGTCGACGTGCTGCGGATCCGCGAACGCGGAGTGCCGCGCTACAAGGAGTTCCGGCGCCTCTTCCATCGCCGGCCCGTGGGCTCGTTCCGGGAGCTGACGGGCGACCCGGCGACAGCGGCGGAGCTCGAGCGCGTCTACGGGCGCGTCGATCGGCTCGATCTCATGGTCGGCCTCTACGCCGAGCCGCGGCCGAGGGGATTCGCGTTCAGCGACACCGCCTTCCGCGTGTTCATCCTGATGGCCTCCCGGCGGCTGAAGAGCGACCGCTTCTTCACGACCGACTTCACGCCCGAGGTCTACACGCGCGCCGGTCTGGAGTGGATCGACCGGACGACGATGGTCTCCGTGCTGCTGCGCCACCATCCCGAGCTCGCGCCGCTGCTCGGCCGGGTGACGAACGCGTTTACTCCGTGGCCAGCGCCGCCACGAGCTGCGGCGAGCCGGTACTGAGCAGCAGCGTCCGCGTCGCATCGACGTCGGACGCCGCCCCGCGGGTATTCATCCGAGCGAGGAACTCGGGATGCTCCCCGAGGAGATACGCGACCTCGTCTCCGAACCGGTCGACCTGATCGTCCCGCCCACGCGTGCGCGGGCCGAACAGCGCAGCGATCCGCTCGTCGGCCTCTCCCGGCTCCTCGGCGCCGAGTGCCGTCTCCAGCATCATGCGAGCAGAGGCAGGAGGCGCCTCGAGCCCGGCGCGTGGGGTCGGAAGCGAGGCGGGTAGCGAGAAGTCGAGCACCTTCTTCGCGTCCACGATCCCGACGCCGTACTTGCCGTCGTTCCAACCGGACGGCTTCCTGGCTCCGTGGTTCTCGATCACGTGGACGAAGAGGCGCCGCATGTTCTCGTTGCCGTACTTCTGTCGCAACGCCGCGGCGCCGTGGTGCGCGAGCCAGAGGGCGGCGATTCCGGCCAGGTTCGCCACGCCGTACGAGGTTCCAGCGCTCGGGTGGACGCTCGGCGGCGACGTCTGCGGAAGCCTCGGCACGAACACGTCGTCCGCCGGCGCGCTGACGAGGATCTTCGAACCGCGTGCCGAGCCCCACCAGGCCTTGTCGTCCCGAGTCGAGCCGCCCACCGCGATGCAGTTGCGGTACCGGGCGGGCGCGACGACGGGCTTCGGCAACAGCCCGAGCTTCGCGGCCTGGCCGGCCCAGTTGTAGTTCCCTGCGGCGGCCATGACGATCGTGCCAGAGGCGACGGCGGCGTCGATCGCCCGCTCGAGCACGCTCGTGACCAGGATGCCGCCGAGGCTCATCGAGATCACGTCGCACTTCATCCGGGCGGCGTACTCGACCGCCCTCGCCACGCCCTCCGCCCGCACGAGCACGACGCTCGTGGTCGCTCGCAGCGGCAGCAGCCGCGCCTCGGGAGCGACGCCGGTCACCTGACCGGCCTCGCGGCCGACGATCACCGAGCCGGTGCGCGTGCCGTGGCCCTCGGGGAGCTCGGACGGATCCATCGGGTCGCGCGCGTCGTCGTCGTTGGTCACGAAGTCGCGGTCGCGGTCGAGATCGAGCGCGGCCACGTCCAGTTCGACGCTGTCCGTGTAGCCGGTGTCCGGGTGACCGACCACGACGCCGGCGCCGCGTGCCTTCGCCCACGCGGCCTGCGCGTTGATGGCTCCGAGGCTCCAGCGGGGGTCGACGGCCGCTCGGGTCGCCGTTGCTTGCGGCGGCGTGGGTTGCGTGTACGCACGCCCGAAGATGCTCGACTCCAGGTCCGGCCGGACGAGGACGTCCGGCGCGGCGCGTGCGCGGAGGTGGTCTTCCAAGCGGTAGGCGGCGTCGAAGGCGGCACGTGGAAGGGTCGCGGCGTTCAGGCGGCCGCAGATCTCGTAGAAGCCGCCGAGCGCAGAACCGGCGCTCTCCGGGAAGACGGGCTCGACGCTCCAGCGCTGCCCGGCCGCGTCGACGCGGAGCACCTCGTCGGCCGCGTTCTGAACGAGCGCGCCGGTCAGCACGGCTGGCGGGCCCTCGGCGATCAGGTAGACCGGAACGCCGCGGGGGTCGGGCTTGGCGGCAAGCACGTCGTACACGTCGGCGCGCCAACTCTCTCGCGCCGTTCGACCGCGGTCAAGCCGGGCGGCGAAACGGCGTACTGCGCGCGGCGATCGCGGCCATCGCGAGCGCCGAGCCGCCCGCGAGCTGGAAGGCGAGGTCGGTGCCGCCGACCTGGATCAGCCAGCCGATCAGCGGCCCGCCCGCGGGTGCGAGCCCGTGGAACGCAAACAGGTACAGGCTCAGCACCCGGCCGCGCAGGTGGTCGGGCGCGCTCAGCTGCAGCAGCGAGTTGGAGTTCGCGCTCCAGAGCGTGAAGCACATCCCGGCGACGAGCAGGAACCCGGCGCAGGCGGCGACGGTCGACTGAGGCGCGACCATCAGCATCGCGGCGCCGAAGCCCGTCGTTCCGAGCACGAGCACCTTCCAGCTGGCGCGTCCGAGACTGGCCGTCGCGAGAGCGCCGAGCAGCGCCCCGACCCCGAATGTCGCGGAGAGGAGCCCGAAGACCTCGGGGCCGCCGTGCAGCTCGGAGGCGAGCACCGGGAGGATCACGCCGTTGTTCACGCCGAGCGTGCCGACGACGAGAACTAGCAGGAGCACGAGGCTGACTCGCCGGTCGGCGCGGGCGAACGACAGGCCTTCGCGGACCCCCTTGACGAAGGTCGGCCGCTGCTCGGGGCGCTCGACCGGGTGCAGCTCCCTCGTGTTCATCAACAGCAGCGCCGCGAGGACCGCGGTAAAGCTGACGGCGTTCAGGGCGAAGCAGGCGCCCACGCCGACGGAGGCGATCAGCACACCGGCGATGCCCGGGCCGACGACGCGCGAGGCGTTGAACACGCTCGTATTGAGCGCGATTGCGTTCGGCAGCTCTTCGCGGCCGACCATCTGGTACACGAGCGCGTGGCGTCCCGGGCTGTCGAAGACCTGCGCGATTCCGGCGAGCAGCGCGAGGAGGTAGACCTGCCAAACCTGCGCGGAGCCCGAGAGCGCGAGCGCGGCGAGCGCGACCGACACCGCCATGGAGGCTGCCTGCGTCGTGATCACGAGGCGCCGGTTGTCGATCCGGTCGGCGAGCACGCCGGCGAACAAGACGAATGCCGTCTGGGGCGAGAAGCGGCAGAAGGTCAGGATCCCGACGGCGAGCGGCGAGCGTGTCAGCTCGTAGACGAACCAGGCGAGCGCGACGTTCTGCATCCACGTCCCGCTGACCGAGATCACCTGCCCGGTGAAGAAGAGCCGGAAATTGCGGTGCTTCCTGAGGCTGACGAAGGTCCGCTCGTTGAGCGCGAGGAGAGCCGCGCTCACAGGCGCTCCTCCTCCACGAGCAAGTCGGCGAGCGGCTCGATCGCGTTGTAGACGGCCTCGAGCTTCTCCGGCGGCAGCCGGTTCAGGCGGGCGGCAAGCCATGCCGTCCGGCGCGTCCGGACTGCGCGCAGGATGCGGTCGCCCTGCTTGGTCACCCAGAGCGCCTGCCGGCGGCGGTCGAGCGGATCGTTGGTACGGCGTACGAAGCCGGCCTTCTCGAGCCGCGCGACGGAGACGGACATCGAAGCGGGCGCGATCCGCTCGCGAGCGGCCAGCTCGCGCACCCCGATTCCCGGCGACTTGCGGATGATGTTCAGGAGCGCCGCCTGGTAGCCGGTTACCCCGAAGGCCGCCGTCTCGCGCCGCAGCTCGCGGTTGAGCTTGAGCAAAACAGGCCGCAGGTGGCGAGCGACCTCAGTGGAAGAAGCAAACGGGAGAACGTCCTCGGACATCGTTAGCCATGCTAACGAAAATCGTTAGTCGCGCTATCAATCAGAGGCGCCGCCTTCGCGCCGGCGAAACCATGCCCGCAATCCCGCGTTCTTCAGGTTTTTCTGAACGGGCCGTCGCCGCAGCGACGGCCCCCAGACCCGGAAAGGGGAGGGGCGCCCCGACCCCCCGGGGAGGCGCCCCACCATGAGGAGGAAGGCCGGGATGCCGCACCTGCGCGGCCTCACGCGCAGAAACCCGGTTCCGAGATGAGAGATGCCTCGACCGCAAGAACCTTGCGGTCTGGTCTACGAGGTTCTTATAGCCGCGGGAAGCTAGCCGGAGAGCGCCGCGACGCGCTCCTCGCGCGCGCCGCGGTAGTCGTCGCCCAGTGCGTCCTGAAGCTTGCTTTCGAGCTCGCCCGACGCAGCCAGCTCCTCGACGATGTCGGCGCCGCCGAGCAGCTCGCCGCGGACGAAGACCTGCGGGATCGTCGGCCAACCCGAGATGGAGGACAGTTCCCGCCTGAACGAGGGGTCGGGGAGGATGTCGACGGCCGTTACCGGTGCGCCGGCGAAGCGCAGGGCTTCGAGTGCCCGCTGCGAGTTGCCGCACATGACGAAGCTCGGGCTGCCCTTCATGAACAGCGCGACCGGCTCGTTCTCGATGATCTCCTCGATCTGCTCACGCAGGCTCATGAAACCCCTTTCGTCTTGATGCGCAACTCGTGGATGGTCCCGTCGGCGAGCGGCTCCTCGAGCGCCGCATAGACGAGCTTGTGCTGGTCGACGAGCGAGAGCCCGTCGAAGCGCCCCGACGCGACGGTCACCTGGAAATGGTCGCCGCCGCCGGTGCGGTCGATGACGAAAAGCTCCTGCGCGTCCGGAAACGCCGACGCGAGCAGCGCTTGCAGTGTGCCGGAAGGGGCCACGCGGCCATCGTAGCCGCGTGGCCCAAGAGCGCCGCTAGCGGTACCGGAAGACGATGCGGCCACGATCGAGGTCGTACGGCGAGAGCTCGACCTTCACGCGGTCACCCGGGAAGATGCGGATCCGGTAGCGACGCATCTTTCCGGCCGTGTAGCCGATCGTCTCGTGTCCGTTGTCGAGCGCGATGCGGAACATGCCGTTCCGGAGGGCCTCGGTGACCTCGCCCTCGAACTCGATCTTCTCTTCGCGTTCCGGTATCGCTCTCTCCTACGACGTCGGGACGACGTTCGTGGCCTCGGGGCCCTTCGTGCCCTCGCGGACCTCGAACTCGACCTTCGCGCCCTCGGTCAGGGACTTGAATCCGGTTCCCGCGATGTTGGAGTGATGGACGAAGACGTCCTTGTCACCCTCGTCGGGCGAGATGAAGCCGTAGCCCTTTGCATCGTTGAACCACTTGACGGTGCCGGTTGCCATCTGGGGTTACCTCCCCTTCTTCGTGTACGAACGCAGTCAGGGAGGTCACGAGGACTACCGCCGAACAAACGCTCTTGAACGGCGCGGAGTGTAGCGATCGGCACGACAACGCGAAGCCCGCCCCGAGGAGGAGGGCGGGCTTCACTGTCCGGAGAGAGAGAGAGAGAGAGAGAGAGAGAGAGAGAGAGAGAGAGAGAGAGCGGGGAGAGCTTTGTCCTAGTCGGCGTCGGGTGAGACGACGGTGACGACCTTGCGGATTTCGCAGTCCGCGTTGACGACGTCCGTCTCAGCCGAGTTCAGCCACACGACGTCGCGGCCGTCGCCGCAGTTGATCGTGTCGGTCATGTCGTCGTTCGCGAGCGCGTGCAGCCGGTCGTCGCCGGGACCGCCGTTCTCGGTGTCCGCGCCGCGTCCGACCCAGAGGCGGTCGTTGCCGTCGCCGCCGTCGACGACGTCATTGCCGTGGCGTCCGCGGATCAGGTCGTTGCCTGCCCCGCCGTTCAGCGTGTCGTTGCCGGGGCCGCCGACGACGTAGTCGTTGCCGTTTCCAGCGTCGACGGTGTCGTCGCCCCAACCTGCCCAGATGCGGTCGTTGCCGCCGAGCGCGGTGACGATGTCGTTCCCGCCGCGAGCGACGAAGCGCTCGGCGGCGTCGCTGCCGTTGAGCACGTCGGCACCTCTGGTGCCCTTGTGCGTGACGAGGCGGTGTGCGGTGGCCGCGCCGACCACCGTTGCCCCCAAGAGTGCGACCAATCCGATCACGATGAGCTTGGCCTTCACGTCGATGACCTCCTCGGGAAGCTTTGCTTTCGGACTATCCCCAGCGCCGATTAGCTGGTCGTGCGCGGTCTGCAAAGGTTGTGTAAGGGCAGCCTCGGGCAGACTTCCTCGCGATGCCCGGCCCTTTGGACATCCTGCGGACGATCGGCGACCAGTTGCGGCGTAACCCGGCCTCTGAGCCGGCGGTCGACTGGGTGACCGAGCAGTTCGGAGCGCTGCGTCGGCCCGAGCAGGGGCGCGACCTCGGCGAGCTCCAGGCCGAGCTGGACTCGCTCGTCGGGCTCGCGACCGTCAAGGAGCAGGTGCGTGCGCTCGTCGCCTTCCTCCAGGTGCAGGCGCGTCGTAAGGAGGCAGGTCTCCCGGAGGTTGCGACCGGGCAGCACCTCGTCTTCCTCGGCAATCCCGGGACCGGCAAGACGACGGTCGCGCGCCTGCTCGCCGAGATGTATCGCGCGATGGGGCTGCTTCGGAGGGGCCACCTCGTCGAGACGGACCGCGCCGGCCTGGTCGGGCAGTTCGTCGGCACGACGGCGCTGAAGACCGATCGCGTGATCCGGCGGGCGCTCGACGGGGTCCTCTTCATCGACGAGGCGTACGCGCTCGCGCCGGAGGGTGCGTACCACGACTTCGGGCCCGAGGCGGTCGAGACGCTGCTGAAGCGGATGGAGGACTACCGGCACCGGCTGGTCGTCATCGTCGCCGGGTACCCGCGCCTGATGAACGCGTTCCTCGACTCGAATCCCGGACTGCGCTCGCGCTTCTCGCGCGAGATCGTCTTCCCCGACTACTCGACGCGTGAGCTCGTCGCGATCACGGGCAAGTTCGCCTCCGACCACGAATACGTTCTCGGCGAAGGCGCTGCAGAGGTCCTGCGGTCGGTGCTCGAGAGCGCGGTGCGGGGCGAGGGGTTCGGCAACGCGCGCTTTGCCCGGACACTGTTCGAGCAGTCGCTGAACGCGCAGGCGCTGCGGCTCCACGAGAGGCTCGACACGGCCGGCCCAGAAGACCTCATGACGCTGAACGCCGACGATCTCGCTGCGGCTGCGAGGGCGCTCGGCGAGGAGCCTGCGCGCTCGCCGCGCTGGCGCCGCCGACGAGCCTCCTGAGTCAAAAGGCCGCGCTGCGGGAAAGACTGCGACGAAATGGCTCGCGCACGGCGTATTCGCGAAGAGGAGGTGGCCGGTCCGGGTGGGCCTCCAGTTCCGCCGCCGTGGTACCGGGACATCTGGCCGTGGCTGCTCGCGCTCGGGCTCGTGGTGCTCGGGATCGTCGGCGGGTACTTCGCGTACGAGGCGTACCAGGACAACCACGACGACGAGCCTGAGGTGGTGACCGTCACGACGACCGAGAGCGAGACGGGCACGACCACCGGGACGACGACGGCCGAGACGACGACCGCGGAGACGGCGACGACTGCCGAGGAGCCGCCTCAGCCGGTCACGGTTCCGGACGTCCAGGGCCAGACCTATGTCCAGGCAGGCTCGGCGATCGAGGGACTCGGGCTCGTCGCCGACTCGTATCCGGTCGCCTCGACGGAGACCCGCGGAACCGTCGTCGCACAGCGGCCGGCCGCGGGGACGCAGGTGAAGGAGGGCGACACGGTGCGAAGCAACGTCGCACTCGGTGGGGGAGAGCGGCGGACTCGGAAAGTGCCCGACGTGACGGGGCCGCAGGCGTCGGATGCGCGCGCCACGCTCCGCACGGCGGGTCTGACCGTGCGGACGCAATACCGGCAGCCTCCTTCGCCGGAGGAGGAGGATGAGGTGCTCGCGCAGTCGCCGGCGCCCGGCGCGAGCGTGTCCGACCTGACGCAGGTGACGATCTTCGTCGGCCGGTCCTAATACGGCCGGCGGACCAGCAACTCGGCGTTCCGGTCGAGCGGCGTGCCTCTTCGGTCGTCGCTGCCGTCCTCGCCGGTTTCCGCCTGCGGGTCGTTGAACGCGAGCTCGCGGGCGATCGAGGCGAGGCGCGCCACCTCCGCCGGCGGGAGGACGCCGCGGATCGGCTTGCGTGGGCGCCCGGGTCTCGGCGGGGCGGCGGTGTCGACGACGTAGGTCACGATCGAGAGCGTGCCGTCTCCGTTGTCCGTGAGCGAGATCACGCGGCTCTGCTGGGGCCAGTCGATGTGCGACGCAGTGACGATCTCCCAGAAGGTCCCGTGCGGCTCGATCCGGTTGCGGTGCTCGTGGCCGACGACGTAGGCGATCACGCCGCGATGGCGGCGGAACAGGCAGCGGAGCGGCTCCGGGGCCGGGCTCTCGCACGGGCCGAGCCCGTAGTGGACGGGCGCGGCGCCGCTGGAGGGGCCCTGGTTCATCGTCCGGAGCGAGTGGTGGCCGACGACGACGACGAGCTCGCGCGCCGCCTCGGCCGCCTCGAGCCGGTCGTCGAGCCAGCGGTACTGCGTCTCGTCGAGGTTTCCGTTCGGGCCGTTCTCGGCGACAGTGTCGAGCGCGACGAAGCGCACGCCGCGCTTGGGGCTGAAGGTGTAGTAGCCCTCGCCGCCGGCGACATTTTCGGCGGAGTAGCCGTGTCCGACCGGCCGGCCGCGCGTCCGGAAGTGCTCTCGCATGTAGCGCGTCTTCGTCACGAGCACGCGCGCGCGGTCACGGGGGACGGTCCGGTACAGCCGTTTCGGCGTCTTCGGGTCGGCGAGCGTCTGCAGGACGTCGCCGTAGAGGATTCGGATCAGCTGCTCCCGCTCGTCGCCCTGGAGCTGGCGGTCGGCGATCAGCGGCCGGATCAGGCCCCAGGCGCGGTCCGAGAGGTCGGCGACCTTCTTGCAGCCGGCGGCGACCTCGCTGAAGAACGCCGTCGGCGCCAGGTTGCCCTGCGCGAGCGCGTCGTGGTTGCCGAAGACCGAGTACCAGGGCACGTCCAGCCCGGGCGAGCGGAACGGCATGTTCATGCGCTCGAACAGGCCTGGGTAGTCGCGAAGGGCGTTCGAACGCCGCGCGCGGCGGCGGTTTACGGCCTGTGAGCCCGCGTAGCCCGGGCCGTCGCCGCTACGGTCCGGCTCGTAGTAGCGGCCGCCGCCGCGCACGCCCGCGTAGCGCGGCGCGCTTCGCTTCGAGCGACAGGTGCCGCGCCGGCCCGAGTCGGGATTGACGAGGCCGCCGTCCATCACCTCGATGAAGGCCCGCGTCTCGTTGAGCTGGACGTTGTCGACGTTGTCCCCGGTCGTCATCACGAAGTCGAGATCGAGCTTCCTGAGCGCGCGGACCTGCTCCGCGAGGACCTGCGGCATCAGGCCCTCGTCGGGGCGGTATGCGGCGCGCTCGAAGACCTCGCCGATCTTGTCGACGAACTCGACGCGGGCGGGCGACTCCTCGTCCATCAGCTGCGTGTCAGTGACGTGGCCGAACGTGACGAGCGCTCGGTTCGCGCGACCCGGATTCGCGGGCGCGAGGTCGGTGCGCGTGGCGAAGCCTTCCCGCGTCCCGAACTCGAGGCGGTTGTCCGCGTTGGTGTCGAGGATCGTCGGCTGCGCCCGCGGAAGGCCGGCGCCCGCGGCCGCGACGAGAATCGCGGCGGCGAGCGTCATCCCCCCGAGCACCTGCTTCACGGAGCGATTATGTGCCCGTGCCGGTTCGTCGTCTCGCCGTCATTGCGATCGCGGGGGCCCTGCCGCTCGTCGCCGCGCTCGCCGGCCTGCTCTTGCTTCGGGATGCTGACGCGACCCCCAACTACCGCGGCTCCCGGCCGCCGAGCGGCGTGAAGGCAGCGGACTTCCGGCTGCGGAGCTACACCGGGCGCGAGGTGAGGATGAGCTCGCTTCGTGACAAGGTCGTCGTGCTCACGTTCCTCGACGCGCAGTGCAAGGAGTCGTGTCCGGTGATCGCGGCAACGGCTCCGCGCGCGCTCGCCGGGCTCGACGCGAAGGAACGCGGTCGCGTGGCCTTCCTCGCGATCTCCACGGACCCGCGTGAGGACACGCCGGCCGCGGTCCGCAGTTTCCTCCGCCGGTACCATGCCGAGGGCGCGCTCGACTACCTGATCCGACCGGCGTCCGCTGTGCGGCGCACGTGGCGCGAGTACGGCGTGATCGCATCCGAGAACACCGGCTCGGACACCATGCACTCCGCCCCGGTGCGCGTGTATGCGCCCGGTGGGGAATGGGTCTCGAGTCTCGGCGCGGGCTCGGACCTGTCTCCGCGGAACCTCGTGCACGATATTCGAGTTGCAAGCGACGCGAACTGAGCGGGTGATTTCCGCGCGCGTGTTCAGCGGAGCAGAAAGCCGGTCCCCAGCGGATCGTCCGCAAGGAGCACGAACTCGTGCCGCCCGGTCAGGTGCGCGCTTCCGGCGACCTCGGTCACGACCGCAGGCCGGTCCGCCACGGTGGTCTCGTCGACGACCCGAGCTTCGAACTCCGTTCCGACGATGCTCCGGTGGAGGAGGAGGTCGCCGGTGCCAAGGCGCCCTTGCCGATGCAGGATCGCCAAGCGTGCCGACGTGCCGCTGCCGCACGGAGAGCGATCGACCTCGCCGTCCGCGAACACGGTCACGTTGCGCTGGACGAGCGGCTGCCCGCCCTCGTCGGCGAAGAAGATGACGCCGTAGACGTCCCGAAGCTCCGGCTCCTGGGGATGGGCGATTTCGTGTTGGCTTTCCACGGCGTGCTTGAGCTCGCGTCCGAGCTCGATCAACGACGGCAGGTGGCTCGGCTCGACGTCCAGACCCGCCGAGCGAGCATCGACGCTCGCGTAGAACGCACCGCCGAAGGCAACGTCGACGGTCAGGTCACCGCGGCTCGTCGGCACCGCGATTCGCTCGAGCTGGACGAACGAAGGAACGTTCCGGAACCGGGCCCGTTCGACACGGCCGTTGTGAACGGACGCCGTTACCGGCAGCGTCCCGGATGGGACGTCGATCGTGAGCTCGGCTTCGGGCGCACTCGCGGGAAGCACGCCGTGTTCGATCGCGTAGGTGGCGAGCGCGATCGTCCCGTGCCCGCAGGCGGTGCTGAAGCCGGCGTTGTGGAAGAACAGGACGCCGAGGTCGCTCCCTTCGGCGACCGGGTCCGTGACGAAGCAGCCGTACATGTCCGCGTGGCCGCGCGGCTCGTTGACGAGCAGCGCGCGGACGTCGTCCAGATGCTCCTGCGCGTGCCGGCGCTTCTCCAGGATCGTCGCGCCGGGGATGGGGTCGACTCCTCCGGTGACGATCCGAAACGGCTCGCCTGCGGTGTGGTAGTCGACCGTCGTGACCACGCGGTGAGGCCCGTCCATTCGGCGATCTTAGGCCTCACGAGTTCGCCCCCCGCGGCGTCGGCGTCGCGCTGGCTACGAAGTCGACGTCGTTGTGGTCGGTATCGGCTCCGTCCGGCATCCGCCCGATGCTCGAGCCGGGGCTCGCCGTCGCCGGCGGTGCGGTCGCGGGCTGTCCCTCGACCAGGCCGTTGGCTGCTGTGGCCCCATACCCGACGGAGTCGAGCAGCGTGCCGTCGGCGTTCCGGACGCCGACGCCGCCTACCGTCGACGCCATACCGGTCGCGAAGGACTGGTCGGCCGGAACGGGGCCCGTGTAGCCGGAGCCGCCCAGGAGGTAGTGCGCACCGGACGCGAGGATCGTTCCGGCGGGAAGCGTGCCGAGGAGCGTGTCGCTCGTGCCGGCCGCCGAGCGGTACACGACGCGGTAGCCGCTCGCGTCGACGGCCTCGGTGCCGGCGTTGACCAGCTCGACGAACTCGTTGGCGGCCGCTCCGGTGCTGCCCGTCATGACCTCGTTCACGCGCACGCCGGCGCTCGAGCCGCCGCCGCCGGAGGCCGTGCAGACGATCGTGGCCTCGTTCGCGGTGCTGTAGTGAATCGAGACGGTTCCCGTCCGACCGGACGCGGTGCACGGAATGCCCGCGAGCTCGTCGAACGAGGCGAGCCCGCGGCCGGGCTCGCCCTGGGGTCCGCGTTCGCCCTGGGGTCCCGCGGGCCCGTCGGGCCGGGCGGTCCCGCAGCTCCCGACGCGCCGGTCGCGCCGTCCGACCCGCGCTCGCCCTGGGGGCTGCGCTCGCCCGCCGGCCCAGCCGGGCCTGTCGGCCCTGTGGCTCCGTCCGCGCCGGCAGGCCCTGTAGGCCCAGGGACGCCTTGCGGCCCGCGCACGTTCCATGCCAGCCGGTGCTCGTGCGAGCGGCACGTTGCTCCGGCCGAGATCACGCGCAGGCGGCCGGTCGCGTCGGAGGCGCAGGCCGTAATCACCTCGCTGGAGGTGCGGCCTCGGCCTCCGACGGCGGCGACGGCCGCACCGGCTGCAACGAGGACGATGAGCGCGAAGACGAGGCGAACCAGAGTACGCGGGCGCATGTCGGCTCCCTTGGAGGGGTCGGGGTTCATCCCGGGATATCCGCCGCGCGTACCCGCCCGCCAGGGTGCGTGACAGTCTCGGCGCGGATCTGTCAGAGATCCGTCACAGATCACCGTCGAAAAAGACCCGGAATGGGCGTTTCACCGGCGCGCTTCCCAACCACGCCCGGCGGTCGTATGCTTCACCGGCCTACGGGGGTGGGGGATGCTGAGACCGAGTCGGCTGAGGAGAGTGAGGGTCCTGCGCGGAGCGCCGCTCGCGCTGGCGATCGCGCTCGTCCTGCTGCCAGCCGCGACGGCGTCGCACACGCCCGCTCCGGCGAACGTTACGATCGCCGGGTCGCTGCAGTCGGAGCTCGGCTGCCCGGGCGATTGGCAGCCTGATTGCGCTGCCACCCACCTGGCCTACGACGCGGCCGACGGCGTGTGGCAGCGGGCGTTCTCGCTCCCAGCCGGGAGCTACGAGTACAAGGCCGCGCTCAACGACTCATGGGACGAGAACTATGGGCTTCACGCCGTGCCGGGCGGCGCCAACATCCCGCTCGAGCTGCCGGCCGCGGCGACGGTGAAGTTCTACTACGACCACGCGAGTCACTGGGTCACGGACAGCAGGAGCTCCGTGATCGCCGTCGCGCCCGGAAGCTTCCAGTCCGAGCTCGGCTGCTCCGGCGACTGGGATCCCGGGTGCCTCCGCTCCTGGCTGCAGGACGTCGACGGCGACGGGATCTACTCCTTCGAGACGACC
>Ga0126313_10000603_pt1 | contig 17426 bp, 20 predicted proteins | sample Plot105A_FD_89954 | JGI IMG/M metagenome (GOLD analysis project Ga0126313, IMG submission 89954) | Serpentine soil microbial communities from UC McLaughlin Reserve, CA, USA - Plot105A | ecosystem: Environmental > Terrestrial > Soil > Grasslands | place: USA: UC McLaughlin Reserve, Lake County...
AATGTGATCCTTCGCCTAGTTTTTACTCTCAATCCCGAAGGAGGTCACGCAGTGGTGAAGGTCATCGCCCGCCGGTCCGCGGCGCATCCGCCGGGGGCCCCGCAGCCCAACGCGACGGCGGCCGGGCCCGCGCGCCCGCCGTCCATCGTGCTCGTCCACTAGGCCGCGCCGCCGTGGCCCGCGCCCGTCCGGCGCGGGGCGCACGCAGCACGCCGGTCCCCCGCCCGGCCGGGAGGGGGCGTCGCGCGCCCGCTGCCGGCCGTCCCCGCGCCGGCGCCGCCGCCATCCGCGTCGCCCGACGCGCCGTCCCGTCGTCCGGCCGGCAGGTCGCCCGGTGCGTCTGCTGCTGATCGCGCACGCCGCGACCGGTGCCGGCGCGGCCAGTGGCGACGGCGACCTGACCGCGGGCGCCCGGGCGCGCGCGGCCGAGGTGGGCCGGCTGTTGCCGCGCCCGCGATCGGCGTTCACGAGCCCGGCGCCCTGCGCCCGGCAGACCGCGGCGGCGCTCGGCGTCTCCGCGACGGTCGCCGGCGCGCTCGCGGACTGGGACCTCGGGCGCTTCGCCGGCCGCCCGCCCGCCGCCCTGCACGCCGAGGCGCCCGATGCCGTGGGCGCGTGGCGGACCGATCCCGCGTGGGCCGGGCACGGCGGCGAGTCGCTCGACGCGCTGCTCGCCCGCGCGGCCGGGTGGCTGGCGCTGCACGAGTCCGACCCCGGCACGGTCGCGGCCGTGACGCACGCCGCGGTCGTGCGGGCCGCGGTCGTGGTCGCGCTCCCGGCCGCGCCGCGCTCGTTCTGGACGATCGACGTCGCGCCGTGCTCGGTCACGGAGCTCAGCCGGCGGGACGCCCGCTGGCACGTGGCCCGCGTCAACTGGGAGCCCGCGCTGCTGCACATCCCGCAGCGCCGCGGCCGCCGCCGCCACCACCAGGCCCCGGCATGAGCCCCGCCGCCGTTCATCACCACTCGACCGGAGGTCCTCCATGTCCCGTCCGTCCGTGGCCGCCGCGCTGGTCGCCGTCGCCGCCGTCCTGACCGGCGCGGCGCCCGCCGCGGCCCAGCGGCCGTCGTTCCCCGTCACCGTGCGGGCCGCAAACGGCGCCGTGACGATCCCGCGCCGGCCGGCGCGCATCGTCGTCCTGTCCGCCTCGGCGACCGAGACGCTGTTCGCGATCGGCGCCGGGCGGCAGGTCGTCGCCGTCGACGACAAGTCGAACTTCCCGGCGGGCGCGCCGCGCACGGAGCTGTCGACCTTCCGGCCGAGCGCCGAGGCGGTCGCCCGCCACCGGCCCGACCTCGTGGTCACCTCGACGGCGGCCAACCGCCTGCTGCCCGCGCTGCGGCGGCTGCGTATCCCGGTGCTGCTCGAGCCGGCCGCGACGCACATCGGCGGCGCCTACGAGCAGATGCGACAGCTCGGCGCCGCGACCGGGCACCGCGCGGCGGCGGCGCGGCTCGTGGCCCGGATGCGCCGCCGCATCGCCGCCGCGGTGCGGACGGTCCCGCGCGGGGGCCGGCGGCTCACGTTCTTCCACGAGCTGACGCCCGACCTGTACTCCGTGACCTCGCGGACGTTCATCGGCCGCGTGTACGCGCTGTTCGGGCTGCGCAACATCGCCGACGCCGCCCGCAAGGCGGACGCGTTCCCGCAGCTGTCGGGCGAGTACGTGCTCGCCGCGAACCCCGACCTCGTGTTCCTCGCGGACGTCAAGTGCTGCGGGCAGACGGCCCGAACGGTGGCCGCGCGGCCGGGGTGGAGCGCGATCGCCGCGGTCCGCAACCGCCGCGTCGTCGCGCTCGACGACGACGTCGCGTCGCGCTGGGGGCCGCGGATCGTCGACTTCTTACGCCGGATCGCGGCGGTCGTGCGCGCCGCGCGGAGCTAGCCCGGTGGGCGCGCGCCGGGTGGCGATCGCGGCGGTCCTGGCGACCGCGTTCCTGGGCGCAGCCGCGACCGCCGGCGTCCTCGTCGGGCCGGCCGGTCTGCCGGCGCGCGGGGTGCTCGAGGCGCTCGGCGCACGCCTCCCGCTCGTGCCGCTCGATTCGCCCCTGAGCGCGACCCAGGAGACGATCGTGTTCGACCTGCGCCTGCCGCGCGTGGCGCTCGGGGCGCTGGTCGGCGCGATGCTCGCCGTGGCGGGCGGCGCCTATCAGGGCGTCTTCGACAACCCGCTCGCCGACCCGTACCTGCTCGGCATCGCGGCTGGGGCCGGCCTCGGTGCGACGCTGGTGATCGCGTACGGCCCGGCCGACGCCGCGAGCACGCTGCTGCTGCCGGCGGCGGCGTTCGCGGGCGCGGCCGGCAGCGTCGGGATGACCTGCGCGGTCGGCCGTGCCGGGGGCCGCGGGGCGACCGGCCTCATCCTCGCCGGGGTCACCGTGGCGGCGTTCCTCACCGCCGCGCAGACGTTCGTCCAGCAGCGCAACGCCGACACGATCCGCGACGTGTACGGGTGGCTGCTCGGCCAGCTCGACACGTCGGGCTGGCCGGATGTGTGGCTCGTCGTGCCCTACGCGGCCGTCGCCGCGGCGCTGATCCTCGCGCACGCCCGACCGCTCGACGTGCTGCGCGTCGGCGATGAGGAGGCCGCCGCGCTCGGCGTCGATGTCACGCGGGTGCGGCTCGTCGTCGTCGTGGCGGCCACGATCGGCACGGCGGCCGCCGTCGCGGTGAGCGGCCTGATCGGGTTCGTCGGGATCATCGTCCCGCACGCGATCCGCCTGCTCGTCGGCGGCAGCTACCGGGTCCTGATCCCGCTGTCGCTCGTGGCCGGCGCGGGTTTCCTCGTCATCGCCGACGTGCTCGCGCGGACGCTGCTGGCCCCGGCCGAGCTGCCGATCGGCGTCGTGACCGCATTCTGCGGCGGACCGTTCTTCGCCGTCGTGCTGCGCACGAGCCGCCTGGTGTCGGCGTGACGGCGCTCGAGCTGCGCGCCGTTGGGGTGACCGCGGGCGGGCGCGCGGTCCTCGCGGACGTTTCGCTGGCCGTGGCGCCCGGCGAGTGGGCGGCCCTCGTGGGCCCCAACGGCGCCGGCAAGACGACGACGCTGCGCGCGATCGCCGGGCTGGTCTCGCACGCCGGCACGGTGTTGATCGGCGGGACCGACGCCGCGGCGCTCGGCCGCCGGGCGCGCGCCCGGCGCGTCGCGGTGGTGCCCCAGGTCCCGGTCACGCCCCCCGACATGAGCGTCGCCGACTACGTGCGGCTGGGCCGCACGCCGCACCTGGCCCCGCTCGCGCGGGAAGGCGCCGCCGACCGGGCCGCCGCGGCCCAAGCGCTCGGGCGGCTCGACCTCGCCGGCTTGGCCGGGCGCCCCATGGGAACGCTCAGCGGCGGCGAGCGCCAGCGGGCCGTGCTCGCGCGCGCGCTCGCCCAGGAGCCGCGGGGCGTGCTTCTCGACGAACCGACGAGCGCGCTGGACCTCGCGCGCCAGCAGCAGGCGCTCGAGCTCGTCGACGGCCTGCGCGGGAGCGACGGCCTGACCGTGGTGGCGGCGATGCACGACCTCACCTCGGTGGCGCTGCACGCCGATCGCGTGCACCTGCTCAGCGGCGGGCGGCTCGTGGCCTCGGGCGCACCGCGCGAGGTGCTGCGCGAGGACCTGCTCGGCGCGCACTACGGCGCGGCGGTCCGCGTCCTCGACGACGGCGGCGAGCTCGTCGTCGTGCCGGGCCGCGCGGCGGTGGCGTCGTGAGGGCGGTCATGGTCCAGGGCACGTCGAGCTGGGCCGGCAAGAGCCTGCTCGCGACGGCGCTCGCGCGCCTGATCGCCCGCCGCGGCGTGGCCGTCGCGCCGTTCAAAGCGCAGAACATGTCGAACAACGCGCGCGTGGCCGAGGGCGGCGAGATCGGCGCCGCGCAGTGGCTGCAGGCGCGCGCGGCGGGGGTGGCGCCCGACGTGCGGATGAACCCGGTGCTCGTCAAGCCCGAGGCCGACGACCGCAGCCAGGTCGTGGTGATGGGCCGGCCGGACCTCGCGCTCAGCCGCGAGCCGTGGCGCCGGCGGCCGGGCGCGCTGTGGCCGACGATCCGCGCCGCGTACGAGTCGCTCGCCGCCGACCACGAGCTGATCGTCATCGAGGGCGCGGGCAGCCCGGCCGAGATCAACCTGAGCGCCACCGACCTCGCCAACATGCGCACGGCGCGGCTCGCCGACGCCCGCGTGCTGCTCGTGGCCGACATCGAGCGCGGCGGCGCGTTCGCCCACCTCTACGGGACGTGGGCCCTCCTCGACCCGCCCGACCGCGCGCGCCTGCACGGCTTCGTCCTCAACCGCTTCCGCGGCGACTCCGCGCTCCTCGAGCCGGCGCCGGCGATGCTCCACGCGCGCACCGGCGTGCCCGTGCTCGGCGTCGTGCCACGCATCGCGCACGGGCTGCCCGACGAGGACGGCGCCGCCACGCCGCCGGTCACCGGCGGCCGGCCGCGCGTCGCGGTCGTGCGCTACCCGCGCGCGTCGAACCTCGACGAGCTCAAGGCGCTCGAGCAGGTCGCCGACGTCGTGTGGGCGACCCGCGCCGACGCGCTGGCCGGTGCCGTGCTCGTCGTGCTGCCCGGCTCCAAGCACACCGCGGCTGACCTGGCGTGGCTGCGAGCGCGGGCGATCGACCAGGCGCTCGGGGCGGCGCCGCGCGTGCTAGGGATCTGCGGCGGCCTGCAGATGCTCGGCGCGGAGATCGCCGACCCGCACGGCGTCGAGGGTGCCGCCGTCGGGCTGGGCCTGCTCGCGGTCCGCACCACGCTCGGGCGGTCGAAGACGACGCGCCGCACGACGGCGCGGTTCGCCGACCGGCTGCCCGCGCCGTGGGCGCCGCTGGCCGGCCGGGCCGTGGGCGGCTACGAGATCCGGCACGGCCGCACGCGGTCGGACGGCGCGGCGCCCGCGCTCTCGCGCGACCTCGGGTTCGCGTCGGGCCGCGTGCTCGGCGTGGCGCTGCACGGCCTCCTCGAGGACCCGGAGGTGGTGGGCGCGCTCCTCGGCGCCGCGCCGCCCCGATCGCTCGACGACGAGCTCGACCGGCTCGCCGACGCGGTCGCGCCGCACCTCGACGTCGACGCTTTGCTGGAGGCGCTCGCATGACCCCCGACCGACCGGCGCGGACGATCGCCCCATCGCTCGTGCTCGTCAACACGGGCGACGGCAAGGGCAAGTCGACCGCCGCGTTCGGCGTGATGCTGCGCGCGCTCGCGCGCGGCTGGCGCGTCGCGGTCGTGCAGTTCATCAAGTCCGACCGCTGGAAGGTGGGGGAGGAGACGATGGGCCTGCGCCTCGGGGTCGACTGGCTCAAGGGCGGCGACGGCTTCACGTGGCTGTCGAACGACCTGGGGGAGTCGGCCGGCCGCGCGGCCGCGGCATGGGAGCTCGCGGCGGCGACGATCGCCGCCGGCGAGCACAAGCTCGTCGTGCTCGACGAGATCACGTATGCGATCAACTACGGCTGGATCGACGGCGCGCAGGTGGCGGCCGGGATCCGGGCGCGCCCCGAGCACGTGAGCATCGTCGCGACCGGCCGTCGCGCGCCGCAGGCGCTCCTCGACGTGGCCGACACGGTCACCGAGATGGTGAAGGTGCGCCACGCCTACGACCGCGGCATCCGCGCACGGCGGGGGATCGACTACTGATGGGCCCGGCGGCGATCGCGGCCGGCTTTGCCGCGGACCGGCTGCTCGGCGATCCCGCCCGCAGGCACCCCGTCGCCGGCTTCGGCCGGCTGGCGGCCGAGCTGGAGGCCGCGCTGTGGCGGCCGTCACGCGCGGTCGGCTGCGTCTACGCCGCGGCGCTCGTCGCGGGCGCGGCCGCCGCCGTGGCGGCGCTCGACCGGCACGCGCGCCGGGCGCCGCTCGCGCGCGACGCGCTGGGCGCGACGGTCCTGTGGGCGGCGCTCGGCGGCCGCTCCCTCGAGCGTGCCGCGCTGGCGGTGGCCGACGCGGTGGCGGCCGGCGACATCGAGCGCGCCCGCGCGCTCGTTCCCGCGCTGGTGGGCCGCGATCCCGACTCGCTGGACGCGGCCGGGCTCGTGCGCGGGGCGATCGAGTCGGTCGCCGAGAACACGAGCGACGCGGTGGTCGCGCCGCTGCTGTGGGCCGCGCTCCTGGGGCCGGCCGGAGCGGCGGGCCACCGCGCGGCAAACACGCTCGACGCGATGGTCGGCCACCGCTCCCCGCGCCACCGGCGCTTCGGCTGGGCGGCCGCGCGCCTCGACGACGCCGCCAACTGGCCCGCCGCGCGCCTGACAGTGGCGTTCGGCGCGATCGCCGGCGCCGTGCACGCCGGCCGGGGCCGCGGCGCCGCGGCGTGGCGGGCGGCGCGGCAGGATGCGCGCGCCCATCCGAGCCCGAACGCGGGGCCGGTCGAGGCGGCGTTCGCCCGCGCGCTCGGCGTGCGGCTGGGCGGCCCGACCGTGTACGCGCACGGCACGGAGGAGCGCCCGGTGCTGGGGGAGGGGCGCGCGCCGGTCTGCGCCGACGTGCGGGCGGCGGTGCGCCTGGCCGCGGCGGTCGACCGCCTGGCGCTCGGCGTGGCGCTCGGGCTCGCGGCCGCGCGGGGGCGGGCGCGATGACCGCGCGGGTGCACGGCGACGCGTTCGCGACCGGAGGGCTGGCGGACTTCGCGGTCAACGTGTGGCCGGAGCCGCGCCCGCGCCGGCTCGACACGGCGCTCGAGGCGGCCCTGCGCGACGAGCGCTACCCGGATGACCGTGCGGCGCGGCGCGCCGTCGCGGCCCGCCACCGCCGGCCGGTCGAGGAGGTCCTCGTCGCGAACGGCGCCTGCGACGCGCTGTGGCTGATAGCCACCGCGCTGCGGCCCCGTCCCGCCGCGTGCGTGCACCCGTCGTTCACCGAGCCGGAGGCGGCGCTGCGCGCCGCCGGTGCCGAGGTCACGCACGTCGCGCGCGAGCCCGCCGGCTGGACGTTCGACCCCGACGCGGTGCCGGCCGACGCCGAGGTCGTCGTCCTCGGCAGCCCGAACAACCCGACCGGCGACCTCGCCCCGCCCGCCGCCGTGCGCGCGCTGCTGCGCCCGGGTCGCGTGGTGGTCGTCGACGAGTCGTTCATGGACTTCGTCGCCGCCGAGACCGCGTCGCTGGCCGCGGCGCGCCTGCCGGGCCTCGTCGTAGTGCGCAGCCTCACCAAGCTGTGGTCGCTGGCCGGCGTGCGGGCCGGCTATGCACTCGGGCCGCCCGAGCTGATCGCGCGGCTGGCGGCCCACCGCCAGCCCTGGAGCGTCAACGCGCTCGCCTGCGCGGCGATCGCCGCCTGCGCCGCCGACACCGAGACGCCGCGCGCGGTCGCCTCCGCGGCGGCGGCGGCGCGGGCGCGCCTCCTCGCCGGACTCGCCGCCCTGCCGGGCGTCACCGCGTGGCCCTCGGCGGCGAACTTCGTCCTGCTCGCCGTCGAGGACGGCCGCGCGGTCGTCGCCCGACTGCGCGCGGCCGGCGTCGCCGTGCGCCCGGCCGCGTCGTTCCCCGGCCTCGACGAGCGCCACGTGCGCGTCGCCGTCCGGCCCGGGGGCGACGTCGACCTGCTGCTCGGCGCGCTGGCGGCGGCGCTGCGCTGATGGGTCTCGTGCTCGTCACCGGCGGCGCGCGCAGCGGCAAGTCCGCGCTGGCGGTCCGGATCGCGGCGGCCCAGGAGCGGCCGGTCGCGTTCGTCGCGACCGCGCAGGCGGGCGACGCCGAGATGGCCGCGCGGATCGCTCGCCACCGCGCCGAGCGCCCGCCCGGCTGGCGCACGGTCGAGGAGCCGCTCGCGCTCCGGCGCGCGATCGCGGCAACCCCGGCCGGCGACTGCCTGCTGATCGACTGCCTGTCGCTGTGGGCGGCGAACGCCCTCGCCGCCGGCGCCGCGGACGCGGTCGAGGAGGCGGGGTGCGAGGCCGCCGTCCTCGCCGCCCGGCGCGCGGGCCCCACCGTCGCGGTGACGAACGAGGTCGGCATGGGCGTCGTGCCGGCCACGCCGCTGGGCCGGCGCTATCGCGACGTGCTCGGGCGCGTGAACGCCGCGTGGGCGGCCGGCGCCGACCAAGCGCTGCTCGTGGTGTGCGGGCGCGCGCTCGTCCTGTCCGACGCCGCCGCGGTGGTGCGCGCGCTTGGCCGCTGAGCCGCGCCCCGCCGCGGTTCGGCCGCTCGACTCCGCCGCCGCCGCGGCCGCCGCCGCGCGCCAGCGCGCCCTGCTCAAGCCGCCGGGCAGCCTCGGCCGCCTCGAGGATCTGGCGGTGTGGATGGCGGGTGTGACCGGCGACCCGGTGCCGCGCCCGCGGCCGCTCGTGGTGGTCGCGGCCGCCGACCACGGCGTCGCCGCGGAGGGCGTCAGCGCCTATCGGCAGGCGGTGACCGGGCAGATGCTCGGGGCGTTCGTCGGCGGCGGGGCGGCGATCGCCGTGCTCGCGCGCGCGGCGCGCGCCGACGTGGTGGTGGTCGACGCCGGCGTCGCCGCCGTCCCGGCGGTCGCGCGCGGGCGCGTGCGCGCGACCGGGCTGCGGCCATCCCGCAACGTGGCCCGCGAGCCCGCGCTGTCGCCGCGCGCGCTCGCGACGGCGCTCGCGGCCGGCCGCGAGCTCGCCGCCGAGGCGGCCGCGCGGGGGGCCAACGTCCTCGTCGGCGGCGAGATGGGCATCGCGAACACGACGCCGGCGACGTGCCTGGCCGCGTGGCTGACCGGCCGCCCGCCGGCCGCGCTGTGCGGGCGCGGGACCGGCGTCGACGACGCCGCGCTCGCACGCAAGGTCGCAGTCGTCGAGCGCGCGCTCGCGCTCCACGGCCCGGCGATCGGCGGGCCGCTCGAGGCGCTGCGCCGGCTCGGAGGAGGGGAGATCGCCGTGCTCTGCGGCCTCGCGTTCGGCGCCGGCGAGCACGGCCTCGGCTACGTCTGCGACGGGCTGATCGCGACCGCGGCCGCCGCCGTGGCGGTCGCGAGCGCGCCACCGCTCGCCGCGCGCCTGCTGGCGGCCCACCGCTCGCCCGAGCCCGCGCACGGCGCCCTGCTCGACGCCCTGGGCCTCGAGCCGCTGCTCGACCTGGGGATGCGGCTGGGGGAGGGGAGCGGCGCGGCCCTCGCGCTGCGGATCCTCGACGCCGCGTGCGCACTGCACCGCGAGATGGGGACGTTCGCCGACGCGGGCGTGGCCGGCCCGAGGTGACGTGCGCGGGCTCGCGGTCGCGCTGGGGTTCCTCACGCGGGTGCCGGTCGGCGTGCGCCCGGCGCTGCCGGCCGCCGAGCTCTCGCGCGCGAGCCCGTGGTTCCCGCTCGTCGGCGCGCTGGTCGGCGGCCTGATGTCCACGGTGCACGGCCTCGCCGGCCTCGCGCTCCCGGCCGGCCCGGCGACCGTTCTCGCGCTGCTGGCCGCCGTGCTCGTCACCGGCGGCCTGCACGAGGACGGCCTCGCCGACGCCGCCGACGCGCTCGGCGCGCACGTCGACCGCGCGCGCCGCCTGGAGATCCTCCACGACGCGCGCGTCGGCGCCCACGGCGCGCTCGCCGTGGCGTTCGCGCTCCTGCTCGGCTACAGCGTGCTGGCCGGGCTCGACGGCGAGCGCTTCGCGCGGGCCGCGGTCGCGGGCCACGTGCTCGGGCGCTGGTCGACCCTGCCGCTGTCGCTGCTCCCGCGCTGCGGCGCGGCGCGCGCGGGGACGCTGGTGGAAGCGGGAGCGCGGCGGGCGCTCGCGGGCAGCGTCCTCGCGGCGGCCCTGACGCTCGCCGCGAGCGGCCCCGTCGCGTGCGCCACCGCGCTGGGCGTCGCGGTGGCGGTCACCGCCGGCGGCGGGGCGGTCGCGGTCAGGACGCTGGGCGGCACGAACGGCGACGTGTTCGGCGCGGTCAACAAGGTCGTCGAGGTCGCGGTGTACGCGGCCGTGGCGGCGGCCGGCTGACCCGGCGGGCAGGGGACGGGCTTGACGCGGCCGCCCATCGTAGTTAACGTGCGCGTTAATTAACGTCTCCGTTAACCATGTCGACCGACCACCTCGATCTCACCTTCGCCGCCCTGGCCGATCCGACCCGCCGCGCGATCCTCGCCCGGCTGGCCGAGGGGGAGGCCACGGTCAACGAGCTCGCCGCTCCGTTCCCGGTGAGCCTGCCCGCGATCTCGCGGCACCTGAAGGTGCTCGAGCGCGCGGGCCTGATCGAGCGCGACCGCGAGGGACAGGCGCGGCCCAGCCGGCTGCGCGCGCAGGCGCTCGACGAGGCCGTCGCCTGGATCGAGACCCGCAAGCGCACGTGGGACGCCCGCATGGATCGGCTCGACGTCCACCTCCGACAGCAGAGGACAGCTCCATGACCGAGCCCACCCACACCGCCGCGTCCGACCAGCAGGTGCTCATCACGCGGATCTTCGACGCGCCGCGCGAGCAGGTGTTCGCGGCGTGGACCGATCCCGACCAGGTCGCCGCGTGGTACGGGCCCCAGCACTTCGACACGCCGCGCGAGACGGTCCTGATCGAGCCCCGCGTGGGCGGCCGCTACGAGCTGACGATGGTGGAGCACGGCACCGGCCGCGAGCACCCGGTGCGCTACGAGATCGTCGAGCTCGTGGAGCCGGAGCTGATCGTCCTGCGCGGGGAGCCGATGCCCGAGATGGGCCTGCCCGACGGGACCGTCACGCGCGTCGAGCTGCACGACCACGGCCCGAAGACGCGCATGACGCTCAGCGACGGCCCGTACCCGGCGCCGGTGGGCGGGCACGCCGAGGCCGGCTGGAGCGCCGCGTTCGACAAGCTCGCGCGCGTCATCGTCGCGGGCCGCCGAAGCGGGTAGGCCGCGGCCATGCCCGACGTACACGTCGTCCGTCACATGGATCGCTGGGCGGTGAAGGAATCGCCCGACGCCACGCCGTTCTTCGAGTCGCACACCCGCGAGGAGGCGGAGGCCGAGGCCAGGCGCGTCGCCGACGGCGGGACCGTCCACTGGGACGAGGGCGACGAGCCCGCGGGCGTCGCCGACGTGGGGCAGGAGCGCCAGGTCGAGTCGCCCGAGCCCGCGGACGTGCGCCCGCACGACGACCGCAGCGGGCGCGGGGAGGACCTCCGCGCGCCGCAGGGCGGCCTCTGAGCGCCCGCGAGTCGACCGCGGCCGCGCGTCGCGCGCTCAGCGCCTGCGCTCGTAGCCCCGACGGGCCCGGTCGTGCGCCTCGGCGAGCAGCGCCCGGGCCAGGTCGCCCGTCCGCTCGCCGGGGTTGAGGATCGCCACCCAGCCCTGCGCCGCGTACACCGGGTGCGGGATGAGGTGGTCCAGCACGGCGTAGTGGAAGGCGTCCTCGTGGCGCTCGTGCGCCGCGGGCGCGTGCCCGATCAGCGCCTCGAAGCGCTCCCGGCCTCGCCAGCTCGATGATCTCGTTCTCGGTCACCGGTCGGCGCATCGGGATCGCGCAGGGCGGCACGAACGCTACCGCGATGCTCTCCGCCGCGAGTCGATCGTTCGACACCGCTCGACGAGAACGATTGCGCTGACGGTGCTGCCGGGAATCCTTCGCTCGGCCATGGGCGGATTGCGATCTGTCGCCCCAGTCGCCGTCGTGCTCGCCGGCGCGCTGACGGGACCCCGCCGCCGCGGCGACGGTGACGCTGACGCCCGCGACGCAGCGGCCCGGCGGCACGGTGGCGCTGAGCGGGACCGGCTTCGCGCGCAATGTGAACGCCACGGTGCAGCTCGGATCGGCGACGACGAGCGTCGACACCGACCGGGAGGGCGGCGTGTCAGCGGTACTGCCGGTCAGCGCGTCCGCCGCCTCGGGACCGCGCCGCGTGGTCGTCCGCACCGGCCGGCGCCGGGTGACCGCGCAGGTCACGATCTCCCGTAGTCCGCGACCGACGCCGCGGTCGCGGCGCACTCCAGCGGCGCCCGTCTGTTGATCGATCCCACGCGCGCACCGGCCGGTGCCCCGGTCAGCGTGCGCGGCACGGGCTTCGGCCGCGACACGCGCGTCGACGTGCGGCTCGGCGGTGCATGCCTGGCCGCCGTGCGGCCGTCAGCACGCGGGAGCTTCAGGCTCGCCGCGCGTGTCCCGCGGGTCGCCCCCGGCGTCCGCCGCGTGGAGCTCGTATGGGCCGACGGTCGGGTCGCGATCCCGTTCGCCGTCGCGGCGCCGAGCGACGGCCAGGTCGTCGTGGGCGCCGCCGGCGACATCGCGTGCCAGCCGAGCGGCGCCGGCTTCAACGACGGGCGCGGCACCAGCACCCGCTGCCGCGCGGGGACGACCGCCAGAGTGCTCGCCGCCGCCGCGCCCCGCGGCCGTGCTGCCGTTGGGCGACACGCAGTACGGGGACGCCACGCTCGAGGCTACGCCGCGTCGTACGGCCCGACGTGGGGCCGGTTCAACCTGATCGCCCATCCCGCCGTCGGGGACGAGGAGTACGAGACCGCGGGGGCGTCCTCGTACTTCGCCTACTTCGGCTCCTCGGCCGGGCCGCCGGGGGCCGGCTACTACAGCTCCGACGTCGGCGCCTGGCATCTCATCGCCCTCAACTCGGAGTGCGGCGATGTGCCGTGCGAGCCGGGCTCCGCGCAGGAGTCCTGGCTGCGAAACGACCTCGCCGCCCACCCGAGCCGCTGCACGCTCGCCTACTGGCACCGGCCGCGCTTCACGTCGGGCCGCGCCGCCCAGGCGCTGGAGACGGACTCATTCTGGCGGGCCCTGTACGCGGCCGGCGCCGAGGTGGTCCTGAGCGGCCACAACCACCAGTACGAGCGTTCGCCGCACAGGCCCCCGACCGGGCCGCCGATCCGGTCCGCGGCATCCGCCAGTTCGTCGTCGGCACCGGCGGCGACAGCCTCGCCCCGCTCGGCGACGACCTCCGCGCCAACAGCGAGGCCCGCATCACGGGCGTGTTCGGCGTCCTGCTGCTCACGTTGCGACCCGACGGCTACGGCTGGCGCTTCGTCGAAGCCGGCGGGACGGTCCGCGACGCGGGCTCGCAGGCCTGCCACTGAGCCGAGCGCCCGGCCGTTCGGCCGCCCATACTGCCCGCATGGACGTCGGGGCCTTCGTCGCCGCGCACCTGCCGCCGGCCCCGGCCCGGGTCCTCGAGGTCGGCTGTGGCCGCGGCGACCTGGCGCGCTCGCTGGCGGGCGCCGGCCACGCGATCGTCGCGATCGATCCGGACGCTCCGCGCGGCGACATCTTCCGCGCCGTCTCGCTGGAGGACTTCGAGCATCCCGAGCGCTTCGACGCGGTCGTCGCGATCCGCTCGCTGCATCACATCCACGACCTGTCCGGAGCGGTGGCGAAGGTCGCCCGACTCCTCGGCCCGGGCGGGCGGGTGCTCGTGTACGAGCACGCGTGGGAGCGCTTCGACGAGCGCACCGCGCGCTGGTACCTCGAGCAGCGCGGCGGCCGAGCCGACACGCCAGGCGCGGTCGAGCGCTGCTTGGACGAGTGGTCCGCGCAGCACCGAAGCCTGCACACCGCCGCGGCGATGCGGGCCGCGCTCGATTCGCACTTCGCGGCGCGCGAGTTCGCCTGGACGGCGTACCTCTCCGACGAGCTCGGCCCGGGCGTCGCCCGCGAGCAGGAGCAGCGCCTGATCGAGGCCGGCGCGATCGCGGCGACCGGCTTCTTCTACGTCGGCGCGCGACCGTCGTAGCCGACGGCGGCCCGGGTCTGGGCCAGGCGCCGCTCGAGGAACGCGCGCTCGGCGGCGTTCCCGGCCAGAGCCAGGGCGCGCGCATACGCGCCCGCGGCGGCCTCGTCGGCGCCGAGGCGGCGCAGGGGGTCACCGCGGGCGGCGTGGAAGTAGTGGTAGCGGTCCAGCGCGTCGCCGAGGCCGTCGATGCGCGCCAGCCCGCCCGGGATGTCGCCGGCCATCGCGATCGCGACGGGGCGGTTGAGCTCGACGACCGGGTCGGGCGCCAGCGCGGCCAGCCGTGCGTAGAGCGCGGCGATGCGCTGCCACTGGGTGTCGGCGGCGGTAGGGGAGTTGGCGTGCTCGACCGCGATGGCGGCCTGCAGCACGTAGCGGCCCGGCGCTCCGAGCCGCAGGGCGCGCGCCGCGAGGCGGGTCGCCCGCGCGATCCCGTGCGCGTCCCAGCGCCCGCGGTCCTGGTCCTCGAGCACCCCGTCGGCGTCGACGCGGGCGTCGCGGCGCGCGTCATGCGCGAGCAGCGGAGCGTGCAGACCGAGCGCCTCGGGCTCGTCGGGCATGAGCTCGGCGATGACGCCGGCCAGCCGGATCGCCTCGGCGCACAGCGACCGGCGCACGTGCGCGTCGCCGGCGGTCGCGGCGTAGCCCTCGTTGAACGAGGCAGATCACGTCGAGCACCGCGTCGAGGCGCGCGGGGAGCGCGTCGTCGGGCGGCACGCGGAACGGGATCCGGGCCGCACGGATCTTCGCCTTCGCGCGGGTCAGCCGCTGGGCCATGGTGGCCTCGGGGACGAGGAAGGCGCGGGCGACCTCGGCGGTCGAGAGCCCGCCGAGCAGCCGCAGCGTCAGCGCGACCTGGGCCTCCGGCGCGAGCGCCGGATGGCAGCAGGCGAAGATCAGCCGCAGGCGCTCGTCGGGCACGCTGGTGAGCACGGGCTCGTCTGCCGTCTGGTCGGGCTTGTCGTCGGCGGCGGCGCTCGCCAGCGCCGCGAGCTGCGGCACTGTGGCACGCAGGGCGTGGTCGCGTCGCAGCCTGTCGATCGCGCGATTGCGCGCCACCGCCACCAGCCATGCGGCCGGGTCGCGCGGGACGCCGTCGCGCGGCCAGCGCTCGAGTGCCGTGGCGAGCGCGTCCTGGACGGACTCCTCGGCCAGTTCCCAGTCGCCGACCGCGCGGATCAGGGCCGCGACCGCCCGCCCGAACTGCTCCCGGAACAGGCGGTCGACGGCGCCGGCTGTGACCGGCTCGGTCAGGACGCGGCGGGCTGCTCCGTCGCGATGCCCGCGCGGGCCGCGTAGGCGCCGTAGTCCAGCACCGGCCGGATCTCGGTCGAGCAGCCGTCGAAGTTCCACGGCGTGCGCTCGGCCCACTCCCTGGCCTCGTCGAGATCGCGCACCTCGAGGAGGATGAAGCCGCCGAGCTGCTCCTTGGTCTCCACGAACGGCCCGTCGGTGACATGGCGCCGGCCGCCCTGCACGCGCACGGTCGTGGCCGCCTGCGAGCGCTCGAGCCCCTCGCAGGCCAGAAAGACGCCCGCCTCGCGCGCCGCCTGTCCGAACTCGTCCCACGCCGCCATCGTCTGCTGGATCTCCTCGGGCTCGTAGACGCCCTTGATCGCCTCGTCGCCGTACAGCGTCAGCAGCACCTTCATGTCCAGACCTCCGGGAGTTGGCCGCGAGCACCGATGTCGCGGATCATGAAGGGGACGAACGACTCGCGCGACGTCGACAGCGGCAACGCGCCAACTCCGAACGCGGCGGCTCGCCGGTCAGCCGCCGCGCCCGGTGCGCGCCTGCAGCTCGTCGATGCGCTGCGATGCCTCGGCCTTGGTGAGGTCGCGGTCGGGCTCCTCGCCGGCCGCGCGCGCAAGCGTCTCGAGGTACGACTCCTGCGGGCCCGGCCCGATCGCGTCAGCCCTGACCGGCCGCCGCGGTGCCGAACATGAGGGTGCGCCGCCCGATGTCGTAGTAGACGGTCTCGGCCCCCGCGAGGAGGTCCTGGAGGACGTCCGCGTCCTCGGCGGTCACGGTGACGATCTCCTCCCACGCGCCCTGGTCGAGCACGAGCTGGAGGGTGAACGTCCCGGCCGAGCCGGGCTCACCCGCGACCCAGCTGAACTGGTAGTGGTTGACCTGGCGTACGCGGACGCTGTCGTCGGTGACGGGCTGCGGGACCTTGGGCATCTGCTGCTCCTCCTGGTGGGTGGATCGGGGCGGGGTACCGACCGATGTGTCCGACTCGTCGGCCCGCCAAACCGCTCTGATCGTGCCCTGACGCCGGTGGCGCGTTGGGCCAACCCGCGCACGGCGGCGACCGCCTCGTGCCGCCCGGCGCTCGCGCGGTACGGGTCGTCGGTTCGCCCCGACCATTCGTCCACGGCGCGGGACGGCCGAGCGAGGCCGACGGGGAGCCGGCCGACGCTCGGTGGTGCTGATTCGTCGCCCGATCCTCCGAGTGCTGGTGGTGCTCACGGCGGTGCTGCTCATGTCGACGGGCGCGGCGTCGCCGGCGGTCGCGGCGACCGCGCGCTCCGTGCGCGCCGACACGGCCCGGAGTCATCCGACCAGGTCGGGCTGCCGGCTGCCGCGCGGCAGGATCGCCGTTGGCGGGACCTGCGGGTGGGTCGGCGACCTGCGCTTCGGTCTCGGCGGTTCCCGCCCGTCGCGGGCCGTCCTGCGCCTGTCTGCGCCGCGCTCGGCGCGCGCGGCGCTGCGGCTGCGGGTGCGCGGAGCGCGCGCGTCGGTGCGCCGGCGCCTGGGACGCAGCGGCACGCTGGCCGTCGACATCAGCCGGATGCTGCCCGCCTCGCCGCGCAAGGTGGTCGTCACCGTCACGAGCCGCAGCCGGCGAACGATCCAGCTGGCGCGCGCGGGTCGTCGCCGTCCGACGCTGGAGATCTCCACTTCGCCCAAGCCTGTCCAGCGCCGCACCGCCCCGCCCGTCGCGAAGACGCCGGCGCCGGGGTCGGTCCGCGCGCCGGACGCCGCGGCGCCGACGCTGGGCGGCGGGGCGGTCTGGATCGCCGCCGGCGAGCTGGCCGCCCGTCCGACGAGCGGGGCCGCGTGGGATGCGGTCAAGGCGGCTGCCGACGGGCCGCTGGGCACCGCGAACATCGCCGACCAGGACAGCGACCACGACGTTCGGACGCTGGCCGTCGCGCTCGTCTTCGCGCGCACGGGCGTCGGCTCGTATCGAGCGAAGGCGTCGCAGGCGATCGCCGCCGCGATCGGCACGGAGGCGGGGGGTCGCACCCTCGCCCTCGGTCGCAACCTCGCCTCGTACGTGATCGCGGCGGACCTCATCGACCTCCGTCACGCCGACGCCGCGCTCGACGCGCGATTCCGCACCTGGCTGGACCAGGTGCGGCGCGAGCCGCTCGAGGGCCGCACGCTGATCTCCACGCACGAGGACCGCCCCAACAACTGGGGCACGATGGCGGGGGCGAGCCGCATCGCGGCCGGGCTGTACCTCGGAGACGCGGTCGACGTCGCGCGGGCCGCCACGGTGCTCCGCGGCTACCTCGGCGATCGCAGCGCGTACGCCGGCTTCGACTTCGGCGAGCTGTCGTGGCAGGCCGATCCGCTGGCCCCGGTCGGCGTCAACCCGCCGGGGGCGACGCGGGCCGGGCTCGACATCGGCGGCGCCCTGCCTGACGACATGCGGCGCGGATGCGCGTTCACCGTGGCGCCGTGTCATACGGGATACGCCTGGGAGGCGCTGCAGGGCGTGCTGGTGCAGGCCGAGCTGCTGTCACGCCACGGCTACCCGGCGTTCGCCTGGGGTGACAACGCGGTCGTCCGCGCGGCGCTCTTCCTGCGTCGCCTCGACGTCCTGTACGGGGACTGGTGGGC
>Ga0126313_10000604_pt1 | contig 17394 bp, 18 predicted proteins | sample Plot105A_FD_89954 | JGI IMG/M metagenome (GOLD analysis project Ga0126313, IMG submission 89954) | Serpentine soil microbial communities from UC McLaughlin Reserve, CA, USA - Plot105A | ecosystem: Environmental > Terrestrial > Soil > Grasslands | place: USA: UC McLaughlin Reserve, Lake County...
CAGGCGCCGACGCGCGACTAGCGCCTACTCCGGGGCGTGGCAGACGGCCTCGACGTTGTGGCCGTCGGGATCGAGCACGTAGCCGCCGTAGTACGTCTCGTGGTACTGAGGCCGGGGGCCCGGCGCGCCGTTGTCCTTGCCTCCGGCCGCGAGTGCCGCTTCGTGGAACGCATGGACGGTCGCGCGGTCGGGACTGACGATGGCGATGTGGGTCGTGCCCGGAGTTCCTCGGGTCTCGAGCCAGAAGTCCGGCTTGCCCGGCTGGCCGAACCCGACGGCCTCCCCGAAGTCGGCGATCTTCACGTAGCCGAGCGGAGCTAGCGCGGCCTCGTAGAACCGCTTCGAGGCCTCGATGTCGCTGACGTTGATTCCGACGTGGTCGATCAAGGTTCCACCCTCCTGAGGTCTTCGACTGACGGCCCCTGGATCACGCGGCCGTCACCGGTGTAACGGGAGCCGTGGCACGGGCAATCCCAGCTGCGCTCGGCGTCGTTCCACTCGACGTAGCACCAGAGATGGCGGCAGACGGGCGAGAGGACATGCACTTTGCCGCCGTCGTCCTTGTAGACGGCCCGCTTGAGGCCGCCCAGCCGAAGGATCGCGCCCTCGCCGGGCGCGAGCTCCTCGGGCTTGCGCTTCTCCCCGCGCGCCAGGCGTTGCGCGAAGAAGCGGATGCCGGCGCTTGCGTTCTCCTTGACGAACTTGCCTGCGGACGCGCGCGCGTGGATCCGCTTCGAGTCATAGAGGCTCGCCCAGCCGTTTTCACGGCCGAGGATCGTGTCGGTGAGGATCCCGGCGGCGACCGTGCCGTTCGTCATCCCCCACTTCTGGTAGCCGGTCGCGACGAAAACGTGTTTCGAGCGGCGGCTCAGCCGGCCGATGTACGGAACGCGGTCGACCGGCATGTAGTCCTGCGTCGACCAGCGGTACTCGAGCTCCCCGGCAGCGGGCCAGTTCTCGTGCAGGAACGCCTCGAGCACCTCGTAGCGCTCGGATTCGTCCTCGCCGGGGAGGCCGGGCTTGTGCCCCTCGCCGCCGGTCTGGATCAGCAGCCGGTTGCCGTCGCGGATCGTCCGCACGGAGCGGGTCGGCACGCCGGCGTTGATGAACATCCCGTCCGGCGCCTTCGCGGGATCGATCGGCGCCGCGACCGCGTAGCTGCGGTGCGGGTGCGCCTTCGTGAAGAAGAGCCCGCGGTCCATGAAGGGCAGGTGCGTCGCGAGGATCACGTCCGCGGCGCGGATGTTCCCGAGCTCGGTCTCGACCACGCATGGTTCGCCGTGGTTGACGAAGCGCGCGCGTGTGTTCTCGAAGACGTGGCTGCCGTCGCCGGGGATCGTCGCCGCGAGGCCGAGCAGGTACTTGCGCGGATGGAACTGGGCCTGGTTCTCGAGGCGGACCGCGCCCGCTACCTCGTATGGGAGCGGCGTCTCGGTCACGAACTCTGCCGGCAGGCCGAGCCTTCTCATCGCGTCAGCCTCGGCCTGGAGCTGCTCGCGCTCTTCGTCCTTCTCGGCCACGACGTAGTTCGCCTTGCGCTCGAAGTCGCAGTCGATGCCGTGCTGCTGCGCGAGGTCGGCGATCCGCTCGATCGCGGCCTGGTTGGAGTCCGCGTACGTGCGCGCGCCTTCCTCCCCGAAGCTCTTCGTCAACTGGCTGTACACGGCACCGTGGCCCGAAGTGACCTTCGCGGTCGTGTAGCCGGTGGCGCCGCGGACGATTCGCTTCGAGTCGAGCAATGCGACGGTCTTGCCCGCCTGCTTGAGGAGGGCGGCGGTGGTGATCCCCGTGATGCCGGCGCCGACGACGGCCGCGTCGACCTCCAGGTCCGCGGAGAGGGCCGGATAGTCCGTGTCCGGCGTGGTCGCGATCCAGAACGACTCGCCCCCGTGCGCCACCACGGCACCCTAACTACCATCGCCGCGTCGTGATCCTCGAGAACGGAGTCGTCCGGACGCTGGAACCGTCGCTGCCGGCGGCGGGTGCGCTCGCGATCGCGGGCGAATGGATCGTCGGCGGCGTCGGGACGCACGAGGCGGCGCTCGCGTCGCCGGAGCGCGTCGACCTCGGTGGGCGGTGCGTGGTGCCGGGGTTCAACGACTCGCATGTGCACTTCCCGACGTGGGCTCTGGCTCAGCGCGAGGTCCGGCTCGAGGGGACGCGGTCGCTCGAGGAGGCCGTCGCGCGGATTCGCGAGGTGGTGGACGACGTTCCTTCCGGGGGCTGGTTGCGCGGTCGCGGCTGGCGGAGCGCCGACTGGTCGCCCGCGGTGGAGCCGACTCGCCAGGCGCTGGACGAGGTGACCGGCTCGGTGCCGACGCTCCTCACCGCGCGCGACTCGCACTCCTGCTGGCTCAACTCGGCGGCCTTGGCGCTCGCCGACGGCGACCTGGCCGTTCCCGGCGGCGTGGTCGAGCTCGACTTGCGTGGCGAGCCGACGGGTGTCCTCCGCGAGGAGTCGTGCTGGCACTTCCGCGATCGGTACGCGGCGGCGACGCTCGAGGAGATGGTCGAGGCGTCGCGAGCCGGCATGCGGCTGGCGAACGCGCGCGGCGTTACGGCGATCCACGACAAGGACGGCTGGCTCGGCGCGCTCGAAGTCTTCCAGCGACTCGGCGATGAGGGCTCGCTCTCGCTGCGCGTCTGGCAGTCGCTTCCGCACGACAGGGTGGACGAGCTGGCCGCCGTCGGGCTCCGTTCGGGCTTCGGTAGCCCGCTGCTGCGGGTCGGCTACCTGAAGGCGTTCATGGACGGGACGCTCGGTTCCCAGACCGCGCGGCTGCTCGACGGGTCGGGCGTTCGGATCACGAGCCGCGAGGAGCTCGAGGAGATCGTGCGGCGGGGCGCGGCCGCCGGTTTCCCGGTGGCCGTGCACGCGATCGGCGACCTCGCGAACCGGGAGGCCCTCGATGCGTTCGAAGCGACGCGCGCTGCGTGGGAGCCACTCGGGCTGCGGCAGCGGATCGAGCACGCCCAGCTGCTGGCGCCCGAGGACGTCGGGCGCTTCGCCGCCGTCGGCGTGGCAGCCTCCGTCCAGTTCTCCCACGCCCCGTCCGACCGCGACGTGGCCGAGCGGTTCTGGGCCGGGAAGCTCGACGGCGCCTACGCCTTTCGGTCGCTGTGGGACAGCGGCGCGGTGGTCGCGAACGGCTCGGACGCGCCGATCGAGGAGCTCGACCCGTGGGCCGGCGTGGTGGCGGGTGTCCTACGGATGCTCGACGAGCGACCGGCCTGGCGGCCGGAGCAGGCGGTGACCGTCGAGCAGGCGCTGGAGGCGACGACGGTGACGCCGGCGTGGCTCGCGCGCGACGAGCGTCGCCGCGGCAAGCTCGTCCCGGGCCAGTACGCCGACCTCGTGGTTCTCGACCGCGACCCGCTGGCGTGCGAACCGGAGGAGCTACGCGAGGTGCGGGTGGTCGCGACGATGCTGGGAGGCCGCTGGCTCCACAACCCGCCCCCGTGGGACTAGCCCATTTTGGACAACCACTTGCGCAGGCGGCGGCCGGGCCCCTGGCAGCCTGGGAAACAGCTGCGTCACGGAAGCGTCACAGAAGTTGCGCGGCGGCGTGGGTCGGGCTTGCAACGGAACCGTGCCGAAACGGTTACCGCCTGCGAAGCGCTCGCGGACTAGCCGCCGATGTACGACATCTCGACCTTCGGGATGTCGGCTGTCTCGGCCGTGCGCAGCTCCGAGTAGCGGTCCTCGCGGACGCGCCACACGTCGCCGATCGCGCGTGACAGCTCGTCGTCGGAGGCGCCCGACCGCAGCACCGCACGGAGATCATGGCCGCGCAGCGCGAACAGGCAGGTGTAGAGCTTCCCGTCCGCGGAGACGCGGGCCCGCGTGCAGTCGCCGCAGAACGGCTGCGTAACCGACGCGATCAGGCCGATCTCCCCGCCCCCGTCGCGGTAGCGCCAGCGGCGCGCGACCTCCCCACGGTAGGCCGGCTCCACGGGCTCGAGCGGCAGCTCCGCGCGGATCGCCGCCACGAGCTCGGCGGCCGGCACGACGTCATCGAGCCGCCACCCGTTCGTGTGGCCGACGTCCATGTACTCGACGAAGCGAAGGATGTGCCCACTCTCGCGGAAGTAGCGCGCCATCGGGAGCACGCTGTCCTCGTTCAGGCCGCGGCGCACGACCATGTTGACCTTGACCGGGGTCAGTCCCGCAGCCGCGGCCGCCTCGATCCCGGCGAGCACCCGCTCGACCGGAAAATCGACGTCGTTCATGGCCCGAAAGACCTCGTCGTCGAGCGAGTCGAGACTGACCGTAATCCGGCCCAGGCCGGCATCGGCCAAAGCCTGGGCCTTGTGGGGGAGGAGCGAGCCGTTCGTGGTCAGGGTCAGGTCCAGGCCGTCGATCCGCGCGAGCATCGCCACGAGCAGCTCGAGGTCCCGCCGAACGAGCGGCTCTCCGCCGGTCAGCCGAATCTTCTCGACGCCGTGCCGGACGAAGATCCGTGCGAGGCGCTCGATCTCCTCGAAGCTCAGCAGCTCCTCGCGCGGCAGGAACGCGTAGTCCCGTCCGAAGACTTCCTTCGGCATGCAGTAGACGCAGCGGAAATTGCAGCGGTCCGTGACCGAGATCCGCAGGTCGCGGAGCGGCCTGCCGAGCGCGTCGTCGATTCGCATGCCTCGAGACTAGCCGGGAGCGGCCGCCTCCAAGGCCCGCCGGACGAGCACGCTCGCGAGATGCTTCCGGTACTCCGCGCTCCCGAACGTATCGCTGGGCGGGCTCGTCCCCTCGCCGGCCCGCTCCGCGGCGGCCGCCGTTTCCGAGCCGGAAGCGATCGCCTCCTCGACGGCGCTCGCGCGAACCGGTGTCGAGCCCATGTTCGTCAGTGCGACGCGAGCAGAGCCGTTCTGCCTGACCACCGCGACGCCGACCGTCGCCCAGTCCTGGGCGCGGCGGTTGAACTTCTCGTAGGCCCAACCCGCCCCGTCGAGCTTCGGCACCCGGATCTCGGTCAGGACATCCTGCTCGCCCAGCGCCGTCTGGAACAGGCCCTGGAAGAAGTCCCCGGCGGCCACCGTTCGCTCCCCGCCCGGCCCCCGGACGACGAACTCGGCGTCGAGCGCAAGCAGCACGGTCGGCACGTGGGAGGCAGGGTCGCCGTGCGCGACCGAGCCGCCGATCGTGCCGCGGTGGCGAACCTGCGGATCGCCGATCAGGCCCGCCGTGTGGGACACGAGCCCACACGACGCCTTCAGGACGCCGTCGTTCGCGACGTCGTGGTGGCGCGTCAGCGCGCCGATCGCGACCCGGTCGCCGTCGTCGCGGACGTAGGAGAGCTCCGAGATCCGCCCGATGTCGACGATCAGCTCCGGCCGAGCGAAGCGGAGCTTCATCAGCGGCAGCAGCGAATGGCCGCCGGCGAGCAGCTTCGCGTCCTCGCGGGAGCCGAGCAGCTCGACGGCCTCATCGACCGAGCCCGCCACCTCGTAGTCGAACCGTGCGGGGATCATTTCGCCTCCTCGATCGCGCGCCACACTCTCTCGGGCGTGGCGGGCATGTCCAGGTTGGTGATCCCGAACGGCGTCAGCCCGTCCACCACGGCGTTCATGACGGCCGCCGTCGAGGCGATCGCGCCGGTCTCGCCGACGCCCTTGACGCCGAGCGGGTTGGTCGGGCTGGGGCTCTCGGTGCGGTCGAGCTCGAAGTCGACGAGCTCGGCGGCCGACGGAAGCAAGTAGTTCGTCATCGAGCCGGTCACGAGGTTGCCGTCCTCGTCGTACACCGCCTCCTCGAGCAGCGCCTGGGCGACGCCCTGCGCGATCCCGCCCTGCACCTGCCCGTCGACGATCATCGGGTTGATCGCCGTGCCGACGTCGTCGACGGCGATGTATCGGCGGAGGTCGACCGCCCCGGTCTCGGTGTCGATGCTGACCACGGCGATGTGGCAGCCGGCCGGCCAGCTGAAGTTGGGCGGGTCGTACACGTGGCTCTCTTCCAGGCCAGGCTCCATCCCGTCCGGGAGGTTGTGCGCCGTCCAGGCTCCGAACGCGGCCTCCTTGACAGTCATCGACCGGTCGGTGCCGCGAATGGTGAAGCGTCCCCGGTCGTACTCGAGGTCGTCCTCGGATACCTCGAGCGAGTGGGCGACGATCCTCTTCGCCTTCGCCACGACCTTGTCGGCCGCGTGGTAGAGCGCGACGCCGCCGACCGCGAGGCTGCGGCTGCCGTAGGAGTCCATGCCCAGCGGGGCGATCGCGGTGTCGCTGTAGAGCACCTCGATGTCCTCGACCGGCATCCCGAGCCGGTCGGCCGCGATCTGGGCGAACGTCGTGCCGTGCCCCTGCCCGTGGGGGGAGGTGCCGACGATGGCCTGAACGGTGCCGGTCGGCAGGCAGCGGATCGTGGCCGCGTCCCAGCCGCCGGCGACGTAGCGGATCGCGCCGAGGATCCGCGACGGCGCGAGCCCGCACATCTCCATGTACGTGGAGAAGCCGATCCCGAGCTGCTCGCGGTCGCCTCGCTCTCGCCGTTCGGCTTGGTCGCGGCGGACGTCCTCGTAGTCGAGCATCTCGAGCGCGCGGTCGAGCGACGCGTCGTAGTCGCCCGAGTCGACGGTGAGCCCGGAGGCGAGCTCGGCGGGGAACTCCTTGATGAAATTCGCGCGCCGCAGCTCGACGGGATCCTTGCCCAGCTTGCGGGCAAGCGCGTCCACCGCGCGTTCGATCGCGTAGGTGGCCTCGGGACGGCCGGCGCCGCGGTAGGCGTCGGTCGGCGTAGTGTGCGTGAACACGCCGACGCACTCGAAGTCGTAGGCCTCGACGCCGTAGCAGCCGCCGTACAGCCACGCACCGAGGATCGGGATGCCCGGCGTCACGAGCTGCAGGTACGCGCCCATCGCCGCGGTCAGCCGCGTGCGAACGGCGGTGATCTTGCCCTCGGCCGTGGCGGCGAGCTCGATCTCCTGGAGCACGTCGCGGCCGTGGATCGTGGCCAGGTAGCCCTCCGAGCGCTCCTCGGTCCACTTGATCGGCACTCCCAGCTTGCGCGCGAGCGCCAGGCAGAGCGCTTCCTCGGCGTACACGTTGAGCTTCGAGCCGAAGGCGCCGCCGACGTCCGGCGCGATCACGCGCAGCTTCGACTCGGGAATCCCGGTCACCATCGCGAGCGTCACGCGGAGGATGTGCGGGATCTGGGTCGCCGACCACATGGTGTACTCGCCCTGCGCCGGCGTCGGCTGGACGAGCACACCGCGGGGCTCCATCGCGTTCGGGATCAGCCGCTGCTGGCGGTAGTGCTCCTTGACGGTGACGGCGGCCTCGGAGAAGAGGCGGTCGACCTCGCCGTTCTGCAGGGCCCAGGTGTAGCAGTGGTTCGAGTCGAGCTCGTCGTGGACCTTTGGCGCGCCCTCGTCGAGCGCCTTCGCGACGTCGGTTACGGCCGGAAGCGGCTCGTAGTTGACGTCGACGAGCTCGGCGGCGTCCTTCGCGAGCGCGCGGCTGTCGGCGATGACGACGGCAACCCCGTCGCCGACGTAGCGCGCCTTGTCCTGCGCAAGCGGCCAGTGGGGCGGGTTCTTCGTGTCCTCCGTGACGGGCCAGGCGCAGGGCAAGGCGCCGGCCCATTCCTCGGCGAGCTCGGAGCCGGAGAAAGCGGCGACGACGCCTTCGGCCTCGCGCGCCCTGGACGTGTCGACGCTCGTGATCCGCGCGTGCGCGTGCGGGCTGCGCACGATGACCGCCCAGAGCATCCCCGGGACGGTCAGGTTGTCCGTCCAGCGGGTCTGGCCGGTCAGGAGCTTCGCGTCCTCCCGGCGCGTGATCGAGCTGCCGACGTACGACTCGGTTCGTTCCTCGGTGACAGCCATTTCTCGCTCCTCAGCTCGCGGCCGCGGCCTTCACGGCCTTGACGATGTTCTGGTAGCCCGTGCAGCGGCAGAGATTGCCTTCGAGCAGGTGGCGGATCTCCTCGTCGCTCGGCGACGGGTGCTCCTCCAGCAGGCTGACGGTGGCGAGCACCATCCCCGGCGTGCAGTAGCCGCACTGGAGCCCGTGGTTCTCGTGGAACGCCTGCTGCACCCGGTGCAGGGCGCCGTTCTGCGCGAGGCCCTCGATCGTCGTCACTTCGCGGCCATCGGCCTGGACCCCGAGGAGCGTGCACGACTTCACCGACTCGCCGTCCAGCAGCACGGTGCACGAGCCGCAGGACGACGTGTCGCAGCCAACGGTGGTCCCGACCAGGCCGAGCCGCTCGCGCAGGACGTAGACGAGCAGCTCGCGCGGCTCGACCTCCAGCTCGCGCCGCTCGCCGTTGACGGTCAAAGCTATCTCTCTCACGAATCGCTCCTTTCCTTGCGGTGAAAGATGCGTCCGATGGCGCGCCCGATCGCGCTGAAGCCGAGCTTGAGCCCTCCGACCGGCTTCGACTGGGCGGCGACGGCCGCCTCAGCCACCTCCGGCTCGGCAATCAACTGCTTCTGCAAGCAGTCGGCGAAGCTGGAGACGAGCTGGGAAGAGACGTCCTGGATCATCCCGCGCCCGTACTGGGCGATCGCCCCGGACATCCCGACGTCGGTGACGATCTCGATCCGCGTGCCGCCGTTGAACGCGGCGAGCGTGGACTCGATCGTCGCGAGCGCCGCGCCCCTGCCCTTCAGCTCGCGGGCCTGCGCGGCGAGCCGCACCCGGCCGGCCTCCTCGTCGGCTTCCTCGCGGACGACGTCGGCCTCGAAGTTCAGCGAGATCGGGCCGAGCTTCACCTTCATGAACGCCTTCCACTTCGAGTCGCTCATCGTCTCTGCGAGCTCCGCCCCGGGCATGCAGGGAATCACCCGAGGCACATCCATCAGCAGATTCCAGGCCGCCTCGGGCGGGGCCTCGACCTCGAATGCGTTCGCGAGCTTCAACCCGCCGTCTCGATCCCGACGAACTGCGCTGGGTCGGCCTCGAAGCGGTGACGGCAATGCGCGCCGCAGAAGTAATACGCCACCCCTTCGTGGACGGCGACCTCGTTCGCGCCCTCGATCGCCACGGTCATCCCGCAGACCGGGTCGACGGCCTCCGCCGGCGGTGCGGGCAGCTCGCCGCGCGTATGCCGCCAGGCAACCAGCTCCGCGAGGACGGCGACGGCGATCTCCTCCTGGGTCGACGGGCCCAGATCGAGCCCGGCAGGGCTGCGTAGCCGGGCCAGAGCCTCCTCGTCGAGGCCCCGCTCGCGCAAGCCGGCCAGGACAACCGCTGCCCGGCGCGAGCTCGCCACGAGCCCGACGTAGGCGATCGGAGCGGCGAGCGCGTCCGCGAGCGTCTCCTCGTCGCCGTGGCCCATGGTGGCGACGACGACCGCGTCGGCGTCGGCGGTGAGCTCCCTCGCCACTCGCCAGTCGACGGCCGGCGCCAGGCCGGCGAGCGTCCGCGCGGCCGGGCTGTCGCCGATCACGGCGAGCAGCGGCGAGGGCACCTGCGGCTCGAGCAAGACCTCGACTATGCCCTCCGAGGCGCACATGCTCTCGGCGAGGACGACATCGGCGGGCGCATCCTCGTCGCCGCCGGGAGGGCCGATCCGCACGAGCCTAGGCTCGCCTTCCGCGAGCGCCCTCAACGCCTCACGGACCACGATCGGCTCGGAGCAGGCACCTCCGACCCATCCGGTCAGCTCCCCGTCCGCCGTGACGAGAGCCTTGTCGCCGCGCCTCGTCGAAGCGGGACGAACGACTGTCACGACGGTGGCGAGGACGTACGGCTTGCCCTCGCCGGTCAGGCGCCCGGCACATCTCAGAACCTCACCGCTCACTCCGCCGGTCCACCTCCTGAAGGCCCCAGTCGCTCGAGAATACGCCGAGCAGGGCGCTTTTTCCACACGCACCTTCCCCTACGATCCTCCTATGCGCTTCGGTTCGGTCGAGGAGGTAGAGCAGGCTTTCGCGGGCCATTCGTACCTGCCGGATCGTGGGTTGTCCACGGCCGTCTTCCTCGCGCTCGCGATGAAACGCCCGCTCCTGCTCGAGGGTGAGGCCGGCGTCGGCAAGACGGAGGTCGGCAAGACGCTCGCCCGAATCCTCGAGGCGGAGCTCATCCGGCTCCAATGCTACGAGGGGATCGACGCAGCGCAGGCGCTCTACGAGTGGGACTACTCGCGACAGCTCTTGTACGCGCGCGCCTTGCAGGCAGGCGAGCTCGACCCGGGGCAGCGGGTAGCCGAGCTCTACGGCCGCGACTTCCTCCTCGAGCGCCCCCTTCTGCGGGCGGTCCGGATCGGCGCAGGAGCGGTGCTCCTGATCGACGAGCTCGACCGCGCCGACGACGAGTTCGAGGCGTTCCTGCTCGAGATTCTCGACGCCTACACCGTGACCGTGCCGGAGCTCGGCACGATCGCGGCGGCTGAGCCGCCGGCGGTCGTCATCACGTCCAACCGGACCCGCGAGCTGCACGACGCGCTCAAGCGTCGCTGCCTCTACCACTGGATCGACTACCCCGACCTGGAGCGGGAGGTCGAGATCGTGCGCCTGCGCGCGCCCGGGGTGTCCGAGCGGCTCGCGCGCTCGGTGGCCGGCGCGGTCGCCCGGCTGCGCGAGCTCGACCTCGTCAAGCGCCCCGGGGTGGCCGAGGCGATCGACTGGGCGCGCGCGCTCACGCTGCTGGACGCTGAGACGGCGGACGGCGACGCAGCCCGGGCGACGATCGGCTGGGCGGTCAAGAACCGCGAGGACCTGCAGCGGGTGGAGCCCGAGCTGCCCGAGCTCCTGGCGTGAGCGATCCGGTCGCCCAGCTCTCGCAGTTCGGCCGGGCGCTGAGGGACGAGGGCCTGGCGGTCGGGACCGGCCGCGTCCTGGAGTTCTGCCGCGCGGCCGCGCTGCTCGAGCCGGTCGACCTGTACTGGGCGGGACGCGCCACGCTCGTCAGCCGGCACGAGCAGATCGGCGCCTACGACCGCGTGTTCGACCGCTTCTTCCGCGGCGAGGGTGACCGGCGTCCTCCCGAACGGCCCCGGGTACGCGTCGTGACCGAGCAGGTCGACGTGGGTCTGGCGAGCGAGGTCGAGCTTCTTCGTACGAAGAGCTTCTCGCGCTGCTCCCCCGAGGAGCTGGCGCAGCTCGCGGAGCTGATGGCCCGTGTCCGCATCGCCGTCCCGACGCGACGCGCACGGCGCAGGCAGCCGGCCCGCGCCGGCGCGCCGGACTTCAGGCGGACGCTCAGACGCTCGTTCCGGACCGCGGGCGAGCCCGTCGACCGGCTCTGGCGCGAGCGCCGCCGGCGCAACCGGCGCCTGGTGTTGCTGCTCGACGTCTCGGGCTCGATGGCGGACTACTCGCGCGCGCTCGTGATGTTCGCCCACGCCGCCCTGCGCACGGACCGACGCTGGGAGGCGTTCTGCTTCGGCACCCGACTCACGCGCGTGACACGCCAGCTCGCGACGGGCCATCCGGATGTCGCGCTGCGGCGGGCGGCGGCCGAAGTGGTCGACTGGGAGGGCGGCACCCGGATCGGCGAGTCCCTCGAGAGCTTCCTCGACGACTACGGCCACAGCGGTCTCGCCCGAGGCGCGGTCGTCGTCCTGTGCTCGGACGGCCTCGAGGTGGGCGATCCGGAGCACCTGCGCGCGCAGATGGCTCGCCTTTCGCGCCTCGCGCACCGGATCGTCTGGCTCAATCCCCTCCAGGAGAGCCCGGAGTACGAGCCACTCGCCCGGGGGATGGCGGCGGCGCTCCCGTACGTGGACGTGTTCGCGAGCGGCCACAACCTGGCCTCGCTCGAGGAGCTGGGCTCGCAGCTCGGGTGACGCCCGGCGGCGTTCAGGAGGCGTTCGCACAGGTCGCGGCAGAGGACGGGATCGCGCTCGGGAGTGAGTCGTTCGATTGGTTGTGCGAGCAGGGCCACGTCGGGCTCGAACGCGTGGCGAAGCGCCGGCGAGATCCGTCGCTGGTCGGGCCGGTGAGCGCTGCACTCGAGGCCCTCGGCGCGATCTACGCACGCCTTCAGGGCGACCTCTCGGTGCTGCGCGCGTCGCGCGAGAACCTGCTCCTCCCGGTCGAGCTCGTTCACGAGGAGACCGGAACCGTGATCGAGGTCGACGAGCCGGCGCACTTCACCTCGTTCCGGCTGGCGTCCCTCGAGCTCTATCCCACCGATGCGGCCCTGGGGTTCGACCTCGACGAGCACAAGGCTCTTTGCCGTGCCTGGTGCTCGAGGACGGACGGCCTCGGCGGCGGCCATCCCGCCAAGGGCTTCGGGTTCGGCGGCCTCCAGCGGGAACGCGCCTACCACGACGCGCTCCGCGACCTCGCCACTCCGGCCATGCGTCATCCGCCGGTCGTTCGGATCGCTGCCGTGGACGGCGACGGCGCAGCCGCCTACCGACGTCACCGGGCGGCGCTCGTAAGGCTGCTGGGCTCGACTCAGCGGTCGCGCAGCTCGTAGCCGTCGATCACGGCCACGTTGACCGTCGAGCACCGCCCGCAGCGCACGCGGACCTTCTTCGTCATCTGCACCGCGTGCATCGCCCTGGCGAGGACGTTGCCGCACTGAACGCAGACGTAGTCGTCAGGACCGTTGCCGTGGAAGACGGGCCGGTCGGGATCCTCCTGCAGGGCGGTCCCGCCGTCGAACGGCACCTCGCCCTTGCGGATCTCTCGCATCGCGATCGTCGTCATCGACGTACGGTCAGAGCTTTGCGAGCTTGCCGCTGAAGTCCTTGATCAGTGCGTCCAGAACGCCCACGACGACGCCCTCGCCCATCGATGCGGCCTTGCCGGTGATGTGTGCCTTCGTGTTGATGACGCCGCCGCCGTCGTCGAGCGCGATGGCGACGTCGGCGTTCGCGTGTCCCTGGCCGCCGGCCTCCTTGGACTTGACGGTCATGACCACTCGACGGGCGGCAGCGTCCTGCTCGACGATCTCCACCGTGCCCGTGAACGTCATCGACATCGCTCCCATCTTGATCTTGATCTCGGCCCGCACGGCATCCGGCCCGAGCGTCTCTAGCACGCTGCCCCCCTCGACGCAGGGAACGACGCGCTCGAGGTCGAGGATGGTCACATAGCTCTCGTCGATTCGCTTGTCGGTGGAGAAGGAATGCTCCAGCTCTACGGCCATCGGGCGACTCTATCGTCGCTTAGGCTGCGCTCGTGTCGATCCCGGCGGGCACGTACAGGCTCGGGCCGGGGAACGGCACGCTGTCGGTGAAAACCGGGCGAGTCGGCGCCGCGGCCAAGGCCGGACACGACCTTCTGCTCCACGTCACCGTTTGGCAGGCGACGCTCGAGATCGGCGAGGAGATCGGCATCATGCTCGCCGCGGATGCCACCTCACTGCGCGTGCGCGAGGGCACCGGCGGGATGCAGGCGCTCGGCGATGACGACATGGCGAACATCGAGGAGACGATCGACGAGGAGGTCCTCAAGCGCCAGGGCATCGAATTCCGCTCGACCGAGGTGCACGCCGCCCACGAAGGCCAGCTCGCCGTGCAGGGTGAGCTGACGCTCGCCGGCACGACCCGCCCGGTCGCTTTCGAGCTCACGGCCGGCGCGGACGGCAGGCTTCGCGGCAGCGCCGTCCTCACTCAGAGCAATTGGGGAATGACGCCCTACTCGGCCCTGTTCGGAGCCCTGCAGGTCGCCGACGAGGTCGAGGTCGCGATCGACGCCAGCCTGCCCTCGACCGTCGCGGTGTGGATGTCGATCCCCGAGCTGAAGCCGCGCCCGCTGAAGCCGTCCTTGCTGGAGCTCGACGGGATCTCTCGCGCGACGATCGAGGGCCAGCACCGGCTCTACGAGGGCCACGTCAACAAGCGGAACGAGATTCTCCGGCAGCTCGCGACGGCCGATCTCGCCAACGCGGACCAGATCCACTCGGAGGTGAGAACGCTCAAGGTCGAGCTCTCGTTCGCGATCGGCGGGATCACGAACCACGAGCTCTACTTCGAGCACCTCGGCGGTGACGGCGGCGACCCGAGAGGCGCGGTCGGAGCTCTGATCAGGCGCGACTTCGGCTCAGCCGAAACTTGGCGTTCCGACCTGAAGGCGACTGCGCTGGCGGGCAGAGGCTGGGCCTGGATGGCGTACGACTGGGACGAGGGCCGGCTCTTCAACTACGTCGGCGACGGCGAGAACGCCTTCCCGATCTGGAACGCGACGCCGCTGGTCGCACTCGACGTCGACGAGCATGCGTACTACCTCGACTTCCAGACCGACCGGGCCGCGTACATCGACGCGTTCCTCGACAACCTGGACTGGGCGGTCGTGAACGAGTGGGTGTCGAGGCACCACATCCCGCTGCCTTAGAGCTTTCAGCCGCGGTAGACGGTCTGTGCGTCGAGCCCGCCCTCGACGCCGGGTGGAAGGGCGCCGGTGCCGTGAGCGTAGAGGGCCAGCGCCTCGATCGTCTTGATCTGCGTGGGGTCGCTTTCGTCGGCGCCGACCCACGCGCCGTTCGACCAACGGAGGGTCTCGGGTGGTGCTTCCAGCGCCGTGCCCGCGAGCAGTTTCGCCTTGTCGCGGATCTTGCCCGCGGCGCTGACGACCGCCGCCGGCGTGCCTTCGGAGGGGCTCTCGTTGTAGCCGTGTCCGAGGCCGAACCGGTCGGTGTCGGCCGGAACGACCTTCACGTCGAGCGGCGGGACGCCGAGCTCGTCGGCGACGAGCTGCGCGTACTCGGCGTCCTTCCCGTCGGACTCGGTCGTCAGGCTGAGGACCATCTTGCCGGTCGGGTGCACGCGCAGAAAGACTGCTCGGTAGGCCTCGTCAGCCACGGCTCGTCTCGCCTCCTCGGTCGGGGTCGTCCGCCAGGCGCCGCCGTTCCTGGTGAGCGGTCAGCGCGTTGTGTTCTTCCAGCTCGCAGAACGCGGGCTGCGGTCCACCGAGCGGATTCGGGGGTACCGCGGGTCGCTCGCAGCCCGGGTAGATGCAGATCTTGGGCGGCTCACTCATCCGCCACCCAGCCGGGCGTGGTCTTGCCTCTGCTCGGCCCGTGGCCGCTCGGCATCGCGACCGAGCTGCCGGAAACCGGCGTGGCGCTGGCCCAGGGCTCCTCCTCCTCCTCCTCAGCCGCGGGCGCCGCCGGCGGAGGCTCTAGGCGCCGTGACCCGGCAATCGCCTCGGCGACCTCGTCGAGGGCCTCGAAGCTGTGCCCGCTCACCAGCGCGTCGCAGTACGGCAGCGCCGCCCTCATGCCGGCGGACTGCACCGAGAAGGCGCCGGCGCTGAGGCGCGGGTTGACCCACACGATCCGGTGGGCCAGGCGCGCGAGGCGCGCCAGCTCGCGTTCGACGAGCATCGGGTCGCCGCGCTCCCAGCCGTCGGAGAGGATGACGATCACGGCGCCACGGGCCATGCCGCGGCGCCCGTGCCGGTTGTTGAACTCCTGCAGCGCGTCTCCGATCCTCGTGCCGCTCGACCAGTCGGGCGTAGCCGCTGCGGCGCGCTGGATCGCGCGCTCGGGACTGCGGGAAGCGAGCGCACGGGTCAGGCGCGTCAGCCGCGTGGCGAACACGAACGCCTCGGCATTCGGTCCGCTGCCGGCGGCACAGGTCAGGAACTGCAGATAGGCGCGCGCGTAGGGCTCCATCGAGCCCGATATGTCGCACAGCAGCACCAGCCGGCGGCGGGCGACCCGGCGACGGCGGCGCGCGAGGCGCATCGGGTCGCCTCCCGTGCGCAGGCTGGCACGCAGGGTCCGGCGCAGGTCGACGTGCTCTCCGCGACGTCCCTTCTCGTAACGGCGCGTGCGCCGCGGCGGAGCGGCCAGCTGAAGCCGCGACATCAGGCGATAGAGCTGTGCGAGCTCGCGCGGCTCGAGCGCGTCGAAGCTCTTGCGTCTCAAGAGCTCCTCATCGCTGGCCAGCGCCAGCGGCACCTCCAGCTCGGCCGCATCCTCTTCCCCCTCGCGCTCCTGCGGCACGGCCGACGGCAAGCCTGTGCCCGACTCCGGGGCGGCGCGCTCGGACCATGGGCGGTCGTCAGGCGGCGCAGCCGCGGTCCGCCGCTCCTCGGCAGTGTCGTCCTGAGCCTCTGCTCCACCACCGAAGACCGACAAGAAGACCGCGTCGAAGGCATCGCCCTGCGCGCGGTCCGAGACGAAAACGGCGCGGGCGGTCCAGTACAGGCGCCGACGCGAGACCGGCCGGACGAGCCTGAGCGCGTGCGCGAGATCAGCCGCGCGGCCGGGCGTGGCCGGCACGCCTGCGTCGCGCAGCCGCCGGCTCAGCGCACCGACGAGCGACGGGAGGTCGAGCTCGATCGTCTCGACGCCGAAGTCAGTCACCGCCACCCACAAGCTGCTCGAGGCCGGCCGCGCGAATCACCTCCTGGTCCTCGCTGTACTTCAGCACCGACCCGAGGGTGAGGTCCACCGCTTCGGCATCCAGATGCTCGATGCCGAGCAGGTTCAGGGCCGCCAGCCAGTCGATCGACTCGGCGATGCCCGGCGGTTTCTGCACGTCGCTGCCGCGCATGCGCGAGACCGCGTTCGCGACCTGGACGGCCAGCGTCTCCGACGAGCCCTTGACGCGCCGGCGCACGATCTCGACCTCGCGCTCCGGGCTCGGGTAGGGAATCCAGTGGTACAGGCAGCGCCGCTTCACAGCGTCGTGCAGGTCGCGCGTCCGGTTGGAGGTCAGGACGATGACCGGCGGATGCGTGGCCCTGAGCGTGCCGAGCTCCGGAATCGTGACACTGGCGTCCGCGAGCAGCTCGAGCAGGAACGCCTCGAAGTCGTCGTCTGCGCGGTCGATCTCGTCGATCAGCAGGACGGCCGGCCGGGGCCCGGGATGCTCGAGCGCACGCAGGAGGGGGCGACGTATGAGGTAGTCGGGCCCGAACAGGTCTTCCTCGCCGAGCGGCGATCCGCGGGAGTCGGCGAGCCGGATGCTCAGCAGCTGCCGCGGGTAGTTCCACTCGTACAGCGCCTCCGCCACGTCGATGCCCTCGTAGCACTGCAGGCGGTGGAGCGGCGTGTCCAACACCGTCGCGAGCGACTTCGCGGCCTCGGTCTTGCCGACACCCGCCTCGCCTTCGAGGAGCAAGGGCTGTGGGAGGCGCAGGCTGAGGAACATCGACGTCGCCAGACCCTCGTCCACGAGATAGTCGATCGCGCCAAGACGCTGGGCGAGCGTCTCGATGTCGGGCACGAGCTGGCGGATCTCGCCTGCCGCCTCGCCCGTGACCTTGGTCACTGCGGCGGCTCGGGACGCCCCTGCATCGCCGCCCAGACACGAGCCGGAGTGCAGGGCATGTCGATGTGGTCGACGCCGTGCGTCTCGTGCAGCGCGTCGATCACCGCGTTGACGATCGCCGGCGGGGACCCGACGTTCGGCGACTCGCCGACGCCCTTGGCCCCGAGCGGGTGGTGGGGGCACGGCGTGACCGTTTCGCCGAGCTCGAAGTCGGGCGTCTCGAGGGCCGTCGGGATCAGGTAGTCCATGAACGACGAGTTCAGGCAGTTGCCCTCCTC
>Ga0126313_10000605_pt1 | contig 17372 bp, 19 predicted proteins | sample Plot105A_FD_89954 | JGI IMG/M metagenome (GOLD analysis project Ga0126313, IMG submission 89954) | Serpentine soil microbial communities from UC McLaughlin Reserve, CA, USA - Plot105A | ecosystem: Environmental > Terrestrial > Soil > Grasslands | place: USA: UC McLaughlin Reserve, Lake County...
GCCTCCGAGAGCTTCGAGTTGTAGCGCACGCGCGGCCACAGGGCGTCGGGGAAATACCGCTCGAGTTGTTCGAGTATCTCGGCGCTCTTCTTGACCCGCGCGTCGTAGAAGGTGGGGATTATGCCGCTAACCCTCAGGCTCTCGCGGTAGCGTTGGACGTGATCTACGCGTCCGAGGAAGTCGCCTATGCCCTGCAGTGCCAGGGCCTCCATGGAGACCGGGATCAGGAGTTCCTCGACATAGAACAGACAATTCACGTTGAGGACATCCCACGAGGGCGCCGTGTCGAGCAGCACGAAGTCGTATCCCTGCAAGTCCTCCAGGCCCTCGCTCAAAACCAGCTCGGAGCGTATGTCCCGCCGGGAGATCAGGCGCTTCACACCGGAGAGCGCCCCCCCGCCGGCGATCACGAATAAGTTCTTGCGAGCTTCTATCTGTACATCTTTGAGGCCGGCGTCGCCCTGCAGCAATTCCGCCAACCCCTCACCGGCCTGCACGCCCAGGCTCTTCGTTATCTGCCCTTGGGAGTCGAGGTCGATGAGGAGGGTCCGGTAGCCACCCAGGGCTAGTCCCGCGCCTATGTTCACGCAGGACGTGGTCTTCGCGACCCCACCCTTCGCGTTGATAAACGCTATCTTCCTCAACCACTCCCCACAGACACGTCTAACTCGGTTAGGTAATCATACAATCAAACGATATTGCAAGTAAGAGGCCCTAGGGCCGGAACTATGGACTCAGGCTCCCAGGCCGGCCGCGGCGAGAACCACTCCTGCTGTCGCCGTTCCTATGATCACCCCGGCCAGGACGTCGAAGGGGAAGTGTACGCCGAGGTAGACGCGGGAGAGGATGACGAGGGCCCCGGCCAGCACCAATGCGGGAGCGAACGGCGGGTAGAGCACAGAGAGGGTCAGGGCTCCGGCCGCCGCCGTCGCGGAGTGGCCGGAGGGGAAAGAGCTCGAGGAGGGCGTCTTTATCAGAGGGGCTATCTCGGTGTCCCAGATAAAGGGGCGGGCGCGGTTGAAGAGGTACTTGGCGCCCTCGGCGACCGTCCATGAGCCGGCGACGGCGGCCCAGGGGATCAGGAGGTGAGAGGGCTCGAGTCCGGTAAGCAAGAAGGCCCCCGCGGCGAGCAATCCCCACAGGGCGCCGGCCGTCCCTACCACGGTAAAGGCGCGCATCACGGTCGTGAGCGGCGCCCACTTCAGGCCGAAGAGCGCCCGGAACAGTGCCCGGTCCAGATCCCTCACCCTGCGCGTGAAGCCCTTCAAGTTCCTCCCGTGACGCCAGGTCCGCCGGGGGCTATTGTAGACCAGAGGCCCCAAATCCGTACGGTATTCCTCAACGACTCCGGTGATACCCTTCCCTACCTGCCCAGTTTTCTCAAGTAGAATGAGAAGGGCAATTCGTAGACGTATTTCACGATCAGGAGGCACACAGATGGAAAGGCAGTTGGTCGAGAAGGTCGTAGACGAGGCGAAGGAAGAAGGGGCGAACCTCGTGATCTGGGACCGCCGCGACACCTTCACCGTAGAGTCCGACGACGTGAAGGAGATAGAGACCAACGATGACCACCTGCGCGTCAAGATGCAGGACGGCAAGGCCATAGTCTACGTCGAGTACGAGTACATCTACAAGCTCGTCATCGAGAAGGACCGCTCCGTCCGCGCCGGAGTCCGCGCCGGGTTCGGCGCCTCCAGTAGCTAGTCAGCAAGCTCCGCCTGCTGAGGAGCTCATCGAGGCTTCGCCTCGATGAGCTCCGTCCTGCTTTCGCCGGCCACGACCGCGGCGCGGGCGAGGCCGACGAAGAGGCCGCTCTCGAGGGCGCCGGGGATGTGTTTGATCTCTACCTCGAGCGACGCCGGGTCGGCGATCTCGTCGAAGGTGCAGTCTGCTGTGTAGTGGCCGCCGTCCGTGACGAAGGGACGACCGGGCTCCGTCCAGTCCATCCTCAGCTCGGGCTCGCAACCGAGGGAAGCGAGGAATTCGAGGGTGCTCTCCCACCCGAATGAGTCGATCTCGACGGGCAGGGGGCCTGCGCCCAAAGAGTCGACCAGCTTGCTCGAGTCGGCGACCACGATCAGGCCCTCCTCGCTCGAGGAGGCCACGATCTTCTCCCGAAGGAGCGCGCCTCCCCGCCCCTTGATGAGGGCGAGGTCAGGGGAGATCTCATCGGCCCCGTCTATGGTAAGGCGCGGACGGGCCTCCGAGAGCGTCGCCAGCGGTATGCCAAGCTCGTTCGCCAGGGCGGTGGTCTTGGCCGAGGTCGGTACGCCCCTGACATCCCTCAATTCTCCTGCAGCCACGAGTTCCCCGATCCTACGCACCGCGAACGTGGCCGTCGAGCCCGTTCCTAGTCCCACCACCATGCCACTCTGGACGTAACGTTCTACCGCCGCGTGCGCGGCCTCACGCTTCGGCCCATCGTCCAACACCCCCTACACTCCCTCCGGCCTGGTACCGACCGTAACATCGACGCGGCGCTCTTTCTCGCCGGGGGTCACGACGGTCATCAGGAGCCTGTCGCCGGGTTTCACGGAGTTGACGACCTCTATAACGTCCTCGGAAGTGGAGACGGGCTCGCCCTCGATTTCAGTTATGACGTCTCCGATGGGCACGCGTATGCCCTCGATCTCTTTCTCGTCCCCACCCCGGATGCCAGCCTTCTGTGCCGGACCGCCGGGGGTTACTTCGCTGACTATTGCCCCATTGCCGGGCAAGCCGTAGCGCTCCCTGAGCGCCTTCTCGGAGAGGCCGGCGTAGGCCGAGAGCTCGTCGATGCCCAACTCGAACATGGATACCCCAATGTAGCCGTGCACAACCTCTCCGTCGGTTATGAGCTGCTTCACCACGCTCTTGACGGTGTTGATCGGGACGGCGAAGCCAACCCCTTCGAAGCCTCCCGACTCGGAGGCGATCTGGGCGGTGACCCCTATGACGGTGCCGCGCGAATCGAGCAGTGGCCCGCCCGAGTTGCCCGGGTTTATGGCCGCATCGGTCTGAACGGCGTCGTCTATGGTGTAGTTGTTAGGGGCCTTTATAGGACGGCCGAGGCCGCTCACGATCCCCGTGGTCACGCTGATACCGACGTTCAAGGGGTTGCCGATGGCGATGACCGGCTCCCCAACCCCGATCGCGTTCGAGTCCCCGAGCGTCAGCGGCTCCAGCGCCTCCCGTGGGGCGTCAACCTTTATGAGCGCCACGTCCGTCGAAGGGTCCTGCCCGACGACCTCAGCCTCCCGGCGCACCCCGTCGGCGAACCTGACGGAGATCTCATTCGCCCCCTCCACGACGTGCTGATTGGTGACTATATGTCCGGCCTCGTCGATCACGAACCCCGAGCCGCCCGCAGGGCCAGTGTCAGAGGTGGCGGCCACGTCGACACTCACCACCCCACGGCTGTCGCGCGTGTACACCTCGCGCACCGAGGAGCCGTTCGAGACCGGCGTCGGCCCCGAGGACTTGTGTGCGGGCGCGACCTCCTTGATGGTCACGCTGTCCGGCCTGTCCTCCAGGCCGTACACCCCGACGAAGAGAAACAGCGCGGTCACCAGACCGCCGATTATCGCCGAGACGAGCGCCGTGAGCGCGGTCCTCAAAATGAACTACTTCCTCGATCCTCTTCCATCACGGTGGCGCGGACCGGGAGCTGAGTTGTATTACATCCCAGCCGTTTATCTTCCACCGGCCGTCCTGCTGCACAAGGTACCAGGTCCCCTCGTTGTGCTGGATCTCCCCGGTAAGTGTGGCTCTGGTTTCGCCGGTGACGGCCGCCGTGTTATTCGAGATCTCAGCGTTGGGCCCCACTATGAACTCCACGCTCTTCACCTTGTCGAATGTACCCTCGAAGGTGGACCGGTTCGGAAACCACTTCTGCCGCCAACTCTCGGTGAGAAGCCGGGCGGATCTGTCGTACTTCCCCTCAGAGGTTGTCGTATAGAACTCCTCCACCGTCCGCTCTGCCGCCTGAGCCGTGAAGCTGTTGTGCGCTTGCGCGGACGTTCCCGAAGAAGCCTGAGGGGACGCCGACTGCTGTGCACCGGGCGTAGAAGCCGCACCTTGCTGCCGACCCCCGCCCTGGTCACCACCAGAGCCCCCGCCGCCCCGCGCGTTGTTCTGCCCGGCATTGTTGGACCCAACGTTCTGGTCTCCACCCTCTCCCAGGAGGTTCGAGGCGGCGAGTGCTCCTATCACGACGAGCACGGCGAGTAGGGACAGCGCGGCCAAGAGCCCCCCTCTTCTCCGTTCGGGGCGGCCGTAACGCGATGTTCCGACGGTCCGGCCCCGTGGTGGGGGTGGCGCCTCACGGGTCTGCGCTGTGCGGGGGGGTGCGGTTGGCGGAACCACCGGTTGTGCTTGCGTGGCTCCTGCGGCGGGAATCTCCGCGTCCAGCCGAGAACGGGCCTCTTCGGCCGTCGGGCGGTCATCAGGAGCCTTGGCGAGGCAGCTGAGGATCAAAGCTTCCAGGTTTTCGCTCACGTCGGCACCCCGCTCGCGTGGCGGGGTCGGGGGCTTGGAGACGTGCTGGCTTGCGATCTCCAGCGGCGTGCTACCCGAGAAGGGTGGCTCTCCGGTAGCAGCCTGGTAGAGCGTCGCCCCCGCCGAGTAGACATCGCTCTTGGGAGTCGCCTTCTGACCGCGGAGCTGCTCCGGGGAGGAGTACAGGGCCGTCCCGAGGTAGGCACCGGTACGCGTCGCCTGCGTCGCGTCCAGAGCGCGGGCGATGCCGAAGTCGGTTACCTTGGCGTGTCCGTTCTCGTCCAGGAGGATGTTGTGGGGCTTGATGTCGCGATGGATCACACCCCGCTCGTGGGCGTGGGCCAAGCCGGCGCAGATCTCGTCACCGAGCCTGGCAAGCTCCGCGCCAGGCAGCCGACCCCTCTCGTCTATGAGATCTTTGAGGTCCCCGCCCGGGACGTACTCCATGACGATGTAGGAGGTCTCCCTGCCTTCGAATTCGGCTTCTCCCGCGTCGTAGACCTGTACGATGTTCGGGTGCGCCAGGCGGGCCGCAGTACGTCCCTCACGCTCAAAGCGGTCGCCGATCTCCGTACCGCCGTGGATGGGGTTGAGCAACTTTACGGCGACAGGACGATCCAGTATCTCATCACGTCCGAGAAAGACCCGGGCCATGCCTCCCGAGCCTAGCTTGTTCTCCAAGACGAACCTGTCTGCGAACCTGATCACGCGCGTGATTATAGGGTAAGGTCGCCACGATGCCGAACAGCCTGGGCAACCCAGCTATACGGGCACGGTCCTCTCGTTCTCCAGGCGGTCCAGCTTCCACTCCCCGTCCTCGTTTACGCAGACCCACGTCCCGGATAGAGACTCAGATCCCCAGGTGTGATCCAACCTCACCTCGAACGTGACCTTGGCGGTGTCCCCGGCGGCCCTGGCCACAGGATACGAGGTAAATCTCATGTAGGTGAACGTGTAGATGTCCTCGTGCTCCGCCCACTGCTCGGGGGAACCTATCTCGTTCTGTAGCCTCTGGGAGAGTAGCGCCCACGAGGCGTCCACCCTGTTGAAAGACTCCTGGTAGTACAGATCGAAGACGACTCTCTCGGCCTTCGCCAGCGGCGGGGCGGGAGCCTGGTTCTCTTCTGATGCGCCGTCCGAGGACCTTGGACCACCGGAGGGATTCTGGGCAGCCTCATTGGCTCCCTTCCCCTCTTCGGGCTTCTGCGGTCCGGGGGCCTTGGCCTGTTCTTTCTGGCCGGCTCCCTGTCCGGGGGTCCGGCCGGCCTGCTCGTCCTGGCCAAGCAGCGTCCAGGCCCCCGCGCCGGTTAGTATCAAGAGGAGGAGAGCGGCTACGAAAACGGCCAGCATCGTCCTCTGCCGCGATCCAGCCCTGAAGGTGCGTGTCGGAAGGCTTATCGTCCTCTCAGGCGGGCCGGAAGAAGGGCTCTGATGGGTGCGCCTGAACGTCCCTGCGCCAGAAGGCGCGGCCGTCTTCACCACGCCTGTCAGACGTGAGCCGTCCGCCGCACCAGGCGGGCCGCCGTCCCTGGCTCTGCCCGCTGGCCCGGCGAGTGCGGCGGGCTCCTCGGCCGCGCCGCTCTGGAGCAGCCCGTCGCGCAGACGGGCAGCATCGGGGCGCTCGGAAGGCTTCTTGGCGAGGCAACCGAGGATCAAGGCCTCCAGCCGCTCGCTGATCCGCGCTCCCCTCTCCCGGGGAGGCGTGGGAACCTTCAGTATGTGCTGGTTTGCGACCTCTATGGAGTTGCCGGTGAAGGGTTGTTCTCCGACTGCCGCGTGGTAGAGAGTGGCGCCGAACGAGTAGATGTCGCTCCTTGGGGTGACCTTCTCCCCCCTCAGCTGTTCTGGGGAGGAATAAGCCGCGGTTCCGAGGTAGGAGCCGGCGCGATTGTGGCTCGTCGTCCCGTCGAGAGCGCTAGCTATGCCGAAGTCCGCAAGTTTGGGGCTTCCCCGGTCGTCGAGCAGTATGTTGTGCGGTTTGACGTCGCGGTGGATAATGCCCCGCTCGTGAGCGTGGGTGAGTCCTGAAGCGATGTCGGCTCCGACCCGCAAGAGCATCGTCTCGGGGAGAGGTCCATGCCTATCCATCAAATCCTTGAGGTCGCCGCAGGGCACGTACTCCATGACGATGTAGGAGACCACGCGCCCTTCGAGCTCGTCCTCGCCGGCATCGAAGACCCTGACTATGTTGGGGTGGGAGAGCCTCGCGGCGGCCCTCCCCTCACGCTGGAATCGCAGACCGATCTCGGGGTCCTCGGGATCCGGTTCCACGACCTTGACGGCGACGGGACGGTCGAGTACCTCGTCACGTCCGAGGAAGACACGGGACATCCCGCCAGAGCCGAGCTCGAGCACGAGCACGAACCTGTCCCCGAGGCGGCCCAAGGAGCCTCCGGGCCCTATACCCGAGACTAGATGACCTCCCTGCCCATGGCACTGGCGAAGGGTTGCAATACGTCCTTCATGCCCATCAGAGCCTCGACGGGGAGCGCCTGCTCCCCGTCGCACAGCGCCTCCTGCGGCTCATGGTGGCTCTCCACCATCAGGCCGTCGGCCTCGGCCGCGACCGCAGCTTTAGACAACGGAACGACCAAGTCGCGTCGTCCTGCGGCGTGGGACGGGTCGACGATCACGGGCACATCCGTCAACCTCTTCGCCACGATCACCGCCGAAAGATCCAACGTGAAACGGGTGCTCGTCTCGAACGTGCGGATACCGCGTTCGCAAAGGACTACATTATCCCCGCCCGCCGCGGTGACATACTCGGCCGCGAGCAGCCACTCCTCGACCGTCGCCGAGAGCCCCCTCTTGAGGACGACGCCGTGGTCGGTGCCCGCTATCGCGGCACCGACGCGCTTCAGTAGCGAGAAGTTGGCCATGTTGCGGGCGCCGATCTGTAATATCTCCGCGTGCTCCATTACCATCTCAATGTCGTAAGGGTCCATAACCTCGGTGACGACCTTCAGACCGAGGTCCCCGGAGACCTCAGAGAGTATCTTCAGACCCTCCTCCCCAAGCCCCTGGAAGGAATAAGGAGAGGTGCGGGGCTTGAAAGCGCCACCGCGGACGTAGGCGAAGCCCGCCTGCTTTACGGCCTTCGCCGAGGCGACGAATTGCTCGTAGCTCTCGACCGTACAGGGGCCCGCGATCACCCTGAAAGTGTCGGGCCGGATCATGCCGTTGGTGGTCTTTACGTTGGTCTTTACGCCTGCTGAAACATCCATCTTACCTGGGAAACTCCCCGCGTTGGATCTCGAGGTCGCGGATGCGATGCAAGATGAGCTCGAAGATATCTCTCATCGAGGAGTCGTAGATCGGACCGGGGTTGCGCTCGACCACGTTCCGTAGGATCTCCTCCTCGCGCCTGGGGTCGTAGACGGGGGTGCCAGCCTCCGCTTTGAGATCCATGATCTCCTGCACGATGCGTGCCCGCTCGCTCAACGCCAGGATCAGTTCCCGGTCGACCTCATCTACCCGCTCTCTGAGTTTCCTGACTCTCTCCTGAATCTCGGTATCCGCCATAGGATCTGGAATTGTATCAAGTAGCTAGTCAGCGTGTCAGCACGCCGCCCGGCTTCGCCAGGCGGCTTGTCAGCCAGTCAGCCAAGGTTTCGACGACGATGCTCCGAATCGCTCGACAAGCCAACATTGAAAGCCCAGACGAAGAAGACTAGTCTTTGTTGATGACAACATCACGTAAACAGGAAAGCTGAAATGCTGACTAGCTGATGGCAATAAATTTCAGATCCGAGCTGGACCCACTATCCCCTTACAGACCGCCGCGGGCGGCGAACGAGGCGGCCGCGGAGCGCGGCGCGGAAGGCTACGTCAAGCTGACCTCTAACGAGCTCTCTTTCGGGCCTCTGCCTGAGGCGGAAGCGGCCGTCGCGGAGGCGCTGCCCCGCGCCAACCGCTATCCCGATCGCTACGTGGCCTCCCTGCGCGAGGAGGTAGTCTCCGCCAACCCCGGCAGCGCCCTCGAGAACATCCTGGTCGGCAACGGTTCGAGTGAGATCCTGCTCAACCTCCTCCAGCTCGTCGAGCGGACCGGAGAGGTGATCTTCCCGTGGCCATCCTTCGGCCTGTATGCATCTATCGGGACCGTACTTGGATTACGGATCACGAAGGTTCCCCTTACGGACGACCATGAGATCAAACCAGGAGCACTGCTCTCCGCCGTGACGGACGATACCCGCGCCGTCATCGTCTCGAACCCGAACAACCCTACAGGCACGTACCTTACCCTCGAGGAGGTGCGCGTTTTCGCCGAAGCCCTCCCCGAGAACGTGCTCCTGATCCTGGACGAGGCCTACCAGGAGTTCGTCTCCGATCCTGCTTACAGCGGCTCGCATGTCCTCGCCCTCGAAAGGGAGAACGTGGTCTGCGTCCGTACGTTCTCCAAAGCACACGGCCTTGCTGGTTTCCGGGCCGGCTACGGGATAGCCGGGCGGAGGGTGGCCGACTACGTGGAGCGGGTCCGCTTCCCCTTCTCCGTCAACCTGGCCGCCCAGGTGGCCGCCTCAGCATCGATGCGCGCCAGGGACAAGATAGAGGCCCGCGCCCGCTTCGTAATGGAGGAGCGGGGGAGGATCCAGGACGCCTTCAGGGAAGCCAACCTGAACTACATTCCCTCCCAGGGCAACTTTGTCCTGGTACAGACAGGGCCAGATCTCTTCGAGCGGACTGGCGTCCTGGTGCGAGAAGGAGACCCTCTCGGCTATCCTGGCTGGAGCCGGGTGACGGTCGGTGACTCGGGCGAGAACGACCGGGTTATAGGGGCGCTCGGGGAAGCATGAGCAGCACGCTGGGGATCGTCGGGGTCGGCCTGATCGGGGGCTCCGTAGGTCTCGCCGCCAGAGACTCGGGATGGGAGGTAGTCGGCGTCGACACCCCAGAGGTGCTCGAAAAGGCCGCACACAGCGGCGCCATCGGCCGCGCCTCCACGCTGAAGGAGGCACGCGAGGCTGATCTCGTGGTACTCGCGACCCCCATATCGAAGGTGAGGGATCTGGTCGGGGATCTCGCCCCTACGGACGCCCTCATCACCGACGTGGCGAGCGCCAAGGGCGCCATCGTTCGCAGGGCGGAGAATCTGAAACTACGCTTCGTCGGCGGACACCCGATGGCAGGCAGCCAGCTCTCGGGCGTCGCCAACGCGAGCTCGAACCTCTTCGAGGGAGCCCGCTACTTCCTCACCCCGACAGACCGCACCGATCCGGAGGATTACCGCGAGGTCGCCGGCTTCGTCAGGGAACTGGGCGCCGTCCCCACCGCCGTCGACCCGGAGAAGCACGATCTCCTGATGGCGGCCCTCTCCCACCTGCCACACCTCATGGCGGCGGCGCTTCTGAAGGTCGCCTCGGACATCTCTCCTGAGGCGCTCTCCTTCGCCGGTCCCTCCTTCAGGGATCTGACCAGGGTGGGCGCCTCCAACCCGGAGCTGTGGTCGGATATCCTGGCAGAGAACGCCCCCGCGCTTGGCGAGGCCCTGGGAGCATTCGCCGGGGCGATGGCGCAACTGGGGAGTGAGATCAAAGACCGCGAGAGCATGGAGGGCCGCTTTCAGCAGGCCCGCGAGGCCTACGACGCCCTCGGCGGCATCCTCGTCGAGAAGGGCGGCGCGAACGTAGACGTGGCGATCCCCGTCGAGAACCGCCCTGGGGTCTTCGCCGAGGTAACGACCCTGATGGGCTCGAACAATATCAACATCCTCGACCTCTACGTGAGGCACTCGAACACAGAAAGGGCCGCCCTGGTCCTGACGCTGGATGCCGAAGCAGCGCATCAAGCTATAGAGCTGCTTCGGACCGCGGGTTTCGCAGCGGAGCTTCAGGGCTAGAAAGGACGTCACCTCGCTCACCCTAGCTTCGGTGCGCCGGCCTCCCTGAAGTACGCCGATCCTTCGAACCGGAGCAAAAAGTCTCTCATCGGGGTTAGCTCCATGTTCGAGACTCCGGAGGAGATCTCCGCAGCCTCTTCGAAGTAGGGCCCCGGTTCGATACCACCTCGGACGGCGCAGACATAAAGGTCCCCAAGCGCCACGTAAGAGTCCCTGAAGTCGGTGCCGTTATCGTCTATGGAGACCGCGACCAGCCCGAGACGCAACCAGCGGCCATCGCTGGTGTCGGCAAGCTTATCGGCGAAAGACCACGCTTTGGCGAGCACGCGCCCACGTACGGCGGTCCATTCGCTGAAGGACTTCCTTATCTCGCGCCGCAAGGTCTCATCACCTCGCAGGTACAACTCGCACGCCAGGTTCAGGTCGGAAGCGAGTTCCTCTCCTCCCGGCTGGTGGGCAGGCTCCCCTAGTGGCGCCCGCAGCCAGCTTCGACGGTATGCCGCCTGACGGTCGTCCATCCGGATCTTCAACCCTTGCCAGAGACCGTCCGCGGATGCCCCTGCGCCGAACCGCTCGGCCATTATCTCTCCAGAAGGTGCCGCAGTGCGCCTTCGAGCTCCGGATGGCCATATTCGTAGCCGGTCTCTTCGAGCTTCGCGGGCTCGACGCGGGCGCTGGCCAAGAGCAGTTCGTCAGCCATCCCACCGATTGCGACGCGGGCTGCGGATGCGGGCACGGCGAGGAAGGTCGGGCGACCCAGAACACGACCCAGTACCTTCGTATACTCAGCATTGGTGCGCGGGTCTGGGGCCACCACGTTTACAGGACCACTCAAAGTATCAGTATTTATAGCATGCACGATGGCGCCGACCACGTCGTCGAGTGAGACCCAGGACCAGTACTGTCTCCCCGTTCCGATCCTGCCTCCCCCACCGAGCTTGAAGATGGGTAGCGTAGTCCCAAGCGCCCCACCTTCGGTTGTGAGCACGATGCCGAACCTCGGGTGGACTACCCGCACCCCAGCCTTCCGCGCCGGCTGAGCCGCAGCCTCCCACTCCTGACAGACCTCCGAGAGGAACATAGTGCCCGGCTCGCTCTCCTCGGTGAGCAACTCGTTGCCCCTGTCTCCGTAGTACCCGATCGCCGATGCCGAGACCATCACGGATGGCGGCTCCTGCAGCCCTGCAACCCTCTCGGCCAGCAGATGCGTCCCCTTCTTCCGGCTCTCCAGGATGCGCCGCTTCTTCTCCATAGTCCAGCGGCCTTCCGCGATGCTCTCTCCCGCCAGATGTACTACGGCGTCGAACCCCGCCAGATCTCCTTCGATCTCGCCCGCCTCAGGGTCCCAGCGAATGTCTCCTTCGGAACGCGGCGTGCGAGTCAGACGGTTGACCCTGTGCCCTCCCGCCTCCAGCTCAGGGATCAAAGCCGTCCCGATAAGCCCCCTCGCCCCGCTCATGAGAACGTTCATACTCTTCCTTCCAACGCCGACGACTCCTCTATCTATATGGTAACCACCGCAACCTTGCAAAACCGTATTGGCTCTCCCACATTCCGTCAGGCCCTGCGGGCCGAAAGAGTCAGCAAGGTTGCCACTTCGCCCGATATCTCCTCGAAGCCGCATCCACCTGACGAACGTGCACTAACCTGTGCTACCATCTGTGTGGATGGTATACGGATGTCTAGTAGATGTATCACAGATGGGGCGCCGGCATGAGTGAGACGGAGAAGATCACGATCAATTAGGAAGATTCCAGCGACGAGCCGATAGAGGTGACTTCCCGGCTCGTAAGAGAGACTATCCGGGGTTTAACAAGGGCCCCGCGTATAGCCGATCGCCGGCCTGAGGCGGCCACGCTGACGACCCCGGGGCCGACCCTAATCACCCGCGGCGTACAGTCCCCACCAGGTATGAAGGCCAGAAGATCCGCCTCCGCCAGCGTCCCTGAGGGAGGAAGCTTCGTCGAGCGTTCGTACACCAACAGTGCCGGGACCCGCTCCTACAAACTGTATATTCCGGGCGGCTACACCGGGCAGCCCGTTCCCCTGATCGCCATGCTCCACGGTTGCACCCAGAACCCGGACGACTTCGCTACGGGCACCCGCATGAACGAACTCGCCGAAGCGCACACCTTCCTCGTCGCATATCCTGCGCAAGCGGGCAACGCCAACATGCAGAGGTGCTGGAACTGGTTTCAGGCCGCCGACCAGCAGCGCGGTCGAGGCGAGCCGTCGCTCATTGCGGGTATCACGAGCCAGGTGATAGACGAGTACGAGGTCGCCGAAGGCCGGGTGTACATCGCCGGGATGTCGGCCGGTGGAGCGATGGCCGCGATCATGGGCGCGACCTATCCCGATCTCTACGCCGCAGTCGGCGTCCACTCAGGTCTCGCCCCTGGATCAGCCCACGATCTCTCCTCCGCGTTCACCGCGCGATGCGCCAGGGCGGACCGGTCGTCGCACACCAGGACGTTCCTGGCGGAGGAGATCGGGAGGTCTTGCCAACGATAATATTCCACGGGATGGTGACACGACCGTCCACCCGCGCAACGGTGGCCGTCTTCTGGCCCATCTAGCGGGGGCCAGGGACGGTATGTCACCGCGGGTCAGGACGCGCCAGGGCCGGGTGCCGGGCGGTTATGAGTACACCCGGTTCACCTACCACGACCTGGAAGGTCGCGCTCTCGTGGAGCGATGGAGCGTGCACGGGCTCGGTCACGCCTGGTCGGGAGGGAGCTATCCCGGCTCGTACACCGATCCCAGAGGTCTGGACGCCTCGGCCGAGATGGTACGCTTCTTCGAGCAGCACCAACGCCGGTAACCAACACTTACCTGCGCTACTTCGCCTGGCGTAAGGTGGAGCGGGATCCTGGCCTGTCTACGACGGGTTATCGCGGTTTGGTTCCTTACCTGGGGCCCCGAGCCGGCGCTGTTTTTCCTTGTCCTCCGAGCCGTCTTCGGAGGCCATGCTCGCACCTCCGGCTAGGGCTCCGAGTGTACCCGCGAGGTCCTGTATCTCAGAAGGAACGACGAAGAGCTTGCTAGCCGGTCCCTTCGCCATCTCGGGGAGCGCCTTCAGGTAGAGGTGGCGGAGCGACTCGGGAGAGAGGTCCGAGCCTTCGAGCCGCTCGAAGAGCTTGCCTGTCATCTCGATCTGGGCCGCCTGGACGTTGCGGTAGGCCTCGGCCTCGCCTTCGGCGCGTAGGACGGCGGAGCGCTGCTCGCCTTCGGCGCGGAGGATTGAGGACTCCTTCTCGCCTTCGGCCTTCAGGATCGCGGAGCGCTTATCGCCCTCTGCGGTCAGGATCGAAGCGCGTCGGGTCCGCTCGGCCTGCATCTGCTTCTCCATCGCCTGCTGGATGTCTCTGGGGGGGATGATCTCCTTGAGCTCCACCCTCGTCACCCTTATGCCCCACTTCTCCGTCACCTCGTCGAGCACCGTGCGCAGCTTCGCGTTGATCTCGTCACGAGAGGTCAGGGTCTTGTCCAGGATGAGGTTGCCGATTACGTTCCGCAAGGTCGTCTGGGTGATCTGCTCCAGAGCCAGGTGGAAGTTGGCGACCTCGTACTCGGCGGCCCGCGCGTCGACGACCTGGTAGTAGACGACGGTCGAGATCTGCATCCCGACGTTGTCGTTGGTAATAACCGCCTGCGGCTGGAAGGCCACGACTTGCTCCCTGAGGTCCGTCTTGGGTAGCATGCGATCCACAATAGGCCAAATAAAGGTAAGACCGCTCTGGGCAGTGCGGTGGTAACGGCCGACGCGTTGTATGATTGCGACCCTGCTCTGAGGGATGATCCTGATGCTTCTCGCCGCAACGAGAAAGACCACGAGCGCCAATACTGCTATCACTATATAGCCGGTCATGATTTCTCCTCTTTCGTGTGCACGATGTCCACCAGGGCGGTAAGCCCGTCCGTGTCGAGAACCCTCACCTTGGTGCCTCGCTCTATCTTCTCGTCGGGATGCAGGGAGCGGGCCGTCCAGAACTCGCCGCTTCCCACCCGCACCATTCCCTTTCCTCCGGCTTCTATCTCCTCCGTCACGACCGCGCTCTCGCCCGTGATCCCACGGTGCCCGGCGTAACCCTCGGCGCCCCGCAGCGAGAGCCGGTTCAAGAAGGCGGGACGCAGGATAACCATGCTGAGTATCGAGGCCGTGAGAAAACTTACGGCCTGGCCCGTGATGCCGAGTCCGAGCAGGGCCGCAAGGAGCCCCACGACGGCGCCGAGCGAGAAGAAGAGCAGGAAGAAAGAGACGGTAAGGAGCTCACCGACGAAAGCAAGAGCCGCCAGCGCAACCCAGAAAATGATTTCCCAATCCAAGTCTCGTCTCTCCTGATCTAAGTTTACACCACCACCCGAGCAGGCAGCGCAACCTCGGGATCGCCTCCACCGAACGGAGTTCGTGCTGCGAGACCGTATTCACGCCTCGCAACAGAAAGCTGAAACCTGATACCTACAGCTTCGCGTCGGCGATGATGCGACGATGGTCGAAGGCCAGCTCTACAGTGTCAGGGCCGAGGACGTCGACTTCGGAGGCATCAGAGGCGGCCTGCATCTGACCGCCCACGACGCGGGCCAGTAAGGCGATGCTGACGTTGTGGCCGCGTGGATCGCGGTCCGGATCGGAATAGACGCCGACGAGGCGTGAGACCTCCACGGCGAGTCCCGTCTCCTCTGCGGCCTCGCGCACGGCTGCTTCGTGCACCGTCTCTCCTACCTCGACGAAACCACCTGGCAACGCCCACTGCCCCTCGAAGGGGTCGCTGCCACGGCGGATCAAGACCACCCCGGCCTCAGAGGGGATCACCACGTCAACCATCAGCTTCGGCGTCTCGGGTCCTGACAAGGTTCGTACCTCCTGCGTGACCGGTGCTTCGAAAGGTTACGCCGCGGTGGGTGACGGGAGCATTATGTCGGTTCGTAACGCCAGGGGCAAGACCCCACACAAGATGGCGGTCCAGACATCGTTCGCGCCGAAAGCCGGGCGTTCCCGGAAAACAGGGTATGCTCTGCGATGTGACAGGGGCTTACACGTGAAGATACTCTGCATCAGCGACCGGGTGGATTCGATGCTGTACGGTCCTAACCTGGCGTCCTACGCCAGGGGGGTCGAGGCGGTGATCTCCTGCGGAGATCTGCCCTTCGATTACCTGGAGTACATCGTCACCTTCCTGGGTGTCCCGATCTACTACGTGCTTGGAAACCACGATCCCGACCCAGAGGGTCCCGAGTATCCCGGTGGCTGTACGCCGCTCGACGGAAGGGTCGTGGAGGCGGAGGGCGAAGACGGCGGGGTCGTGCTCGCGGGGCTCTCCGGGTCTCCTCTCTACTCGGGCGGTCCCAACCAGTATACCGAGCGGCAAATGCGCCGCCGGGCGCGTGCCCTCTCGGTCAGGATCCGTTGCCGGGGTCTCGTCGGCCGTCCGAAGCCCGGGATCTTCGCGACCCACTCCCCGCCTTTCGGCCTCGGGGACCAGGAGGATGTGGCCCATGTGGGCTTCGAGTCCTTCGTGGAACTTATCGATAGGCACGGACCGCCTCTTTGGCTGCACGGACACGTGCACCTCTACGGACCGGATCAGAGGCGGGTCAGGCAGAAGGGAGAGACCAAGATCGTCAACGTCTATGGCCACCGCATCCTTGACGTCTAAGTTTTCCCGCTCTGCGCCCTTGTTGGCAAGGCCTGGGGACTGTAGATTGATCCATTATGGATCCCCACGAGCAGTCCGACAGAGACTTTTCACGCGCCCGCAGAAGGGCTTTTCTGCGGCGGATCGGCGCGTATCTACGTAGAGACCCCGGCTCCAACCAGCTGCTCTCCTTCGAGGAGGTCAAGGGGGCTCTGGGGGCCATCTCGCAGGTCTACCTCGGGCTGCGCGAGGTGCCCGTCTCGAAGATAGTCGGCAGCGTGGGACGTCACAGGGACTTCGACAGGGCCTTCCTGCCGTCCAAGCCCGACCTCGGCACCCGCTGGAGGCGGATAGACGAGATCATGGACAGGGGCGAAGAGTTGCCCCCCGTCAGCCTTTACAAGATCGGGGACGCCTTCTTCGTGCGGGACGGCAACCACAGAGTCTCGGTAGCCCGCCAGCGGGGGGTCGAGATGATCGACGCCGAGGTCATAGAGCTCCGCACCAGGGTGCCCGTGGACTCGGCGCTGACGGCCCGCGACCTGCTCTACAAGCTCGAGCACCGCCACCTTCTGGAGCGGCTGCCCATCGACCGCGTGCTACCCGAGATAGAGGTCGAGTTCTCCGATGTCGGTGACTACAGGAGGCTGGCGACCTACATCGAGGCGCACGGTTTCAGGGTCTCCCAGCTCTGGAAGCGCTACGTCTCACCGGAAGAGGTCCTGAGGGACTGGTACGAATACGGCTACCGCCCGATAGCGGAGATGATCAGGGAGGAGCGCATCCTGGACGCCTTCCCCGAGCGCACCGAGCTCGACCTGTACCTCTGGATCGTCTACCACCGCGAGCGTCTGGCGCTGGAGGCGCGCGACGAGAAGATCTCACCAGAGGCCGCCAAGGACGATATCTTGAAGAACGTCCCCCGCCGACGCTCCTGAACCACGTTCGGTCCGCGCCTCTCGGTCCCGCCGGCTCCGGCGTGCCAGCCCGCCACCTCGGCCGGCTCGTGCATCGGCTGTACCGGCCTTATAATCCTCGTGGTCGGGGGCCACTCTGTTAATCGGGCCCGCGATCTTACCGCAAGGGTAGGAGGCACACAGCGGCGAAGGGAGCGCTATGGACACTACTTCTAACGGGCCGTCTCGGCAGCCCGAGAGGCCTACAGAGGAACCAAGGAGACGGCGCAGGTGGCCCTTTGTGGTAGGGGGTCTCGTGGCGCTCGGTCTGGTCGGCCTCGCTATCGTAGCGGTGATCCTGATCCTCTCGGCCAGCGGTCCGACGGCCCCGACCGTCTACGACGAGGAGTACGTGGCCGGTGACGGGCCGAACATCGTGGCCGCCGTGCCCGTGGAGGGTACGATAGCCCCGGCGGATAACACCTTGGGCGGGACGCAGCCGACGGCCACGCCAGAAGGACTCGC
>Ga0126313_10000606_pt1 | contig 17328 bp, 21 predicted proteins | sample Plot105A_FD_89954 | JGI IMG/M metagenome (GOLD analysis project Ga0126313, IMG submission 89954) | Serpentine soil microbial communities from UC McLaughlin Reserve, CA, USA - Plot105A | ecosystem: Environmental > Terrestrial > Soil > Grasslands | place: USA: UC McLaughlin Reserve, Lake County...
ATCCATTCAAAGAGATGCAGGAATTAGCGGATTATTACCACCACCATCGGCAGCAGAACAAGATCACTTCCTATGACTCAGAATAGCTTAGGAAAAAGAAGCAATGTTAAATGCTCCAAATGAAGAGGATGGCAGAGAGCCGTTCTCAAGGATTTCGAGTTTATTACCATGACAAGGTCGGCCTGCTGCAATTGTTTTTGACTACCTCAGAATTGCCGAACGCGGCCGTAAATTCATTTGCTGGCCTGAGAAGATTTTTTTTATATTCCAACTAGATTTACATATTTTACTACCTGTTGTAGGGGATGTGTGCTTGGTCAAAACGGGAATCGTTAAGCACCATTTCTTCAAAACTGTTGTTTGTCAAAAGAAATGCGTGCTCCACTGAACAACAATCACATCTCTCTTTAATGCATCTTTGCGTATTGTGAAGATTGCAAATACTACAGGAGCAAGATGCCACCAACTGATCTTTCTTATTCCTATAGAGCTTGCGTCATCATAATAAATCAAGCCCAATGCTTTATTTATCGATTTTAATTCATCTCGCTCGTTTACAGAAGAGAATAAAGAATTTATGTTCATAAATCTCTACGCTGGTGCCGCATTAGCTAGAGAACTCCGCTTGCTTGCTTCAATCTCTTTACAAACTGCTTAGCTATAACATCCTCTTCAAATTTTAACAGCAAGCCATCAGCAGTAGTAGTAGATTGTATAGAAGAAGCTGGTTGTTGTGTGCTCGTAGTAGCACTATTGGTTGTAAGAATACCACTTCTAGAGGGTTTTAGTTCAACTACTACATACAACAATTTGTCTTTATCAATAACCAAGCCAACAACCCCTGCCATCATCATAGTTTCTAGCGGCAGCTCTGATCCTTTGACTATACTTACCTTCTCCACTTTATCAAGATAGATTATTGCTTCAAGCTCAGGAATTTCTATTCTATCGCTGTATAATGATAGAGTAACTTCAACCTCTACAGGGGAGGGCAGTATTAACGAGCCAAGATATTTTGCCTTTGTTACCATAATAGAGGGCAATGTCAATACTACTACTTAACATTATAGTACGTACAACAATAGTATTTTGCATATCACACTTATTCTTATTCTCGCACCCTCAAAGGAAACGGGAGACAGAGGCAAGATAAGGAAGGAGATTTATACTAGCATTCATGGAGGAAGGTGGCATAATAATAAGTGGCGCACAGTCTCAAGTTTTAATCCTCATAGGTCATTCTCAAATCGCATCTTTCCACCGTAAAATAAAATATCATAACCTAATAGATCGCTCACTTGTTGTATATGTATAATACATACTCATGCTTTTGACTTCGGTAGGCACTTGCAATGGAATTGTATAAAGTCGTTTAAGCTTCAGCCTTTGTTACTGCTCTTGAAATGGACTGATGACCCCGACTTGTTTGCAATAGGCAGAGATTTCTTCAATAATAGGTGCGCACCCGTATTTCTCCAGCTTGACCAATTTTTTATGACTTGCATAGGTACTGAACAATCTAGCTTTTCTCTACTCATTTCAATTTCATATGCACCTGCTAACAAGCATTGCTCTTGCCAATCTAATCCAACTACTGCAACAACTTTCATTGAGCCTAGCCCATAGCTGACGTGAATAAGATGTCTGTCACAGGAATCGAAACTTTTTGCGACTCTGTTGTGACTTGCTTTACAGCTTCTCTTTCACTTTGTTCCACTGCGCTCATATCCACTGTAATGATTTGGCTTCCATAATACCCCAAAAATCGTGACTCAAAGCCCACCTTTCCCTCCCAATTCTACCGTTTCTGTTCTCTGTTCAATAGATATTATGTATGTAACAACAGTGTTTTCATCTAGGGCAGCCACGGCAAGTTTGAAGACTGGTCCATAAAAGTGACATTTCTCAGATAATCTTGGTCAAAGCTGAGAAATGTTAATATCGGAACATCGATATCTAATAGCTGTGGCTTCTTTTGGACTAAAGTATATAATTTCTTCCTGTTGTAACGCATACTTTATAAATTATTTGGTTCTCGTGCGATTAAGGCAAGTGAAATGGCTAAGACAAACGTTGTAGGTGCTTTACCGTCATCAAGGATTGGAGAGAAGAAACTTCTAATCCTTATGTCAATCCTAGTTGTTACCTTCATGGTAGATTCTAATATTGGATATATTGCCGATTTCATTCCTGAGAGACTGGTTACTAACGAGGGAATAGCTCTATTCATCGGTATAGCAGTCATCTTTGCTATAGGAGGGATTCTTATTTTACAGTATGTCAAGACCAAGACCAAGGAGAGTCGTGCCAGAGCACTTCACCTTCATACAATCCATATTGGAGTGACTATTGCACAGTATGTTCTGATAGCTATTATCGCATTTGTTATTGCCCAGATACTTGTAACAACACAATACAACACTGTCATGATAGCTGCTGCTCTCTCTATTAGCTATGGGCTTTGGATCATAATGTTGGCTCTATTGTCGCTAGCATTTATCTCTTGGTTGAGGTCGTCTAGAAGTAATGTCACAGTGTCTAAGAGAAATGTTATGGTGTTAATACTTGCTCTATCCATGATTGCTTATGTAGTAAATGGCGTTACAGGTCTAGCTAATTATCTTCTTATGCTGCAAGAACAACAAAAAGAAGTTGTAACCTCTGCAGATGTGGCATTCTTCCCAGAATTTGACCCAGAATCTCAACAGCAGCAGATTAATGCGGTGTATCAGACAGCCGGCGGTATTGCTTATGTTCTAACATGGATTGGCACAGTTATGCTGCTGCGTCCTTATATTCATAGGATAGGAAAAATTAAGTTCTATGCCATCATGGGGTCTGCCATGGTATACTATCTGATAAATTTTCCACTTTTCGTTCTTGGATATTTTACGCCAACAGGAGAGAGTGACGCCGAGGTAATGAACAATATTCTAATCTTTGGAATTGCCGCTGTTCTTAGTGGTATTATTTTTGGCGCTGCGTTTCTATCAATAGCAAGGACTCTTCAGAAGGGTAGCGCTCTGAGAGATTATATGATAATTGCTGCATATGGTATGCTTCTCTTCTATGTTGCTGGGTCTGCAGCGGCTACTCAGGCCGCATATCCTCCATTTGGACTTGCTTCTGTGTCATTTACTGGATTATCGTGTTACTTAATATACACAGGCCTGTATTCCTCTGCAATTTCCGTATCCCAAGATGGGAATTTGCGCCAATCGATTCGTAGATCTGCTGTAAAAGAAGTCAAGTTTCTTGAAAGCATGGGTTCAGCTCAAATGGAGAAGGAATTGCAGACAAGAGTGTTAACAATAGCAAAGAAGAATTCTGATATCATGACAGAGGAGACCGGAGTTCAGCCATCGCTTAGCGAGGACGATATGAAGCAGTATTTGGAAGAAGTAATAAAAGAAATTGAGTTAAGAAGGCATAATTATTATTATTATTATTAAGATGATAACAGCAACAAATATTGAAGGTCAGAGTTGACTCTATTTGGCATGCACTCGACCTTTTTAATGACTGATCCTAATCGAATGGACATTAGTTAGTTTCTCGAAGCTCCTTCTTCTTCACATACCGTCAGCTTGAGCAACATTTCCATTGTAGTTGTTATACTATTGTTCCAACACCAATGGTAATGGTAGGTAGGTAGTACAAGAACCCTTGTAATTCACGGGTTCGGAGGGATTAGAACTCCACATAGTAGAGAGCTCGGCATCCCAAGCTTTAAAGTCTATGCAATTAGGCTTCTGCGTCAGTCTGTGGCAACAGCGACAAGTTACGAACACCATCGATTATCTTGGAGTGGTCAGCCTCTACTTCTGTAGTAATGTAAAGTAGACGATTGTCGCCTAATGGCATAGTGATGCGCTTAATCTTTTCATACTCCGCTAAAACGTACTTTCCTTTTCCTATCTTTGGTGCAAGTTCGCTGCGAGTCTTCCACGCATTCACGGCCATTTCGAGCGATCTCCTGCTCTCATCTGGACTTAGCAAGTTCTTTACACCGGGCCTGTGGTCAGAGTACATTATTTCGCCATCCATATCGCATATGGTAACTAGCCTGATCTTTGGGTCCATGTCCATAATTTTTTTATGTAATTCCTGGTGATTCATCAATCATATATTGCTTTTGGGAATTAATTAAACTTTTACTAGCATTTCTGTTATTGTTTAATAAAAATTATGTCAATAATACGTAATCCTATGGGGCAGTAGGCAGGTAGCCACTGTAGGCTGGCTGACTTCAACCTCTAAACAATAACCATCAAAGTGTTGGTTGCTTTTATTTTGTCAATACTCCTGATTTGCTGATTTATTGTCTTTCTTGCCTTGCTTTCTGAATCAGCTTCAACTTCAACAATGATGTCATATGGACCGCCCAATATTTTGTGCGCACAGGCTACTTCCGGAAGCGACCTCAATTCATCGACGATTACATCTTCGTATCCTGGCTCGCATTTTAACAAAACAAATGCAAATGACATATCTCAGAAGAATGATTTGTTTTTGTCCGTATTATATTATTATGCTGTTATGCGATCAGTTACGGGACGCCAGCTTGCGCTTTGTTTTCTATTCCCTATCTCTTTACTCTCGTTGACCTTCGATCCTTCTTTGTTCACACAAACAAACAAAAAAAAAGGAAGAGATGTTGTTTGTTTATTGCACTTTTAACTCCTTGAGCTCGAAAGGCGGTATATTCATAGTCAGGTATTCTTCTATTCTGAACTTGATATCTTCAGCAGTCAGATCCTCCATGCTGGGCGAGCCTATGTCAAAAGATATTTTGTCGCTGCCAGTGCTAACATTTGTTATAACCAAGTCTGCATATTGATTTGCAATTTCGTTAATCCAGTAGTGGACTTGGTCTTTGTTTACATTTGCGACTTTCATTTCGACCTTTACAGGTTTGAACTTTGTGGTGCCTTCCAGATAACCTTTTCCTGATTCTACATTATAGTCTTCGTCGGACATGTTCTATCCCTTGTATTATTACTATAAGATTCATGATTAATAAGTTCCCAGTCAGCCAGCTAACCAATACAATTCTTATGATTCAAAAATGAATCGAAGAAACAAAAGCAAAAATCCTTCTTCTTTCTGCATTACGACAAAAAAACCTGCTTATTATTGATTGCCTTCAACGGTTATATTTGCTCTAGTTGCCAGTATCAATAAGTGATAGGGAAAGCAAGGTGCGGTCATTATACTGTAAAATCGTATGCAGATGCACACGGCGGGCTGTGCAGAAAATGTCATTCCAATTTTGTGACCATTCTTGAGCTGGAAAAAAAGTATGGCGAAGATGCAGTAGTAGATTACTGGTATGGGATGATACTTACCAGACTGCCGGAGAGTAAAGAAGAGGTAAGATGCTTCATTTCCCATTTAATTGATTTTTATCAACAGAAATTAATTGAAACACCATCAAAGCAGAACTATATTCGAAAGATGCTATACATGCTCAATTCAATTCAGGAACCATTTGATATAGAAACCTTGAGATAATAATGGAAAAATTGCTTGTGGCGGTCGCGGACAACAAACCGGAAGCTGTGGTAGTAGAGCATGTTAAACCAGAGCCGGGAGAAGGAAGGATGCATCATGCTAGACGAGTATAGAAAGGCAACTGTCTTGTAGCAGTGGCAAGCACTACGCTTGTTACAACTATGGCGCCTACCACTACGCCCATAACAGCCATCCTCTTCCTATTCATGATAGGTCACATGATATATTCAGAGAGCCAGAATAAAGCGAATGCTGAACTTTGTCAGTTAACAGAGTTAAGCGAAGTATAATGCGTCAGTGGTGTGATAGACAGTATATATGCAAGAGATACAAAAAAAGTATGAGCAAGATGTGCCACTGAAATGCAAGATTTGCCTCCGCTGGTTTCAAAGTGAGGCGGAGCTGGAAAACCACAATGTCATTGAGCATCAAAGAAATTATCAGCCATTAGGAGTGGGATAATTCGTTGACTTTGAATGTGTTTCCTAGGACTAGGATAGATGTTGTCTCTCGAATTCTAGAGGCAGCAAATAGTGGAGCTACTAGAATCAAAATATTAGATATGACATTTCTTTCACATGTACAACTAAAGGAATATCTTGCCATGTTAGTAGACAATGGCCTTTTAGATTATGAGCTAGAGGAGCAATTTTACAGGACCACTGAAAGCGGACATCGGTTCCTGCAAATGTATGCCACTGATTAGGCACCTGCTGTTTGGAGATTAATAAAGTTACGCTTGACTTAACTATGTTGTTGAGACACACACGTTATACTGGAGGCGTGGCATCAGGGAATGGACAGAGCACAGCTGGCACTAACAAACTGGATGCCACTTAGCGTTCTGGAGCAGCGATAACACTTGTGATTGGATTTGTTCTGCACCTGCCGTAAGTGCAGCTAATTACTTCAACAACGGTCACGGCATTATTGATCTTTGCTGGTCTTGCTACGACCTCCTATGGCAAAGCAAGACAAAAAGAACACAGAACAATGAAGTCGGTTCAAGATTAAGATAGTGATCTCGTTTTATTTTTTCAAAAGCGATCTTCCATCGTTGTATTTCCAGAATTTATTGCACGCAATTTGCATTGCGAACCTTTGAGAAGAACAACACAGCGTCCAAACACAATTAATGATTATTGCATATCCTACATCGGTGTTTGAAACTGTCGGCCCGTCTCGGGAGCAGTGCCCGGGTTTCGGGACGTGACTTTTAAAATTAATGATGGCATCAAGCACAATCGCTCCATTCGTAGATTGGGGAAATTTCTTCCATATACCACTCCAAGAGTTGCTGTAAAGGCAAGAGCCGAGCATCCAGATGGAACTCAAACGAACATCAATACTTTTCCTGTCAATCATTCTGAATTGGTGGTGTATCCTAGAAGTGACGATCCAGTACTGAACCAGGAAGCGTTCAGGACTTGGCAGTTGATAAGGCTGCCAGCAGAGCTTGGCGGAGAAAAAAATTGGTGTTTCAGCATTCCGGATGTTTAGCATGGTATATGCCTCCATCTCTGGTGCCTGTCTAAGTACAGGCCTCAAGAAGGCAGGAAGAGAGGCGAGTATCCATGCCACGGCAGCATGTACAACCCGATGACAGGCAAGGCTTTCGCAGGACCTGCAGCACTGCAAGGGCCGGCGTCAAATGTCCTTCCAATACTTTACTTGGAAGCTGATGAACAGCAGAACCTGCGGATACTTCCACCGACTTGGAGCGTAGACGCAAACGGCATAGTAGGATACGATAGATTGCTGAAAACATGACACAACAATGTGGTTGAAAAGAAACAGCAGAAGCAATTTTTTGCAAACTTGACCCTAACTATACATAAGTATTAAACACTATTGCTTTGCATATGGCAATACATCAACGATGCGGTACGTTTCGGATGAGTTAACAAGGTTAAGCCATTCATATTTAGGACTTCTGTGCATATTTTCATGTGGTTGCGAAATAAATCAACAAAAATTCTTTTTAACCCAGCAATTGGCATGGATAGCTGTATGCTTTGCTATCAGCCTAGCAGTCTCCGCTGTTGTTGCCCTGGGAGCAATAATGATTGTATTATTGGCAGTCTTGTACGCAGTTAAGGCTTGGGCTATTAGTAGAATAAGGGGAATGCATCTATCAGCCGCATCATTTCCCAATAACTTGCCTTTGTCAATCCAGAACCTGCAAGCGCTTGAGTTCCATTGCATGGTCTGCGGCACAAGTCATAAAAACAGAGAGTGCCCAAAGTGCGGAAGCAGGGCTGTCAGGGCGGGTTAGCTGAGCAGTGTCTTATCGCTACATCATGAATTTGAGAACGCTTTTTTTCTTCCGCTATATTCTGTTAAATTTACAAAGAAAAATGCTTCTACAACCGATCTATCAGCATTTACCTACTCCCAGTCAACTCGTTGAGTCGTAAATTCTTGTAGGCTATGGTGTCTGTGATGGCAGGGTAAAGCAATTTTTCAGCTGATAGTAATTTTGCCTTTCATATATGGATGTATTTCGCAAAAATAGGGATGTTCGCCGGATCCTATTTTGTTAGTAGCGATGCTATAGTCCGCTCCGGGGTCTAATGGTCCTGAATTAAACTGCTTGCCTGCGTTCGGGTCATCGGGCCCTGCTCCACTGGTGGCAGTATGAGGTACTGAATCGTCATTTTTCCATACAACCGTTGAATCAATTCCTGCTTTTGCATCATCTGGTTGATAGGCGGGATTGCCTTGTGCTGCAGCACCTTCCAAGATATTTATGGTAACTGCATTTGCAGGAATTTGGGAGGTGTTGTTTGCTTGATTCTCGCTATTAATAGCAGTTGTAGACGTTCCTGTATTTTCTCCTCCTTCAGTTGAGGATGTCTCTGGCAATGTCTCCGAAGGAGGAATCAGTGGTGGCGGAAGGGGCTGAAAAAACATTGAGGGAGTAAAAATGCTATGCCCAGGTGCCGCTTGGCTGAACAGAAAGTATGTTAGAATTCCTGTAAATGCACCAATTCCAAAGATTACTGGAAGTGCCACTCTTCCGGTGCGCGTACAGGGCATATTGATGACTGCACGATCAATTGATTGCCTAATATAGTTTGGATAACAAGGTTAAGGGAGAAGCGAACTGCTCTAGAAAACAAATAGAAGTACCTAAATGAGTGTTCATCACGGAAAGTCGCTCGTAATTATTGGCTCATGACATAGTTTTGGTGTCTAAACATCCTGCAAAGTCGAAGTGAAGAGAAGAGCAAGAAATGAATTAGGCTCAATGATTTCAATTGTTACTGTTCTGTCATCGTGAGCTAGAAATCCTGGCTCATTGAATCTCGCATATTGTGGTTACGAATTCAATATAAGTCATCTAAGCAGATGTGACATCTAAATGCGCTGATACGTCTTACGCGTATTGTCTATGTTCGTAATAACTGCTTCATCATCATCATTACTTCCCGCACATATTATTAGGTTTGCAACGACATCAACTTCGCTTGCTCCAGATCCTTCTTCAGAATCTTCAACTGAGAGGGATAGAGGAGATAGAGGCTGCCTGTTCAAACAGCTAGAAGAGTTTCTGGAACCGTCCGGCTACGAAAGAGCAAGAGAGGATCTGTCATATGCGGTTATTAATTATCCCATTTTCTGATTCTGGCTTTACTTCATTTGAGCCGGGCACTATTTCTATTCCTGCTAACATGACGGTAATTTGGTTCAATAATGACGATGCAGAGCATTCAGTTACGGTCAATACGGGGAATAGTACTATACCTTCCGGAGCAGCGTTTGATTCGGATTTGATAGATAAGAAAAATGGTGGGCAAGAGACACAAAGCAGACAGTCGTTAGCAAGTGAAAAACAACACCAAGATACCAACCGCAGCCGAATAGGCTCAAAAACCAACCAACCGACCGACCATGATCCGAACAAAACCCGATTTTTTTACTCCTAAATCAAGCTGCTACACTGGTTACTTCTTCATAGAAAGGCTGCTGTGACAGATATATAGACACAATATATAGGAGTTCTTTTTCCTTCTTTTTCAATTATTGCGGATTTATAATGATGCACGTAAAAAAAGAAAGAAAAAACCAGGGCTTTATGGCCGCCGTATTGGCCATATCCGTAGTTTTGAGGGCTCCTATTGCTAGGACTGCTGTTGCCTACCCGCCTGTTGTCGTGTTGCCAGTCGTCGCCTGCTGCTGCGCCTGTCGTTCTTCTAGGTTCACTGCTCTACCGAGGATTCCCATCACGGTGTCTTCCTCCGATTCTGGCCAATCCATTGTAACGAGCACGTAGTATGTTTGGCCATCTTTTAGTCTAGTGGGTATTGTGAATTCGTTATCTTCGCCCGCATCGTCAACTACTCCGGCGATGCGTCTATCGGTGCCATCCGTTGATATGAACAGCACATCTATGTTGTCTGGGAGCTCCGTTGTAATATTCCCAAACTGGAACGTTAGCGGGCCGCCTGCATACAGTGTCGAAATCCCATCCTCGTCGGAGGATGCGTATTCTGGCAGCGCGATAGTCATACTTCTTCGATCTGGAAACTCAATGAACCCAAGAGGGTCGATGTCCCTTTGCTCCTGCTCGGGTGGCGCGCCTGTCTCAGCCCTTGTTATCATGAGCACTTTGGATTCTCCAGATGTCAGGTTCTCTCGAAGGCTGCTGGCTAGCGCTGCTATTCGCTCTTGTTCTTGCTGCGCTTGTTGCTGCTCTAGTAGTGTTTCATTATCTAGAGTCGTAGTAGTAGTTTGATTGGTGGTGTTGCCCAACTGGGTCGTGTTATCAGCCGCGGCAGTGTCGTTGGTTGTTGTTGTGATAGTAGTAATAGTGGCAGTGTCAGGTTGTTGCTGTGAAAAGGACACCGTTGCTGGCACTCCCACCAAGATGGTCAGGAGACCGACAGCGATAGGAAGGATCAGCATATTGTTATTGTTGTTGTTGTTGTTCTTGCTTGCCTTCTTCCTACTAGTCATTGCAAACCGTAAAGGTGCCAGTTATTTAAACAAGACGTAAGTGTGCTCTTGACGATAAATCTGCCGAAGATCTTTAGTCAAAAGATCAATACCGGTCTTATGTAGAGAGAGCCTTAAAGATATAAAAGACCTGCAGATGAGCAGGCTATCAAATAAGGTGTCAAGAAGTAAGAAGTATATATCCTCAGCCTTGGCATTGCCCTGCCCCTCTTGCTAAGGTATTTCGAGACAATATAGTACTATAGCCAACGTAGAACCTGCATGCCATTTGCTGTTGCCTTGATTTTGCATAATCGATTTGAAATTATGCACGCACATGCTCAAATTATGCAACAAAAAAAGCACGCTCAAAAAAGTGTGAGGCTATGTAGAATTGAGCACGAAGGTGCCGCCAAGGCAGGAGTCAGATGAGCCCGAAATCATGCATAGAATGGCTGTTTGTGCAGCCAAACGATTATAATTCTTTTATACTTCTGCTTTCCACTGGAAGCACTGGAAACGCGCACGCGCACGCGTGTGTGTATGACACTGCTACCGCTGCTACTCCTATTCTACCCGCACAAGAGATGCCATTATCTTGTCTGCCGGTATCTTTTGCTCTACGCCGGCAGCAATCGCCGCCAAATTCCTTATCTCGTAGCCCATCAGCTTGAGCGACGCAAGCAGGTTTGCTATCGTGAAAACGGTCCTGAATGAGTTCATTATCCTCTTCAGCGCCTCCTTTTCAAAGCCGGCTTCAAGCTGCATGATTGCATCAATGTCGTTTGCAGCGCTCCTCGGTATCAGATCCTTGTAGGTGGTGGCAGCAAGCTCGCCTATCGCCTCTTGTATCTTTTCCGTGTTTATCATCTTTTGCAGCGTGTCCTTGGACACCTTGGTAGTGGTGGTCACTATCAATTCGGCGACGTCGGCAGGGCTCAGCCCCCAGTACTTGCCCCTCAAGACAGCAAGGACGTTGTACGCGTCGATGTCGATTCCGACCAGCTTTTGCGCGTCCTGCAATTTCGATTCAAACACCACGGCCCTATCAAGCGACTTGTAAAAGGCGTGGTCAAGGTAAGTGTCAAATACCCGCACATCGCCTTTTTCCTTGTACGACTGCGCTGCCTTTTTGGCGTCTTCGCCAAATTCGCTTCCAGCCAGAGAATTGACGGCCTCATCAAAGTCCTTTGCAACGAGCGCCTTGACCACCAGATCTCTCCTGCCGACAAGCTCTTCAGCACGCAGGTTTATCTTGGGCAGTAATTCCTCGTATGTCCGGCCCATAGCTTTCCCTTTCAGGATTATCTTTAGGTTCCAGGTGATGTGCCTGACAAAGTAAGCGTTCAGGATTGCAGAGCCGTTTGCGATGTTGACCATCTTGGCATGCTGATTGACAAGGTGTTCGCGCAAAGCGCCTTCGACCTTTTCGGCGGTGAAAGGCCTGGTGAGCTTTGCCAACGCGTCAAGGTAAACAGTGTTTTTCATCCTGGTCACGAGCTCCTCAATGTCCCTGGACTCTGCCAAGGTCTGGAGCTCGCTCTTTGAAAGCATCTTGCCTCTGAGGCTGTGGGCAAGGACCGTGCCGAAGATCTTGTTTGGCATGCTTACCTTGTTGGTGTTCATTCAGCAGCAAGAGTTCCCTCAATACTAAATAAAAATCCTTTGCCTAGAGAGCTAGCTAGTTAGTTAGTCCTTAAACAGCGAGGATATCGCTTTTGAAATTCTTCTGGCAAAAGCAAGGAGCACAAAGTGCATGCCAAAGCCTGTTCCCGCGCTGACGCCCACGTTGAGCTCGGCCACTTGAAAAAGCCCGATAAATAGGCCGAGCGCCGGCAGTGTGAGTATCAATGCCATCGCGGTGCTGACCCACGTCCCCTTGATGAGAATGTCGGATGGGAGTTGATCGATCCTCTGGCTCTGGAATTTCAGTGCAGTCTTGGCCATCGATATTATCTCAAAATGCAAGCAATATTAGTATTGACATGTCAAGACATATATTGTATATTATCATAAACCTAAAAAATTAGGTCACGGGACAATCTGCAAAAATATTTGTAGTTCTATGGACAAAAATCAATAAATTCTGACGAATTTTGCCGCAATCGCTATTTTGTCGCAAAATTTAATAGTAAAAAATTTTATTAATTTTATAATAATATCCTTTACAAGTCACCTTGTTGTAAAAATAAGCGAAATTATGCCTCTCTGAATAAGACTTAATTAGCAAGTGAGCCATCTCTATACCACAGATGCAGCTATCATCAACAACTTCGTCTTCTTTGAAAAACGACGACAACAAGCTGGACGAGAGGCTTGAGAAGCTGATAGACCAGTTCGAGCGCGAGGTAGAGCCATACGACAGGTGGTCGAGGCTCTCAGTTACTGCCACCTCTGTCGGAGTCATCGCGTCGATCGTTCTTCCACTATTGCTCCTGCCGCATGGGACGGCGCTGTATGCAACCATCGCAGGCATCGTCGCCAGCATTGGCTTGACAAAATTGCCGATAATTTACGCGGATCACAAAAAGCACCAAATCTCCAGGCAAAAGTACAAGCCGGTTACTGGCGTGTGCATGTGCGACCTCTACCAGTACAGGACCCACCTGCACAAGATGGAAAGCGCCAAGACGACTGGCGAGCGCATTAGGCACTCAAAGCTGGCAAGCTATTACAAGCAGCAGATGGGCCTATAGACACACACACACTTTTTCTTCTCCTTCTTTTCCTACAACAAGGCTATCTATCTTGCCGAGAGCAGAAATGAAATTCTTCGCAGAGGACTTTACACATGCAGGTTTTTATGTGAATTAAATGAATCATTCATGTTATCATTACTATTACAATGATTGAACTCTTCATTGGAAGATCTGAATTTGAGTCATATATCTGTGGCCACTGATCTGGCTTTCATAACTTATTCAATCATGATAGCAAAATATGGAATTTCAAAAGCTGAAACCTTTGAAATAATACCCAAGAATCTTAGTTTACTAAATCAAATACTCATGGAAGTCAACGTAAAAGGTGCGAAAGAAAAATCAGATATCAAAAAGGAAATTGCAGAGCTGGCTACAAGTGTGCGGATATGATATTCCTCAAGCCATTGCAAGACCGACCTACTACACACAGTCCACCTCGACACACAAAAACGCGGCTTAACTCTAGATAAGAAGAGTCTCGTTCGCTTTAAAGTATTAATTCTTCTGGACCTGCATGGAAAATATTTTCCCTAGGATGACTACAAGGATCTTCACCATGCTTCTATCATAAACGCAACATCTATCTATTCAATATTAGAAATCATTATGCTGAAAAGTCTGGCAGATAATCTTTATACCACCTATCGCTTTTAGCGTTGAATGGAATCTGTACCAGGAGTAGATGGAAACAGAGCCATCTCTCTCTTTTCAAATGAGTGGTTTGCAAATCTCAAGGCAGAGTTGAAAAAGCTAGAGGAAATGGGGCTAAGGACAGAGGGTAAAAAGACACTTAGCAATGGCTTGAAGGTAGCATTATCCTACAAGTTCCTTGCTACAGCCGCACTGGATAACGTCACTCCAAAGATGAACCTCACAAATATTGGAAGAACGATTTTTCTCTCTTCTCCCACATCACTTGCTTTTTTTCTTATTACAATCTTACTACTAGTACCTGTTCTAACAGCAACAACAGTCTTTGCACAAGAAATTCCCCCTATTATTAGTGGTGTTGGTGGTTCTTTGGGACTACCATCCGCTATTACTTATAGCGGTGTACCTCCTACTACTACTGCTGCTCCTCCTCCTCCTTCTTATACACCAACATCACCAGAAGAATCGCCGCTGCGGGTCGCTTTCGTCAGGCCCTCATTTACGTATGCTGCCTATTCGCTAGATGGATTCTATACCTTCTATGATAAATATTCAGATGAAACAGACGAGACAACAAATGTCACAACCGATCTGAACATGCTTACAGTTGAAGTTCCAGACGAAACTTATATTCACTATAAAGATGATTCTTCTGATCCCCCGACTGTTCCAGCACAACAAGAATACTATGGTACGTTAAGGGGACTTGTAGAACAAAGGTCTTCTTCCCAAAATGAGACTGTCAGCACTGGAGGTGATGAAGGCAGAGGAAATGGTGATGATCTACCTCCTATACAGATTGCAGACATAACCGATAAGGAAGTTCATGAAGGTAAGATCTTTGACAGTGCTGGGAATAATGCCTATGATGTACTCTTCCTCTTCCATCAAGAATACGTCACTCAAGAAGAATATGATAATCTAAAGAAATTTGTAGTGCAAAATGGGGGAACAATTGTCTTTAATACTGCCAATACTTTTACTGTGGAGGTAAAATACGATAGTGCTGACAATACTGTCACGCTGGTAAGAGGTCATACGTGGGCGTATGATGGCAGCAGCTATGCGTGGCGCGCATATCCGAGAGAAAGATGGATTAATGAAACTCAACAGTGGGTTGGGAGTAATTTCATGCTAGATCCACAAAGCGATGACGTGACCTTTTCTAATAATCCATTCGATTACGAGCATTCGGAGGAACAATTTATCACAAACCCAAATGCCACTATAATTCATGATTTTGAGGTGACGGAGGAGACATCGAATGAGTTAGGCGACCAAAGAGATGGGCATCATTTTCAAAGTCTTGAAACAGTAGTAGCTACATATGAAATGATCAATGGCAAAGGGAAGGTTATAAATTTAGGGATCTTTGGGCACATACTGGACGATAACGAAGCATTTCTAGAGTTCTATGATGAAGAAATACTTTCCCGTGCATTGGGCTAATCTCCAATGACAACATCTGGTGGCAGCAGTAGCGGAGTCTTTGCAGCAAAAATCAAAGGCAATAACGAGCCTAATCTCATACTGAAACTCCAGAAGATGTTATATAACATAGATGCCTAAGGAGGAAACGATATCGTTGATGGAGACGGACTCGCTGAACCTGGCACTGGGGACGATGATGGCAATTCGCTAAAATTATAACGCTGGCTTATTCGTTCCATTTTAGACTAGATAAGGAAATAGATGTTTATAGCTTTTATTATAAATCACTCAAACAAAAAAAGCTGATTAAAGTCAGTATGGCCAGTGGGATTTGTATTGTTGTTGTTGTCATAGTGGTTGGTTCATGCACTCCTCGAGCTTTGTAGTTTTTTGATATGTTACACCAAAGGACGAGAGTTGGGATTTGGGGAACCCTTGGCGCTGCTTGGGGGTTCATTCCTTGAAGAAAGAATTTTTCTATAGTTATTTGTTTTGAAAAAGACATTGATGCCTTGCTGTTCAGTCTGGCTTAATAAACAAGCATCTTATGTCGACAAAATAATAATAACAAACCTCAAAGAAGATTCTTTGACCAAAATATCTTCAAAAATTAAGGGGGTAAGGATGATGGTGGGCCACCATAATTATGTCCCCGTCTTTGATCTTCTTCAGGTAGGACGACTCCATAGATAGGAGTGTTGCCATAGTGCTCATCTACACTTGAAGGATCTGGGAAGATGCTTATGATTTCACCTGAAACCTTAATGGTAGTAGGCACATCTTCAAATGCAGCCTCTGGTGTACTGATCGTAGAATTGCCAGTATATGTCGTTGTACCATTTTCATTATTAGATGAAACATTTGACAGTCTAAAGTTCGTGATCACGTGAGTGTGTGCTTCTGATCCATTAAGCGGTATCATTCTAAGGTTTGCATTGAACACTGCTGCAGCTGCCACGCTTGAAGCGTTACCATCGCCATTTTCGGTAGTTGTTGTTGCTATTGTTGTCTCATTGAATGAAAGCAAGTTGCCTCTCCAGAATCCTGTAACAACCCAGGCAGGTTGACCGGATTCGTTATTTTGAATACTAGCAATTGGTCCAAAGGAAAAATTGCCTGCTTGCACAAATGGCTGCTGACCAAATGGAAGAGGAAGACGTGGTCCCGGTGGTCGCTGGTTATTATTATTATTATTATCAGATGCAACCGAAGGTCCTTGTGCATAAGCAGCAGTGACACCTACGGAAACAGGTACTATAATTAACACCGAAAACAAGATAACAATGAAAACAGAACGTGAGAAGCTCCTGCTCATTCCATTTGGGATGCTACCAAATTGTAATATTAATGTTTGAAATAAAACGCAGAAGGTTCTTTGTATAGTATTCAATGAGCTAATTTTAGCCTCATCCACTACCACTACTAAACACTTGGATTCTGTCGTTCCCCATGTCAGTTACATACACTCTTCCGTCTACACCTATAGCTACTCCTGTAGGAGTATCAAACTGACCATCAGCTGAGCCACGTGAGCCCCATTTAGTTATGAAATTGCCATTGCTGTCAAAAACTTGAATGCGATCATTGCCACCGTCTACTATGAAAACATTGCCAGATGTTGAGTCTATCGCTATTCCTGTAGGAATACTAAATTGTCCATCTTCGGAACCAGATGTTCCCCACTTTCCTAGAAAGTTTCCATTGCTGTCAAACTTTTGAACACGATCATTTCCAGAGTCTACTACATAGATAACGCCTTGCGGGTCTATGGCTATACCTGCAGGTCTCATGAATTGACCATCACTTGAGCCTGGGGAGCCCCAGCTTAAGATGAAATTGCCATCACTATCAAACTTTTGTATGTTGTTGTTCTCTCCATAGTCTCCTACATACACGAAGCCTTGAGAGTCTACTGCAATGCCACCAGGGGTTATGAACTGTCCCTCACCTAATCCGGTAGAACCCCACATGCCTAGAAAAGCACCATCTGATGTGAATTTCTGCACAGCCTGACCAGCATTTCCCCAATCTGTCACATATACCGTCTCGTTAGAATCTATTGCTATGTCGAGTGCATTAGCAAATCCACCAC
>Ga0126313_10000607_pt1 | contig 17313 bp, 17 predicted proteins | sample Plot105A_FD_89954 | JGI IMG/M metagenome (GOLD analysis project Ga0126313, IMG submission 89954) | Serpentine soil microbial communities from UC McLaughlin Reserve, CA, USA - Plot105A | ecosystem: Environmental > Terrestrial > Soil > Grasslands | place: USA: UC McLaughlin Reserve, Lake County...
ACCTGCGCGATACCGAACGGCGGCTTGCGGCGCGCGAACTGCAGCACCTGCTTGAAGTCGAGGAAGATGCCCTGCGCGGTCTCCGGACGCAGGTAGACCGTCGCGCCGGCCTCCTTCACGGGGCCGATCGTCGTCTCGAACATGAGGTTGAACTCGCGCGCCTCGGTGAGGTCGCACTGGGCGTCCTCGCCCGGGTGCTTGGACGGCTTGCGGCCGCACTCGAGCTCGCCGAGGTGGTCGGCGCGGAAGCGCTGCTTGCACGTGCGGCAGTCGACCAGCGGGTCCGTGAAGCCGGCGAGGTGCCCGCTCGCCTCCCACGTGCGCGGGTGCTGGATGATCGCCGAGTCGAGCGCGACGACGTCGTCGCGGTCCTGGATCATCGACTTCCACCACTGCGCGACGACGTTGTTCTTCAGCAGCACCCCGTAGTGGCCGTAGTCGTACGTGTTGGCGATCCCGCCGTAGATCTCGGAGGCGGGGAAGATGAAGCCGCGCCGCTTGCAGAGCGACACGATCTTGTCCATCGTCACGACGTCGTTCAGCATTGGGCCGGCAGTCTGGCAGCTGAGCCCGAATCCACCGATCGTCGTGGATGCGGGCTAAGGTTGCGCAGTCCGATGCCGATCTACGAGTACCGCTGCGAGAACGGGCACCTCTTCGAGGTGATGCAGAAGATCGTGGATCCGCCGGTGACCGCGTGCACGACCTGCGCCGCGCCGGTGCAGCGCGTCTTCCATCCGATCGCGGTGCACTTCAAGGGCTCCGGCTTCTACAACACCGACTACGGCACGTCCAAGCGCAAGCGCGAGCTCGACGCCTCGGCGAAGGACGGCGCCGACAAGCAGGACGCGAAGACGAAGGAGAAGAAGGACGCGGCGCCGTCCTCCTCCAAGGATTCGTCGTCCGGCGCCACGGCCGATTAGCCGCGCAGGAAGCGCTCGACCGCGTCGCGCTTGGTCGCGTCGTCGACCGTCAGCCCGGCGCCGCCGTCCGCGAGCGTGGTGCCGCCCGAGGGCTGGAGCACCCGCTGCTTCTCGGCGCCGCCGGTCAGCGCGGCGCCGACGACGCCGAGCAGCGTCGGTCCCGACATGTCGGAGCGCACGGCCCGCGGCGCGGCCCAGGAGACCCAGGGCAGCCGGATGAACGTCTCGAACGACGTCACCTTGTCCTTCATCGCGGCGACGAGCTGCTGCTGGCGGCGAGCGCGGTCGAGGTCGTTCTCGCTCGGGTTGCAGAGGTTCTTGCGCGTGCGCGCGAGCGCGAGCGCCTGGCGGCCGTTGAGCTCCGTCTCGCCGCGTTTCAGCCGCAGCGTCGTGCCGCCGTTGCGGCGCCCGCCGTTGATCTCCGAGTGCACGCAGCCGCCCTTGTAGGTGACGCCGCCGAGCGCGTCTATCAGCTGCGGGAAGTTCTCGAAGCTCACCTCGACGACGTGGTTGACCTCGATGCCGAGGAACTCCTTGACGGTCCGCGTCGCGAGCGCCGGCCCGCCGAACGCGTACGCCGCGTTGATCTTGGCGGTGCCGTGGCCGCGGATGTCGACGACGGTGTCGCGCGGGATCGAGAGCGAGGCGTTTGCGCCGCCGCCGATTCGCAGCAGCATGATCGAGTCCGACCGGCTCGGTCCGCCCGAGCCCGGTTCCGCGAGGCTCTCGGTGCGCGCGTCCGAGCCGAGCACGAGGATCGTGTTGGCGCCGGTCAGCGGATACGGGCCGGCGTCCAGCTGATCTCCGACCTCGTCGGGGAGGTCGCCGCGCTGGATCTGGGCGGAGATCATGAAGAGCACCGCCGACAGCGCAAACCACGCGAAGAGCCCGATCAAGAGCCACTTGACGACGCGGCGGGCGGAGATCCGGGGGCGGCCGCGGCGCGGCAGCCGCAGGCCTCTCCGCCCGCGCTGCACCTCGTACTCGGGCGGGCGCTCGTGCGGGTGTCGCAGCTCCTCGAGCCCGGCCACCGCGCCGTCGCCCTGCGCGCTGCGGCGGGGCAGCCGCGGGCGGCTGCGGTAGACCTTGTACTCGGGCTTCTCGCGAGCGCCCTGCTTGTCATCGTCGGCCATCGGCGATGGGTATGGTGGCAGCCCGCATGCCGGCCCCCCGCTCCAGAACGAGCTGCGTCATCGGGGTCGACTTGGGTGGGACCAAGCTGCTGGCGGGCGTCGTCGGGCCTGACCTGGCCGTGCGCCACCGCGTCCGGCGCCAGGCGTTCGGGCTCGACCAGGCGCGGCTGTTGGAGACCATCGTGGACGCCGTCGCGGAGGCGCGCGCCGAGGTCGACGACGAGGTCGTGGCGGTCGGCTTCGGCATCCCCGTGACGCTCGACCGGCGCACCGGGATGGCCGTCTACTCCACCCATCTCCCACTCGCCGACGTCCCGTTCGAGGCGGTGATGTCCGAGCGGCTCGGCCTCCCTGTGACGGTCGACAACGACGGCAACTGCGCCGTGCTCGCGGAGGCGCGCCACGGCGCCGGCGACGGCTCGGGCGACGTCGTGATGCTCACGCTCGGCACCGGGATCGGCGGCGGGCTCGTGCTGGGCGGGCAGCTGCAGCGGGGCTGGATCGGGGCGGGCGCCGAGCTCGGCCACATGGTGATCGACATGGACGGCCCGCCGTGCCAGGGTCATTGCCCGAACCGCGGCTGCCTCGAGGTGATGGCGTCCGGGTCGGCGCTGGTGCGCGAGGCCTCGCTGCGCGTCGCGCGGCGGCCCGACACCGCGCTGGGCCGTGCGCTCGAGGAGGGGCGCGAGCTGACCGGGCCCTTCGTGACCGAGCTCGCGCACGACGGCGACCCGGTCGCGCGCGACGCCCTCGAGACGGTCGGGCGCGCGCTGGGAGTCGGCCTCTCCAGCCTCGTCAACGTGCTGAACCCGGAGGTGATCGTGATCGGCGGGGGCGTGATCGCGGCGGGCGAGATGCTGCTCGAGCCGGCGCGCGCCGAGATGCGCCGGCGGGCGCTGGCACCGGCACGCGACGCGGTGCGGGTGGTCCCGGCGGCGTTCGGCGAGCAGGCCGGGATGATCGGCGCCGCGCTTATGGCGCGCGAGGCCGTGGCGTGAGCGGCGGACGCCTCGTCGTCTGCCCGACGCCGATCGGGAACCTCGAGGACGTCACGCTGCGGGTGCTGTCGGCGCTGCGCGACGCGGACGTGGTCGCGTGCGAGGACACGCGCCGCACCGGCGTCCTGCTGGAGCGCTACGGGGTGCAGGCGATGCTCGTCCCGTACCACGAGCACAACGAGCGCGAGCGGGCCGCCGAGCTCGTCGAGCGGATGCGCGCGGGCGCGGTCGTGGCGCTCGTGTCCGACGCCGGCATGCCGCTGGTCTCCGACCCGGGCTTCGTGCTGGTCCAGGGCTGCGTCGCCGCGGGGCTCGAGGTGGAGGTGCTGCCCGGGCCGTCCGCCGCGCTGGCGGCGCTCGTCGCCTCGGCGCTGCCCGCCGACGCGTGGCGCTTCGCGGGCTTCCTGCCGCGCAAGCGGGCCGGCCTCGTGGAGGCGTTCTCGGGACCGGAGACGCTCGTGGCGTTCGAGTCGCCCAAGCGCGTCGCGGCCTCCCTGGCGGTGCTCGCGGAGGTCGACGCGGCGCGCCCGGTGGCCGTCTGCCGCGAGCTGACGAAGCTGCACGAGGAGGTGGTTCGCGGCAGCGCCGCCGAGCTGGCGGCGCGCTACGCCGAGTGCGAGCCGCGCGGGGAGGTCGTGCTCGTCGTCGGCGGCGCGCCGCCGCGCGCCGGGGTCGACGACGCCGCGATCGGCGCGGTCCGCCGCCTGGTCGAGTCCGGCGCGAAGCCGCGCGTCGCCGCGGGCGTGGTCTCCGAGCTCACCGGTGCTCCCGCGAACGCGCTCTACAAGGCGGTTTCGGAAAAAGCTCGACGCTGAAGGAATGGTCGCGCCCGAGCGGTCGTCATGCAAGAGGGTCCATCCGAGGCTCCACGACGCCGGTCCGGCCGAGGGAACCGGCGTCGTGGGGCCCGGGGGACCCGGCCGGGCCGCCGCCGCGCGCGCCCGTTTCGCGACGACTCTGCACAAACTTCGTGCCAATTCGCGCGTGCCGGGCCGCCGCGCCGCGATCCGGCCGTAGTTTCATCGCGTGCGCGCCACATCGCTCCCGACCGCTCTACCCGTCGCGGCTGCGGCCCTCGCCCTCGTGGCCGCCGTCCTGGTGCCGTTGGCGGACCCCTCCACCGCCGTGGCGCAGCGATGGCTGCGGCCGGTCCCAGGCGAGGTGGCGCGCCCGTTCTCGTACGCGCGGGCAGCGCCGTTCGCCGCGGGCGCGCACCGCGGCGCCGATCTCGCCGCGCCACGCGGGACGCCGGTGCGCGCAGCATGCTCCGGACGCGTCGTGCATGCGGGTCCCGTGGCGGGACACGACGACGTCGCCAGCGTCCGCTGCGGCGAGCGGCGCGTCAGCTACCTGCCGCTCGCGGCGGTCGCGGTCCCAGAAGGCGCCGCGGTGCGGGCGGGAGCGCCGATCGGCGCCGTCGCAGCCGGCCATGGCGGGTTGCACTTCGGCGTCCGCCGCGAGGGCGATCCGTTCGGGTACGAGGATCCGCTGGCGCTGATCGGCCGGCCCGCACGACGCCACGCGCCGCTGCCGCGGCTGCGCCCGAAACCGGCCGCGCGCTCGCCCATGACGCGCCCGGCCCGCCCGCGGCTTGCCGGGCGCCGATCTTCTCGTCCCCGCCTCGCCCGTATCCCCCGGCCGGAGCCGATCGGGCTCGATCGCCGGCCGGCGCCGGCTCCCTGGCCGGTCTTGGCCGGCCTCGCCGCAGTGCTCTCGGGCGCCGCGGGCTCCGGGACGATCGCGGTGCGGCGGCGGCGCCTGGCGGCCGGCCATCGCGTGGCGCGCGCGGATGCGGCGGGGCAGGCGTCGTGAACGGCCGCCATTTGGGGAGCGGGTCGCGCCCGCCTCCAAAACGTCGAAGCAGAACGGCGGATCACCCACCCGTTCGACGTCTTGGGCGAGGCGGTCAGGCCCGCGGCGCCGCGCGTCCCGCGGCGCGCAAGCTCGCGCCGCTAGCCTTCGCGCCCGATGGCCTTGTACGTCACGACGCCCATCCACTACGTGAACGCGGCGTCGCACCTGGGCCACGCGTACACGACCATCGGCGCCGGCATCCTGGCCCGCCGACACCGCCAGCGGGGGGAGGACGTGTTCTTCCTCACGCGCACCGACGAGCACCGCATCTGGCAGCGCGTGCGGCGGCTGAACCGCTACGTCGAGGAGCGCGCCCGGTGGCAGCCCGCGCGCCCCGGCGGCGGCACCGTCGGCGCGCTCGCGCCGCTGTTCCCGAAGCCGCAGTGATCGACAGCCACACGCACCTCGCCAGCACGCCCGGGACCGACGCGGAGCTCGTCGCAGCGGCGCGCGCGGCCGGCGTCACGCGGATCCTCACGATCGGCACCGACGCGGAGAGCTCGCGCCGCGCCCAGGCTGCCGCCGAGGCGCACGAGAGCGTCTGGTTCGCCACCGGCCATCACCCCAACAACGCGACCGGCTACACGGACGCGCACACCGACGAGCTGCGCGAGATCGCCCGTCACCCGCGCTGCGCCGCGATCGGCGAGACGGGGCTCGACGACTACCGCGACTATGCGCCGCGACCCGACCAGGAGCGCGCCTTCGCCGCCCACATCGAGCTCGCGCACGAGCTCGGCAAGCCGCTCGTGATCCACACGCGCGCCGCCGAGGAGGACACGGTGACGACGCTCGCGCGCGACGCCCGCGGGCTCGACGTGATCATGCACTGCTTCTCGATGCCCGCCCGGCTGGAGGAGTGCCTCGATCACGACTGGTGGATCTCGTTCGCCGGCAACGTCACGTACCCGAAGGCGCGCGAGCTCGCGTTCGCGGCCGAGCAGACGCCGCTCGAGCGGCTGCTCGTGGAGACCGACGCGCCGTACCTCACGCCCCAGCCGGTGCGCAAGGAACGCAACCAGCCGGCTTACGTCGTCCACACCGCGCGCTTCGTCGCCGAGCGCCGCGGCATCTCGTACGGCGAGCTCGAGGCCGCGCTGCACGCCAACAGCGCCCGCCTGTTCGGCTGGTGAGCGAGCGCGGCGAGTTGCCGGCTCAGCCGAGCCTGCGGCGCATGCGGGAGTTCGGGATCCGCCCGAAGCGCGACCTTGGCCAGAACTTCCTGATCGACTCGAACATCCTCGACGTGATCGCCCGCGCCGCCGCGCTCGAGCCGGCGGACGTGGTGCTCGAGGTCGGCGGCGGGCTCGGCGTGCTCAGCGAGCACCTCGCCGGGCGCGTGGCGCACGTGCACGTCGTGGAGGTCGACCGCTCGCTCGCGCCGGCGCTGCGCGACGCGCTCGACGCGCACCCGAACGCCACCCTGCACCTCGTGGACGCGGTCAAGCTCGACCTCGCCGCGCTCGACCCGGCGCCGCGCAAGGTCGTCGCCAACCTGCCCTACGGCGTCGCGGCGACGGTGATCTTGCGCACGATCGAGGAGCTGCCGGGGGTCACCGCATGGGTCGCGATGGTGCAGAAGGAGGTGGGCGAGCGGTTCGCCGCGCGGCCCGGGACGCCGGCCTACGGCCTGCCGAGCGTGCTCGCGCAGCTCGCCTGCGACGTCAAGGTGCTCCGCCCGATCTCCCGTACGGTGTTCCATCCCGTGCCGAACGTCGACTCCGTTCTCCTGGGACTGACGCGGCGCGGCCCCGCGCCCGAGCCGGGGCTGCGCGCGCTCGTCCAGCAGGGCTTCGCGCACCGGCGCAAGGCGCTCGCGCGCTCGCTCAGCCTGGCGCAGGGGGCCCAGCCGGCGATCCGCGACCGCGCACGCGACGCGCTCGCTGCGATCGGGCGCGCGCCGGACGCGCGCGCGGAGCAGCTCGCGCCGGAGGAATGGCGCGCGCTCCACTCGAAGCTGACCGCATGAAGCGGCTGCGCTGCCTCGCGCCCGGCAAGGTCAACCTGTGCCTGTTCGTCGGCCGCCCGCGCGCGGACGGCTATCACCCGCTCGTCTCGCTCGTGCAGCCGGTCTCGCTGGCCGACGAGCTCGAGCTCGGGCCGGCGCACGGGAACGACGACGAGGTCGCGTGCCCCGGCGTCGAGGGCGAGAACCTCGCGGCGCGCGCGGTCGCCCGCTTCCGCGCGGTGACCGGCTGGGACGCGCCGCCGGTCCGGATCGCGATCGCCAAGCACGTACCCGTGGCGGCCGGGATGGGCGGCGGGTCCGCCGACGCGGCCGCCGCGCTGCGGCTTGCGGCCGGGGCGGCGGGCGAGGAGGCAGGGGGCGCGCGAGTGCGCGCAATCGCCGTCGAGCTCGGCGCCGACGTGCCGAGCCAGCTCGCCCCCGAGCGCTGCCTGATGACCGGCGTCGGGGAGGGCGTGCGCGCGCTCGGCGATCCGGAGCCGTTCGGACTGCTGATCGTCCCCTCCGCGCACTCGCTGGCCACAGCGGACGTGTATGAGGAGTTCGATCGGCTGTCACTCGGCCGCGACCCGGACGAGCTCGACCGGCTGAGCGGGCAGGTGCCGGGCGCGGCGCGCGACGATTCGCTGCTGGCCGAGCGGCTGCTGCACAACGACCTCGAGGCGCCCGCGCGCTCGCTCTGTCCGCCGATTGGCGACGCGCTCGCAGACGTGCGCGCGTCGGGCGCCGTGCGCGCGATGGTCTCCGGCTCCGGCCCGACGGTGTTCGGGCTGTTCGCGGGCGCCGAAGGGGTCGCGCACGCGCATGCCGCCGCCGCGGCGCTGCGACCGCGCCATCCGCACGCGGTCGCGGCGACGCCGGTCGGCCCCGCATTCGCCGCGCCGGTGGAGGTGCACGAGTGAACGCGGCGAGGACCGGCGGACGCGCGGATCCCGCCGAGCGTCCGGGCTGCCGGGGGCGGCACGCGTGAGGCCGGCGTGGATCGCGGTCGCGGTCGCGGTCGCGCTCTATCTCGCGCTCCGGCGCCGCGCGCACGGCCGCGCCTTCCTCGCCCTCGGAGCGCTCGCGGCGGTCGGCGCCGGCCTGGTCGGCTTCGGCGCGATCGAGCTGCCGAACGTCGAGCGCCTGATCGAGGACGCCGGAAAGGCGCTCGGCAGCTGGACCTACCTGCTGGTCGGCGTGCTCGCGTTCCTCGAGACGGGCGCCTTCATCGGCCTCGTAGCCCCGGGCGAGACGACGGTGATCGTCGGCGGCGTGGTCGCGGCCCAGGGCGAGATCTCGCTGCTGCTCCTGATCGCGATCGTCTGGACCTGCGCCGTGCTCGGCGACGTGACCTCTTATTCGCTCGGCCGCAAGCTCGGGCGCGAGTTCATGGTGCGCCACGGCGGGCGCGTCAAGATCACGGAGGAGCGGCTACGGCACGTCGAGGCGTTCTTCGAGCGCCGCGGCGGCCTGACGATCCTGATCGGCCGCTTCATCGGACTGGTGCGCGCGATCGCGCCGTTCGTCGCGGGCGCCTCGCGCATGCCGCTGCGCAAGTTCCTCCCCTACGACGTCCTCGGCGCCGGTCTCTGGGCGGCGACGTTCTCCGTGCTCGGGTTCGTGTTCTGGCACTCGTTCGACCAGCTCACGGCGTGGGTCTCGCGCGGCCTGTTCGCCTTCGGCCTGCTCGTCGCGCTGATCGTCGGCATCACCTTCCTCGTCCGCGTCCAGCGCAACCCGGAGCTCCAGCAGCGGACGAAGGAGTGGATCGCCGCCCAGCTCGAGAAGCCGCTGCTGCGCCCGGCGGCGCCGTACCTGCGGGCCGCCTGGCGACGGATCGGCCGGCCGCTGGCGGCGCACAGCGAGGCGCCCGCGCGCTTCGTCTGGAATCGATTCCGGCCGGGCGAGCTGGGGCTGGAGGTCACGACGCTGCTGGCGATCGCGGCGGTCGGCGCGTTCGCTTTCGTGCTGCTCGGCGAGGTGCCGGAGGGACGGACCGAGGCGCGGCTCAACTCGATGGCGTTCGACGTCGCCGACAGCCTCTACTCCAACTCGATCAAGGACGTGGTCGTGTGGGTGACTGCGCTCGGCTCGCTGCCCGTCGTCGCGCCGGTCGTCGCATCGACCGCGCTCTGGGCGGCGGCCCGCCGGCGCGTCCTCGACGCCCTCGCGCTGGCGATCTCGCTCATGCTCACCTGGCCTCTGGTCGACATCACGAAGGCCGCGTACGACCGTCCGCGCCCGCCCGGCGCGCACGTGATCACCAACGGGATGTCGTATCCCTCGGGCCACTCCTCCTACGCCGTCGCGTGGGTGGCGTGCGCCGTCGTGCTGGTGCGCGCGGGGGCCGGCATCGCGACGCGCTTCGCGATCGTCACCGCCGCCGTCGTGCTCGCTGTCGTGATCGCGCTGACGCGCGTCTACCTGCGCGCGCACTACCTCTCGGACGTGGAGGGCGGGCTCGGCATGGGCGCGGCGATCTTCGCGCTCGTCGGGGTGGCGGCGGTCGTCGTCGGTCACCTGCGTCAGAATGGGGAGCCGCGCCGATGAGCAACGAGACCTGGACCTACATCGCGCTGGGCTCGGCGGCGGGGCTGTCGCTGATCGTCTGGCTGGTGCTCGTGCTCGTGCCGGCGTGGAACTCGTTCTCGCGCGTGTGGGAGCGGCTCGTGGCGACGGTGCTGAGCATCTACGTGCTCGCGGCGTTCGTGCTGGCGGGCGTCATGGCCGGCGGCGCGTTCCTCTGGTACTTCGACGAGCTCTGACGCGATGAACGCGTCCGGCGAATCGGCCGCGCTGGACCTCGGCGCGCTCGGAGCGATCACCGACGCGGTCGAGTCCGGCGACGGGCTGCCCGAGGTCGTGCGCGCCGCCGCGCGCGCGCTCGATGCGTCGCTCGTGCTGATCGACCGCTCGAGCTCCGTGCTCGCCGTCGCCGCGCGCTCGCCGGCCGACGAGCGGGCGCTTATGGCCGACGCGCCGGGCGTGGCGACGCACGAGCTGCGCGTCGGCGACGCCGTCGTCGGGCGCCTGCGGATGCGCGGCCGGGCCGGCGAGCCGCCGGCCGCGCTACTGCGGCTCGTCACGACGCTGATCGCCTCCGAGGTCGAGCGCGTGCGCGCGCCCGAGCGCGCCTCCGAGGCGGCGCAGGAGGCGTTCCTGCGCGCCGTGCTCCACCGCCACGTGACGGACCGCGGCGACATCGTCGCGCGCGCCGCCGAGCTCGGCGTGAGGCTGGAGGAGGGAGCGGCGGTGATCGTCGTGCGCGCGCACCCCCTCGCGCCGGCGGACGAGGACTGGCGCGTGCGCGTGCTCGTCGCCGCCGAGCGCGCCGCGCGCGCCGCCGCGCCGGGCTCGATTGCCGCGATCGACGCGCCGCAGACGGCCACGGCCGGCCAGATCCTGGTGCTTGCCCCGGCGGCCGGCGACGCCGCCGCGCGGCGCACCGCGGAGGCGGTCGCCCGCGAGCTCCGCGCGGCGCTGCACGGCTTCACGTTCGCGGTCGGGTACTCGCGCGTCGCGCTCGACCCCGTCGACCTTTACCGCGCGGGCAACGAGGCACTGCTGGCGGCCAACGTCGCCGAGGCGGCGCCGGGCGGGGAGGGCGGCGAGCCGGAGCGGCCCGCCGTGCTGGCGTTCGAGGCGACCGGCGCCTACCGGCTGCTGCTGCCGGCGATGAGCGAGGACCCCGGCGAGCTCGAGCGCTTCTACTCCGAGACGGTCGCGCCGCTGGTCGCGTACGACGAGCAGTACGAGACCGATCTCGTGCAGACGCTCGAGACGTTCCTGGAGTGCGACGGCAACGTCGCCAACACGGCGCAGCGCCTCTTCACGCACCGCCACACGATCCGCTACCGGCTCGAGCGGGTGCGCGACCTGTCCGGGCTCGACGTGGGCTCCACCGACGGCCGCGAGAAGCTGGGGCTCGGCCTGAAGGCGATGCGCGTGCTCGGCATCGCGGCGCCGCGGGGCCCGGCGACCGAGCGCGGCGCCGGCGGCGGGCGGGTCCCACGTGGCGGGCGCGAGCGGTGAAACCGTGGGCGGCTCGCCGGGATCGAGGCGCGACGGCGCGCGCCGGCACTGGCCTGACCTGCGGTCTCGATGCCGCGGCGCCGGCATCGGCGTGACGGCGGTTTCGATGCCGCGCCGCGGGATCGACGTCTTCAACGGCGGGCATCGACGGAGGGCCCGGACCGCCGGTCAACGCTGCACGCCCCTGGATTTCGGCCGGGCGTGCGGCGTTGACGGCGGTATACGCCGTGAACGCTGCGCACACCCGCGAAATCGTGGCCCTTGCAGCGTTGACGCGCGCGCCCGGCGCCCCGCGACCCGCGGCGGCAATCCGGCCGCTCCTTCAATGCCCGCCGTTCTCGGCCCCGCCACGCGCGTCGGGAGACACTTGCAATCCGCAAGTCACTAGGCTCCGCTTGCATGACGGCGAGCATTCCCACCCTCTACGAATGGGCCGGCGGCGAACCGGCGCTCCTTCGGCTCACCCAGGTCTTCTACGACCGCGTGCGCGCGGACCCGCTCCTCGCGCCCGTATTCGCGCAGATGCCGGCCGACCACCCGGAACACGTCGCCATGTGGCTCGGCGAGGTATTCGGCGGCCCGCCCCGCTACACCGAGGAGCACGGCGGCTATCCGCACATGGTCGCCAAGCACCTCAATCGCGCCTTGACGGAGGAGCAGCGGCTCCGCTGGGTGCAGCTCATCTGCGCCGCGGCCGACGAGGCGGGGCTCCCGGACGATCCCGAGTTCCGCTCGGCGTTCGTGGCGTACATCGAGTGGGGCACCCGCCTGGCGCTCGCGAACTCCCAGCCCGGCGCCGAGCCGCCGCGCGAGGCGCCGGTCCCGCGCTGGGGCTGGGGCGAGGCGCCGCCGTACGTTCCGTAGGATCCGCCGCCGATGGAGGTCGGCATCATCACGGGCTCGGGCACCTACGCGCTCCCCGGGTTCGAGGGCGGCGGCCCGGAGCCGGTGCGGACGCCGTGGGGAGAGGCGCTCGTGTCGCACGGCAAGTTCGCCGGCGTCCGCGTGGCGCACGTCTCGCGGCACGGCGAGGGACACGTGCGGCTCTCCAACCACGTGGCGCACCGCGCCAACCTCGGCGCGCTCGAGCAGCTGGGCGTCGACGCCGTGATCGCCGTCACGGTCTGCGGAGCTGTCGACCCGGACGTCGAGCTCGGCTCGCTGATCTGCTTCGACGATCTCCACTTCCCGGCCAACCGGCTCGCCGACGGCTCGCTGTGCACGTTCTTCGCGGAGCCGGGAGACCCGAAGCGCGGGCATTGGATCTACAACGACCCGTACGCCGCGCCGCTGCGTGCCGCGCTGCTGGCGGGCGCCGAGAAGTCGCGGCTGCCGATGCGCGACGGCGGCTGCTACGGCCACGTCGACGGGCCGCGCTTCAACACGAAGGCCGAGATCCGCGGGCTCGCCGCCGGGGGCGTGACCGCCGTCTCGCAGACGGCCGGGCCGGAGACGGTGCTCGCCGGCGAGGCGGAGCTGCCGTTCGCGCTCGTCGGCTACGCGACCGACTACGCAAACGGCGTCGGGGCGGAGGCGACGCCGCTCGAGCGGCTGCTCGAGCTGATCGCGGCGAGCACGGAGACGTTCGCGCGCTTGCTCGCCGCGGCGCTGCCCCGGATCGACCCGGCCCAGCTCTCCGCGACGGGCGTCGTGTACCGGTTCCACGACGAGTGAGCGGCTCGCCGTCGCGCCCGGCCGCGACGCTCCCTCCCTCGCCGCGGGCCGAGCGCCCGGCGCGCCCCGCAGCCGGAGGGTCGCGCCCCGCGGCGAGGCCCGGCCCGGCGCCCCGCGCCAAGGGGCCGGCGCGCCCCGCCGCGCTCGTCCTTGCCCGCGCACACTCGTCGGCGCCGGTCAAGCCCGGCCTCGCACCGCTGCTCGGTGCCGAGCGCCGCGCCGCCCTCCAGGCGCTCCTGATCCGGCGCGCGGCGGCGTGGGCGGCGGCCGCCGCGCCGGGCGCGGCGTTCGTCGCCGTCGACGGCTCGCTCGACGACGTCGCGGCGCTGCTGCCGGCGGGTGTGACGCCGTTCCCTCAGGAGGGCGCCGCGCCGTCCGCTGCGTCGCGCCAGACGGGCATGACGGCGTTCCCGCAGCAGGGCGGCGCGCCGCCCGAGGTGCTCGCCGCGGCGGTCGCGCGCATCGGCCGTGGTCCGCTGCTGATCGCCGGTACCGACTGCGTGCGGCTCGGCGCCGCTCACGCCGCCGCGGCGCTCGACGACCTCGCCGCCGGCTGCGACGTCGCGATCGGCGCCACGCTCGAGGGCGGCTGGTACCTCGCCGGCCTGCGCGAGCCGCGGCCCGAGCTGCTCGCCGCAGCGGCGGACGCGTGGCGCGAGGGCGGCATCGGGCCCGTGCTCGGGCGCGCGGCCGACGTGGGCGCCGACGTCGGGCTGCTCCGCTACGAGCGGCTGCTCGCGACGCCGCACGACGCTGCCGCGCTCCTGGCCGACCCGCTGTCGCCGGCCGAGCTCCGAGCGGCGCTCGCTACCGCTTGATGATCCGGATCGTCGCGCGCGCGCTGCCCGATATCCGCAGCTTCGGGTCGCGGTAGGAGGGCTCGCCCGGGTCGGAGTCCTCCGGGTCGCCGCTCGGACGGCGCGCGGAGAGCCCGTCGTAGCGCTGGACGCCGTCGATGCGGGCGAGCAGCCGCTTCACGCTCGGCGGGCCGAGGTCGCCGCCGGGCGATCCGGCACCGAGGTCGAAATCGAACAGGTCGAACAGATCTCCTCCGCCGAGGTCGACGTCCACGCCGGTGAACACGATCCGTCGCTTGCCCGGCCGCAGGTGCGACGGCAGCCGCAGCCGCACCTCGCGCCGCTCGATGCCCCCGCGCACGTGCCGGAGCGCCAGCGTCGCCGTGACCTTCTTGCCGGCCCGGCCCCGCCGTGGCAGCCGGACGCCGCGCAGGAACGCCTGGCGCTGGCCGCGCTCCATCTTGACGTCGCCCTCGACGCCGGTCACGTGCACCTCGCCCGCCTTGAACGTGTCGACCAGCGTGAGCGCCTCGAGCAGGTCCGTGCTCGCCGACCCGGCGACGAGGTTGCCCGCGCCGAGCGCGTCGGGGACGTCCGTGACGTAGCGGTTGCAGAACCGCACCGGCTTGGGCGCCTCCCGGAACGAGATCGCGAAGCAGGCGCGGCCGGTGAGCCGTGCGGGGGACCCGCCGAGGACGGTGCCGGCGGCCTGCGTGATGGCCAGCGGCGCGAGGCAGGAGAGGATCGAGCCGCCGGTCGGCTGGTCGACGGCGGACTCGTCCGCGACGTTGGTCACAACCGTGCGCTGAGCCCCGGTGTCGAGGTCTGTCGCGACGGCGCGTACCGGGATCGTCGGCGGCAGTCCGCCGACGCGGCCGACGACGGCGTCCAGCGCATCGTTCGTGAGCGTTCCGACGTCGTGCCCCGCCGCCGCGTACTTGTAGGTCCCGGCCGACTCGGCGATCGCCACCGGGTTGTTGATCACACGGAAGACATAGGCGTCCTGGAGCAGCAGCGCGCGCGCGCCGACGCCGTCGAGCGGGTGCCCGAAGCCCCAGACGCGGTCGGCGTCCGTGTACGTGACCGTGCCGATGGCGCTCGCGGAGATGTCGCCCGACGCGTAGCCGACTCCGAACGCGGACCCCGGCCGCAGCTGCTGCGGCGCGAACGACCCGAGTGGACCGGCGGGCGCCGCGAACACGAGCCGCCCGCGCTTCGCGGCCGCCCGCTGGAGCGCGTTGCCCAACCGCGGGCTCAGCCCGGTGACGGTGAGCGGCGCTGCTAGCGGTTCGGCGCGTGCGAGCGTCGAGCGCGCCGGCCTGGCCTGCGGCGCGTCCACGGGGCTGCCGAGAATCGCCTCGATCGGCGTCGCGAGCACCACCTTCCCGCCGTACTCGCCGATCCCCTCCGAGATCGCGCCGATGTTCCGCTGCACGCCCTGCCCGTCGGGGCAGTAGATCGGCGAGCCCGAGAAGCCCGGCCCGATCCCGGTCTCGTCCACCGCCGGCCCGGAGGCCCGCACGAGGATCCGCGGGCCGACGCCGCTCGCGCGGTCGTCGACCACGTCGATCACCTCGATGCTGAAGGCGGCGACGTCGGTGCCGCGCACGACCGAGTAGCCGGTGCACTGCATGCCCGAGCGCACCTCCGCGAGCGGCATCACCGGATCGGCAGCGCCTGCGGCCGTCGCGGGGATCAACAGGGCGGAGGCCGTCACGGCGGCGAGCAGCGAGCGCATTGGCGGCGCAATGTAGCGCCCGTGGCTCGGGGGCAGGGACTCGAACCCCGACCTGCCGGCACCAAAAGCCGGTGTGCTACCGATTACACCACCCCCGAAGGCGGGTCTCGCAGCGCCGATACTACGATGCGGTCCCATGCCCGCCCCGACGGTGGTCATCCTCGCCGCCGGTGAGGGGACCCGGATGCGCTCCGCGCTGCCCAAGCTCTTGCACCCCATCTGCGGGCGCCCGATGATCCTCTGGCCGCTGCTCGCCGCGCGCGCCGCGGGGGCGGAGCGAGTGGTCGTCGTCGACAACGCCAGACGGACGCTGAGCGGGCTCCTGCCCGAGGGCACCGAGACGGCGATCCAGGAGCGGCCGCTCGGCACCGGCGATGCCGTCGCGGCGGCCGCGGAGATGATCGACCCTGACGCACCGGTGCTCGTCATCAACGGCGACATGCCGCTGATCACCGGCGACGCGATCGCGGGCATCGTCGAGGCCCACGAGCGCGCGCAGGCGGCCGCGACGATCGCGTCGATGGAGCTGGACGACCCGAGCGGCTACGGGCGCGTCGTCCGGAGCGCCGACGGCGCCGTCGAGCGCGTCGCCGAGACGAAGGCGGCCGGCGACGCGAGTGCCCACGAGCTCGCGATCCGCGAGGTCAATGCCGGCCTCTACGTCTTCGACGGCGGCGCGCTCCTCTCCGCCCTCAGCAACCTCGGCGGGGACAACGCCCAGAGCGAGCTCTACCTGCCGGACGTGCTCCCCGCGCTGCTCGCGGCCGGCAAGACCGTGCAGGCCGCGCCGCTGCCCCACCCGGAGCTCGCGCTCGGCGTCAACGACCGCGTCGAGCTCGCTCGCGTCACCCGTCTCGCCCAGGAGCGCATCCACCGCGAGCACCAGCGCGCGGGGGTCACGATCGTCGACCCCGCCAGTACGTTGATCGACGCGGCGGTCGCGATCGGGTGCGACACGACGATCGAGCCCTCGACGTTCCTGCGCGGGAGGACGCGGATCGGCGAGCGCTGCAGCGTCGGCCCGCTGAGCACGCTCGTCGACTCGGTCCTCGGCGACGGCGTCACGGTCCGCCACTCCTACCTCGACGGCGCGACGGCCGCCGACGGCGCGTCGATCGGCCCGTTCGCGTACCTCCGCCCGCAGGCGCTGCTGCAAGAGAGCGCCAAGGCGGGCGCGTTCGTGGAGATCAAGAACTCGACCGTCGGCGCCGGCTCGAAGGTCCCGCACCTGTCCTACGTCGGCGACACCGACATCGGCCGGGAGTCGAACATCGGCGCCGGCACGATCACCGCCAACTACGACGGCTTCGCAAAGCACCGCACGACGATCGGCAGCCGCGTCAGGGTCGGCGTCGACACGTCGTTCGTGGCGCCCGTCAGCGTCGGCGACGACGCCTACACGGCGGCCGGATCGGTCATCACGAAGGACGTGCCGCCGGGCGCGCTCGGCGTCGCGCGACAGCGCCAGACGAACGTCGAGGGCTACGCCGAGCGGCGGCGGGAGGAAGAACGATGACGCAGGTTGGGGAACAGCGCGTCATGCCGTCGCCCGCTGGGCATAGACTGGTCGGACAGGTGAGCGCGCTGGATCCTCAGCCCGTCGCACGCTCCTCGATCAACCTCGAGTACGGGAAGCGGCTCATGCTGTTCTCGGGGCGCGCCAACCCCGCGCTGGCGGCCAAGATCGCGGGGAGGCTCAACGTCGACCTCGGCGGCGTGACGCTCAAGACCTTCTCCAACGGCGAGGTCTACTGCCGCTACGAGGAGTCGATCCGGGGGGCCGACGTCTTCCTCGTCCAGCCGACCTGCGGCAACCCGCAGCAGGGCATCAACGCAAACGACGCGCTGATGGAGCTGATGGTGATGATTGACGCCGCCGTCGGCGCGTCCGCGCACCGCGTGATCGCCGTCACCCCGTGGTACGGCTACTCGCGCCAGGACAAGAAGTCGACGCCGCGCGAGCCGATCACCGCCCGCCTCGTCGCCCGCATGCTCGAGAGCGCGGGCGCCGACCGCGTGCTCACGATGGACCTCCACGCCGGCCAGGTGCAGGGCTTCTTCCAGAAGCCCGTCGACCACATGACGGCGATGTTCATCCTCACCCAGTACTTCCGCGACCTGCGCCTGGACGACATCGTCGTCGTCTCGCCGGACGCCGGCCGCGTGAAGCTGGCGAAGAAGTTCGCCGAGAAGGTCGGCGCCGAGCTGGCGATCCT
>Ga0126313_10000608_pt1 | contig 17305 bp, 13 predicted proteins | sample Plot105A_FD_89954 | JGI IMG/M metagenome (GOLD analysis project Ga0126313, IMG submission 89954) | Serpentine soil microbial communities from UC McLaughlin Reserve, CA, USA - Plot105A | ecosystem: Environmental > Terrestrial > Soil > Grasslands | place: USA: UC McLaughlin Reserve, Lake County...
CAGCGCAAGCTCAGCGGCGGATGAGCCGCGATGGTAGCCCGAGCCGTCGAGGCGCTCGTGGTGCGCACCAGCGATCGACGCGAGGGCGGAGAGGAACGGCGAGCGCGAGATCACGCGCTCGGTCTGGTAGGGATGAAGGCGAACCTGCTCCCACTCGCCGACGGTCAGGGGCCTGGCCCTCTGCCAGGTGCGGGCGCCGATCGCGACGCGGCCGAGGTCGTGGACGAGCGCCGCGCGCCGGACCGCGGTCGCTCTCGTGGCGTCCAGCCGGCAGAGCTTTGCCGCCGCGGCGGCGAGCTCCGCGACGCCGGCTGAGTGGCCAGTGAGGTAAGGCGAGATCAGGTCGGCGAAGCCGCCCATCGCCGATAGCGCCCGGTCGATCGCCTCTCCCTCGAGCGTCAGGCGAGGCTCTGGCTCACAGGCGAGCACCTCATCCCAAGCCGACGCCTCCGGATCGAGTGCGAGGATCTCCTCGGCGTCGTCGGCGAGGCAGGCGGCCACGTCCGGATCCAGCCCGCCTCCGGCGCGCTCGCTGGCGAGCCACGCGGCGCGCTCTACGCCGCCGAGCCAACGCTGGAAAGTGGCGTCGACGGCGACATGGACGATCCGCATCGGCAGCGGGATCTCCTCGCCCTTGGCTCGTCGAAGCGGGCCTTTGCCGTCCCAGCGCTCGGTCAAGTGAGCGAGCAGACCCGCGATAGAGGAGGGCAGCCCGACCCCATCGGCCAGCATTTGCGCCACCTCGCACATGGCGGTGAAGTGCGGACGCTGCACCCGGGCGATCCTCGGGAATCCGCGCGCGACCTGAAGGGCACGCACGGGTGCCGGACTCTCCGGCTCGGGCAGCGCGCGGCTCAGTCCGGTCAGCACCTCTCGCTGGGACCCGTACAAGACGGGGTTGAGATGGGTGGTGAGCGAATCGCCGAAGATCTCCGCCGTGACGTGGGCATCGGTGGTGCAGCCCGCATGGGAAAGCAGGCAGGCGTAGTAGGCCTGCGCCGCCGTAGCCCGGTCGACCCCGAGCCTGTCAGCGAGCCGCGTCGCGGCCAGCGTGCTTTGCAGCCCATGCTCGAACGGAAACCCCATGCCGAGGTCGGTCGCTAGGCACAGGACCCCGATCACCTCCGCCGCGCGGACCTGCTCGGCGCCCTGGGACGGATCGTGTGCCACGCCCCGACAGTATCCGAGCCCGGGTACGACTGGCAGCGGCATCCTTAGGCGAGGTCACCGCCCTGGAGCCGATCATCCGAGCGCGCCAAATACGCGACGCCCGTGGCCACGGTTGTCCTGCTTTCAGAGCTGCAGTCCGGCGGTGGCGGACATCATCGGCGCCCGCCGGGCGTGCACGGTCGCGATGATCTCCTCGGTGTCGATGCCCTGCAGGTAGATGCTGGTCGTGCCGAGGGTGGCGTGCCCGAGCTGGCGTTGGTGACGTTGAGCGGCACGCCCTCGCGGGCGAGTTCCACGGCGTGGGCGTGGCACAGCTGATGCGGCGCGAAGTGCCGCCGCACGCCCGCGTGGGCGGCGAGCTGGCGGAACTCGACCCGGACTCCGGCGCTCGACCAGGAGCGGCCTCGGGTCGGGCCGTCAATGATGCAGAACAGCGGCCCGACCGGCAGGTCGATGCGAGCCGCAAGCCAGGGCGACAGCTGCTCCCAGCCGCAGGCGTCCATGCCGATCTCGCGCCGACGGCCACCCTTGCCGCGCCGCACGAGCAGCGACCCGCGCCGCGGATCGAGGTCGCGCTCGCCAAGCGCGAGCGCCTCCTGGACGCGCAGCCCGCCGCGCCAGAGCACGACGATCAGGGCCCGCAGCCGCGCGCCGTGGCGATCATGGGCGGTCTGGCGCATCACCGCGATGTTCTCCTCCACGGTCGGCGGGTCGGCGGGATAGCGCTGCCCCTTGTTACTGGGCGCGCGGCCGGCGTGATAGCGCGGCATGGTCGCGGGCGATCGGCGCCGCCCGGCGGCATCGAGCACGGCAGAGACTGTCATGGGATCTCCTCCCGATCGCACAGCGGACAGAGCCCGCCGCTCTACCGCGCCGGACCGTCGTCGGCCGACGCCAGCTCGAGATCACCGCGTTGTGTCGGAGATCAGGCCCTCCCTCGCTTCGCCTCTGCGATGCGCAAGCAAGAGGGCTCGTCGGCCACGCGCCCGACGATCGTCCAGAGCAAGGCGTAAAGACCGGTCACGGGGAGGCGCTCGCACTCGCCGGAAGGAGAGACAAGGTGTCGGCGAGGAAGCGATTCGACTGCGTGACGCAGCGATGAGTTCGGCGCGACGCGCCGGTCTTCTAACCGCACCAGTCTCGACAGGCGGCCACCGACGATCCACGAGCCGCCTACGCTGACGTGACGAACGGCCAAAGGAGGCGCACGATGCCCGAGCACAAGATCGGAACCCGCGAGGAATGGCAGGCGGCTCGCGATGAACTTGCGAAGCTCGAGGCCGAGCACGCCCAGCTCGGCCAGAGGGTGACCGAGCAGCGACGTCAGCTTCCCTGGGTTCCGGTGGAGAAGGAGTACCGGTTCGACAGCGAGGACGGGAAGAAGACCCTCGCCGAGCTCTTCGACGGGCGCTCGCAGCTCCTCGCCTACAACATCATGTTCGGGCCCGATTACGAGCTCGGCGCCTGCCCCGGGTGCTCGAACCTGGGGGATGAACTCGACGCCACCCGCGTGCATCTCAACCACCGCGACGTGACGCTGATCTGCTTCTCGCGCGCGCCGATCGATCGGCTCATCGCCTACAAGGAGCGGATGGGTTGGCAGTTCCCCTACGTCTCGACCAATGGGACGGAGTTTCCCTTCGACTTCGGGCTTGCCCTCACGCCCGACCAGGCGCAGGAGAGCCCCGAGGTCAGGGAGCTGATCGTCAACCCGCCCACGTGGCTCGAGCACTGGGGGCGGCAGGTCGGAGCCAAGCTCGAGGACGGCCTGCGCGAGAACCCGGGCTTCATCGCCTTCGCGCGCGAAAACGGGAGTGTCTACCACACCTACACGGTGGCGGCACCCGATCCGTTCGTTGCGCCGTACAACTCGTTCCTGCTCAAGCGAACGCCGAAGCCTGAGCCCGAGGAGCCCCGCGCCTGGCGCAAGGACGAGTACCCGGACTGATCGCGGTAGGGCGCTCCGGCCTGCAGCCGTGCTCGTCGCCGCAGCGCGGCCTGCCCCAGCACGTCGCCCGGGCACCAGCTCCTCGTATCGCCTTGTCCCGTCACGGTCATCACGAATAAGGCAGCACCCCTCCCGGAATGGATCGGCCGTTCCGTTCTCGCCGCCGGGGTGTCTCCACGGCCAAGACCCAAGTCGCATTTCAACCACGCAAGATCCAAGGAGCAATGTGATGACGAGCTTCAAGGTCGGAACCCGCGAGGAATGGCAGGCCGCACGGGACGAGCTGCTGGCCGAGGAGAAGGAGCTCACTCGCCGCGAGGACGAGCTCGCCGAGAAGCGCCGGGCCCTGCCCTGGGTGCCGGTGGAGAAGGAGTACCGGTTCGACACCGAGGACGGGACGAAGACGCTGGCCGAGCTCTTCGACGGGCGCTCGCAGCTGCTCATCTACCACTTCATGTTCGGTCCCCCGTACGAGGCCGGCTGCACCGTCTGCTCATCGATTGCGGACAACATCGATCCGAACGTGGCGCACCTGAGGGCGCGGGACGTGACCATGCTGCTCGTATCGCGCGCGCCGCTCGAGAAGCTCCAGTCGTACAAGAAGCGGATGGGTTGGAACATCGAGTGGGTCTCGACTGCCGGCAGCGACTTCAACCGCGATCTCGGCTTCACCAACTCGGAGGAGGAGCTGCGTCCGTTCCTGAAGGGTGAGATTCCCCCGACCGTCAAGCAGATGGCGGAGGCGTCCGGCACGGACGTCGCGGGATACGTGACCGAGGCACCGGGCCTGAGCGCATACACGATCTCAGACGGCGTCGTCTACCGCACTTACGTGACCACCGCGCGCGGGCTCGAGCCAGCGATGGGCTACTACTCCCTGCTGGACCGGACGCCGATCGGGCGCAATGAGGAGGGCTCACAGCTCTTCTGGCTCCGGCGCCACGACGAGTACTGATGGAGCCAACGCTCAGTCGCACGCCGCCGCGATCCGGGCCGGTCCAGCTGGGCCTGGTCGTGTCCCTGCTCGTGGTCGCGGCGGGGGCGTGGGCGGTCACCGGCGACCGCATGGGCGGGATGGATACCGGCCCGGGAACCGAGCTCGGGAGCCTTGGCTGGTTCCCCGTCGTGTGGGTGACGATGATGGCGGCGATGATGCTCCCGTCGATTGCCCCGATGGTCCTCGCGCACGCGCGGGTTCAGATCGGGGCCACCCCCGCCTTCGTCGCCGGGTACCTCCTCACGTGGGCGGCCGTCGGCATCCTCGCCTACACGCTCGTCGAGGGAGTGCGGTCGCTGGACTTCGGCGTCCTCGCGTGGGCCGAGGCGGGACGGTACGTCGCGGGCGGTGCGATCCTCGCGGCGGCCATCTACCAGCTCAGCCCGCTGAAGAACCGCAGCCTGCGCCGCTGCCGCAACCCGCGCGCGTTCGTCTCCGAGCACTGGCGGCCCGGTCCCGTCGGCGCACTGCGGATGGGGATCGACCACGGTCGAATGTGCGTAGGCTCTAGCTGGGCGCTGATGGCCGCGCTGTTTGCACTCGGGGTGATGAGCGTCGGCTGGATGGTCGTCGTCGCCGCGCTGATAGCGATCGAGAAGCTCCTGCCGTGGCAGACGGTCGCCACCCGCGCGATCGCGGTTCTGCTCGCGGTGCTCGGGGTCGCCCTCGCCTTCGCACCCGAGGACCTGCCCGGCCTGACGGTTCCGGGCTCGTCGGACGCCGCCCCCGCGATGGAAGAGATGGGCATGGAGGAATAGGACCCGGGCCGACCATTTCGCTATAGCACGTCGATCGCGTCCGCGGCATCGCCGCTGCTGTCACGCAAAGCGAGCGTCGCTGCTCAGGCGCCTGAGACGCTCGCTCGGGACGACAAGCAGGAGCGGCGCGCTCCTCGCGTGCGTCTCCCTCGGGCGGAGAATGGAGCGCCGGAACGTGCAGGGGACTCGCACCCTCGAGCGGCTGGACGTGCCCGGCTGGAAGAAGAGCCCGCGCGATTCGCGGTGCTCTTCCTCCGGCGGTCAGGGTCCGGTCCTGGCGCTACCCGATGGTGGCCAGCGGGCGTGTGCCCTCGGCGGTGGTCGAGATACGTGCCGGAGGCGCGGCGCGGCTTCATTAGAGGTACGGCGTCAGCCATGGGGGCGGAACGACCGGCTCACTCGGCGTCCCGCGGCGCACGCCGCTAAGCCAGGATCCGACGGGCCCCAGCAGCACGACGATCGCGCGCAGCAGGTCGCCCGGGCGGTGGTCGCTCCGCGCTGCGGCGAGGTAGAGGCGCGCGGCGTGCCGCATACGCCCGGCTCGGCGGTGTGCGCGCGCGAAGTAGCGGTAGGTCGCGCTCGGCCCCTGCCGGGCCCCCGCGCTCCGCGCGAGTTCGCGGTGCTTGGCCATGAGCAGCGTCAGCTCCGCCACGGCGTCGGCCGCGCCGCGCAGGACCATGCTGCCGGGGTGGCGCCGGTAGCCGACCAGGATGTCCGGGCACGCGGCTCCGGGCCCCGTCTGGGCCACGCGGATCCAGAGGTCCCAGTCGGCGAGCGTCCACAGCCGCTCGTCGAATCCACCCACCGCGCGCACGGCCTCAGTCCGCGCGATGAGGTTCGAGCAGCCGCCGGGGATGACGTTGCGCGACAGGACCTCCCGGCGCACGGTGCCCGGATCGGGCGCGGCGATGACCTCGCGCACGCCGCAGTGGTGGTCGAAGATCGCCGCCGCGCCGTAGGCGTAGGTCGCGCCCTCCAGCGCGGCGGCGTCGAGCTGAGAGCGCAGTTTGCATGGCGACCACAGGTCGTCGTCATCGAGGAACGCGACCCAGGTGCCGCGCGCGATCGCCAAGCCGGCGTTGCGGGCGCGCGCGGGGCCGCCCCCACCCTCGAGGCGCAGAACCCGCACGCGCGGGTCGGCCAGCTCCGCCAGCCGCGCCGCAGTCTCGTCGGTCGAGCCGTCGTCCACCACCAGCAGCTCGAGCGCCACGTCCTGCTGAGCGAGCGCACTGGCCACGGTCCGCTCCAGCAGCGCCCAGCGGTTGCGGGTCGGGACCACGACGCTGACCTCGGGCGCCTCGCTCATGCCCCGGCGCCCCCGACGCTGCGTAGCCTCTCCATCTCATGTCGACGCAGGATGCGCGTACCCCCGGGGTCACCGTGGTCATCCCGACCCGGGACCGCGCCCACCTCGTCGCTGGCGTGGTCGCCTCCGCGCTCGACCAGCGCGGAGTGGCGGTGGAGGTGGTGGTCGTCGACGATGCCTCCACCGACGAGACGCCGCAGCGCCTCGAAGCGATCGAGGACCGGCGGCTGCGCGTGCTGCGCAACGAAGTCAACCTCGGCGTCTCCGGTGCGCGCAACCGCGGCATCGAGGCCGCCCGCGGCCCCTGGGTGGCCTTCCTCGACGACGACGACCTGTGGGCCCCAGGCAAGCTGCGCGCCCAGCTCGCCGCGCCGGGAGCGACGGCCGCCGTCCTCGTCTATGCGGGAGCCGTCGCGGTCGATGCCGGCCGCCGCATCCAACGCGTGCTGCCCGCGCCAACCGACGGCGACGCACTGCGCGCCGACCTGCTGGACGGAAACCGGATCGGCTCGCCGTCCTGCGTGCTGGCCCGGACCGACGCGCTGCGGCGGGTAGGGGGTTTCGACCCCGACCTCTCGATCGTGGCCGACTGGGACCTGTGGCTGCGGCTGGTCGAGATCGGGCGGCCGGTTCCATGCCCCGAGCTGCTGGTCGCCTACACCGAGCACGAGGGCAACATGCACCTCGACCTCGACGCCATGCTGCGCGAGTACCGAGTCCTCCGGCGCAAGCACCGCCAGTTGACGGCTGCTGCCGGGCGCCCGCTCGGCAGCCAGCTCTGGTGGCGGTGGATCGCCTCGGCCTACCGCCGCAAGGGTCAGCGCGGTCGCGCCGCCATGGTCTATCTGGCCTGCGCGACGCGCTACCGCAGTCGGCGCGACCTGCGCTTCGCGGCCGGGATGGCCGTCGGCGAGCGGCTGCTGCCGCTGGGACCCGACTGGCCGGCGGGTGGTCCGCCACCTCGGCTGGACTGGCTCGGCGCCGATCATACGCGGTCGCCCCGTAGCTGTTCCTCGAGCGAGGGCTGAGGCCGCGCGCCCGCATCGAGCTCGGATAGCGCAAGCGCCAGCAGCGCCGGCTCGGCCGCCTCGCGCACCACGCGCTCGCTCAACGCGCGCCAGTCCCACTGGCCACCCGGCGGCACCGCCGGCACCGCGGCCAGCGGCCGGCCGGCGTGGCCGATGAGCAGCTTGGCCGGAGTGAGGCCCGAGCTAGGCAACACCGGGGCGGGCCGATCAAGCCAGAGCGCGAGCGACTCACCTTCGGCCGCCGCGGCCGCCTGGCGAACCAGCCGGCCCAGCGCGCGGCTGTCGGGCACGGCCTCCAGGAGCCCGAGGACGTAGGAGCGCAGCAGGACGCGCTCGGCGAGCTGCTTCCATCGGCGGCGCAGCTGTGCCGCCTCCAGGGCGTCAAGCGCGGCGAGCGTCGCCGGCAGCAGAGGCTCGAGTCGCGCCAGGGTGTGGAGAATCGCCTCAGCCCGCCGCGGACGGCGGGTGAACACGGACGCGAGGCGGATCAACGGCAGCGACGCCCCCACGTCGGGGTGCTTGCTGGCCAGGCGGACGTCGTCGCGGCCCTCTTGGCGCGCGTTGCGCACGGCGGTGACGAAGCGCACGTCGAGGTGGTGCGCGGCCTCGGCCGCCGGCAGGTAGCTCAGGCGCACGCCGCGGCGCAGCAGCCGGACCCCCTGCTCCCAATCCTCGCGGCGCCCGCCGAAGTCCTCGTCGTAGCCGCCAGTGTCGACAAACAGCCGCCGCGGCAGCGACGCGTTGCCCGCCAGGACGTCGGTGAAGCGCCAGCGGTGACCGGCCGCGGCCTTACGACGGAAGTGGTCGGCCCACCATGCGCGCAGGGTGAACGGCCACAGCCCCGTTGCGGAGATCACCGGGCGCGAGTACCCCATGGCCATGTGCTCCGCGTCGGCGTCGGCGTGAGCGCGCGCGTGCTCGGAGAGGAACTCGGGCACGGGGACGATGTCGTCGTCCAAGAACACGAGCACCGGCTGGGTCGCCTCGGCGGCCCCGCGGTTCCGGGTGGCCGCTGCCCCCCGGCGGTCGTGCTCGACGACGCGCAACGCGTAGGGCAGCTCGAGCGCGCGGACCATCGTCGCGCTGTCGTCGGTGCTGCCGTCCAGCGCGACGACCACCTCGAGGCGGTCGGCCGGATGGTCCTGCCTCGCCAGCGCGAGCAGGATGCGACGCAGGATCGCGCTGCGGTTGCGCGACGCGATCGTCGCCGTCAGACCGGCGGGCGGCTCGGAGCCCACCGCGAGGCGTGGCGCCCGATCGGCGTCCGCCGCGCCCAGGGCTCGGCCGTCGCGGCCGGCGGCCGGCAGCGCGACCGGCGGAATGCCCGCACGACTGCGCGCCGAGCGCACCATGCTCCACGGCCCCTTCAGAACCCCCCGCATCTCGCTCGCGGTGAGGGCCAGCGGCACCCGGGTCGGACGGCGCTGGACGACCCGGCGGGTCTCCACCGCGAAGTGGCGCGCCCACCAGCGCCAGATGCCGATCACCGTGGGATCGCGGTACCGGACGAGCGCCCGGCTCGTGTAGGCGACCTCGGCCACGCCGTAGTCCTCCAGGGCGCGCAGGAGGGCGGACCAATCGGCACGATGCCGATGCCAGACAATCCGCGACGGGTCGTAGGCGATGCGGTAGCCGGCTGCGAGCACGCGATAGAAGGCGTCCTTGTCGTCGCCGGCGCGCGCCGGCGTCCCGGGCCCGAGGTCCTCCGCGAACAGGCCGATGCGGTCGAACACCGCCCGCCGGAAGAGCATGTTGGCCCCGGCACCGGCCTTGGCGGACCCGGCGCTCGGAGCGATCCGCAGGGGGTCAAACACCCTCGCCTCGGCGTGGCGGTCGAAGCCGCCGTGAACCTCGAACAGGTACTGCGCGTGGTGCTCGAGCTCCAGCGGCCCCGTGTAGCCCGTGACCGCCATGACGAGCGGGTCGGCGAAGGCCTCGCCGAGCCCGTCCAGCCAGCGCTCGTCCACCACGCAGTCGTCGTCGGTAAAGGCAACGACGCTGCCCGCGCTCTCGACGATCGCGCGGTTCCGCGCACGCGTCTGCCCGGGGATCGGCTCGACCACGTAGCGCACGGGCCGCCCCTCGCACAGGCGCCGGGTGGCGTCGTCGCTGGGCGCGTTGTCTACCACCAGCACCTCCGCCGGCGCCGTGCGCAGCGCCGCGAGGCTGTCAAGGCAGGCGACCAGGTGCTCGGGGCGGTCGCGGGTGCAGACAACGACCGAGACCGGCGGATCGGGATGCAGGCTGCCGGCGCCCGAGGCCCGCGCGACCTCGGCCAGCGTCCGGCGCAGCCGCTCGCGCCAGATCACCCGGCCGTGACGGAGGGCGATCTGCTGCCACAGCTCGGCGACAGGGATCTGTTCGCGGGCGGGCAGGAGCACGTGCCCGACGACGCTGCCCCGTAGGTGCACGACGACCATCACCGTGGGGTAGCCGGGGGGGACCGCCACCGGCTCCAACGGGCGATCTACGTCGACGTGGACGATCGCCGCGCGCCTGCTCTCCGGCAGCGCGCGGCGGCTGTCCAGCGACGCACCAGCTTCCGGGAGTGTCATGCCACGACCTCCCAGCGGTGCGGGGCGCGGAATACGCCGTGAGCCTCGGCGCGGCCGATCACCCGCAGCGGATACGCCTTGAGGTGCGTGTCGTAGGCGTATTCCCAGTCCCGATGGTAGGCGCCCACCTCGACGGCGTAGTCGCCGGGCAGGAGGTCGAGGCGCTCGTAGCGCAGGCGCACGGCCATCTCATCGCGCACCGGGCCGACGCGCACGCCGTCGACCTGCGTGTTCGAGTCCAGGCAGACCGCGTTGTCGCGCACGCGGTGGATCGAGATGGCAACGACCGGGTCGGGCGCGGCGGGGTCGTGGCGGCGCACGACGAGGGTCACGTCGAGCGCGCCGCCGCTGGCCACCTCGCTCGTTGGACGCCCATCGGCCCCGGTGAGCGTCACCGCTTCGACGGTCAGTTCCTGGCTGCCCAGGCGGTTACGCCGCAGCTCGAGCCCATCGGCCTGCGCCGCGCCCCGCTCGCCGTCCGGCGCCGGCGTGCGTTCCACCGTGGCCGACTGCATCGCCTCGCGGTAGTCCGCCACGACCCCCTCGGCCTCCCCTTGGCCCCGGACCGCCCCGGCGTGCAGCCAGACCGCCTCGTCGCACTCCGATACGACGTGGTCGAGGCTGTGGGACGCAAAGACGACGCTCGTGCCACCCTCGCGCATCTCGCGAACGCGCTCCAGGCACTTGCCCTGGAAGCGCAGGTCGCCAACCGCGATGACCTCGTCGAGCAGCAGCACGTCGGGCTGCTGCTGAGCGACAACGCCGAACGCCAGCCGCAGCTTCATGCCGTCGCTGTAGGTCCGCACCGGGGCGTCGGCGAACTCCTCGAGCTCTGCGAACTCGAGCACCGCCCGCAGCAGTGCGCGCGCCCGCGCCGGGCGCAGCCCGGCGATGACGCCCGCCGTGACCGCGTTCTCGCGCCCGGTGAGCGCCGGGTCGAAGGCGTCCCCGAGGCTGAGCACCGCTGCGGCATGGCCGGCGATGGCGATGCGCCCGCGCGTCGGGCGCCCCAGTCCCGAAGCCAGCCGCAGCAGCGTGGACTTGCCGGCCCCGTTGTGGCCGATGAGGCCCACCGAGCGTCCCGGCGCGACCGACAGCGAGACGTCGCGCAGCGCCCAGCGCTGCTCGCCGAAGCGCATGAGCGTCGGCACGCGGCGGCTGAGGACGCCACGCAGCGTCCTGGGCCCGGGGGTCCAACGCGGATAGGCCTTCCATACGCGGTCGACGGCGACGACGGCGTCACAGCTCATCCACGAACCCCGGCTCGAGACGACGGAACACGAGCAGCCCGGCGACCGCCACGGCGATGCTCGCGGCCACGGTGGCGGCGAAGCGAACCGTCCCGGGGAACGGCTCGTCAAGCAAAATCGAGCGGTAGCCCTCGATGAGCGTGGCCAGGGGGTTGAGCTGCAAGATCGAGGCGTACTCCGGCGGCACCTTGCCCAGCGCGAAGTACACCGGCGTGACGTAGAACAGCAGCAGCAGCACGACCCCCACGACGTTCGGCACGTCGCGCAGGTAGACGCTCACGGCACCGGTCATCCAGGCGAGGCCGGCGAGCAGCACGAACTGGACGGCGAGCAGCGCCGGCAGCAGGAGAATCGTCGCGTGCAGGTCGTCGTTGACGACGAGCATGACGACAAGGACCGGCAGCGCGATAGCCACGTCGATCAGCGGCACCGCCACCGCCACGATCGGCACCACGACCGCCGGCAGGCGCGGCTGGAAGACCAGGTGCCGGTTGGACAGCAACGAGCGCGTGCCGCCGGACAGCCCCGTCGTGAACCAGTTCCACGCGATCAGGCCGCTGAAGACGAACACCGGGTAGTCCGGGATGCCCAGGTCGAGGACCTTGGAGAAGACGAACACCAGCACCGCGAGCTGGACGAGCTGGCGAGTCAGCGGCCACGCCCAGCCCAGCAGCGTGTCGCGGTGGCTCGACGAAACCTCCCGTCGAGCGAGGTGCACCACCAGGTCGCGCAGCTGGCCCAGGCTCGGGCCCGCAGTGCGAACCCGCGGCGCGGGAGCGTCGTCTGGTGCCCCCCGCCGGTGTCCTCGCTGCCCGGAAGCCTGAGCGGCTTTCGCGTCCAACGCCCCGCTCCCCGTCATTGCTTCGCACGTTAGCGGGAGCACCGCGGCGCCGACATGCCCCTACGGGTACTGCGGCACCTCGACCCCGCCAGGGGTCGAGGGTCGGCGAAGAGCGCTCGCCGCCGGGCGGCGGACACAGATGAGGGTCGAACTCGTACCGCCGAGCGGCTCGGGCCTCTCAGAGTCTCGCGCGCGCCGACGCGAGCGCCTCCTGAACAACCTGCGCGTCGAACCCTCGCTCGTGCAGGAACGCCAAAGCTCCCCGGCTTCTTGCCTTTCGCTCGCGGACCATGACCAGCGCGCGGGCGACGCGCAGGACGCGGGGCCACGCGTCCTCGAACGCGAAGCCGCACACGACCGTGTGGTGTTCGGCCGCAACACGCGAGCGTTTACACCGTCTCGGATTGAGACATTACTGTCTCAGGACCATGTGTACCGAGACCGATCGAGGGGTGAACCCATGACGAATGAGCCGGACAGGTCGCGCTCGCGACCGCAGCACACGGAGGCGGCGAGGGCGGTGCCGCATACGGACGCCGACGTCGTCGAGGTCGACGCAACGGTGATCCCGGTTGGCACGTTCGCCGCCGGGCAGAGCGACGATGGACGCTACGTCGCAGTCACCGCGGCGCCGCAAGGCAGCTTCGCGGATGGCGAGGCTGAGGAGGACGAGGCGACCTCGCCGGAGGCGACGGCAACCTCGCCCGAGGCGGCGGCAACCCCGCCGGAGGCGCCACCCTCACGCGCCGGCTGAGCCGACCGCGGCTCCTCGCGGGTGGGCGGTTTGGCCCGCCCGCGAGCCGGGTCCGCCTCGCACTGCCACCGATCTGCCAAGCCACCGACAAAGGCCGGGAGGCCGGACGCGGTGAGCTCGCCCGCGGCACAGGCCGGCGCGCGCGCCCAGGCGCGTACAGCGGCGGGCGCAATTCAGGCGGCGCGTGTTGCGCCTGGCCGACATGCTGGTGTCACGCCGTGGCGTAGCGCCGACCTCCGCCCGGAGACCGACATAGGCCCCCACGCTCGGCGGCCGCTCCGCGTAGGCTGCGGTTCTCGACCACCGCATGATCTGGAACCTTCTCATCCTCGGGTTCACCCTGAGCTTGGACAACTTCCGGACCGCGATCGTCCTGGGCGCGCTTCAGCTCACGCGGCGGCATGCGGTGCAGGTTGCGCTCGTCTTCGGGTTCTGGGACACCGTCGCACCGCTCGTCGGGATCCTCGCAGGGGACTACTTCGCCGACACGATCGGCTCCTCGGCCGAGTACGTGGGCGCCGCTGTCCTGGGCGCCTACGGTCTCTACCTGCTCGTCCAGGCGTGGCGCACGCCCGCGCCCGAGGAGGTGGACCAGCGGTGGGCCTTGTTCGGCCTTCCGCTGCCGCTGAGCATCGACAACGTCGTCGCCGGCACGAGCCTGGGCCTGATCGGGTTCTCCCCGTGGGTCGCGCCGCCGGTGTTCGGCGTCATCACGGCCGTGATGACGTTCGTCGGGCTGCAGATCGGCAAGGCCGCCGCCCGCTACATCCGCATCCGCTCTGACCTCTTGACCGGTGGGGCGCTCGTCATCATGGCCGTCGCGGTGCTGTTCGGGTTCGACGCGTGAGACCGGCGCAGGCGGTCAAAGCTCGACCTCCAGCCCGTCGTATCCGACCTCGACGCCGGCGCGCAGTACCGCGTCGCGCTCCGGCGAGCGCTCGAGCAGCACCGGGTTCGTGTTGTTGATGTGGACGAGGATCGACCGCGGCCGCTCGAGCCGGGCGAGCGCCTCCAGCGTGCCTCCGGGGCCGGAGAGCGGCACGTGGCCCATCTGGCCCGCGGTGCGGTCGGAGATCCCGAGGCGCGCCAGCTCGTCGTCGCGCCAGAAGGTTCCGTCGACGAGGACGACGTCGCTCGCGGCGAGGCGGCCGAGCACGTCGTCGTCCAAGCGCGCGAGGCCGGGCACGTACGTCAGCACGCCGCCGGTCGCGCGGTCACGGAACACGAGCCCGGTGGCCTCGACATCGGCGCCGGTGCCGGCGAGGTAGCGCGGCGCGTCGCCGCCCGCCCCGAATGACTCGACCTCGAGTGAGGAGCCGTCGAGCGCGAGCACGGTTCCGGGCTCGAGCGCCCGCCACTGCACGCCGCTGTAGTCCTCGAGGATCCGGAGCACCGGATAGCCGTCGGTCAGGGCGCGGCGGACCTGCTCGCTTCCGTACACCACGATCGGCGCCGAGGACTCGCGCAGCAGGAGCAGCCCGGCGGTGTGGTCGATCTCCGCGTCGGTCAGCAGGACGCCGGCGACCGGCGCCGCGCGGACGCCGTCGAGCCCCTCCGCGCCGAGCGCCTCGAGCTGCTGGCGCAGGTCCGGCGAGGCGTTGGCGAGGAACCACGGGCCTTCCGCCCCGCGGATCGCGAGCGACGACTGCGTGCGGGGACGCGCGCCATCGCCGGCCCGCGCGGCCTCGCACGTCGGGCAGCGGCAGTTCCACTGCGGAAAGCCGCCCCCGGCGGCGGAGCCGAGAACTCGAACGCGCACCCGGCCCGATGATAGAAACCGACAATGCTCTCCGGTCCTGCGCTGCCCACGCCGATCTGCCCCGTCGCACCATGAACGTCGAGGTGACGGCCGCGGGCCCGGCCGAGATCGAAGCCGACACCCTCGCCCTCGTCGCGGGCGGCCTGCTCGTCCGCAAGCTCGACGCGCTGTTCGAAGGACGGCTCACGCGGTCGGCGGCCGGCGCGGACCCGATCACCGTCGTCGAGGTCGGCCGCGAGCTGCGGGCGCAGCGGATCCTCCTCGTCGCGACCGACGGGGTCGACCCGGAGGACGTGCGCACCGCCGCCGCCCGGGCCGTGCGCGCCAGCCGAGGGACGGCCACGGTCGCCTGGGCGCTCGACGAGACGCTGCCGATGACGGAGGAGCGCCAGCTGCAGGCCGTCGTCGAGGGCGCCGTGCTCGGCAGCTACGACGCGGGCGGCTGGAAGACGACAGCGCGCAAGCCCGCCGTCGAGCGCTTCGTCGTCTGCGACGTAAGCGACGAGATCGCCGGGTCCGCGAGCCGGCCCGAGCTCGTCGCGCGCTGGACGAACATTGCCCGCGAGCTCGTCGACGCGCCGCCGAACGTGATCGGCCCGGCGGGCCTCGCCGAGCGCGCGGCCGCGATCCCCGGGCTGCGCGTCGACATCCTCGACGCCACTGCTGCGAACCTCCCCGCGCTCGCCGCCGTGGGCCGCTCGAGCACCGCGCCGCCGCGGCTCATCGTCCTGCGCCACGAGCCCGAGGGTGCGCCCGCGCGCCCGCACATCGCGCTCGTTGGCAAGGCCGTGACCTTCGACGCGGGCGGCTACTTCCTCAAGCAGCAGTCCGACATCGTGCGCCAGAAGGGCGACATGGCCGGCGGCGCGGCGGTGCTCGCCGCGCTCGGCGCGATCGCCGAGCTCGAGGTCCCGGTCAGCGTGACCGGCGTCCTCGCCGCGTGCGAGAACATGGTCGGGCCTGACGCGATCCGGCCGTCGGACGTCATCGACACCGCGGCGGGGCTGACCGTGGAGGTGACAAACCCCGACGCCGAGGGCCGGCTGATCCTCGCGGACGCGCTGTGGTACGCGCGCGCTCAGGGCGCCACGCAGCTCATCGACCTCGCGACGCTCACGGGCGCGATGCGGGCCGGCATGGGCGACCTCTTCGCCGGGGTCTTCGGCAACGATGACGAGTGGCGCGACGCGATCGTCGACGCGGGCATCGCCGTCGGCGACCTCGCGTGGGCCTGGCCCTTGCACGCCCGCTACCACCGCCTGCTCGAGTCGAGGGTCGCGGACCTGAAGAACACGTCCGGGCGCCCCTACGGCTATCCGATCACGGCCGCTGCGTTCCTCGAGCGCTTCGCCGGCGGGGCCCAGTGGGCCCACGTCGACATGCTCGGCCCGGCGCTCCTCGACGACGACCGCGGCGACGCGTTCGGCGCCGGCGCGAGCGGCTATGGCGTGCGGCTGCTCGTCGAGGTCGTCTCGCGCGTCGCCGCCGCGCTGCGCACGCGCTTCCGGCTCGACCCCATGCGGGCGTTGCGGGCCCGGCAGGAGGCTGACGACGACTAGGTCCTTTTGCGCTGCACGACTAGCCCGTTTGCACGGGAACGCAAACCGTGGCGCTCGCGTTGCGAACCAACGTAGACTGCGCTCGTCGCCATGAGCGGGTCGACCAAGACGCATCGCCTCAGTGACGGGGAGCGATATCGCGCGGTCACCGCCGCGCGCGAACGCTTCCTTGCCGGCGACGACCGTGTGCGCGGAGTCCGACCGGAGGTGGCGACCTCCTGGTACCGCTGTCGCGAGCAGTACCACGTCGACCCGGACCTCGACCGGGCCCCGCCGGCGTCCGCCAACGAGGAGCCCTCGACCGAGCACACGCTCGAGCACGAGGTCGTGTTCGCCAACCTCGGCGGCGCCGCCGCGTCGATCGCGCCCGAGGTCGAGAGCCTCGGCGGCGTGGTCACCGTCACCGACGGAATCGGGCGGATCCTCACCATCCAGGGCGACGCGAACACACTGCGGCGAGCGCGGGACTCCAACATGGCCCCCTGGTCGTGCTGGTCGGAGTGGGCGACCGGGACGAACGGGATGGGCACCGCGCTGGAGGCTCCCGGACCGGTGCTGATCAGCGGCCCCGAGCACTGGTGCAACGGCTTCGACGAGTGGGTCTGCGGCGGGGTGGCCGTTCGCGACCCGGTGACCGACGACCCGGTCGCCGTCCTCGACGTGTCTACCTGGCGTCACAACCTGCCCGTGCAGGCGGCGGGATGGCTGTCCAACGCGGTGAGCGGCGTGCGCGCGATCATGCGCCAGCGCGCCCGCGACAGCGGCGCCGAGCTCGCCGCCGCGTTCGCCCAGGCGAGCGCACGCTCGGGCCAGGCGCTCGCCGCGCTCGACGCGAGCGGCAAGGTCGTCATCGCCGACGAGGAGGCCAGCCTCCTGCTCGGGGTCCCCGCGCGCGTGCCGGCGCTCGACCCCACGGTGCGCTGGCGTCCCGCGCTCGACCTCGGGCGGCTGACCCGTCACGCCACGAAGCAGGCCCGGCTCGACCGCGCCTGGGTCGGCTCGACGCAGATCGCCACCGGGCTCACCGCGGAGCCGCGACGACTCACGCTGCGCCCCGTGTTCCTCGCCGACCAGCCCATCGGGACGATCGCCGTGTTCGGCTCGAGCACCGGGGACGCGGTCGAGACCGAGGCCCCCGAGCGCGCGATGAGCCCGCAGGCGCGCATCGTGGGCGTCAGCGGCGAGCGCATGGTCCTGCTGCACCGTCACGAGGTGCGCTTCGCGGAGGCCGACGGCAACGACGTCTGGCTCGTCACCGACGAAGGTCGCCTGCAGGCCTCGGTGCGCGGCATTGACAAGCTCGAGGACGAGATCGCGGGCAGCGACTTCCTGCGCGTCCACCGGCGCTTCCTCGTCAACCTCAGCTGCGTCAGGGCGATC
>Ga0126313_10000609_pt1 | contig 17304 bp, 18 predicted proteins | sample Plot105A_FD_89954 | JGI IMG/M metagenome (GOLD analysis project Ga0126313, IMG submission 89954) | Serpentine soil microbial communities from UC McLaughlin Reserve, CA, USA - Plot105A | ecosystem: Environmental > Terrestrial > Soil > Grasslands | place: USA: UC McLaughlin Reserve, Lake County...
ATGGGCGCACGGTCGGTGTCGTGACGGTCGAGGACATCGTCGAGGAGGTCGTCGGCGAGATCGCCGACGAGACCGATCCGACCGCCGGCGGCGTGCGCCGTTTGCCGAATGGCGACTGGTTCGTGCGCGGGCACGTCGCCGTCACCGACCTTGAGGACTACGGCCTGGAACTGCCCGTCGACACCGACGCCTACAACTCGGTCGGCGGCTTCGTCTTCGCCGAGCTGGGTCGGCTGCCGAAGCGCGGCGACACGATCGCCGCGAACGGCTTCTCGATCCGCGTCGAATCGGTGCGCGAGAACCGCATCGAGGCGGTGCGGATCTCCGAGCGCCGCGCGGCGTGACGTCGGCCGAAGGTCAGCGCTCGCGCTGACCGGAGGACGAACGCCCGTTCTCCGCCGCCTGCGGCGACGCAAGCGCGAAACCTCCCTATCCCTCACCAGAACGCAACAAAGCTCACAACGCGCTACCTTGCCCGACAGATCGCTGGCCCAGCCGGCGGTTGGAGGAGGAGAGGCAGTGGTGGACTGGTGGGTCCGCCTCGCAACGAAACCGGCCCGCTTTCACGGGCCGGTTTCGTGCTTCTGGGAGGAGGTGCTGCTGTGAGGTACGTCGCACTGGGGACTATGCCCACGCGCCATGAAGCGACCCTAAGCAGTCCCTGAGAGTCCTCTCACCTGAGACGACACCGGACACGACGCCGGATCCGTCTCAGCTCAGTAGTCGAGCAGGCCCTTGCCGGTCTTCTTGCCGAGGTGCCCGGCGGCTACGAGCTGCTCGACCGTCTGCGGCACCGGCGACTCGATCGCCTCGCCGATCGCCTTCGAGACGTCGAGGCCGACGTAGTCGAGCAGCGCGAGCGGCCCCATCGGGTGCCCGGCGCCGAGCCGCATGCACGTGTCGATCGCCTCGGGCGCCATTCCAGTCTGCTCCATGAACGTGACGGCACTGAAGAGATACGGGAACAGCAGGCGGTTGACGACGAAGCCGGCGATGTCGGGCACCTCGACGGCCGTCTTGCCGAGCGTCGCGCACAACGCGCGGGCGCGCTCGCGGACCGGCTCGACCGCCTCAGGTGCGTAGGCGAGCTCGACGAGCGCCATCTTCGGTACCGGGTTGAAGACATGCAGACCGACGAAGCGGTCGGGGCGACCGGACGCCTGCGCGAGCTGCGCGACCGACAGCGACGAGGTCGTCGTCGCCAGCACGGCGTCCTCGGACGAGACGCGGCCCAGCTCGGCGAGCACGCCGCCCTTGACCTCGTAGTCCTCCGCAGTCGCCTCGACGAGGAACGTCGCCGGTGCAAGGGCGTCGATGTCCGACACGACCGTGACGCGGTCTGCGATCGGCTCCTCGCTCAGCTTGCCACACCACTTCGCGACCGCGCCGCGAGCGCGCTCCGCCGAGCTGTCCGAGCGCGCCCACAGCAGCACGTCGCCGTGCAAAGCCGCCGTAGCGGCCAAGCCGCATGCGATTGCGCCCGAGCCCGCGATTCCCAGCCGTTCCGACACCGAATGCTCCTTGAGTTGACTCGTCAGTCGACCGAACACTACGGATCGAGCGTCGATCGCAGCTCCACCACAGATCGCGCTCCGCGGCAGCCGCGAACGCGCCACGGACGCACGTTGTGGTCAACGCGCACGACTCGTCCCTCGCGGTCGAGCCACACGAGGTCGAGCGCGAAGCGCATGCCGAGGGTATGCACCGAGCGCGTGCCGGGGAGCAGGAGGCCGGCGTGAGCCGGCAGGGTGCGCAGTCCGGCGAGCCCGAGCAGGCGGGCGAGCGGGTCGTGTGCGCAGCGGACGTCGGAGCTCGACAGATGCGACAGCGGCAGGTGGGCGGCTGGAAGACGGCGCAGACGACGGGGCAACGGCATGCCACTCGGAGGGCGGGCACGCCGCTGTTTCGCCCCGGGGTCAGCCGTCCCAGCGGAAGCCGGTCGCCGACGGGCGCGGTGCGAGCGGACTCGCGGGCAGGTCGCCGGGCGGCTCGGTCAGGTTGTAGCCGCCCGGTGCGAGGTCGTTCGGCGTGTCGGCGTGAAAGATCGCGGCGAGCAGCTGCGCCTGTCCACGTCCGGGGCCGAGCTCGAACTGGCCACCGCCGTAGGCGCCGATGCCATGCTCGGCGCAGTAGTCATAGCCGGCGCAGAGGCGTTGCAGGCCGCCGAAGCGCGACGGCTTGATGTTGACCATCTTCGGCGCGAACGGCAGCGCCTCGATGTCGGCGATCGAGTGGATGGGGGCGTCCCACGTGATGCGGTCGCGGTGCGGGGCCAGCAGCTCGTCGATCCCGGGTGCGCTCAGGTCCGGGTCCTCCAGCCACGCGTCCGGAAAGCCCTCGGCGACGCGGCGGTAGAGCCCGGGGTCGGCCGGGTTGTCGACGACAGTGCCTCTGTAGAGACCCTTGAAGTCGGCCGAGTCGACGGCGCCGGTCTCGACGAGCGCCGCGATCAGGTTGTCGTCCCACGCCGGCGTGGGGTCGAGCTTGAAGCGCAGCGTCGGGTACTGCTCCAGCAATCGCTCGAGCTCGGCGATCGAGGCCGCGCCATCGTCGTCCTCGGGCAGACGCCGCGAGTTGACGAACGTCACCGGCTGGGGGGAACGACCGAGCACATCGTGCAGCGGCCGTCCGGCCTGGCGCAACGCGAGGTCGAGTGCGGCCGACTGGAACGTCCAGCGTCGATACAGGCGCGAGACCTCGCCCCGGACCGGTTCGACGGGGAACAGGTCGAGCGCGTCGATGCGCTCGCAGAAGTCGCCCAGCGTCGTCTCGCCCGCGAGGTCCAGATAGGAGCCGGCGGCCTGCAGGTGGTCCTGGTCCTCGCCGTCGTAGACGACGTCCTCGCCGATGCCCTCCTCACCTCCGCCTTGGAGGTGGACAACCGTCGTTTGGCGGCGGAAGCCGCTGGAGACGTCGAGCTCCAGTGCCTCGAGCGCATAGGAATCAATCGCGAGCGGAAGGTCGGCGAGCAGATCGTAGGTTCCCATGGCCGCTCAGCCTAGCGTCTCGTGAGGCGCGGAAGCGGATCTCGCTCCGCTCATCCCTGCACGGCGGGCGGCGGCTGCTCCGCGCCCCCGCGCTCGAGCCGCGCCACGAGCTCCTCGAGCCGCAGCTCCTCGAGTCCTCTGCCGACCGCTTCCAGTTCAGCGGCGCACCACTCGACCAGCCGACGCCCCTCGGCGACCAGCTCGAGCGTCTCGCGCAGTCCGGCCTCGCCTGAGTCGAGCCGTCGCACGATCTCCTCGATGCGCGCGCTGGCGGCCTCGTAGCTGGCGGGCTCGGGCGTCTGGTCGCTCGTCGTCATGGCGCGTCATCCTCGACGTTGGCCCGGACGCGTCCGTCGTGGAAGCGCAGCTCGACAGCGCCCGCTGCGCGCGCCTGCGGCGTCGAGGTGATCAGCTCGCCGGCGGCGTCCTCCACCAGCGCGTACCCGCGCGCGAGCGTGCGCTCTGGATCGTGCGCGGCAAGTGCGAGCAACAGCTGGTCGAGCTCACCCCGACGGCGGGTGTGATCGATCGCCGCAGCGTCCGCCTTGCGCTGCAGCACCAGCAGCCGCGTGGCACATACGCTGCGCTCTCGGGCGAGGCCGCGCCGCGCACTCGCACGCAGCTCGCGCAGCAGCTGGTGGAGCTGACGACGGTGGCGCGCGACGTGCTCTGCGGGCGCTCGCGCGAGTGCCGCAAGCGCACGCGCACGCGTGACGACCGCGCGGCGGCCATGCTGATCCAGCCGTCGTGCCTCGCGCAGCAGCGTCGCGCGCGCGTCGCTCACGTCGAGCCGCACCGCTGCCTCGGCGGCGTGGGTAGGGGTCGAGCACGAGACGGCCGCGACGTCGTCGATCAGCGTGCGGTCGGTGTGATGCCCGACCGAGGCGATCACGGGCACGCGCAGCAGCGCGACGGTGCGGCAGAGCGCCTCGTCGCAGAACGCGAAGAGGTCTGCCAGCGAGCCGCCCCCGCGCGAGACGACGATCACCTCGACCTCCTCGATCGCCGCGAGGTCGCGCAGCGCCTGCGCGATCGCCGGCGCCGCGTGGCGATCCTGGACCGGCGCGAAGCCCCAGATCAGGCGCCCGCCCCAGCCGCGCCGTCGCAGCCCGGCGAGCACGTCATCGCGCGCCTTGCCGCCCTCGCCGGTTACCACTCCGATCGTGCGCGGCAGCAGCGGACGAGGCAGGCGCTTCTGCGGCTCCAGCAGCCCCTCCTGCGCGAACTGCCGCCGCAGCCGCTCGACCTGCGCGAGCAGGTCTCCCTCGCCGGCCACCCGCAGGTCGCCGGCGCGGAACGAGAACGAGGGGGAGGAGGTTGCACTGCCTGGGTAGTAGTCGCAACCGCCGGCGATCACGACCTGCGCACCGTCGCTCGGGTCGACGCCGAGTCTGTCGAAGTCGCTGCGCCACATCGAGCACGGCAGCGCTCCGCGGCCGTCGCGCAGCTCGAAGTACACCGAGGCTCTGCTCATGCGCAGGTTCCACAGCTCGCCGAAGACCTGTACGTGCGCGAACGCGCGCAACCGCTCGCGCAGCTTGTCGGCGTAGGCGCCGACGGGGTACGGGCCCGGCAGCGCACTGCCCGGGATCCCGGAAGGGGCCGGCGTGCTGCGGCCTGCGCTCGCCTCGCTCATCGCTGCCGAGCGTAGCTCAGCGCTCGGCCGGCGCTCAGGCGGCGTCGGTGACGCTTGCGAGCGTCGCCATGTCCGGCTGCGCGGGCTCGCCGCGCACCTCGCCGGCGTATGCGAGTGCGTCGAGCCGCGCGATCTCTCGCTCGCCCTCGACGCGTGCGGGATGGCCGGCCGGCAGGTCGGCGATCAGCCGCCGAATGCGCTCGCGCAGTTGCAGCGCGAAGTGCGGCGTCGAGGCACCCATCAGCTGCCGCACGTCCTCGACGGTCACGTCGTGGGCAGGGCTCAGGCGGTCGGGGTGCTCGGCTTGGCTCATCTGGTGGCGCTGGTGTCGGTCTGGATTGGGGCGATCTCGAGCAGGCTGTCGATGCGGGACTGCACCGGCAGCGAGATCGCGGACTCGTCGCCGATCAGCCAGGCGCGATTGTAGACGCCGCGGGCCGGATCGCGCGTGTAGCCCGGCTGGATGTCGAGCAGGAACTGGGCGACTGGCAGCGGCAGCGTGTCGGGGTCGTCGATCAGCAGCAGCGGGCCGTACGTGCCGCTCGCCGACAGCGGAGCCGCCGCGGCGGCGTCGAGCGTGCGGCGCGAGTTGGCGACCACGAGCCCGTGGCCCGGGTCGTCGATGCCCCAGCCGTCGAGCCCGTCGCGCAGCCGCGCGAACGCGATCGCCGAACGCACCGGATCGGGCGCCGCGATGCGCGTCACGGTGCCGATGCCTCTCAGGGCTCGCTCGACTCTCCTGTCTACGACGCTTGGTGGCGCCAGCAGGTAGATGCGCGGTCTGCGGTGCGCCTGCAGCGCGGCGAAGGTCGGGCCGGGGATCGTCGATCTGCGCACGAACAGCAGCGGGTTGCCGGTCTTCGCGGCCCAGCCGGCGGCCGGCATCGCGAACGCCGGCTCGTCGGCCGATGCGAGCACGACCGCGCGGCTCGCATGGCCGACGGCTGCACTCTGGAGCCGGTCGATCGCGGCGGCGAGCGCGCTGGGATCGTCGCCGGCGATCGTGGTGGAGCGATACCCGCCCGGTGCCGGCGCATTGCCGACGCGCACGACCTGTGCGCCGCCGAGCTCGGAGGCTCCCGTCGGCGCAAGCGCTTCGAGCGCCTCGGCGCTTGCGGCCGGCAGGTCGCTGCCGTCGGACAGCAGCAACGGGGCGCGGAGCGGATCGCTCATCAGCACGGCGGCTGCCAGCCCAGCCTGCCAAATGCGTTGGTCCGCGAGCACGACGGCTCGCGGACGGGTCGCCGGCACGCCCTCGCTGCCCGCTGGATACACAGCGCGTGCGACCGCCGCGGCGTCTGCGATCGGGTCTGCGCCGCCGACGCGCGTCGTGTTCTTCGTCGCGAACGCGGGGAAGCCGAGCTGCTGCGGCGCGTCCGGCTCGTTTCCCGCACGGCCGATCTGCGGGCTGTCGAGCCGTTTGGGTTCGCCCCCGCAGCCGGCGCCAAGCGACGCGGCGAGCACCAGCAGGAGGCACGCGAGGCCGCGACGGCGACGCATGCGCTCAGCGCAGGGCGGCGACGATCCGCACCGATGTGCGGTCGCCGTCGCGCTTTGTGCCGATCGCGAGCGAGCGGTACGCATCCACGTACGGGAGCACGGGGGAGAGGTCGGCGACCTCGAGCTGGTCGAGCGATCTCAACAGCCCTGCGAGTGGTGGGACGATCAGTACGAACGAGGGTGTGTAGCCGTCGCCGAGCGTGCCGATCGCCGCCTTGCCGTCGCTGCTGTCGTCGAAGCGCTGCTGCGGATCGAGCAGGTCCTGCGCGGAGGAGGCGGCGTAGCCGGCTGCAAGTCTGTCGCCCTTCGCCAGCACGACGATCGGCTGTGGCGACTGCGGGATCTGCACCTGGAAGCCGCGTGCCCCGGAGACGGCGAGGGGGCGGACCGGCACGCCGAGTCCGGCGCCGACGATTGCCTGGATGCGCGTGAGCAGACGCTGTGCCGCGACGGCATCCGTCATCTGCAGCAGTGCGCCGCCGCCGATGTCGAGCGGCGACTCGCCGCGCACGAAGACGCCGAGGCCGCCGAGCGGCTCGAGCAGATCTCTGTCGAGGTCGAGACCGATGCCCTGTTGCACCTGCGCTGCCGCCTGGTCATGGATGCCCGCGCCGGCGAGCGCGCTTCTGATCAGGGGGCCGAGCGGCGGGGTCGCGAGCGCGAGCCAGCTGTCGCCCGGCAGTTGCCCGACGGTGACCGTGGCATCCGAGTCGCTGTCGAGCGCCTCCGTTACCTCCGCACCACCGGACGCCTCGATCGCGATCTCGTCGGCCGTGGCGGTGAGGCTCGCGGTGACGGGTTCGGCGTCGGCGAATCTCGCCAGCGCTCTGCGTGCGTTGGCCGGTGCGTCCTCAAGGGTGCCCGCTGCCGCGACGATCGCCTTCGGGTCGACGTAGGCGAACGCGAGCGCGTCGTCGGGGATTGCGCCGACGGCGTCCGTGAAGTTCGATGCCTCGGCGAGGCTGGAGCCCTTCGAGGCGTCGATCGCCGCTCTCAGACCGGCGAGCGTGCCGCCGACGTAGAAGTCGCCGACAGCTGCCGAGTACGTGTCGTCCGTGTCGTCCTTGTCGTACGCGATGCCGCTGTATCTGCCGGCCGGGTGCTGGTCGTGTCTGCGGAGGCGCGGGAGTGCCGCGTCGAACGCGCCGCGGTCGGCGATCGCGAGCGCGACGGCCCAGTCGGGATCGTCCGATCCGCCAATCGGCATCAGCAGGAAACCGCCGACCGTCTGACCGAGCCACGGCTCGATGTCCTGCGAGTAGCTGGTTCCACCCTCGTCGCCGAGTCTGTCGAGCAGTCTGTCCAGCTCGGCGCCCGGATCGTCGACGACGAGGACCTTTCTCGCCGCGGCGAGTACGCCGGCCTTCATGTCGCCGTCCGGTCGCACGATCGCCTGTCCGTAGAGCGCGGCTTTCGCCGGAGCGACGGTGGCGGGATCCGGCCCGTTGCCGCTCGAGGACGTCGAGTCGCTTCCGCAGCCGGCGGCGATGAGGGCGATCAGCACCGCGACGAGCGTGAACAGGCGGGCGCCATGGGGGAGGCGGCGGGACATCGGCGCGAATCCTACGCAGAGTCCGGCGTGCTTGGGCCGTTTGGGTAGATCGCTTGACATATCCGCCGCCGCTTCGTCTAGGATGCCGCGCAACGCCGAATCCATGGCCCGAAGCCGTGGACCGGGGGACCCAGCAGTTTGGGGCTAATCCCGTGGTGCACCCACGAGAGGCGCCGGCTCTTTCCGCGCCAGCCCGTCAGCTAACCCCGGAGGCCGACGAAAGAGATAGCTGTTGCGCGCAAGAACCCTGTTTGCGCTGGGTTTTATGACGTTCGGCCTTGCCTGTGCCCCCGCGGTTTCCGTGGCGGCTACGGGCGGCGCGGGCATGCCCAGCACGAAGTCGCCGGCGAAGTCGTCGGCCGACCAAGCTCCCGCCCCGGCGCCTGTCGCACCGCAGGATCAAGCGGGCGGTGCAGCCTTCGGCTCCGTGCCGGGGATACTGCACCCGACCGTCCCTGGCGACGTCGGCGTCATCAGAGACGGCATCGCGTACGCCCCCACCAACGCGCCGCTGCCCGTGCAGCAGGCGATCTGGGCTGCCAACGCACTCCGCAAGAAGCCGTACATCTACGGCGGCGGGCACCAGAGCTTCCGCTCCCGCGGCTACGACTGCTCCGGCACCGTCTCGTACGCGCTGCACGCCGCGAGACTCCTCACGTCGCCGCTCGACTCCGGCAGCTTCATGAAGTGGGGCGAGCGCGGCAGAGGCCAGTGGATCACCGTCTACACGAATCCCGGCCACGCCTGGGCGATCATCGCCGGCATGCGGCTCGACACGAGCGGTCCGGGCGAGTCCGGCCCTCGCTGGCGCACCGAAGCGCGCACTGGGCGCGGATTCAAGGCTCGCCACCCCGACGGTTTCTAACGTGCAGGGACGACCGAGCGGCCACCGCCGCTCGGTAGGCTTGACCGACCTGCCCCTCGAAGCTGCCCCAAGGAGGATGCGATGGCCGGTTTGACCGGGCGTTTCTCCACCGTCGTGAAGGCGAAGATCTCGAAGCTGCTCGACCGTGCCGAGGACCCCTCCGAGACGCTGGAGTACAGCTACCAGAAGCAGATGGAGCTGCTGCAGAACGTCAAGAAGGGCCTCGCGGACGTCGTGACCGCGAAGAAGCGTCTGCAACTCCAGTCACAGAAGCTCGAGCAGCAGGTCGTCAAGCTCGACACGCAGGCGCGCCAGGCGCTCGCCGCCGGCAACGAGGAGCTCGCTCGCACCGCGTTGGAACGCAAGAGCGCCGTGCAGAACGAGCTCCAGGGCCTCGACACGCAGGTCGCCGAGCTCGAGGGTCAGCAGCAGTCGATGATCGACAATCAGGCGAAGCTGCAGGCCAAGATCGAGGCATTCCGCTCGAAGAAAGAGGTCATCAAGGCCCAGTACTCCGCCGCCGAGGCGCAGGTGCGAATCGGCGAGGCGGCGACGGGCGTCGGCGAGGAGATGGCCGACGTCGGGCTCGCGATGCAGCGCGCGCTCGACAAGACCGAGAACATGCGCGCGCGTGCGCAGGCGGTCGACGAGCTGGAGAAGGCTGGTGCGTTCGAGGACCTCACGCAGCTCGGCGGCGGTGAGGACGACATCGACCGTCAGCTCAAGGAGCTCAGCAGCGGCAGCCAGGTCGACAGCGAGCTGGAAAAGATGAAGGCCGAGCTCGCGGGCGGCGGCAAGAGCGCCGGCGAGCTGGGCAGCGGTGACGCGCCCGCCACGGGCGAGGGGCAGTCCGCATGATCGTGCGGATCGCGACTGAGGGGCAGTATCGCCTCGCCGACGACGCCGTGGCTCGCGTCAACGCGCTCGACAATGAAGCAGTCGCCGCCGTCGAGGCGGGCGACGAGGCGCGCTTCACCGACCTGTTCGGGCAGATCCTCGCGTTGATCCGCGACGAAGGTGCGCCGCTGCCCGAGGACGAGCTGCATGGCTCCGACGTGATCGTGCCGCCGCCCGACACCTCCTTCGAGGAGGCGCGGCATGAGTTCACCGGCGATGGGCTGATTCCGGACTGACGCTGGTCGTCGGTCCGGCTGGGCCCCGGCGCTTGCGGCACGCCGGGCGCGAGTGCATCCCGCTGGAGAGGCCGGTCTTGGGATGCCTCTGAGGGCGCGCGACGCGCGTGGGATCCGCGGGAGCCTCTCCAGCGGGATCACCCGCACCCCGGCTATGCGACAGCCGCCGTATCTGCCGACGCCGTCAGACGATCAGATGGGAATTCCCCACAGGGGGAACCAGCGCTCGAGCTCTCTCTCGATCGGCAGCTCGGCGCCGACCTGCGCCTTCAGCCGGAGTTCGCGCTCGTGGTTGCGCTCGTGGTCGCCGGAGCCGGGGACGAATGGGTAGAAGGCTCCGCGCTTGTAGTTGTAGATCCAGTAGAGCGGGCGGCCTCTGGCGTCCTCGAATGCGAACACCGCGCACAGGATCCGATCGCCGTAGCCGCCGGCCTCGAGCGCGCCGCTGACCGCGTTGACGCCGACTACGAGGTCGTCGAAGTCCTGGTCGCGCAGGATCATCCAGCGGTAGTCGTACTCGTCGTCGCGTGTCTCGACTCTCGTGCCGCTGTCGCTCGACGTGCCCTCGACGACCTCGACCATGTCCTGGGCGATCTGGTCGAAGTCGGCTGTGTCGAGTGCCTGGAAGACGATCCCGGCCTCACCCCGCGTCGTGATCGACAGCTCGGTCTGGAACGTCACGTACGCGGTGCTCATCGCGAACAACCGGTCGGGCGCCGGTCTCGCGAGCTTGCGCTTGCCGGCGATGATGTCGAACAGGCCCATCTGGGAACGAGCGGGCGGAAGCCCTACGCGGCGCCCTGGAGCTGGGCCTCGAGCCGGCTGAGCGCCGCAATCCGCTTCTCGAGCGGCGGATGCGTCGAGAAGAGGTTCATCAGCGACTGCTTCGCGTGCGGCGGGAAGATGTAGAAGGCCGCCAGCTCCTCGGATGCGCGCAGGTCGCGCTGCGGGATCCGCTCCATCGAGCCGCTGATCTTCATCAGCGCGGCCGACAGCGCGCTCGGGCGTCCGGTGATGACCGCCGCGCCGCGGTCGGCAGCGAACTCGCGGTAGCGCGAGAGTGCTTGCAGCAGCAGGAACGAGACCACGTAGACGACGACCGAGACGAGGATGACGACGGCCATCGAGGGGCTGTCGTCGTCGCTCGAGCCCATCCCGCCACCACCGAAGAAGAAGCCGAACTGGACGATGTAGGCGGCGATCGTCGCGAAGAAGCTTGCGATCGTCATCACCATCACGTCGCGGTTCTGCACGTGCGTCAGCTCGTGCGCCATCACGCCCTCGAGCTCGGAGGGGGAGAGCAGCTCCATGATCCCGGTCGTCGCGCAGACGGTCGCCTTCTTCGGCGAGCGGCCGATCGCGAACGCGTTGGGCATCGGCGTGTTCGCGACGGCGACGCGCGGCTTCGGCAGGTTCGCCTGCACGCACAGGCGCTCGACCATCGCGTGGAGCTGGGGTGCCTCCTGCGGGCTCACCTCTCTGGCGCCCATCGCATGCAGCGCGAGCTTGTCGGAGGCGAAGATCTGGATCAGGAACATGCCGCCGACGAGCACGATCAGGAACGAGTAGCCGGAGGCGAAGACCACGCCTACGAGCACGGCGTAGACGAGGCCGAGCAGGAACAGCGTGAGCGTCATCCGGAGCTGAAGTCCGGTGTCGCGACCGAACGACGTCGGGCGGGCCATGGTGCGGGATCCTCCTGGGATCTAGGTTCCAGGACTCATCATGGCAGACGAGATGAGCGCTTCCTAAGGACGAGGCCGGGTGACCCGGCGGCCGCGCGGTGCAGCCCTACGGCTCGCCCCACGCCAAGCGGCTGCCGGCGTGCGAGGCGGCGCCGAAGACGTCGTCGAGCAGTGGCTCGGGCTCGGCGACGCCAAGCTGCAGGCGCAGGTGATCCTCGACTTCCGCGCGCGAGGAGCCGCCGACCGCCATCTCGATGGCGACGAGGCGGGCGGCGCTGGGGACGGGAATCTCGCTCCCGTTTCCGTTTGTCTCCTGGGCTGCTGCGGCCTCGGCGTATTCGGGCTCGGCGCTGCTGCGGGCGGGTCCTGTCATGGCGCGAGACGTTTCCGCGAGCGGGGTCGCGGAATCGTCCTCCGCCATGCCACCCGCCCGATCGGCGTCGGCGTCGGCGGTGGACGGCGAGGGCGCAACTGCCGGCTCGCTCTCGATGCGACTCCAGGTTGGCTGGTGAGCTAGGGCGGGCGTGGGCTGAGCCGCCACTGGCGGGGGCGGCGGGGTGGCGGCAGCCGGCTGCTCGGCTTGCGGCGCGGGCGTTGCCGGCCACGGGGCGCGTGGGAGGCGGGTCTCCGTGTGCTGGTGGTCGGCCTGCAACTCGCGCGTGAGTGCGGCGACGGCGTCGGTCAGCTCGTCGGCGAGGCGGCGGGCGGCGGTGCTGAGCGTCTCGATGCGGGCTGCGCGTGCGGCGGTCTCGGCGTCAACGTGGAGGTGGGCGGCGGCGAGGTAGCGGCGGACCTCCTCCTCGGCGCTGCGGCGGTGCTCGGCGATCGCCTGCTCGGCGATGCGCGCCTCGCGCTCGGCCGCGTGGACGATCGCTTCGACGTGCGCGGAGAGGTCCGCGCCGAGCCGGCCTCCTGCCGGTCCCTCGGTGCTGTCGTGGGGGTGGGCGCCCATGCCGTTCTCGCGCGCAGTATGACAGCGCCTGCGTCAAAAGCCAGCGGTTGCAGCCCTTTTTCCGCTACGACGCGTTGCGGTGCGTGGTAGGCTGCTGCGCGCCGAGTCTTCTGCATGCGTGCAGAAGAGCGGGGGACCCATTGGAGTTCCCCAAGGGGCGAATCGCAGCCTGGTGGCTGCGTAGCGCATCGCGCGAGCCCGACAGCTAACCCCGCAGGCACCAGAACCATGAGTACGAACGAGGCATGCCCGCCGGCCCCGGCCGTCCCACGGCCAGCTCGGCGATCCATAACAGTGAACCTCAGGTTGACCCTCGAGGAGGGGCGAGCCTAGACTCGCGTGTCGCGCATGCGTCTTCGCAGCATCCTCCTCATCGCCGTGCTTTCCCCGCTCGCCCTGTGGGTGGCACTTCCACTCGTCTCGAGCGCGAGCCCGGAGGCGAGCGTCAGCTCGCTGCAGAGCAGAATCGACCAGAAGCAGGGCCAGCTCGATCAGGCCAACGGGCGTGCGCAGGTGCTGACGGGCGACATCTCCGGGCTGACCCAGAGAATCGACGCGCTGCAGGGCACGATCACGACGCTCCAGCAGCGTGAACGCACGATCCAGGCGGATCTCAACGCCAAGCAGGCCGAGCTCGCGCGCACGCAGGACGAGCTGCGGCGCGTCCGCGCCCGCCTGATCGAGTTGCGCGCACGGCTCGCCCGCTCGAGAGCGATCCTCGCCGACCGACTCGTCGAGCTCTACAAGTCCGATCAGCCGGACATCGTCAGTGTCGTGCTCGACGCGAACGGCTTCGCCGACCTGCTCGAGAACGGCGCCTACCTGCAGCGGATCGGACAGCAGGACCGCGCGATCATCACCGCCGTGCGCGACGCGAAGGCCGAGATGGCCTCCGCGGCCAGACGGCTCGGGACGCTCGAAAAGCGCCAGCAGCGCATCGCGATGGAGATCACCGAGCGCCGCAACGCCGTCGCTCGCGTGCGCGTCACGGTGCAGGGCAAGCGCGATGCGGTCGACCGCGTCCGCGACGAAAAGCAGTCCGTGCTCGGCTCGGTCCGTGCGCACGCGCACGACATCAACGAAGACATCGAGGCGCTGCAGGCCCAGCAGGCGAAGATCGAGGCCGAGATCCGCGGCGTCCAGGGCGGCATCCCGGCCGGTCCGATCCAGGGCGGCGGGCGCTTCATCTGGCCGGTCAACGGTCCGATCACGTCGCCCTTCTGCGAGCAGCGCTCGTGGGAGAGCTGCCACCCGGGCATCGACATCGGCGTGCCCGCCGGCACTCCGATTCGCGCCGGCGGCTCCGGCACCGTGATCCTTGCCGGCCCGACGAGTGGTTACGGCAACTACACCTGCATTGACCATGGTGGCGGCGTCTCGACCTGTTACGCCCACCAGTCGGTGATGCAGGTCAGCGTCGGCCAGCACGTCACCCAGGGCCAGGTGATCGGCCTCGTTGGCTGCACCGGCCTCTGCTTCGGCGACCACCTCCACTTCGAGGTGCGCATCAACGGGGCTGTGACGAACCCGTTGAACTACCTCGGGTGACGGTAGCCTCCCGGTCGTGCTGAAGCAGATCGACGTCCTGGGCGTGCACCTGCAGACGTTCGGGCTCTTCTTCGCGCTGAACTTCCTCTGTTGGGCCGCAGTGATGGCACGGCGCCTGCGCGAGATCGGCAAGCCGGTCGACTGGGCCTACGAGATGCTGTTCGCGTCGCTGATCGGCGGACTGATCGGTGCGCGGCTCTACTACGTCGTGCAGAACTACGACGAGGTGAAGGGCGACCTCCTCGGCAACATCGTCTCTGGTGCCGGGTTGATCTGGTACGGCGGACTGCTCGGCGGCGTCATCGCGGTGCTGCTGTGGGCCCGCTGGCGCGACTTCCTCAGACTGGCGCTGCTCGACATGGCTGCGCCGGCGCTCGCGCTCGGCTATGCGATCGGGCGGATCGGCTGTCAGGTCTCCGGCGATGGCGACTACGGCAAGGTCTCCGGTGTGCCGTGGGCGATGGGGTACCCGCACGGTGCAGTCCCGACGGAACCCGGTGTGACGGTGCAGCCGACCCCGATGTACGAGACGCTGACGATGGGCCTGTTCGCACTCGTCCTGTGGCGCCTGCGCGACGCCTTCCGCCCGGGAGCGCTGTTCGGCATCTACCTCGTGGGCGCTGGGCTGGAGCGCTTCCTGGTCGAGTTCGCGCGACGCAACGAGCACGTGCTCGGCGTCCTGACCGCGGCGCAGATCGAGAGTCTCACGCTGATCGTGGCCGGCGCCGTCTGGCTGCTCGTGCTGCTGCGCAGACACGGGACGCTGCGCGCCGAGGGCGTTCCGTCCACGCGTGCCGGGCGCTCTCGTCCGGCGACGGCGTAGGAGGGCTGCAGCTTCGACGGCCGAAGCGCCCACTTTGCGTCATTCGGTCGAGCCTCGCTTGGCTTCCGCCGGCCCATCCGTAAGGATGCGCGCGTCGGACCGCCGCAGGGACGGGGCGGACTGTTGATCCGCCGGGGGATGCGGCGGGGGAGATCAGAGCTGGGGGTGGCGCATGCGCGCGACGAAGGGGTACATGGCTGGCGTGGGAACGACGGGCGCGCTCGTGGGCGCGATCGGCTGTGCGTTCGCGGTTCTGTCGACGGTTGTGGCGGTGCAGGGCTGGCCGCTGGCGTTAACGTCGCCGGGCGTGGCGACGCTCGAAGAGGCCACCCCGGTCTCGACCGACGAGCTTCCGCGGCTGCTCGACCTGTTCCCGAGCGCGACTTCCGCGCGCTCGCTCGCGCCCGCTGGAGCGCCGGCGCAGCGCCGCACGGCTCAGGTGGTGGGCACCAGCCGCGCACAGGGCGATGGCGCGTTCCGCCCAGTTGCCGAGCGGCCCGAGTTGCAGGGGACGGGCGGAGGAGTCGGCCGCGCGCCGCACGCGGGCGCAGGCGCCAGCACAACAAGCCCGGCTCCTGGAACCGGCGGCTTGACGCCATCGCCGGTCCAGCCGAGCACCGGCAGCGGTGGATCTGCCAGCGGCGGGTCCGGCAGCGGTGGATCTGGCAGTGGCGGGCCCGGCACCAGCACGCCACCCGCGTCCGGATCGAGCTCCCCGCCGAGCCTCGGTGGGACGGTGACAGAGATCACCAGCGGCGCCGGTACCGCCGTCTCGCAGACCGGTCAGCAGTTGGGCGGCGCGGTCCAGGGCGCGACGGGCCAGGTCGGCGGCGTCGTCGGCCAGGTGAGTCCTGCCGTCGGCCAGACCGTCACGCAGACGGGTCAGGTCGTGGGCGGGGTCGTGGCCGGCACCACCGGGGCGGCGGGACAGGTCGTCTCGGGCGCCGGCACGGCGGTCGGGACCCTGCTGGGCGGGCTCGGCAGAACGAGAAGCGGCTGATCGCCGGCGGTCCTCGCGCCGCTGGGTCGGGTGGATCGCGAGCGAGCCGGCATAATCACGCCCGCATGACTGCGACCGATTCCCAACGGCACGAGCGGCTCTCGCACGTCCTTCCGCTTGGCAGCCGCGTCGACGCGCGTGGCCACCTCGAGGTGGACGGCTGCGACGTCGTCGAGCTCGCACGCGAGTTCGGGACCCCCGCCTACGTGTACGCGGAGGACGACCTGCGCATGCGCGCCCGCGCCTACGTGGACGCGATGCGGGCTCGCCAGGCCGACTTCGACGTTCTCTTCGCTTCGAAGGCGTTCCCCTGCACGGCCGCCTATCGACTGTTCGCCGCCGAGGGGATCGCCTGCGACGTCGCGTCCGGCGGCGAGCTGGCGCTCGCACTGCGTGGTGGCTTCGACCCGACACGCATCTATCTGCACGGCAACGCGAAGTCGCCGGCGGAGCTGAACGCGGCGCTTGACGCGGGCGTCGGCCACGTCGTGCTCGACTCGTTCGACGACATCGAGCGACTGGAGCGGATTGCCGCGGCGCGGGAAGTGCGTCAGGCAGTGCTGATCCGCGTCACGCCCGGCGTCGCCGGCAGAACGCATGCAGCCATCTCCACGGGCCAGGCGGACTCGAAGTTCGGCTTCGGGATGGACGACGCGCGTCGTGCGATCGAGCGGTTGCGTGGCTCCGACAGCCTCGACCTGCAGGGGCTGCACATGCACATCGGTTCGCAGCTCCTCTCGCTCGATGCCTACCGCCCGGCGGTCGAGGCGATCGCGACGCTCGGGAACTTCCCGGTCTACAACCTCGGCGGCGGACTCGGGGTCGCCTACACGGCCGACCAGCAGCCGCCCTCGATCGAGGAGTACGTCGACGTGCAGGTACGCGCTGCGAACGAGTTGCTGGGCAGAGGGAAGAAGCTCTTGATTGAGCCGGGCCGCTCCCTCGTCGCCAATGCCTGCGTGACGCTCTACACGGTGCAGACCGTCAAGCGCAACGTCTCCACCTGGGTCGGCGTCGACGGCGGCATGTCCGACAACCTGCGTCCGATGCTCTACGGCTCCAGCTACGAGGCGTTCTTCGCGGACCGCGCGGCGGCAGCCGGCTCCGGCGAGCGCTGCCACGTCGCGGGCAAACACTGCGAGTCGGGCGACGTGATCGTGCGCGACGTGCCGCTCGACGCCCCGAAGCCCGGCGACATCCTCGTCACACCGGCGACGGGGGCCTACGGCCACGCCATGGCCAACAACTACAACGGCATCCCGCGCCCGCCCGTGATCTTCTGCAAGGACGGCGACGCGCGGGTCGTCGTGCGGCGCGAGACCTACGACGACCTGGCTGCTCGTGACGTCGTCTGAGTCCAGCTTCCGCGTCGGCCTGCTCGGGCACGGCACGGTCGGCGCGGCGTTCGCTGCGTTGCTCCCGCAGCGCGCCGACGCCGTGGCCGCCGTGACCGGTCTGCGCCCGGAGATCTCCGGCGTGTTGACGCGCTCGCAGGGCGACTTCGAGACGATCCTCGCCGACAGCGATCTGATCGTCGAGCTGATCGGCGGGATCGAGCCGGCGCGCGACTACGTGATGCGGGCGATGCGCGCCGGCAAGCACGTCGTGACGGCCAACAAGCAG
>Ga0126313_10000611_pt1 | contig 17267 bp, 16 predicted proteins | sample Plot105A_FD_89954 | JGI IMG/M metagenome (GOLD analysis project Ga0126313, IMG submission 89954) | Serpentine soil microbial communities from UC McLaughlin Reserve, CA, USA - Plot105A | ecosystem: Environmental > Terrestrial > Soil > Grasslands | place: USA: UC McLaughlin Reserve, Lake County...
CCTTCGCGATGGTCATGTGGTTGTGGCCGTTCCAGCACGAGACGTTCTTGACTTCCTCGCGGGCCGCCTCGAAGTAGTCTTCGATCTCATCGAGAAGCAGGTAGAAGTCCGCCGTCGTCCTGATGCCCCTGTCGCGGAGCTCTTCTATGAAGCCACGGAACTTGTCGTCCATGTCGGAAGGCTCGAAGACGTAGCCCGCGTAGGGCAGCACGTCACCGAGCTCCCAGATCACCGGGTACACGCAAGAGTCCTCCCCACGCGCGCTCCTCAGGGTGTTCAGCTTCCGAGCAGAGATGCCTTCGGCGTGAAGGATTCGCTCCCCCGACTCCATCCCGTAACGCAACGGCGCGAAGATCCTCAAGTTATCGAAGGGCCTGACCTCGATGCCCAAAGAGTCGTACATCTCCCTGTCCTCGGGCGGCAGACCTCTTTGCTTGGCCTTCTTATAACGTTCCGCGAGCTCGGGGTCGTCGGTCGGGGCCTCGACAGGCTTGTCGAGGAACAGGAGGTCGGCGCCCTTTACGTTGAACATCAGGGCCGCGACTTTCTTGTCTTTCACGGTCTGGAAGGTGCTCGCTATGGTGAAGAGGGCGTGGCTGGTCTTTGTGGAAAGCCCGCTCATGCCGGTGATGTTGAGGTGGCCCGCCTCCGGACCGAGAAGGTACTCCTCGTCCACGTAGAGGGGCGTACGTTGCGGAGAACCGTTTCTCTCGTTGCCGTTCTCGTGCAAGAGCATGGGGATACGATGGCCTGAGAAATCCTCGGTCCCAAGGGCGAACTCGATGGCGGCGTTCGTGGCGAAGAAGACGGGGCCGGTACGGACCGGACGCTTGGACTTTTTTCTATCGTCGCGGTGTTTGGTGGCGAGGACTCGTGCACGGAAGACGAGAATTTCGGCCCGTTCGGAGAGTGCTTCCAGTGACGGGTCGCCGTCGTAGGCGTAGAAGTCGTCAAGGAAAGACTGCAGGTCGGAGTAGCGGCGGGGGTCGTCGAGAACGGCTACGGCGGTGGCGTCCTCGGACTCTGCGGCGACGATGTGCCCGATGTCCAGGTTCTGGGCCGCTTCGGTCTCCGCTGTCCAAAATAAGAACTCGTGGGCCGTAGCCGGGCTCTCCTCGCTTGTGACGACGCGGCCTATGGCGCCGGAGATCTGGTCCAGGAAGTCGTCGTGCAGCATCTAGTTCCTCCCGTTCGATGCGAGCTGGCGCTCGAGGCGTGCGTAGGCCCTCTCCGAGCCCTGCACCAGGGGTTTAAGGATCTTCTCGACGTACCTTATTGGGTAGATCATGGCCGGCCACCTGGGGTCCGGCTTCGCGAGCGGCGCCCGCTCGGCCAGAATCCAACGCGATATCTCGTCGACCTGCTCGGGTTCGGTGTCGCGTGCCGCCTCGACCCGCATGAGCGAACCAAGCGCGTCGGCGCCGCGCTGCGGTGGCCACATCCTGAGGTACCACGAGGTACGCCGCTCGTTCCTCTCGCGCCGGAGCTGCCAGTCGGGGACGAAGCTTGTCGTCCGCATCCCGGGTTCAAGATCCATCAGCATACCGACATCCTTGCCGACGAACTCGGGGCGGGCCACGCTCTTTATGAGGCCGATGGCGCGCCGATTCGACTCCCTCACGTCCCTGAGTTGTCCGTCGACCGCGATCCAGGCGTCTGAATCCTCGAGAACCCTGTCGTCGCCCTCCCACTCCCTGAGAATCCCGCCCTCCAGCCTCTCCCTGAGCGCCCTGACCCTCACGCGGGCACTCTCCCTCATGCCGACGTAATCCGAGGGGTCGGCATCTGGCATGTACTCGGCGGAGTCTAGGATGAGGTGGGGAGAAGAGGGGACCTCATCGCGGGCAAGCTCAGAGAACCCTGCAGCGAGGAGTAACTCCCAGAAGGCGTGAACGCCGGCGTCCCCGGTGCTGCGGGGTAGGATCACAGCCTGCACCACGACCGGCGGGCTCTCCAGCGGCATCCGCGAGAACCGCCGCTCGCAGCGGTTGACGATGGCGGCGGCGACCGTTGACACTATCACGGGCGACATCCCGAGTCGTCCGATCTCACGCGAGCTCTGAACACCATCGAGGAAGTAGCAAAGCCGCGAAATCACGTCATGGCTGCCCAGGTCCCTCGGCCCTACCGGAGACTCCAGATGGTGGGGCCTTCCAACCGGGGTCTGCTCTTCCTCATGCGGAAGCATGCCGAACTGCTGGGCCTCGAGGTCGCATGAACCGGCTCCGGCTGTCACGTGGATGCCCCTGCGCTCGGCCCCTTCCAGAGCCTGGCTGATCTTCTCTACGAAATCGTTGGAGGTGCTCCCCGCTCGCATACGCGGCAGTATACGCGGGCTGGTCTCTGAAGACTATCCTTCTTCGTCAGGTTCAGGTACAGGAAGCTCGAACTGCCGCTCGGCGAGCCCGACGGCCGCCCTGAAGCTCCTGCGTTCCTCCGGGGTCACCGCATAGGCGTCGCGGGCCATCTTGAGGACCTTCTTGGCCTCGCTACGTTGTTCCGGTGCGTTCGGAACTTCCTTGGAGAACGCGTAGGTAAGGTCGTCGCCCTGGGATGCGTAGAAGTGTATGAAGATGCTCTTCTGGCGACCGAGTCCGGCGAGGGCGGTGTCGCCGCTGACCTGGGAGACGTTCAGTACGGTGCTGGCGGAGAGGGGTTCGCCCTCCATCGGGTAGACACTAAGGGCGAGGCGGACGACGGGGCCGTAGAACGACTTGTAGAACTCGAGGCGGCGCACGATGCGGGAGGGGCCGCGCACCGCTTCTATCTCCGCCTCTTCGGAGGTCACGATCACGTGCCCTTGCGGGGGCCGCATCGACTCACGGCCCTGAGTGGAAATTACCCGCGCTTGCACGCCTCTCTCAGCCACCGCCCCGGCGAGACTTTGACGGACGCGCTCCGGAAGGTCTAGCCCTTTACCCTTCTCGGTCAAGAGGCGAACCTCTCGAAAAAGCGGGTGAAGTACCTGATGGTCTCGAAGTAGTCGCCGAGGCGGACCCACTCGTTCGGGGAGTGGAGGCGACTCTCCACGTTTGCCACGCTACCCGTCATGATGGTCGGTATCCCGAGCTCGGAGACCATAAGGGAGGTCGGCCCGCTACCCCCGATGGTCGGGTACACAATGGCCTCCTCGCGCCCGAGGTCCCGCCATGTCTCTACCGCCGTGTCGACGACGGGCGAGTCGACGGGTGTCTTGGCCGGCTCGACGCCGTGCAGGTCGACGACCTCGATGTCGTCGAAACCGCGTCTCCTCAAGTGAGTTCGGATCAGCCCGAGCACAGGCCCCGGACTCTGGCCCGCGACGAGACGGAAGTCCATCTTTACGTACGCCTCAGAAGGCACGATGGTCTTCGTTCCCGGACCGGTGTAGCCGGCCTGTATCCCCGCGATGTTCGCGGTCGGGCGCAGGAGCATCTCGCGCAGCGCGTCCTGGCCGGCGAGCCCGCGGTCAAGTGCCTCGACCTCCCAGGACGCCCGCAGCGCGGCATCATCGAAGGGGATGCGGCTTATCGCTTCAAGATCCTTCTCAGAGGGTTCTTCGGCGAGTTCGGCGAGGCCGTCGACTGTGACCTCACCGTTCTCGTCCTTGATGGTCCTTAAGGCCTGTACGAGCCGCCACACGGGGTTCGGGGCTATGCCGCCGTACATGCTGTGCAGGTCGTAGGAGGCGCCGCGGGCGCGCAGCTCGACGTAGGCCATGCCTTTGGTACCGCAGAAGATCATGGGCCGCCCCGCCTCGTCTTTCATCGAGCCTTCCCACAGGCAGGCGTCTGCGGAGAGGAGATCGGCGTGCGCACGGATGAAGGACGCGAGGTTGGGACTGCCGATCTCCTCCTCGCCCTCGATCAGGAATTTGAGCTTGAATGGTAGTAAACCGTGCTCCCTTGAATATAGGCGCAACGCCTGGATGCGGGCGAGCACGTCGGCCTTGTCGTCGGCGACGCCGCGAGCGTAGAGGCCGCCGTCCCTGACCGTCGGCTCGAACGGGCCGGTCTCCCAGAGGTCCAGGGGCTCCGGCGGCTGTACGTCGTAGTGGCCGTAGGAGAGGAGCGTTCTCGGTCCTTCTCCGATCTCGGCGTATACCACGGGATGCCCTTCTGTCTCCATAATCCTGGCTTCTGCACCGGCCTCCTGCAGCTTGCCGGCGACCCACTCGGCGCAGGTACGGAAATCTCCGTTATCTTCCGCGCGGGCGGAGATAGAAGGCATCCTGAGGAACTCGTTCAGCTCTCCTAGCAGTTCTTCCTTCGACGCATCAACTTGCTCTCTCATGTTCAATTGCCGGCCCTCCTTTGCGACTGATACGAGGTTAGCACTTTCGCGTTCTCGCTTCGCGCATCCGGGCGTGGCGTGTCCTGAGGCTTGCTGGTATATTCAAGCCCGAGGCAAGCCTGTGGAGAAAAAACCGGACCGCGACATCGAGCCCCGTCGTAGAGGCCACCACGAGAGGTGGGGCTCTGACGACTTCTTCGGCCTCGACATCGAGAAGATGAGCCCGAGGTCCCAGGTCGTAACCAGCCTCGCCGTGCTCATCCCGGTCGCCATCGCCGGGGTCCTCGTGCTCACGCTGGCCTCCTGGCTCTGGTGGTTGATCTTCGTGTTCGGATGGGTGATATTCCCCGCCTTCGGGCTGTTAGTAAGGGGCATCGCGGGTCTTTCCGAAGCCCCCCCCGAGCCCGCTGTCGCCAACTCCGGGGAGCGCGAGCTCCTGGAGGCGTTGCGGAGGCGCGGCGAGCTGACGCCCGCGCAGGCGGCGATGGAGACCTCGCTCACGGTAGACGAGGCCGACAGGATGCTCGAGGATCTCGCCGCCAAGGGTCATCTGGACGTCAAGGTGCGCGGAGGGGGGCTATTCTACGGGCTGTGGGAGGGCGATTCGGGGGCCGCAAGACACGAGCTCGGCGAGGAGCAATAGGTTTCTGTCTCAACATGCCCATGGTATCATTCAGAACCCGGAAGGGGTTTTTCGGCGCGTGAGATCTGGAGTATAGGGCGAGCACTGATCCATGGAAGAACGCAGGATACCCGAGACGCTCGAAGAGGCCTATCGCTTGCGCGATACGGCCGACTCACTGCAGGATAAAGACTTCTACCAGGAGCAGGTCTACCACCTCAGGCGCGAGGAGTACCGCTCGCGCGGGATAAGGACGGAGATCTCCTCCCGACGCCGCGAACGCCAGAGCGCGATAGAGTTCTCCCGCGAGATGTTCTTTCTGGAAGTGGCGGAGATCTCCGGCCGCAGCCCGGGTAACCCGGCGGGACGCGAGGCCCGCACCGCCCAGCACGAGGCCCGCCGCTACGCCACCCGCCTCGACACCCACGCCTTCTTGAAGCAACTCGCCTCGCCCCACTCCGGCGCCGTCGAGCTGTACAGGCGCAACTACCTGGAGCTCTTGCGGATGGGCAAGTCTCCCTCCGAGGCGTACTACCTCTCGCGTGTTATAGGGCTCGCGGGCGAGGCTGAATTCAGGCGCGCTATCGAGTGCGTGCGTGAGACCGGCTACCCGTCCCGCGGGGGCATGGCGTATGCGGTGGAGCGGGCGGCGATCCAGATTAGGGACCTCCCGGGAGGCATGATCCTGATCTTGCTGACCTTCTTCGCCTCGCTTTTCGCCTTCGTGTGGGCCACCCAGACCTGGGACTCGGCGGAGGCCGGCACCATCTTTTTTGTCTCTTTGGGCCTCATCGCCGCCGGTGCGCTGATGTTGATTTCCGCTATCTTCATCGTCACCTTTATCAGGTCGATAAACAAGTAGTCTCAGGGCGCGGTGTGCCCCCCGAGCCCCTCCCACGTACGTCCTTCCCGCTTGCGCGGGAATCCACGAGTTGGCCCGCGCGGTGGCTGGCCCATTCGGTGCCAGGGCAGATAGGCATCCCATGAAGACGAGAAAATACGCCCTTCCGAAGTACCCGTACACATCCGAGTTGGTTGCCCACAGGTACGTCAGAAGAGGGGTCAGGAGGATGCCAAGCACGCCACCAAGAATGGCCGCCAGCCCGCTCGACCCGATGAGATCTGATGACACGCGGGTCTACTTTCCGTGTCCACCGTGCAATTAGGGCTTCATTAGAACAACGGGTGATGAAGCCTCGATGATTGGTCCTAAGCGCGGCGTCCTTTCGGCCCGGTCGCGCTCCGATCAACCGTCCTTACCAGCCAACTATGGAAGGTCGGATTGGCGCACTTGTGCGGGGATCGGTAATTCGTTACCTTTATCGGGTCGATGAACAAGGAGCCCCGGTCTTGGGGCGCGGAACATCCTGCGGGGAGGCTCAGATCTACACGCAGACGCCCGGAACCAAGACGCCGCAGGACACGCCGAAGACGCGTCGCGAGTGGCGTGAACACCGCAAACAGCAGAGGAGGGGCACCCACAGGTTCCGGCGCCTCCTGGTGGCGCTGCCTCTCTTGCTCGGGATCCTCGTAGGATTACTGTTTCTCCCCGCCTTGATCGGACAGAGACCAGTAGCCCGCTTCGATGTCCCCAAGGCCGAAGCAGCCCCTAAGCCTCCCGCCAAGGAGCCAGGTTCTGACTCCGGGAAAAACTCGCAAGCAAGCTCGCAGACCGACTCCGAAGCATCTACCGCCCCTGTCGAGGCAAAGCTTACGGCGGAGAAAAAGGACCCGTTACAGGACGAGCTCCAGCGGATAGCGCAGGCCCACCCCGCGACCTACGGCGTCGTGATCTTCGACCCCTCCTCGAAAGAGTCCCTTGCGATGGGCGCAGACCAGAAATTCGTCGCGGCCAGCCTGGGCAAGCTGCCCCTCCTGATGTCGCTCTACAAGGCGGCCGCCACCGGCCAGGTTGACCTCGACGACGAGATCTCTATGCAACCCTCCGAGGTGCAAGCTTACGGCACCGGCGTCCTCTACACATACCCCATCGGTTACACCATCACCCTGCGCGAGTGCGCCGAGTACCTGATCAAAAAGAGCGACAATACGGCCTGGAAGATGCTCGACAGGTACCTGGGAAGGGACTACATAAGGGCCGAGCTATACCGCGTCGGCGCGCGCTCGACACAGTACTGGATCCCCACCACCACGACCCCGAACGACGTCTTGCTTATGCTGAAGAAGATCTCCGCCCCCTCCTACACAACCCCAGACCTCTCGGCCGAGATGCTCGACCTTATGTCGGACACGGACTTCGAGGATCGCCTGCCCCAACCCCTTCCTGAAGGGACGCGGGTCTCGCACAAGATCGGCTACTACGGCAGCACCTTTGCCGACGCCGGAGTGGTGTTCCCCGAAGGCGCAAGCAACACAGACGACGCCTACTTTATAGTCGTGATGGCGAGCGAAACGGGCTGGGGAACCTCGCGCGCCGCCACGCAAGAGATGTCCCTCGCCACCTACGGCATCCTGTCCGAGCCAGCACCCGAAGGCAAGTCAAACGGCCCGTAGTAGATCTCCACTCCAGTCCCCGCCAGGTCGAGATACGGCCCAAATCGTCGCGCATACACAGGTTTTGCCAGCTGGCGCAAAAAACCCTCGCATTGTTAAGGAATTTGAAGAAAATGGTAAGAAGTAGTGACAACAGTGTTGACATTGTGGGGTAGAGGTGAAAAAATGCGTTCTGTAGAGGTAATCTTCGAATAAGGAGGTAGCGTTGAAGAAAGTAATGTTGTTAGCGGCTATGTTGGCCATGGTGTTGGCCGTCGCAGTCCCGGCTCTTGCGCAGACGGCTGTCGTGGGGCAGGATTGCGTCCAGACCGCCGTAAACCAGGAGACCGGCAAGGACCAGACCGCCGTAAGCCAGTACGGCGACGCGACGAACATCAACATCCAGGCGATATCCCAGCAGTGTAACGTTACTGTTGCGCAGGTCACCGCGGCCGTCGCGAACACGCCCGGTGTGGCCGCGAGCACAGCCCAGTATAATGCGCCTGCAGCCGCGCAGTACCAGTACAGCGCTAGCGCCACTGCGAGCGCCACTGCGAGCGCCACTGCGAGCGCCAGTTCGAGCGCAAGCGCGAGCGCAAGTACGGCTCCCGCTACCGAGCTTCCCTCCACGGGTGGTTCGTCGCTGATCGCGCTTGGTGCCGGTGTCCTGCTCGTGGCCGGTGGCCTTCTGGCCCGCAGGATCGTCCGCTAAGCGACCAGACAAAGCCCAACGAGGCTTAAAGTGGGGCGGGTCCCTTCGGGGGCCCGCTTTTTCGTGCCGGTCGTGCCCGTCTGAGGGGGGTAGTGGGCGGCTTGTATTCGTGGGGTGTTGTGGATATCCTCATGGGCGGTGATCTTGCTTGAGCCGTGCGATCTTCAGACTTTCTGCGGGTTTTCTGGTGGGGGTTTTGGCCCTGCTGGCTGTTGCGCTTTACCTCTCGGATTACTTTACCGGAGAGCAGCAGAGGCTGGCCGCAGCAGGGGATGAGGCGGGGGCGATGGAGGCGTCACGGATGGCGGTGCGCCTCGACCCCTTCGACACAGACGCGCTCCAGGCACAGTCCCTTCTTTGGCGGCAGCAGAGGAACTACGACAGGGCGGTCCTCGCGTTGAGGGAGGCGATAGCGCGGGATCCCAACAACTATGTGCCTTATCTGACGCTGGCCAACCTCAGGCTCACGATGGGGGAACCGGACGCTGCGGTGGAGGGCTACCGGGATGTGCTCGAGCTGAACCCCAACGCCGTTCTTGCCCGCAGTTCTCTCGCCAGGACGCTTATGAGGCAGGGGAAGCTGCGGGAGGCCAAGGTGGAGTTCGAGACGCTAAAGGATGAGAAGAGCGCGACCTACCAGGACCTCTACGACCTCGGCAGAATCCAGGCACGAACCGGCGAGGCGCCCGAAGGCGTGAAGAACATAAAGCGGGCCAGGCGTATGGCGGAAGCTCAGTTCGACAAGGCGCCTGGAGCGCAGACGGAGCGCCAGCAACAACTTCTTGTGTCTATGGACCTTGCCACCGCCGACGCGCTCGTCGTTCAGGGTCGAATCGGGCAGGCGCAACGCATCCTCTCGGAGAGCACCTCAGAGCAGGCACCCAGCCTTCTCGAGTTGCTCGCCTCGGACCCGGAGGCCTACCGCGAGCAGGTGATCAACAGTGACATCCTCTAGCGGCCGTGGCTGGCGGGACGAGGCGAGGGACGATCCTTCGCTCTCCGAGATCCTGTACGTGCTAAAGAGCCGCCGTCTGCTGGTCGTCGGGGTCGGGTTGACCCTCGCCGGCATCGCCCTGCTCTTCGGGTTGTTGCGCGAGCCGGTCTACGTCGCCGAGGCGAGGGTGAGCGTGGTGCCCCAGGGCAAGCTCGAAGGCGAGGAGGCCAGGCTCGCTTTCCTGGAAGAGGTGCGCGGAAACGTCGTTACGCAGAAAATGCTTGGCGAGGTCAGGCGTCGGGCTGGGTGGGAGGACGGGCCGCAGGCGTTCTCGGAGCGGCTGGACCCCGAGACTTTTGCGGGCAGGAACGGCAGTTCGGGGCTACGGGTACGGTTCTCGGGCGAAGAGCCGGGGCAGGCGGCCAGGGCGGCCAACGCTTACGCGGAGGTGTTCGTCACGGGGGTCGACGATCTCGGCGACAGGCCGCTCGCCGACGGCGTTCCGGTCGCTGAGGCAAGCGTGGAGCAAAGGGCCGTGCCGGGAGGCTACAGCCCGCGGCCCCTGATCTACGCGGCCGTCGCCGCCGGGGCGGGGTTGCTGCTCGGGGGCGCCACCGCCTTCGTACTGGAAGGAAGGGCCAGCGGCTGGAGGGACGTGCGCGACGCCGAACTGACGCTCAGGGTGCCAGTGCTCGGCACCATACCTGATTACTCCCTGAAGAGATTCGAAGGTTGACGTGAGCCTCGGGGCATTGAGCGATGCGGGAGCTCGGGAGTTGCTCGACCCTGCCTCGCCGGTGAGGCGCCACTACGAGGAGCTTGCTGACAACCTGCTGGGGGTAGATGAAACGGGCATCGTCGTCGTCACAAGCCCGGATTCCGGCGCCGGACGCACGAGCATCTGTCTCGGCCTTGGGGCCGCCGTGGCCGGCATGGGTCGGCGGGCCGCCATCGTGGACTGCAACCTCGAAAACTCGCAGTTGCACCGGATGCTAGGCGAGCCGAACTTCGTCGGGCTTACAAGCGCCCTCGGTGATAGCAAGACCCTGGAGCACCACGGGTACGAGGTCGTCCCCGGGCTGCTCGTCGTCCCGACTGGTCCGATCCTGTCCGACCCTGCCTCCATCCTGGAGAACGAGGGGATCCTGAAGGCGGTGCGCTACTTGCGGAAGAGCCGGGACCTGGTGCTTCTCGACGCGCCGGTGGCGGGAGGCGTGCTCCGATCGCCGAACCTTCTGGGCGGCTTCGACGGCGTCCTGCTCGTCGTCCACGCCTCCCGAACCCCCAAGGATGCCGCCCGCGAGGCGGCGGACGACCTGCTGGCGGCGGGTGTCAACCTGCTCGGGGTGGTGTTGAATGGATGCTCCTGACGCGCGGCCTGCGCGGGGCGAAGAAGTGAAGGAAGTCCGGCTCCCCGAAGCCTCGGAGTTCCCCATGGAGGACAAACACCGCCGTCCGAGGCGGCTGCTCGCCGTCTTCAAGGGGCTTGTCATGCTGGCGCTCCTGGCCGTCACCGCCTACGGGATGATAAGAGACGGCCTCTACATGGACGAACTCTGGCTGCCCGTCGCCGCGGGCGTCCTGGCGCTGCTGTTCGCGACGCTGTTCGCGCGCGGCTTCTACGGGGACTTGCCCCCGGCGGCCACCCTGGCGCTGGTGTTCCTCGTCGCGCTCGTCGCCGTCAAGGGCCTCTCGATGGTGTGGACCGTGAGCGAAACCGAGACCATCAAGGAGACCCTGCGCTCCTCGATGTACCTGGCTATCTTCCTTATAGCGCTTGGCGCGCTGACCGCGGGACGGCTGGTCGGACCGCTTACGGACATCTCGGTCCTCGTGGTCGCCTCGGTGGCCGGCTACGGGCTGCTGCAGAAGATAAATCCTATCGACTACCCGGTGCAGTCTATCGACGGTGTGAGGGTAGACTCGACCCTAGGTTACGCGAACACCACAGCCGTGGTTATCGGGATGGGGGTGGTGCTCGCTTTGGCGCGGATGGCGACCCTGCGCAACTTCGCTTTCAGGGGGCTCTACGCGGCCCTCGTGCTCTCCTTTCTGGTCGCCCTCTACCTCACCGTCTCGCGCGGCGGCCTCGGTTCCCTTGCCATAGGTGTGATCCTCCTCTTCGTACTCGGGGGCGGACGCCTGCAAATGCTCGCCAACCTGCTCTTGGTGGCGCTACCCGGCGCCTGGCTGTGGTGGCGGATGCAGGGCCTGCCCGGGCTACTAGAGACCGGCGTCCCGCCACAGGAGAAGCTCGCCGACGGGACGGCCTTCAGGAACGATTTGATCTTCGCCCTCCTCGTGTCGTTCGCGCTGCAAGCCGGCTACGCCCTGCTTGTGAACCGCTACGAGCTCGTGTCCGCCGCGCGGCGCACGCTCGGTATCGTGGCCGTAGCGGGGCTCGTGCTCGCGGCCTGCGCCGGAACGTTCGTGGTCGTCGGAACCTACGGTGGTCCGGGGGCCGCCTACCAGACGCTCGTCGGCAACGCCGACGAGGAATCGGGTGACTTGGCCAGTAGGCTAGTGTCGCTCGACATCAGCTCCAGGGGGGATTACTGGAGGGTCGGGTGGGAGGCGTGGAAGGAGCATCCCTTCACCGGAACAGGAGCAGGGACGTTCCAGTACACGTGGCTGGAAGATAGGCCCTCGCTTAAGGGCGTCAAACAGATTCACAACCTGTACCTTGAGCAGGGCACGGAGACCGGCCTTTTCGCCTTCATCGCCCTGCTCGGCTTCGTGGCCGTCCTCCTCGGATACACGGCAAGGGCCGCGTGGCGGTCGGGGGGAGAGCGACGGGTGCTCCTCTCCGGGCTCGCCTGCGCGCTTGCGGTCTACCTGATCTCCTCGGCCGCCGAGTGGCACTGGTATATGCCCGCTTCGACGATGTTCTTTTTTGTCCTCGCCGCCATCGCCATGAAGTTCGCCTCCAGGGAAGACTGGGGCTCCGCAGAGGACGACGCCCCCGCGAACGGTGGGGCCCCACAGGCCTGACAGCACCGGTCCTATGAGCGACGAGAGCCTCCAGTCGGAAAGCGGCTACGACGCCGGGGTGAAGCGCGTGGCCAGGGGGGTCGGCGTTGGCTCGGCGGGGCAGGGCGTCGGCCGTCTCCTCGGCTACGCGACGCACGCGTCCGTGGCGTGGATGTACGGCCCGGCCCAGCTCGGCTTCTACGCCCTCGGCATCACGGTCGTGCAGGTGGCGAGCATCCTCTCGCAACTCGGGATGGACAACGGCGTGGTCCGCTACGTAGCCCACCGCGGGGCCGGCGGCGACACAGCGAGGGTTCGTGGCACCATCCTCCAGTCGCTCGCCGTTACGCTGGCCCTCAGCCTGACGCTCTCGGTCCTGCTCTTCGCCGGGGCCGGGTATCTGGCCGAGAGCGTGTTCGGCAAACCATTCCTTGCGACCATGTTCCGGGCCCTCGCGGTCGGTCTACCCTTCCTCACGTTTATGAGCATGGCGCTGTGGGCGACCCAGGGTTTCGGGACCCTCAAGTACGCCGCGTTCGTGGGGCAGGCGGCGAGACCACTTCTGAACCTGGTGCTCCTCGTTTTCTTCTATCTGGTTGGCGTCCAGATACTCGGGGCCGTGGCGGCGTACGTGATCTCGATGGCCCTCGGTGCCGCGCTCGCGCTGGCCTCCCTGATAAGGGTCTTCCCCGGCCTTCTCGCCGGCAAGGCCGAGTACGAGAGCAGGGAGCTCTCCGTTGCCTCCGCCCCGATGATCGTGGCCAACGTTACCCAGTACTCGAACCTTTGGTCCGCCGTCGTCGTGCTGGGCGTCTTCGAGCCGGTGCCGACCGTCGGCGTCTACAGCGCCGCAGCCCGCACGGCGGCGCTCTCCAGCCTGGTCCTGATCTCCTTCGCCGGCGTCTTCTCGCCCCTGGCCGCTGGCCTCTACCGCCAGGAACGGCTCGGTGAACTGGGCCGGCTATACGCCGACGTCTCCCGCTGGGCTTTCACCGGCGCCCTCGCCTTCTTCCTTGTAACGGCCCTATTCTCCAGGGACGTCATGCTGTTCTTCGGCGAAGAGTTCGCCCACGGCTGGCCCGTGGTGGTGGTGATCTCCGCGGCCCAGCTCTTCAACTCCTCCGTGGGGCCGACTGCCCGTCTCCTCGCGATGACGGGACACCAGAAGGCGGTCATGGTCTCGACCGTCGGGTCCGCGATCGCGGCCGTCGCGTTGAACTTCCTGCTCGTGCCCCACTACGGTGTCGGCGGCGCAGCGGCCGCCACGGCTGCTGCCCTCGTCCTCGCAAACGGCTCGTCCCTCATCTTCGTCCGCCGCCGGCTCGGTTTCTGGCCGTACGGCCCCAGGTACGTGAAGCCGCTCCTCGCCAGTTTCGTTGCCGCGGCGGTGACGTTAGGGATCAGGGCGTTGCTTCCCACCATAGAAGGGCTTCCGGCGCTGCTCCTTTTCGCGCCCATCATCCTTGTGATATTCGCCTGCGCGCTGGTCTCACTCGGCCTTTATCCGAGCGACCGCCGGTTCCTCGCCTCCTTCGGCGGAGCGATGAGGGACGCGCTCGGAAGAGAGCCCGCACGATGAGCAGAGCCCCGCTCTCACGGCTGCTCGGGGGGTTGTACGTGGACCTCGGGAAGGGGGATCATAGAGACTCCGTCTTTCTCGCCGGGAGCGGGAGGAGCGGGACCACGTGGCTGTCGGAGGTGATCAACCACAGCGGAGGGTACCACTACGTCTTCGAGCCCTTCAACCCGGCCAGGGTCGGCGCGTTTGGACACTTCCGCAGCAAGCAGTACCTGAGACCCGACGACACGCGCGAGGAGTTTCTGAAACCTGCCTCTCTCGCGCTGACGGGAGCCCTCAAGAGTTCCTGGACGGACCGGTTCAACAGGGCGCTCGTGGCGCGGCGGCGCCTTATCAAGGACATAAGGGCCAACCTGCTCCTCGGTTGGATGAGAGCCAACTTCCCCGGCATGCCCATCGTCCTCCTGCTGAGACACCCCTGCGCCGTCGTTGCCTCCCGCCTCGCGCTCGGTTGGAAGGACAATCTCAGTGAGACAATGGAACAGCAGGATTTGGTGGAGGATTTTCTCCTCCCCATGGAGACGGAGATACACGCCGCCCGAGACGCCTTCGAGCGTCACCTCATCCTCTGGTGCATAGACAACTACGTTCCCCTGCGGCAGTTCGCGCCGGGGGAGATACACCTCACCTTCTACGAGAACTTGCTTATCAACCCGGAAGCTGAGCTACAGAGCCTCTTCACCTTCCTAGGCGAGGACCTGGACGACCGAACCTGCGACAGGCTCGACCGCCCCTCGCCCCTGAGCCGCAAAGATGCTCCTATTCCTTCCGTGGACGGGTGGCGCGTCCGGGTGGACGCCTGCCAACGACAGAGGGTCGGTGAGATCCTGGCTCTCTTTGGCCTCGAGGGGGTCTACGGCGAGGGGCCGATGCCCGATCCTTCTGGCGCCTACGTCCTAATGGAAGGGAAGTAAGGGTCTCTCGTGAAGCCGCCTGTGGTGATGCTGGCCGGAGTCAGGTGGGACTTCCTCTGGCAGCGGCACCAGACGCTGGCCACCCTCTTCGCCGGCGCTGGCTACCCCACCGTCTTCGTCGAGACAACCGGCCTAACTAATCCTCGCCCCGGTATGGCCACGCTGAAAAAGGCACTCTCGCGGGTCGGTCGCTCCCTGGGGAAGGCAGGGTCGCCGGAGGGACACAAGAACCTCACGGTTTACGCACCGCTCACCGCGCCGCCGACTTCGCAGACGTTTACGTGGGTGAACGAGAGGTTTCTCATCCCGCGCGTGCTGCGCGACCTCGGGAAGATAGCGGGCCGCCGCCCCGTCGTCGTCGCCTATCTGCCCACGCGGACGACGCTGGATCTGATCTCCGGCCTCGAACCGAGGCTCCTCCTCTACGACTGCTCCGACGACTACGTGCAATTCCCCGGTGCTCCGGGGAACATCGCACGGACGGAGCGCGAGCTCCTCCTGGGCGCCGACCTCGTCTCCTGCACCTCGCGACACCTGCTGAAAAAGGTGAAACTTCTCAGGTCAGACGCTTTCCTTAGCGGCCCCGCCGTGGACTACGACCGGTTCGCCGTGCTGCAAGACCAGCCTCCGGCAGATGAGGTCAGCACCGTCTGCTTCTTCGGTGATGCGACCAGGGAGCGCATAGACTTCGAAGCGTTCGAGGCCATTGCCCGGACGGGTTTTGGCTTACGCATCGTCGGTGGCCTCGACTGCTTGGGGAAGAAGCTCCTGAGGATGCCGGGAGTAGAGTACAGGGGAGAGGTCTCCAATGTGGAGCTTCCAGGTGCGCTGGCGGGCGTGGACGCCTTCGTTCTGCCCTACAGGGTAAGAGATCTGACCCGGGCCATCTCGCCGGCCAAGACCTACGAGTGCCTTGCCGCCGGAAGGCCCGTCGTGTCAGCCCCCCTCCCCTCGATGGAGGAACTCGGCGACTATATCTATCTGGCGAAACGCCCGGAGGAGTACGTGAGGATTTTGCGTAGCTTGTGGGACAACGAAACGGAGGAAAAGATACGAAGCGGTATCGAGCTTGCCCGTGCGAACTCGTGGGATGCCCGCTTCGTCGAGCTGGAAGGGGCGATCTGGCGCGCCATGTAAAGAAGCGCCCGTCCAGGGTGAGCGTGCTCGGGATCGGCGTCGACCCGGTAACCGTCGAGGAGTTGCACGCCAGGATAAAGCATCTGGTCGAGAGCGGGGAGTGGGGCACGGTTCTGAACGTGAACGCCAACTGCCTCAACCTCCTCTACGAGGACGCCGTGCTACGCGGGTTCTTCGGCGACGCCGATCTGGTGATTTGCGACGGGTCTGGGGTGATGCTCGCGGCGAGGATCCTGGGAAGTCGGATTCCGGAGCGCATCACCTACGCCGACTGGGCGTGGCGGCTTGCCGCCTTCGCAGAAGCCGAGGAATTCTCATTATTCCTGCTCGGCGCCGGGCCCGGCGTGGCCGAGAAGGCCGCACAGGAACTTCGTACGTGGCATCCTGATCTCCACATCGCCGGGGTCGAGCATGGGTACTTCGATCACACGCCGGGCAGCCCGGAGAACGAGGCGCTCCTGCAAAGGGTGAACGCCGCGAGGCCGGACATCCTAATCGTCGGGTTCGGGATGCCGCTCCAGGAACGCTGGTTGATGGAGAACCGGCACAGAATAGACGCCGGCGTCGCCCTCACGGGCGGGGCCGTCTTCGACTACGTCTCCGGAAATTTGCGCCGCGGACCACGCCTACTCACGGACAACGGCTTCGAGTGGCTGGCGCGCCTGCTCGTCGAGCCGCGCCGTCTGTGGCGCCGCTACCTGATCGGCAACCCCCTCTTCCTACTCAGGGTGCTTGGGCAACGCCTCGCCAAAGGACGGTCCACCGGGCGTCCCGGTGGAGGTCGCCGAACGTGAATCAAAACCCTTGAAGTCTTTCGCCCCTGGCCGATAAAGGTTAGGCAATAGCGCTCACATCCTTGGAGGGAGGAGAATGCGTTCTACTAGGGTATTGCTCGTTGCCCCTTGTTTGTTCGCGGTCATGGCCGTGATCGCACAAGGGGAGGGTGCGGTGCGACAAGCGCCACCCGCGGCTAATACGTAGAGGACGGAAGGGGCGGTGATGGACGCCTCCATCGTCCACCCCGCGAGCTGGACCGTCGAGCGCGAACGGTACACCTCGGATGGTACCTACGGATTCACGCTCTGGAGGCCCGAACCCGGTGGGTCCCAAGACCACGGCGGGACCCCGGCCGTGCGCGTTGCCCTGGCGGAAAAATTGCGACCCTCCGGCATCGAGGCAGAGGTCGTTCAAACGCTCGCCTACTACGAAAACCAGGGCGTGGCCTTTGGCCCATCCCCGGGAGCACCCCGGTCACGAGGGTCTACATACCCGTGGACGGACGGGTGTACAGGATAGACGTCTTTTCCGAGGCGCCGGGAGAGGAGGGGCTCGATGCGGGCGACAGGCGATTGCTCGGGACGCTGCGGGTCGGGCGGCCGTCCGCTTCCGTCGCCTCCCTAGGGCTGCCGCGCGAACGCCCACGAGGCCCTCTACCCGGCGGAGGGCATGGAGCCTGGGATGCCGGATCGCGGCTTGACGTCCTCGGCGGCTGGCGAGGAGCCAGGTGGAATCGAGTACTCGGCCTTGGAGACGGGTGAAAAGCGGCTCTTGGGGGATGCTGGCAGGCCAACCCCGTGTTCTGGGTGCAGGTCCAGCACGGCCCCGGGGCTAACAGCAACAAGGGCGACGGTATC